>Ga0164241_10002648_pt1 | contig 18993 bp, 10 predicted proteins | sample OricomyardsoilBY_FD_108780 | JGI IMG/M metagenome (GOLD analysis project Ga0164241, IMG submission 108780) | Backyard soil microbial communities from Emeryville, California, USA - Original compost - Back yard soil (BY) | ecosystem: Environmental > Terrestrial > Soil > Unclassified | place: USA...
AGGGCGTTGATGTCGTAGGTTCCGCCGGTCTCGACGGCGTGATGCAGGTCGGGGTCGATCTCGCTGAGCAGCAGCAGGAATTCCCGGCTGGGGTCAAACTGGGTGCTGGTGGGGCTGTTGATCTCGTACGCGAAGTTCGCGCCGGCGGTAGGTCGCACGATCAGAGCCCCGTACAGGCCCATCTCGACCTGCTTGGCAATGTCCGAGCCGCTCTCGTAACGGTAGGTGCCGGGCTGGCCGGCCGCGAAGCTGTAGCTGACGGTCCCGCCGGACGGGGTGGCCTCGGTTGTCAGCAAACCAGGTGAGCCGCCGGCGGCGGTGACCCCTGTCTGTCCCGGGAAGACGATGGAGGTGTTTTCCGGCAACGTGTTCCGCAGGTTCACCGTCACGGTCTCCCCGGCGTTCGCGCAGAGCACCGGGCCAGGGCTCTGGAAGGGACCAGGGTCGGGGCCGTAGCTCCACATGAAGACGCTGTTGCCGTCCGGTGTGTCGATGTACCCGGTGTTGGCGACCAGGTTGAACGTGCGGGTGCCTGCGTTCAGCAAGCCGACGGTGCAGACCATGCCGATCACCGGATCACCTGGTGCCGCTACTGCCGACGTCGGCGCCGGAACGACGACACCGGCGACGAGCAGGGCCGCCACCGCCAGCGGCCGGGTGAGGCTGTTCATGGCGACCTTCCTTCGGCGCTCAGACATAGGTTTCGCTCACAACCGTCTGGAGCGGCAAAGGGTTCTGGTACACCCGGACCTCGGTCATCATGCCGCCGGGCCCCGGCGCGCCGAGATTCGACAGCCGACGCCAATCGCGGTTCTTGAACTGGTACACGTTGTAGTTGCCCTTGGTGTCCGAACCGGACGGGGCCAGCAAGCTGTAGGCGGGAGCGTCGAACAGCACGTCCCGCGCCTCACCCGGCCCGATGTACAACGTGTTGGTTCTGTAGGAGATGTCGGTGGTCCCGTTGCGCAGCAGGGAGGCGTCCTGGCCGATGACGTGCATCGGAATGCCGGGCAGCTGCATGGCGTGTTGCTGGTAGCCCAGGTTCGCCAGCCGGAGCAGCACCCGCTCCCCGGGATTGACCTGGATCAGGGCGGAGTTCGGCTGGCTGAAATCCGGGACGTCGTCGTAGTTGGGGTTCGGCGTGGACACTCGCAGGGCCGCCGGCAGGGTGGGAGAATCGTTGGGCAACAGGGTCTCCGGGTAACACCGCCCGTTCAGGGTGAACCATTGCGGGTGGTAGTCGGTGGCGATGGATTCCTGGATGTCCCGGTCGCCGTCGTGGAAGTTCCTCCAGAGTTCGTTGAGCAGGATGGCGAAATGCCGGTGGTAGCCGGTGGAACCGTCGCCGTCGTTGTACGCGAACTTGGTGAACCCGCCGAGCGGGGTGCCGTCCTGCAGCGGCCGGACGAACACTATTCCGGTCATGCCCATCTGCACGTGCTCGACGTCCTCGAAGTGGCAGTGGTACATGTAGGTGCCCTCGCGGTGCGGGCGGTAGAAGTAGGTCAGCTGCCTGCCGATCGGCACGGCGACGGACACCTCGGGCACCCCGTCGTTCAGCGGCGACGGGAGATCGAAGCCGTGCCAGTGGATGGTGTGCGAGTCGGTGAGATCAGGCCGCTGGACCAGGCCGAGGTTGGTCAGGGTGATCTTGATGTCGTCGTTCTGCTTGAAGTCCAGCGTCGGTGCGGTGTGCTGGGCGTGGCCCTTGTACTTGGTGATCAGCTGCGCCGCCGTGAGGTTTGGCTCAACCGGGATGAAACCGAAGATGTAGAGCGGGTTCCCCGACCGGCCCGGCGCGTTGATGTAGCCGTCGGTCGCGGCCAGCGACAACGCCGTGGTGGCCGCCGACGCGGCGGGCGTCGGCAACCCGAGGCCGCCGCCCAGCCACACCGCGCCGGCCGCGCCGAGTCCCGCGGCGCGCAGGAAGTCCCGCCGGTTTAGTCCCGAGCCGACTGTCCGGATCGGTGCGTTGGACCGTACGTCCACTTCAGCCTCCCTCACCGCGATTTTGGGGTTGAACCGTTCATGGCTGCAGGGCCGCCTGCAGGCCGATCAGCTCGTCGGCGCCGAGGTCCCACGGCGTCCGGAAGCGCGGATTGGCGTTCACGAACGGGGCGATCCGCCGCATCGGCCGGTACTGCCCGTCGTAGTCGCCGAACTGTCCGCCCTGCTGGCTCGCGGTCACCGCCAGCGAGGGTGCCTGGATGGCTCCTGCTGTGCAGGCCGCAAGCCCTGCGGCGGGCACGGGCGGCGCCGGGACCGGGGTGTTTGAACAGCGCACGCCGCGGTCGATCACGCCGGAGCCGGCCGCGATGTGGTAGTTGCCGGTCAACCCCACCGGCGGGTCGGCGCCGGTGATGGTCACCGCCGCGGTCTGTGGATCCAGCCGCGACCCGGTCACCGTCAGTTCGAGGGTGAACGCCGCGACGAAACCGGGGACGGTGCCGATGAGGTTGCCCTGCCCGGCGGGCACCGGGCGCTGCAACCCATCGGGACCCTGGATCTGACCATTGGTCAAGTCGGAGTACCGAGGTGTGAAGGTGTCCGTGATGTTCGTGGTGCCGTGAATCTCGAAGTCGACGAACCCGGCGTCGACGAGCGTCGCACCCGGACCCGGCTGGTCCAGAGTGAAGGCGTCGTTGTTCCAGAAGATGTTGTTGAACAACGCCGTCGGCTGCGAGAAGTCGGGCCTGGTCGCAGCGTTCGGGTACTGGGCGGCGTAGGCAGGCGCGGCCTGCCACAGCGGATCGTTGCCCTCGGCGGCGAGTCCGGCCGAATGCGGGTTGCCGTCCGAGTTCTCGGAGGAGCCGGTCGAGACGTTGTTGGCCACGGTGTTGTTGACGATCCGTACCTGCGAGGAGTCGTCGAGCATGATGGCCCCGCCGATGTCGGCGGCCCCGTTGTCGACGATCATGTTGTTGCGCAGGTTGATCGGCTGGTCGAGGGCGTCGAGCAGGAAGATGCCGCCACCGTCGTCGGCCGAGTAGTTGCTCTGGATCAGGTTCCGGTCCACGTTGACCGCTCCGGTGCCGTCACCGAGGGATCCGCCACCGACGGGAATCTCGCTCTCGATGGCCAGGCCGCCGCCGGAGTCCACGGCGTCGTTGTAGTAGATCTGATTGTCGTGGATGTTGCCGTTCGGGCTGAGCCCGATGTGGGAGATGCCGGCGCCGTAGTTGACGCTGAAGTTGGAGCACACGATGTTCCCGCCGACGTCGTAGTTGTTGGAGCCGTAGAACAGTCCGATGCCGCCGGCCTGGGTGAGGCCGCCGTTGCCGAGCAACCGGCTGGTCGACACCCGCACGTTCCAGTTGTGTGCGGCGTGGTCGTACGGCTGGCCGACACCGATGCCGCCGGCCACGACGCCGCCGTTGTTCTCCGCCACGTTGTTGGTCAATTGGGCGTTGTTGATCGACGCCTGCAGCTGGATGCCGCCGGCGCCGTCGCCGTGGCCGGTGGTCAGGCCGAGGCCGTCGATTCGCGCTGCGGAGAAGACCCCGAACGGGCCGGGGGCATCGTATGCGGTGGTTGTCTGCGCGACCATGGTGAGGTCCGCGCCACGCAGCACCGGATGCGCGGCCGAAACATCCGCGTACGGGGCGTGCGCGGCGACGGTCGCGTCGAAGGCGGTGGCGTTGTTCTGCTGGAAGAACCGCCCGTCGATGACCGATCCCGAGATGTGGAACCGCGGATCCTCCGGATCGCGCGCCTGGAACTCATGCGCGCCGATGATGCCGCCCGGGCCGAGACCCTGGATCTTCAGTGGCTTCCAGACCAGCACGTTCTCGTTGTAGACGCCCGGCTTGAGCACCAGCAGGCTGCCGGCGGCGGCGGCGTCGATGGCGTTCTGCAGCGCGTGCGCGTCGCCGCCGGCCGGCGGTGGTGCGGGGACATTGACCACGGTCGGGGTGTAGGTGACCGCGTTGGCTCCAGCGCCGTTCGACCCGAGGACGTGAATCGTGATCCCGTTGACCGTCGACACGGCCCCGTTGAGGACCGTGCTGGTCAGCGTGAGTTGTTTCGGGCCTGCCCGGAACGTCGCGCTGAGCGGTGGCACCTGGATGACGACCGTGTCGGGCGTTGACCCGCTGCCGGGCGTCCAGCTGACGATGCCGCCATTGCCCGGAGTCAGCGTCTGCACTTGCCCAGTTCGCACATCGGTCAATGTGACGTTGGCGGTGGGGCCGGAGGTGCCGATGAAGTCCGCCGCAATGGTGATCCGGCGGGCGGCCCCGGCGTCGGTCGCGTTCACGTAGGGGCGGGAGACCTGCAGCAGCTCGGGCCGGGCCGGCACGGCCGGGTCCTCACAGGCAGTGCCGGAGATCGGATCCAGCGGCAGGTCCAGCTGGTCGGTCAGGCCGGGCCAGACCTCGGCCGGGGTCGTCGCGAGCAGCAGGTTCGGGTTGTAGTTGGCGTTGGGATGTGCGATCGACCCCGGGTCGTCGACCGTCACCAGGTACATGCCCGGGCAGGGTCCCTGCGGGATCGGGCAGTTGAACGTCTCGGTGGAGGGCAGCAGCACCTCGAAGGACCCGTCCGGACTCGTCGTCACGGTGGTGAACAGCCGCCAGGCGTTGGGGTCGAACGGCTGGTTCACGTTGGGCACGGTGTCCACCCGGGCGTAGATGCCGACGGGAATGCCGCCGATGGGCCGCGGTTCGCCGTACCACGGCGACTGCGTGTTGCGCTCGAAGTAGATGTCATTGAAGACCTGTCCCACCAGCCGCCCGGGTTCCGCGACATCACCCACGCGCAGATCCGCGTCGTTCGTGCCGTTCGGGGTGGTCTCGAAGTTGGTCATCAGGTTGAAGTCCGCGTTGGCGTTCTGGCCGTTCTGCAGCACCACCAGCCGCTTGTCGCACAACGGGGCGTGCGCGCCCGCCTGACCGAAGTGGTTGCTCCGGGTCACCAGGGTCGACTGGTCGATGACGTGGTCGTCACCCTTGCATTCCGGTGGCGGCAGCGCCGGGGTGAACTGGTTGCCGAGGTCGACGTTGACGTCCTCCTCGCGAACCGGCCGGTACACGCAGCCGGTCAGCGCGCCCGGCTCGTTGCCGAAGAGGCCCGAGATCTTCTTGAAGCCGGAGCCGTCGGCGTCGGGGTTGCATGCCCGGGTGTCCGTGCTGTCGGTCGGCATGATCACGTGGGTGATGTAGTCGCCGGCCACCAGCGCGACGGGATCGCCGCCCCCGGTGCAGGTTCCGTCGTCCGCGGTCAGGTCGTACCCGTCGGGGCAGTAGTCGGCGAAGGCATAACCGCCGTCGAAGGCGCCGTCCTTGGTCTGCTCACCGGTCAGCGGTACCTCCAGGCAGTCCGGCCCGATGTTCGCCTTGAACTGGGCGCTGACGTCCGCGCCGGTGATGTCCCGGATCGGGCTGCAGTTCTGGGTGAAGGTGTTGCCGTCGGCCTGCGGGTCCTGGGCGGCGTTCGGCTGCTGCCAGTGGTCGGTGACGTACTTGTTCACGATCACGTCGTCGGCAGTGTTCGGGAGCCCGTCCGCGCCCTGGGTCTCCAGGTACACGATGACGTCGGGCACCGCGGGCTCGTAGTCCTCGTGCGCCTGCATCCGGGCGTCGAACTCGTTGCGGGTGGTGGCGAAGTAGGTGATGCCGACGATCTGGCCGGGTGTTCCGGCCGGGTAGTCCCGCTTGCCCCAGTCGACGGTCGCGCGGTGCCCCTCCACCAGCAGCTGATTGGTCAGCAGGCCGCCGCCTTGGTCGGTCGGCACGCAGGGATTGGCGGGAACCGCGGGCGGGTCGACCGCGCAGGACGGGGTCACCGCCCCGGTGTGCTCGTCGGTGATCGACGGCCCGGGGTAGGCGCTGAACCGGGCGAAGCCCTGCTCCCCGACGATCCACCGGCCCAGCGGCCCGCCCTCCGCGGTCGGGTACTCATACCTGCCGTCCGGGCCGGTGAATGTGCCCTCCTTGATCGAGCCGTCGCGCCACCGCTGGTCCATGTCAGTGTTGGGCAGGACCGGATCCACGCCGGCGTCGAACATCCCGTTGTTGTTGGTGTCCTTGTAGACCTGCCCGGACAACCAGCCGAACCATCGGGATACCCCGATGCCGACCTCGCCGTCGTCACCGGTGTCGTTCACATCGACGGTCTCGCCCGGCCCCACGACCACCGGCTTGAACCGCATGATGTAGGACAGCTGCTCGTCCCAGATGGCCAGGTTGTAGCTGCCCGCCGGGACGCTCTGGATGTCGAAGTTGCCCGCCTCGTCGCCCTGGCCGATGTACACGGTGCGGTCGGTCGAGCTGTCGCTCAGCGCGATGAACGGGTTGGCCACCGGCTCGTCGTAGGATCCGGTGGTGTACGGCGCCCACTCGGCCCAGTTCCGCGCGGTGCCGGTGATCTCGCCGGTTCCCGGGGTGGCGAAGGCCTGCGGCGAGCAGACGAAGCCGAACCAGTACGCGGTGCGAACGGTCGGCGGCTCCCACAATTGCTCGCCCGGGGCGCCGGTGCCATCGCTGCCCTCCTCGACCGGGGCCAGTAGCTGCAGCCCGCCGTCGATCGTGGTGGTCTGATACCACGCGCTGTTCGGATCGCTGTTGCACGGCCCGTCCGGAGGCGTGACGTCGATGAAATACGTCGCCGGGCCGAGGTTTTCCAGCTGCGCGAAGCCGTCGGCATTGGTCAGGCAGGCGCCGTCGCACAGCGGCGAGTTGTTGTAGTCGACGGTGACCTCACTGTGCGTCTGCTCCTCGAGCCCGACCGTGAATCCCTGGAGGGCACCCTCCTCGGTGTCCGGGGCGCCGTTGGCCCAGGCGTTGTCCTGGAAGACGAAGACCCGGATCTTGCCCAGCGGCAGCGGGTGGGCCTCGCTCTGTTCGGTCAGGTCGATCCGCGCGGTCAGCGACCCGTCCGCGGTGGCCGGATTCGGCAGGGTGATGTGCTGTCCCCACATCTTGTGGTCCTTGCCGCGCACCGAGATCAGGTACCGGCCGTCCGGCAGGGTGACGGTGGCGCGATTCTGGTCCCCCTCGCGCACGATCGGCGAGTTGCTCTCGGTGCTCAGCGCCATAGGGTCGCCGGGCAGCTTGGTGTTGTCCAGGTTGATGACGTAGTTGAAGTTCGGCAGCGGAGTGCCGGCGGTGAAGTCGCGGGCGTCGACGGTCACCGAGCATCCGGGAGCCGGGCAGGTGGTGACCGCAGCGACCGCCGGGGTGACGAGAGCCGACCAGGCACCCGACGGGACGACCATCGCGGCGACGGTGAGCAGGATCAGCGTCGTGTACCGAGACCGGCGAGCGGCGGATCGGCGCGCGGCACGGTGCCGACCGCGGGGGTCATGGTCGAAAAACTGGCCGTTCGCGGCAATGTGGGTCATCCGGGCTGCCCTTCCGTGCGCGACGTCCTGACGACTCGTGGACGCCAGGGGGATGATGCTGCGGCGGCGTACGGCGGGGCGCGATTCTGACAGGACTCTCATCTGCGCTGCAGCCCAGCTGCGTCGGGGTCGGGTCGGGCGACGGCCGAGGTGACGGATCTGTCATCCGGGGCGTCCCGTCGGCCGGCCGTCCCTACCCTCGCCGAAGGGCGTCGAACAGCCGCGCCCGGCTGCAGGGAGGCGATCCGCGGTGCCCGAAACGCGGCTGGTCCGAACCACCGGAACCGCGACCTTGCTCCGCCGATTCGCGGGAGCGTTCGCCGGCGCGCTCATGCTGATGGTCCTGGCCGCGATCCCGGCGTCCGCGCATGCGGTGCTGGTGGCCTCGGACCCACCCAGCGGCGCCGGCCTGGCCAGGTCGCCGCACACGGTGACGCTGTGGTTCGACGAGCGGATCGACGACCTGGACAGCGCCGGCCGGCTGGTCGACGAGAACGGCCGGGACGTGCCGGGTGTGCGGTCGACCGTCGGCGCCGACCCGACGGTGCTGGAGCTGGCGCTGCCCGAGCTGGCCGCCGGACGGTACAGCGTGCTCTGGCAGGTGCGGTCCGCCGACGACGGGCACCGAGGTGATGGCGCCATCGTGTTCACGGCCGGTCTGGTCGGCGCCGATGCTCCGCGGGTCACTCCTGGCGGGGGCTCACCCAGCGCCTGGGAGGCCGTCCTCGACTGGCTGGGGCTGATCGCGCTCGCCGGTGTGGTCGGTGGGCTCGCAGTGTCCCGCGTGGTGTTGCCCAGGCCGGCCCGGCGGCATCCCCCCACCGCTCGGGAGCCGCTGGGGGACACGGCACGCGAACGGCTCGGCCGAATGATCAGGGTCTGTGCCGTGGCCGGTCTGCTCGTAGCCGCGGCCGAGCTGATCGTCAGGGTGGCCACCACGTCGCCGCCGACCACTCGGTGGGTGGGCACCGCGACCGCGATGGTCACCTCCACCTGGTGGGGAGTGTTGTGGTCGGCGCGGTTCGCGGCCTTGGCCACGATCGCCTGTGTGGCGGTCCGGTCGCGCCGCCGCGGGGACGTGGGCGGGACCGCCGACCGCCGGCTCGACGTGCTCCTCGGAGTCTGCGTGGTCGCGCTGGGGGTGGCCGGCGCCGCCGACGGTCACCCTTCATCGGTGGCGTCCGCCACCACCTGGGCGATCGCCGCCGACGCGGTTCATCTGCTGTCCGCCGCGATGTGGATCGGTGCCCTGGCCGCCCTGCTGGTGGTGATCGTCTCGCCCGGGCGCCGCGCGCTGCTGCGGGTCTGCCGGCTCCGGTTCAGCATGCTGATGGCCGTGACGGTGGTCGCGCTCGTCGTCAGTGGACTGTTGGAGGTCGGCCGGCAGATCGATCGGGTACCCGATGTGATCGGGACCGGGTACGGCCTGCTGGTGACGTCGAAGGCGCTGCTCCTGTTGGTCATGCTGGGGTTCGCCCTGGCCAACGCGCTGGCCCTGCACGAATTCGGATCCCGACGTCGGGCGGGCGCCGGGATCCGGCGCGGCGTCGTGCTCGCCGAGGCGACGCTGGGTGTGCTGGTGCTGGCGCTGGTCGCGGTGCTGGTGCAAACGGCGCCCCCCCGGGGGTCGCGGACGCAGTCGGCGGATGCCGAACGACCCGGCGCGACCAGGACGGCCACCTCGGCCGACTTGCTGGTCGCCGTGACCGTGACGCCGAACTGGCCGGGCTACAACGGCTTCCTGGTCTCGCTGGCCAGCACTCGACGCCCGGATCCGGCGCCGGTCGGCTCGGCGATCCTGGCGGTGGACGGTGGCACGCTGACGCTGGCCGACATCGGCGAAGGGCAGTACTACGCCGCCGGGCAGCTGCCCGCCGGACCGGTGAGGCTCCGGGTGATCGCGCACCGGACGGACACCGACGCGGTGGTCGACATTCCGTGGACCGTCCGACCGGCGTCGACCGGACCGGCCGTGGACCAGCCGCTGGTCCCCTGGACCGATGGCCTCGCGCTGGCCGGCCTGCTCATCGTGGACGTCGCCGCGGTGGCCGCCCTGTGGCTGATGGCGCGCCGCCGGCGCCGGGCCGCGGCGTACCTGGCCGGCTTGCTCGAACCGCCATCGGCCAGGGGATCGAGATGACAAAACTGTCATGTGCACAAGGCGTCACGACAGGCCCAAGAATGATTACACTTGGTGATCTGAATCCGCTGAATGGGTGAAGGAGTAGCGCCACCGGCATGGCCGAATGACCAGTTTCTCCCGTTTGTCGCACGCCGTCATGGTGGAATCCTTGTGTGCCACCGGTGCGGGTGCTAGACACAGACGCGGATCGGTGACGCTCCGACTGGTCGGCCTCAGGGCGGTGACAGGCATGGACCGCATGCTGCTCGTGGAGGACGAGCCGAACCTGCTGCTGCTCCTGGGGCGGGTGATGCGGGGCGCCGGGTACGAGGTGTTCGAGGCCTCGACCGGGGCGGAGGGCGTTCGGCTGGCGGGCGAGATCGAGCCGGACATCGTGCTTCTCGATCTGATGCTGCCCGATCTGACCGGGGAGGCCGTGCTCGAGACGCTGCTCGAGCGGCGTCCGCGCCTGCGGGTGCTGGTGCTGTCCGCGGTCACCGACACCGGTCGGCGGGTGCGGGTGCTGGACAGCGGGGCGGTCGATTTCGTGTCAAAGCCCTTCGCCATCGCCGAACTGCTGGCCAGGATCAGGGCCCGCAGTCGAACCGAGCCCGGTGACGATGTCGCCGGTCAGCACTGCGTGCGTGCCTTCGGTCTCGAGCTCGACATGGAGCATCGGGAGGTCCAGGTCGATGGACGCCGCATCCAGTTGTCGCAGCGTGAATTCCTCCTGCTCGCCCACCTGCTTCGACACGCGCCGCAGGCCTGCACCAGGCAGGAGTTGCTCTCGGAGGTCTGGGGTCTGGGATTCGATCCCGGCACGAACGTGCTCGATGTCTGCGTTCGGCGCCTGCGCGGAAAGATGCAGATGGAAAGAATCGAAACGGTGCGCAATGTGGGGTATCGGCTCGTCGCGGTCTAGGTCCAGCGCGGAACTGCAAGACCGGGGGGACCCGACCGGCAGTGTTGAATCCCGGCTCGACCGTTCCGGAGCGGCCAGGCTGTTCCTGGGCATCCTCTGGCTGGGATTCTTCGCCGTCAACGCCGTGCTCACCTTCGTCTGGGCCGGCGCCGAGACGATTCCCTACCACCTGATCTGGGTGAGCTACGCCTTCCTCTACGGATTGGTGGCCTATTCCAGGGCGGTCACCTGGATCGTCTTCTGGGTCATCACGCTGGTCACCGGAGCACCGTTGATCTGGCACGCCGCAACCGACCAGCTGGAATGGGCGGAATGCTCGGAGATCGTCCTGATGGGCATCATCATCGCTCTGCTCATCTGGCATGTGAACCGACACCGGGCGGCGCAGGCGCGGTTGCTGACCATTCAAGAGGAGGAGCGCCGGCAGGCGAACAATCGCGAGATGGCCGCCCGGTTCGGGGCTCACGAGATGCGGACCCGGCTGACCATCGCCCGCGGATTCGCCGAACTCATCGAGGAATCCAGCGGCGACGGATGCATCTCGGCCGACGCCCAATTGATCCTGGACGAACTGGACAAGGCCACCGCGTTGGCCACGAATCTGCTGACGCTGGTGCGCGTCCACCAGACCGGGGCCTGGGTTCCCGTGGAGATCGACGCCTTGATCGAGTCGGCCGTGCATCGGTGGCGCAGCACCGCCGACCGCGAGTGGTCGGTGCGCAGTGCCGTGGGCGTCGTGGTGGGCGACGCCGAACGACTCGAGGTGGTCCTGGATTGCCTGCTGGAGAACGCCGTCAAGTTCACCGGGGCGGGTGACCGCATCGCCGTCGACGCCCGTCGGGACGCCCGGGCGGCGGTGCTGACCGTCAGCGACGCAGGTGCGGGAATGCCGGAGGCCGATCTTGATCGGGTGTTCGAGATCTTCCAGACCGGCAGTGCCGCGGGCGATCGGGCCGGTTGCGGGCTGGGCCTGTCGGTGGTCAAGGCCATCGTCGATGCGCGCGGTGGGACCGTGTCGGTCGGCAGCCAGGAGGGTGCCGGCACCTGCTTCACCCTGACGCTGCCGATCGAGCCGGTGTACCGGGATGGGGTGGCACGGCCGGCCTCGGGACGGCCCGTCCCCGGTACGGGCCAGAAAAGTGCGTGGAGCCCGGCTGTTCTCGAGCACTCCTGACCGGTGAGCTGCCGATCCGGCCAACCCCCAAGCGTTCTCCGCGGAGCTCGGATGACAATTGCGTCATCCGAGCGTGTTCGGCGCACGTCGGGCTCTACGATCTGGCGGTCCTCCTGCGTCCCGCGTTCGTCGCCCACGCAGGCTTCGGCTGCGGTCGCAGCCCGCCCGCGACCCCGATCGGTGCAGGGGCTGATACATGACTGCAGGGTCGGTGGGCACGCTCGGCGACAGCGCGGAATCGTCGTGCCGACCTCGCAGGGGCCACGGCGTCGGCCGGAGCCACCCACGACACCTGGCCGTGCGCCGGTGCGGCCCGTTGGGCCGGTTCTGGCATCGCACGATCAGGCCGCTGCTGGTCCCGATCGGCCTGCTGATGCTGGCCCTGCTCGCGCTGGCCGCGAGCGACCTCGGCCTGATCGGCCGGGCCGCGGACCAGATCCCGGCGGTGTCACCGGCCGGGCCATCACCGACCGAACGCAGCGCGCCGTCCGGGACCGCTCCTGGGCTCGCGGGCCCCGAGTGGTCGGCCACGGCCGCGGTGGCGCGGCAGCCGCTCGATCGCGCGCCGACCTGTCGACCGGATGACGGGCAGGCCGAGCCGGGACCGGGCGGCGGGCCATGTACCTCGACCGTCGCCCCCGCCGCTGCGGCCCCCTCCGCCGCGGGTGATGCCCCGAGCACGACCCCGGGCGCTGGTGGCGACGGTGCCGCACGGCCGAGCGGATGGCAGGGCTTCGATGCCGGGAACATCATCTCCGATGCGGTCTTCTACGACCGGACGTCGATGTCGGATGGCCAGATCGGGTCATTCATCCAGGAGTTGGGGCGCGGCTGCCAGGGCGAGATGTGTCTCAAGGATCTGCGGATCAGCAGCGACGACCAACCGGCCGACCGTTACTGCTCCCGGTACCTGGGCGGAACCGGTGAGTCCGCCGCCGCGGTCATCGCGAAGGTGTCCCGCGCGTGCGGGGTCAATCCCCAGGTGCTGTTGGTGACGTTGCAGAAGGAATCCGGATTGCTGACCCGGAGCAACGTGACCGCCGACGCCTACTCGGCGGCCTGGGGATGGAAATGTCCGGACACCGGACCGCAAGGCACGGCGGACTGCGACCCGGCGTACGCGGGCTTCTTCGCCCAGGCCTACGGGATGGGCAAGCAGTGGTCCCGCTACCGCAACGACCCCGAGCGCTATACCTATCGGGCGGGGCAGACGGCCGACATTCTCTGGAACATTCCGGAATCCGGCTGCGGGTCGGCGCCGGTGACCATTCGGAACACCGCGACCGCGTCGCTGTACAACTACACCCCCTACCAGCCGAATCCGGCGTCGTTGGCCGGCTACCCGGGCCCGGGGGATCGGTGCTCGTCGTACGGCAACCGGAACTTCTTCTTCCTGTTCCAGAAGTACTTCGGGTCCACGGGCGCCGAGCCGGCCGGCGCGGTCGGCGTCACGCTCACGATCCCGGACAATCGATTCGTCGATCCGCAGATCGCCGGCCGAACGATCTCGGCCCCGACGGCACCCGTCGCGGCCGGACTCGCCGCAGGCCTGTCCACGCTCGGGCTGCCCTACGTGTGGGGCGGTGGCGGCTCGGGAGCCGGACCGGACAACGGCTGCGCGCGCGGCGCGGGACTGTTCAACAGCTGCGGCAGCGAGATCGGCTTCGACTGTTCGGGCCTGACGGCGTTCGTGCTGGGCCGGGCCGGGTTCGCCATTCCCGGCAACTCCACCGAGCAACGCCGCAGCGGCGACCGGATCGGCTGGGACCGGGCGCGGCCCGGTGACATCGTCGGGTTCCCCGGGCATGTCGCGATCTACCTCGGCGCGGTCGCCGGCACCCGGTTCATCCTCGAGGCGTCCTGGGTGGGCACCCCGGTCCGGGTCACCCGGCTGATCCGGGGCGACGCCGACCCCGTGGTGTACCGCTTCTGGGCGGCGACACCGGTGGCGCCGGGACCGGTCTCGGCACTGCCCGGCGGCCGGAACGATTGGAGCGCGCCGGACCCGGGCGGATCCGGGTTCGTGCCTTCGCCAGGTGGCCGTGTGCTCGCCGCCGAGGAGCCACCGCCCCCGGTGACCGGCTCGCCGGCCGCGATCGCCCAGAGTGCGGCCGGATCGTCCGCGGCACCGACCGGACCGGACGGCACACCCCGCACGACGCTCGGCCCGACTTCGTCCTCGCCGAGTCCGATCCTGACCACCGCCACGGCGAGGCCCTCGGTCGGCCCGACCGGGACCGTCGGCTCGACCACATCGATGGCATCGCTGAGCGGGACGAGCGCATCCGCAGATCCCGGACCTTCCGCGGCCGCGTCCTCGTCACCGGCCCCGACCAGGACCACCACCCCCACGACGACCTCGACGACGACCACGACCACGCTGGCCGTGCCGTCGACCACGGCGAACAACCGGCCGACGACCAACCCCGCGTGCGCCGGCGACGCGGCCCAGACCGACTTCGTGGCCCCGACCGACCCGGCGGGATCGGCCGACCCCGCGGCATCGACCACGCCGTCTCCGTCCGCATCGTCATCATCGACCGCGCCTGCGACCGACACTGCGACGCCGACCGCAGACGCCCCGATGCCCGCCGAGGAATCGATCACGTCCGCCGCATCTTCGGTGCAGCGGCCGCAGGCCTGCTGACGGATCCCATCGAACCCGCGCAGCGGGGTGGTGGGGTCCCCTGGCAGCGGAGGGAAATCCGGTGCCTGCCGCCGACCGAGCTCCAGTCGCCCTCAGCCGGCCGGGTGAGCGGAGCGGGCGGCGTCATTCGCGGCGCCGCTCTGTCTCGAGGTCGAAGGAGACCCAGTGGTTGCGCGCTCGCTGACCGCCCGAAAGGGGATCGACGAACGGACGCGGACAAGCCGGCATGTCGTGGGAGAGCCAGACTTGCTTCGCGAGCGTCTGGTCAGATGTGCGCGTCGAGCCAGCCCAACAGGTCCGCGGTGATCGCGTCGCGGGTGGTCTCGTTGAAGATTTCGTGGCGCGCGCCGTCGTACACGATGACGGTGACGTCGGTGATCCCGGCGTCGCGGTAGCGCTGACCGAGCAGCTGCACAAGGTCGCCGCCGCCGGCGAGCGGGTCGGCGCTGCCCGACGCGATCAGGATAGGCAGATCCTTCCGGATCCTCGCGAGGGCGGCCGGATCCGCGAGGGTGGGGCCACCTGCGAAGAGTGCGGGCACGGTCTCGTCGGGCAGGTCGAAGCCGCACAGCGGATCGGCGACGTAGGCGTCGACCTTGGCCTCGTCGCGTGACAGCCATTCAAAGCCCGTGCGGTGCTCGAACCCGGCGTTGAATGCCTCGAGCCCAGCGGGCTCCTCGGACGCGGCGAGGCCGGCGGCCAGCACATCGACCGCCGTCGATCCGGAGAGAACCACACCGGCGTACTGCTCGCTGTGGTCGAGGATCACCGACTGGGTGGCGATCGACCCCATCGAGTGCGCGACCAGGAACAGCGGCAGGTCGCCGGCCAGGCTGGCGCCGTACGCCGTGACGTCGGCGATCAGGCCGTCGAATCCGGCCGCGCCGAAGTCGCCGGGGACGTCGGTGATCGACCGTCCGTGTCCACGATGGTCGGTGGCCTGAACGATGTATCCGGCAGCGTTGAGGGCCTGGGCGAGTCGGTCGTAGCGGCCGGCGTGCTCACCCAGGCCGTGGGCCACCTGAACGACGGCGCGTGGCTCGCGCACCGAGTCCCAGGTGTACGTGGCAAGTGCGGTCGCGTCGACGGGGGAGGTGAATGAGCCGTTGCGGAAGGTCATCGCCAAGACGCTACGTCCCACGCGGGCATCTCAGCCACTGATCACGAACGTTGGAACTTTGCGCGCTCGGGATCGGCGATTGCGCCAACTGCGTTCGACGTCCTGGAAGTATTCGCTGCGGGCGGAGACCGATGCCGGCAACGTAGCCACGCGCGGCGCTGCTGCAGGAAGTCGCTCACGACACGCACTCAGTGGCCCGCCTCAGCAGCAGGTCGCGCTCCCGCTCGTTGTCGGTCAACCCGGCGGCCCGCTCGAACTCGGCCCGGGCCTCGTCCGGCCGGGCAAGCTTGACCAGCAGGTCGGCCCGCACCGCGGGCAGCAGGTGGTAGCGGGCCAGCGCATTCTCGGCGACCAGCGCGTCCACCAGCTCCAGCGCGGCGGCCGGACCGTCGGCCATCGACACCGCGACCGCCCGGTTCAGTTCGATCACCGGGGACGGCGCGACCCGAGCCAGGACGGCGTACAGCGCGGCGATCCGGCCCCAGTCGGTCTCGTCGGCCGTCCGCGCCCGGGCGTGACAGGCGGCGATCGCGGCCTGCACGGCGTACCTCCCGGCGCCCCCACCCAGCGCGACCGCTCGGTCGAGCGCGGCCAGTCCGCGCCGGATCAGCAGTTGGTCCCAGCGGGCACGGTCCTGGTCGAGCAGGGTGACGATCTCGCCGGACGCGTCGGTGCGGGCTCCCAGCCGGGACGCCTGCAGTTCCATCAGCGCGATCAGCCCGTGTGCCTCGGGCTCGTCCGGCGCGAGGGCGGTCAGGATGCGGCCCAGCCGCATCGCCTCGCGGCACAGTGCCGGCCGGACGAGGTCGGGTCCCGCGGTGGCCGAGTAGCCCTCGTTGAACAGCAGGTAGAGCACGCCGAGGACGGACGCCAGCCGGGGCGCGAGCTCGGCGCCGGTCGGCACCTCGAACGGCACCCGGGCGTCGGCGAGCGTCTTCTTGGCCCGCACGATGCGCTGGGCCATCGTCGGCGTGGGGACGAGGAACGCGCGCGCGATCTCCTCGGTGCGCAGGCCCGCCAGCATCTTCAGCGTCAGCGCCGCGCGAGCCGGCGGCGTGAGCACCGGGTGGCAGGCCGTGAACATCAGCCGCAACACGTCGTCCTCGACGTGCTCCTCGATGTCGATCTCGACCTCCTCGGCGGTCTCGAGGGTGCGGCCGAGCTCGGCGACGTTTTTCTCCAGCCGGATCTCGCGCCGGATGCCGTCGACCGCCCGGCGCTTGGCGATCGTCATGAGCCAGGCTCCGGGGTTGTCCGGGATGCCGGCCGCCGGCCACTGCTCGAGCGCGGCGACCAGGGCGTCCTGGGCCAGGTCCTCGGCCCGGCCGACGTCGCGGACCATGCGGGCCAGGCCCGCGATCAGCCGGGCCGCCTCGATCCGCCAGACCGCCTCGACCGCCCGACGGGTGGCGGGCGTCGGATCGGCGGTGGGCACGTCCTGGAATCAACCGCACCGGACGCCCGGGCGCAAGCGTCCGGCGGTGATCACGTTGTCACTCGGTCGGGACGGTTCGGCGCGCGCCGGCCGTCCGAATGGAGCGACACCGTGATCGTCCGGCGCGGTCACTTCCCGCGCTGATCCTGCTGGGCCGCCATCTCGGTGCGCCACCGGTCCGCGTCGGCCCGCACCTCGGGCGTCAGGTTGTCGCCGAAGTCGTCGGCCTCGAAGATCTGCCGAATCTCGACCTCGCCGATCTGGCCGGGCTTCAGGTTGGGGCCGCGTTTGACCCATTCGATGGCCTCTTCCTTGGAGGCCACCTCCAGGATCACGAAACCCGCGACCAGTTCCTTGGTCTCGGCAAACGGCCCGTCGATCACCGTGCGGTCGTCGCCCTCGAACCGAACGCGCGCGCCCTTCGAACTCGGGTGCAGGCCGTATGCCGCGAGCAGGATGCCGGCCTGGACCAGCTCCTCGTTGTACCGCCCCATCTCCTCGAGCCCCTCGGTGCTCGGCAGCACGCCGGCCTCGGTCTCATCCGTCGCCTTGCCCATCACCATGAACCGCATCGTCAACGCCTCCATGTCGCTCGGAGCCCCGGGCCGTTTGCCCGGTCCTGACCCCGATTCACCAGCGCGTCGAACGGGCCGGCCCGCTTTCGACATCGTCCCCGAAACGAAATCCTTCAAGATTTCGGACGGGCGGCAGGATGGAGCTGCTCGTCGAACTCGCAGCGGTGTTGGTGCTGGGTTCCGCCGCTATGGTGACCGGTTCGGCCGGACGGGTTACGGCGGGTCCGGTGCACGCGGCGAGCAGTCCCGTCACCCCGAGAACAACTGCCACGGACAACGGGATCACCGACACGCGGCGATGCGCGCATCAGCGACCGCCGGCGAGTGGCTGGAAGTGCCCGCTGAGCGAGTATTTCCAGCCACTCGACCCATCCGAGCGTGGGGGCGGCACACGATCGCCGCGGAGGTACGGCTGATACCCCCCAGAACGGCTGTGGGTTGGGGCCGGTCCGCACATAGCCGACACTGTCAAAGGTTGCCCTCGCGGATCCGTTGTGACGCAGACGATGACGACTGCACGGATTGAAAGGGTCCGGCGCGGGCCCTGGGACAGTTGGAATCGGTCGGGTTCATTGAGTCTGGGGTGCGGCCCGAGGCGGGACAGCGGCCAGGCCGATGAGGAGTCGCCTGAGCGCCTCGCGGTGGATGGTGGGGAAGTCCGCGTCGAACCCGCGGAGGTGGGTCTGTTCGAGCACGGCCATGCCGTGCACGGTGGCCCAGATCGTGTAGGCGATCTCCTCGGCGCCGAAGGAGCCGGTTCCGGTCAGCGCGCCGGTGGTGAGGGCTGAGCGGACCGCGCCGAGCAGAATTGCGTAGGGCGAGCCGCTTGCCGGTTCCTGGCCAACCGAGGTGCGGCGGCTGGGCATCTCGACCAGCCCCAGTCGGAACAGGGTCGGCCGGGCGGCGGCGTATGCGACATAGGCCAACCCGAGCTCGATAAGGCGAGCAACCTCACCGTCCACGGATTCGCATTTGGCGAGGTGGGTTCGTAGTCCCTCCATGGACTCGTCGGTCAATGCGGCCATTAATGCGGCCTTGCCGTCGAAGTAGCGATACAGCGCACCTGGGGTGTAGTCGACCTGCTCGGCAAGCTCACGCATAGACCAGCCGTCGATGCCGGACACCTCGATCAGCGCGAGCGCCGCGTCCAGGATCGCCTGCCGATTCCGGACGCGGCGCCGTCCCCGCGCCGTGGATGCAGCGGTCATCAGATCTCCTATTGTAAATGACGTTCAGGTCGTGAATACTGTTCACATCTTACATCGAGCAAGGAGGTACCCGTGAGGATGATCACCGGTCTGTCGCACGCGATGCGAAAACTGGCCACGTGGTGGGTTCTGGCCGTCACCGGAGGCGTGTTCGTGGTGTTCGCCGTGGCGTTTTTCGCGACGCCACTGCCGTTCTCGATCGCCCATGTGACGTCGATGTGCGGTGCCGCGCCGCCGGATGTCCGGTTCTACACGCCCGCTGATGCGGTAACCCAGTTCCTCACCGGATGCGGGGAAGCCGGCCGGGATGCCTATCGCGACCTGCAGGTGGCCGACCTGTTCTATCCGGCGGTTTCCGGGCTTTTCCTTGCCTCCGCGCTGGCCGTGGTCCTCTCCCGGTTGTCCCGTCCGGGCAGCCCGGTCATCGCGTTGGCTGCGCTGCCATTGCTGG
>Ga0164241_10002649_pt1 | contig 18992 bp, 19 predicted proteins | sample OricomyardsoilBY_FD_108780 | JGI IMG/M metagenome (GOLD analysis project Ga0164241, IMG submission 108780) | Backyard soil microbial communities from Emeryville, California, USA - Original compost - Back yard soil (BY) | ecosystem: Environmental > Terrestrial > Soil > Unclassified | place: USA...
CGCTGTGACTGCGACGAGGGCCGCGCCGATCACCGCGAAGTGCGTCCAGCGGACGCCCCCCACGTACATCACGGCGAGGGTGATTGCCCCGAACACCAAGGAGGTGCCGAGATCCGGCTGCAGAAAGACGAGCGCAGCCGGTGCCAGGCCGAGGCAGAGGTAGCGCACCGTGCGCTGCCTCTCAGAGCCACTCCTGGCGCCATCGATGACGAACCCGGCAAGCGCAAGCACAAGCAGGAGCTTGCCGAGCTCAGATGGCTGGAAACTGAAAAAGGGCAGGTCAAAGGCGCGCCGTGAGCCACGCGCCGCAAACCCAAAGACGAAGACCAGCGAGATGCTCACGCAGAGGAAGGTGTAGATGCCGACCCGCAGCTCGCGGAAGCGCGAGTAGTCGATGCGGGTGAGGAGGTACATGCCGACGATGCCGAGAGCAGCGTAGATGGCTTGCCGGTCGACGAAGTAGTTGGGACTGCCGGGCACGTCGCCCAGCGTCGTCTGGCTCAGCGTGAAGACGCTGAAGACGGCGAGGCCGATAGACGAGATCATCAGCGGTGCGTCCATATAGGGCAGGCCAAGGCGCTCGGCGATGCCGGGACGAACTGCGAAGGGCTCGGGCCGGGCCTGGCGGGCGCGGGTCGCGTACATCAGCCCGGGCTGCCCCCATTGGGCCCGGCGGACCCCGTCGTGTGCTTGTTGAAATAGGCCTCGAGAATGTTGAGAGCAACCGGCGCGGCCGCTTCGGCGCCGAACCCTCCTTCCTCGATCGTAACGGCAGTGACGATTTTGGGGTCGGGATAGGGGGCGAGAACTAGGTACCAGGACTGGTCGGCGTGTCCGACTCGCTGTGCCGTTCCGGTCTTTCCGGCGACCGGCACCGGGAAGTTGCCGAAGACTTCGTAGGAAGTGCCAGCCGGGGACTGAGCGGCGCCGTGCAGTCCTGCAAGGATCACCTGCCGGTACGTGGGGTCGATTTTCACGTGGCGCTGCGGCGGCGGCGCGAATTCCTCCAGGACGCGACCGGCGGCGTCGGTGATTTCCTTGCCGACGTGCGGGGTGACGACGGTGCCGCCGTTGCCCAGCGTCGCGTAGGCGATCGCCATCTCCAGCGGGTTGGTCTGCAGGTCGCCCTGGCCGGTGGCGAGCTGGACGTTGTCACCGGCCGACCAGGGCCGGTCGGTGCCGCCTTCCTCGTATAGATCGTTACGCCATTTCTGAGTCGGCAGCAGCTCTTCTTCCGCCGCCGGCAGGTCGAGGCCCGAAGGCCGGGCGATGCCGAGCTTGTGCGCCCAGCGCTGCAGGCCACCGGTGTCCCACATCTTCCAGCCGAGCAGGTAGAAGTAGACATCGGAGGAGACTTCGAGGGCGCGCGCCATGTCGACTGGCCCCAGCGCCGCGCCGCCGGCGTTCTGGAAGTCCTGGTCGCCGATCGTGATCGAGCCACTGTCTTCGATCACGTCAGTGGGGCTGATCACGCCTTCTTCGAGACCCGCCAGAGCGGTGATCAGCTTGAAGGTGGAGCCGGTTGGGTAGAGGCCGTTGATCGCCCGGTTGGCTAGAGGAGCGGCAGGGTTGCGGTAGGTCTCGTCGACCTGCTTCTGGGTCAGCGGCCGCGTGAACAGCGCCGGTTCGAAGCTCGGAGACGAACCCAAGCCGAGGATTTCGCCCGTGTGCACGTCCATCGTCACGAAGCCACCCGAACCATACGAGGCAAGCCCGGACTCACCGGCCGCCTGCACGTCGCCGTCGATCGAGAGCTTGAGGCTGCGGCCAGGGACCGGAGACTGCGAGACGAGGCTGCCGTTGGGCGTCGGCTGGCCCATCGCGTCGACCTGGATCCTCTTCAGCCCCGGCCGGCCACGCAGGAAGCGATCGTAGGTGTCCTCGACGCCGTCCTGACCGATCTCATCGCCGGGCAGCAGGCCGCGGTAGCGCGTCTCCTTCAGTTCGTCCTCGCCGATCTCACCGACGTTGCCGAGGATGTGGGCGGCCAGGGTGCCGTCCGGATAATCGCGGACAAAGACCCGCTGCACCTCGACACCGGGGAAGCGGTCCTGGTTCTCCTGCAGGTAGTAGACGAGGTAGTCACCGACGTCGCGGCGCAGGGTCACCGGCGCGGCCGGAGCCAGTTTCAGCTCTTCGTGCATCGTCCGCCGCACCCGGCGCAGGGTGCTGTGGGTGAGGTCGGCGAGCCGCGAGAGCTCGGCCCGGCGCTCGACCGGGTCGGCGGGCAGTTTGCGCGGGTTGACCTGCAGCGCCAAGCTGGTCCGGTTGCCAACCAGCACTTCGCCCTCGCGGTCGAGGATCTCGCCGCGCGGGGCGCTGACCCGGTAGGAGCGGGTGCGGTTGTTCTTGGCTTCGGCGAGGTACGTGTCGCCGTCGATGATCTGCAGCAGCCAGAGGCGAAAAAAGAGGATGGCGAAGAGGACGACCGCGACGCCACCGAAGATCGCGATCCGCAGCGCCAGCCTGTTGCTCATCGCGGGCCCGCGCTCATCGGAACGAAGGTACATCGCTTCTCCTAGGTCCCCAGCACCGTCGGCTCGCGGCGGCGGCGCACTTTCGGATCCTCGACCAGGGCCGGACGCAGGGCCCGTCGCACGCCGAGATAGATCGGCCAGGCGAGAAAGAAGGCGTAAACACTCTTCAGCAGCATGTCGCGGATGATCAGGGTGCTAACCGGGGCGTCGATGCCGAGCATCAACTGGATCACGGCGAAGCCGAGCTCGGCGAGCAGGGTCAGGCCCATACAAAGTAGCGCTGGGATCAAGGCCCCGTGGATCTCGAAGCGCTCGCGGAAGAGACCGGCCCCATAGCCGATGCCGAGCAGGACCAGCGAGGTTATGCCGAGAGCCTCGACCAGCAGGCAGTCGACGAAGAGGCCGATCGCGAAGCCGCAGACGGCGCCGGTGAGGCTGCCGCCGAGCAGGGCGAGGCAGACGACCAGAGCGGGCAGCACGTCGGGGCTGACGTGGAAGAGTTCGACCTGGGAGAAGAAGGAGAGCTGCAGCAGCACGCCAAGAAAGGCGATCGCGACGATGCGGACGAGGATCTGCGGGGTGAGGATCACTGGCGCGACCCCCCGGTGAGGACCTGGACGAAATCGAGGTTGCGCAGGTCAGCGTAGGGACGGACGTGGACCTGCTGGTTCGCCTCCTGCTCGAAGACCGAGGCGCGGGTCACTTCGCCGACCGGCAGACCGGCCGGGAAGTGCGAGGCGAGCCCCTGAGCCCGCCAGCCGGCGGTGACCACGGCCATGCCGCGAATTTCCTTGCCGGTCGAGTCGATGAAGTCGAGGACGAGGTCCTCCGGATTGCCGACTTCGGGCTTGATCACTCCCTGCACGCCGGCCGGGACGACCTTGGCCGAGATCGCGCTGGCGTGGTCGGTGAGCAGCATCACCTGCGAAGAACCCGGCTCAGCCGAAGCGATGCGGCCAACCAGGCCGTCGCCGCTGATCACCGGGTCGTCGACCTGGACGCCGTCGCCGCTGCCAACGTCGATCGAGACGCTCGAGCGCCAAACCGTCGGCGAGCGGGCGATCACCCGGCCGGTCACTTCCTTGTAGGCGGAGGCGGCCAGCGTCGGACCGGTGTCGAGGTCGACCAGCTTGCGCAGTTGCGCGTTCTCCTGCATCGCCACCTGACCGGCCACCGCCTGCTCGCGTGCCTTGACCAGCTGCTCCTTGAGGCGACTGTTTTCACCGCGCGCGTCGAAGGTCTTGTCGAACCAGCCAACCAGGTCGCGAGCCGGCTTCAGAGCGCGGTCGGCCACCGACTGGACCGGGCTGAAGATCGTGCTGACGCCACCTTGGAAGCCGCGCGAGCCCTGGTAGGTGGCCGTGAGCAGCACGAAGGAGCCGATGACCAGCAGGGCGAGCACCGCCCTACGGCGGCGTACTTGCTTTCGGTACACGTTTGAGACCTAAGTTCGTGGCTTGCGATGAAGGGGAGCTAGGCAAAGTGCCTCGTCCCCGAATTCTGCTTGCTGGCGCGGTGCATGGCCTCGAACTCCTCCAGCGAGATGCCCGAGCCCACCGCCACGCACGTCAGCGGTGACTCTGCCAGTTGACAGGGCATCTGGCACTCGTCGCGGAGGCGCTGTTCGAGTCCTTGCAACAGGGCGCCGCCGCCGGCGAGGGTGATGCCGCGGTCCATGATGTCGCCGGCCAGCTCCGGCGGCGTGCGGTCGAGGGTCTCCTTGACCGCCTCGACGATATGGCCGACCGGTTCGTCGAGCGCCTCACGCACCTCTTCGGAGCCGAGCGTGATCGTCTTCGGTAGGCCGGAGACGAGGTCGCGGCCGCGGATCTCGGCCCGCACCTCCTCCGGCAGCGGCGATGCGGAGCCGGCCTCGAGCTTGACCTCCTCGGCGGTCTGCGTGCCGATCGCCAGCTTGTACTCGTGCTTACAGTGATTGACGATCGCCTCGTCGAGCTCGTCACCGCCGATCCGAATCGACTGCGAGACGACGATCCCGCCCAGCGAGATCACCGCCACCTCGGTGGTACCGCCGCCGACGTCGACGACCATCGAGCCGGTCGGCTCGGCGACCGGAAGGCCGGCGCCGATCGCCGCCGCCATCGGCTCCTCGATCAGGTAGGCCTGGCGTGCTCCAGCCGAAAGGCAGGCCTCCTCTACCGCCCGCTTCTCAACCCCGGTCACCCCGGAGGGAACGCAGACGACGACGCGCGGGTGGGCGAAGCGGTTGGAGTGGACCTGCTTGATGAAGTGGCGCAGCATCTGCTCGGTGACGTCGAAGTCGGCGATTACGCCGTCCTTGAGCGGCCGGATCGCCGTGATCGAGCCCGGCGTGCGGCCGAGCATCCGCTTCGCCTCGACGCCGACCGCGTGGACCTGGCCGTTATGCGAGTCGATTGCGACCACCGAGGGCTCGGAGAGGACGATGCCGCGGCCGCGGACGTAGACGAGCGTGTTGGCCGTGCCCAAGTCGACGGCCATATCGCGGCCGCCAAGCCCTCTCAGATATCCGAATACACCCATGTGTGGTTTGGGAACTTCCCGGAAATCATCCCAAACGCACCAAATCAGCTTTCGATTTGGTTCAGTCTTGCCCAAATAGCTCGGGCGCCAGCTCGATCAGCAGCCCGACAGGCAACCCGACGACGTTGGAGACGCTGCCCTCGAGCCGCTCGACCAGGGTCGAGCCAAGTGTCTGAATCGCGTAGCCGCCGGAGCGTCCCTGCCACTCGCCGAACTCCACGTAGCGCTGCTTCTCCGCCTCGCTGAGCTGCTTGAAGGCCACGGTCGTGCGATCGAGCCCGCTGCGCTCCTCGCCGTCGACGAGAACGACCAGCCCGCTCAGCACCGTGTGCTCACGGCCCGACATGCGGTCGAGATAGCCGCGCGCCTCGGCGGCGTCGGCGGGCTTGCCCAGGGCCTTGCCGTCGAACACGACATCGGTGTCACAGGCGATCACCATGCCGTCGCGGTCGACCGCGCGCGCCTTCAGCCGCGCGTTCTCGAGCACCTCGAACTCCGGGTCCCCGCCGCTGAGCTCGTCGACGCCCGACACGACCACCTCGAACTCGACGCCAAGCTTGCGAAGGATCTCGCTCCTCTGCGGCGACCCGGAGGCGAGGACTACGCTCAAGACAGCTCTGGGAACCAGATGCCGATCTCGCGCTCCGCCGACTCGTCGGAATCCGAGCCGTGGACCATGTTGAAGGTCACCTCGAGGGCGAAGTCGCCGCGGATCGAGCCGGGTGCGGCCTCAACCGGGTTGGTCGCGCCAATCAGCTGGCGGGCAGCTGTGACCGCTTCGTGGCCCTCAAGCACCATCGCAACCAGAGTGCCGCCGGTGATGAAGGAAACCAGCTCACCGAAGAAGGGCTTCTCGGTGTGCTCTTCGTAGTGCTTGTTGGCGATCGGCTCGTCGGCCCGCATCGTCTTCAGCGCCGCGATCCGCAGTCCCTTGCGCTCGAAGCGGGCGATCACCTCACCCGTGAGTGCGCGCTCGAATGCGTCAGGCTTTACGAGGATCAGCGTCCGGCTCACTGGTGGGGCTCCTTTGGGGTTTTTTTGGTCGGGCAGTCTCTTGGGCCTGCTGGGGCGCGGGTGCCTCTTTGGCTCGCGCCGGGCGTCGTTTGGGCGCCGGACGCTCCTCGCGAGCGGCACGCTCCTCGCGCGGTCGTTTCTCGCGTCCCTCGCGGGGCTCACGCGGGGCTGGACGCTCAGCTCGCGGCTCGCGGCGGGCCTCTCCTTTCGGCCGCTGGCGGCGCGGCGCGCCGCCCAAGGTGTTTTCGCAGTAGGGGCAGAGGGCCCAGCGCGGGTCGACCGGCTTGCCGCAGCTCGGACAGGGATCCTTAAGGCGATGCTGACACTGTGGGCAGCGCAGGTAGTTCTTCTCGACCGGAAATTCGCAGTTCGGGCATGAGGCCTCGGTCAGTTGGCGGACGCGCAGCTCGGCGGCCCTGATCTCCAGCTCGCGTTCGTGGGCGTCCTCGAGAAACTCGGGCGGACGCACAATCGCGTAGACGGCGGTGCCGATGTAAGGGAAGAAGGAGCCAATCGTCGCGCAGGCGACCAGGAATGGATCGGCGATGCGGCGCTTGGCATCAAAGTAGGTGTAGACGATCAGAGCCAACCAGACGACGACGATCATCAGGACAAAAAGGGTCGCGGCCAAGTTGAGGCCGTCGTTGCTGATGCCGAAGATCGCTAGTGCCATGGCTGGGTACCCGCCGAAGAGGGGAGCGGCAGTCTACTTCGCCGCCGGACGTGCGAACCCTGTCAGAGGAAGAGGCTGCCGAAGAGGTAGCCGAGACCGAAGAAGACCAGGATCACGGCAGCGACGACCGCGGCAACCAGCGCCATCATCGAGAGCAGTTCCGAGCCGGCGCTTTTCGTCTTCGTCTCCACCGCCTGAATCCTCGCAGAGTTCGGTCACCCAGACTCAGGATCCAGCGCTGCGCGGGCGGAGGCCAACACATAGTGGGAGCCGGTGATCAGAAGCATGCCTTCGGGCAGTTCCCCGGCCAGCTCGCGACCCCGTTTGACGGCAGCGGCGAAATCGGGCTCCTGCTCGGCAGCCAGGCCCGCTTCTGCGCAGAGCCGTGCCAACTGTGGCGCCGGAAACGAGCGCCGATGGGCCTGAAACGTGTCGATATGTCCCGTTTGCGGCCCGTCGACGGGGAAGGCGGGGAGCTCCGTGCAGATGACCCGCTCCAGGGACGGGGCCAGGGCCCGAATCATCGAGGCGGCGTCCTTGTCGCCGAGCGCGGCGAGACAGGCGACGACCGGACGGCCAGCGGCGACTTCGCCAAGGCCCTCGGCAAGCGCCGCGGCACCGTCGGGATTGTGGGCGGCGTCGAGCAACGTCGGCGGGTTCTCGGCGACGCGCTCGAGACGGCCGGGGACGATGAGACTTGCGCCGACCTCGGTCACCAGGGTCGCGTCGAGCTCGCCGAGGAAGGCCTTGGCCGCCTCGCAGGCAAGGGCGAAGTTGCGGCGCTGAAAACGACCAGCGGCACGCAGCTCCATTGCCTCGCCGGGCTCCTCGGGGGCGATGATCAGCTTCGCCCCCCGCACCTCGGCAGTCTCCGTGGCGAGGGCCGCGACCTCTGGACTAACCCGGCCGAGGACGAGGATCGTGTGGTCGCGCAGGACGGCCAGCTTCTCGGCGGCGATCTCGAGCTCGGTCTCACCAAGCCAGGCGGTGTGATCGAGACCGATCGAGGTCAGCACGGTGACCCGCGAGGGAATCGTGTTGGTCGCGTCGAGCCTCCCTCCCAGGCCCGCCTCGACCACAGCGACCTTGACGCGGGCGGCTGCGAAGGCGACGAAGGCGGCCGCGGTGGCGACCTCGAATTGGGTCACCTCCTCGCCTTCCTCGAGGCTGCGATTGACGACCTCGGCTGCCTGGGCGGTGCGCTCGACCGCGGTCGCGAACTCGGCATCGCCGATCTGCCCGCCACCGATCAGCACGCGTTCGGACCAGCGCAGGGCATGCGGCGAGACACAGGCTCCCGTCCCGACTCCATGCGCCTCGAGCAGCGCCGCGATCATCCGCGTCACCGAGGACTTGCCGTTGGTGCCGACGACGTGGATCGAGGCGAAGCGGTGCTGGGGCAGGCCGAGCGCGGTGCTGAGCTGATGCATCCGCTCGAGGCCGAGCTTCCAGCCGACCGGCTCAAGCGAGTCGAGATATTCCTGGGCGTCTATTCGCCGAGCTCCTCGAGCTCGGCCCGGTAGCGCTCGAGCTTCGTCCGCTCCTCCTCGACCAGCTCCGCCGGCGCCCGCGAGACGAACTTCTCGTTGGCGAGCTTGCCCTCTGCCCTGGCGACCTCGGAGCGCAGCTCCTCGCGCCGCTTCTCGAGCCGGGCGGCAACCGCCTCGGCATCGATCTCGGCCGAGGCGAGCACCCTGACCGGGCCAACCGTCGCGATCGGGTCACCCCCGTCCGCAGTGAACTCGAAGCGCGCGAGACGGCCGACGAACTCCTGCGGCTGCTCGCCCTCGACGCGGGCCGAAAGCTGGCTCGCCGCCGGCGCCTCGACCATGTCGCGCCAGGTGCGCAGGCGCCGGGTCAGCTCGATCCCTCGCTCGACCTCCGCCTCCGCCTCGGGATCGAGCAGGGACTCGTCGGCCTGCGGGAACGAGTGCACCGCGAGGTGGCCTTTGCGGGAGGGGTGATAGGACCAGACCTCCTCGGTCACGAACGGCATCAGCGGGTGCAGCAGGGCGAGGGTTCTCTCCAGGACCCAAAGCAGGTTCGCCGAGACCTCGGGCTCTTGCTCGTAAAGCCGTGGCTTGGCGATCTCCAGGTACCAGTCGCATAGCTCGGACCAGAAGAAGGCGTAGGCCTCTTGGGCCGCGTGGGCAAAGTCGTAGGTGTCGAGCTTCTGTGTGACCGAGGCGATCGTGCGCTCCATCCGGGACAAGATCCAGCGGTCCTCCGGCCGACGGGACTCAAAGTCGCCTATATGCCGACTTTGAGTCCCGTCGGCGGTGTTGAGCAGGATCAGCCGGCTGGCGTTCCAGAGCTTGTTGGAGAGGTCCCTGCCCTGCTGGACCTTGGCGTCGGAGTAGCGCACATCCTGGGTCGAGGACATCGCCAGCAGGCCGAAGCGCAGCGCGTCGGCGCCATGGACGTCGATCTCGTCGAGCGGGTCGATCCCGGTGCCGAGGCTCTTCGACATCCGCCGCCCGTCGCGGGCCTGGATCACCGAGTGCACGTAGACGTCCTTGAAGGGGATGTCGCCAGCGAACTCAAGCCCCGTCATGATCATCCGCGCCACCCAGAGGAAGAGGATCTCGCGCGCCGTGGTCAGGAAGCTGGTCGGGTAGAAGGCGCGCAGCTCCGGCGTGTCGTCGGGCCAGCCGAGTGTCGCGAAGGGCCAGATTGCCGAGCTGAACCAAGTGTCGAGCACGTCCTCCTCCTGGCGCAGCTCGCCGCCGCAGGCGCCGCATCGCTCTGGGGCCGCGGCCGGGTCGTCGGCGACGAAGACCTCCTCGCAGGGATCGCAGTACCAGACCGGGATGCGGTGACCCCACCAGAGCTGGCGCGAGATGCACCAGGGACGGATCTCCCGCATCCAGTCGAGGTAGACACGCTTCCACTGGTCGGGGGCGATCCGCACGCGGTCGCTCTCCACCGCCTCGATTGCCGGCGCCGCCAGCTCATCCATGCGACAGAACCACTGCAATGAGATCAGCGGCTCGATGCGCTCGCCGGAGCGGTGAGAGAAGGGCACCGAGTGCACATAGGGCTTCTCACCGCTGAGCGCGTCCGCCTCGCGCAGAGCAGCGACCACCGTCTCCTGAGCCTCGGCGGCGGTCAGGCCGGCGAACCTCTCGCCGGCCTCCTCGGTGAGGCGGCCATCGGGGCCGATGACGACGATCTCCTCGAGGCCGTGCTTGCGGCCGATCTCGAAGTCGTTGGGGTCGTGACCGGGGGTGATCTTCAGCGCCCCGGTGCCGAACTCGGGATCGACGTGCTCGTCGGCGATGATCGGCAGGCGACGACCGACCAGGGGCAGGACGCAGAACTGGCCGACGAGGTCGCCGTAGCGCTCGTCGTCGGGATTCACAGCGACGGCGGTGTCGGCGAGCATCGTCTCCGGGCGCACGGTGGCGACTGTGAGTACTTGATCGGAGCCCTCGACCGGGTAATCGATCGAGTAAAGCGTGTCCTCGACCTCGCGGTTCTCGACCTCGAGGTCGGAGATCGCCGAGTGCGAGCCTGGGTCCCAGTTGACCATGTAGTTGTCGCGGTAGATGTAGCCCTTGTCGAAGAGCTGCTTGAAGACCCGGTAGACCGCCTTGACGTATCCGTCATCCAGGGTGAAGCGCTCACGCTCGTAGTCACAGGAGGCGCCAATCCGCTTGTACTGCTCGACGATCCGCGAGCCGTACTCCTCCTTCCACTCCCAGACCCGCTTGACGAACTCCTCCCGGCCGAGGTCATGGCGTGAAACACCTTCGGAGCGCAGCGTTTTCTCGACCACCGACTGGGTGGCGATCCCAGCATGGTCGGTGCCAAGGATCCAGAGCGCGTTGCGCCCCCGCATCCGGTTCATCCGCACCAACGCATCCTGCATAGACCCGTTGAGCGCGTGCCCCATATGCAGCGCCCCGGTCACGTTGGGCGGCGGGATCGCCACCGAGAAGTTCTCCTCCGCCGTCCCCTCCGCCGGTGGATGAAAGTAACCCGCCTCCATCCATTCGGCGAAGATCCGCGCCTCGACCTCGGTTGGGTCGTAGCGGGTCTTCTGCTCCAGAGTGGCTAGGCGTGCCTCGTTCACGGGCGCGAGTTTAGTCTCCGCGAGTCGGCCGGCAATTGCCGAGGAGGGCCACGCCAGCCGCGCGACCCTCCCGACCGCTCTCCAGGGCCCCACCGGGTGGTCAGGTCCGTGACGGCAGTACCACTATTCGAGGTCTAAGAATAAGGCGACCCAGAGCCCTTCTGGCGTTTCATATTCAGCTTTCCAGGTGGCTGTGGCAGGACAAAAGGCGCTGCTTTCACCCGCGACCTTTTTCAATTCGGTTTCGACTTTTACTATCGCCGGTTTGCCGCCGGTGATCGTCACCCCAGTCAGATCTTCGCTCGTATAGACGCAGTGAAGCGTTCCGACGATCGGAAAAGTGCATTCGATTAAGCCAGCGGGTGGTCCCGCGGATCCCGTGGCTTTGCTCGCTAATAGGGACCCATTGCCTGCTGTGGTTGGCGTAATCGACGCTAACCAGGGCAGGTTGGTCGCTTTGACTGCTTTGCATTTTTCCCCACACATGGCAAATGTGACTTCGCTGATCGAGCCATGAATTGAATTTTCGAGATTTTTTTCTACTTTCAGTGCGATTTCCGACGAAGCGCATTCCACAGTGAAGAGGGTGCTCGCAAATTTGACCACCGTTCCGGCCTTAAGCCTGGGACGGGGAATTGGATTCAACCAGGCTTTTCCCACGGGACAATGGTTGGAGGCTAACTCCTGGACCATGCAATTCACGCTTTCATTTAATTTAATAGCCGAGGACTCACTGGTACCGACGACGGCCATCAGCACCAGAACCATCACCACGGCGTGACTGAACATCTTGAGGTGTCTCACTTTTCCTCCTCAGATTCCGGCGGGTCGCGCCGGCTTTGGAATCAGGGCATTCGGCGAGGCCCTCGCTCGAGAGCCGCGCTCCATTGCCGCCCGAGGGCAGCGAGACCATTCATAACACAGGAATACCTAAGCGATCAAAGCAGACCGGGCCGGGTCTTCGATCGAGACGACGGGGATCTGCCGACTAGGCGGATTCCTCGCTCAATTCGTCGCTGACCCCGCTGATGTCCTGCGGCGCCGCCTCAGTAACCAGCGTCGGACGACGGCCCTGCTCAATCGTCTCCTTGGTGACCACGCACTTGGTCACGTCGCGACGTGAGGGCAGCTCGAACTGCACGTCGAGCAGCGTCTCCTCGAGGATCGAGCGCAGGCCGCGAGCGCCAGTCTCGCGCTCGAGCGCTTTGTTTGCGATCGCCTCGAGGCTGTCCTCGGCGAAGACCAGCTCGATGTCGTCGAACTCGAAGAAGCGCTGAAACTGCTTGGTCAACGCGTGCTTGGGCTCGGTCAGAATCGTGATCAGGTCATCGCGGCTGAGCTGGTGGATCGCGGCGACGACCGGCAGGCGGCCGATGAACTCGGGGATCAGGCCGTATTCCATGAGGTCCTCGGGCAGCACCTGCTCGAACCACTCGCCGGTGTCCTCCTTGGCATCGCGCGAGGAGATCGCGGCGCCGAAGCCGACGCCACGGTCGCCGACGCGGTTCTCGATCACCTTGTCGAGCTCGGCGAAGGAACCGCCGCAGACGAAGAGGATGTTGGTGGTGTCGATCGTCAGGAACTCCTGATGGGGGTGCTTGCGCCCACCCTGCGGAGGTACCGACGCAGTCGTTCCCTCGAGGATCTTCAGCAGCGCCTGCTGGACGCCTTCGCCGGAGACGTCGCGGGTAATCGACGGGTTGTCGGCCTTGCGGGCGATCTTGTCGATCTCGTCGATGTAGATAATCCCCGTTTCGGCCTTTTTGACGTCGTAGTCGGCAGCCTGGATCAGCTTGAGGAGGATGTTCTCGACGTCCTCGCCGACGTAGCCGGCCTCGGTCAGCGCCGTCGCGTCGGCAATCGCGAAGGGCACGTTGAGGATGCGGGCAAGCGTCTGGGCGAGCAGCGTCTTGCCGCAGCCGGTTGGCCCCAGCATCATGATGTTCGACTTCTGCAGCTCGACCTCGGTGTCCTCGGACTGGCTCATCTGGACACGCTTGTAGTGGTTGTAGACGGCGACCGATAGAGCGCGCTTGGCTGCATCCTGGCCGACGACGTACTCCTGCAGGACGTCGTGGATCTCACGCGGCTTGGGCAGGTTCTCGAGTTCGACGGCGCCGGTCGGCGGAGTCAACTCCTCGTCGATGATCTCGTTGCAGAGGTCGATGCACTCGTCGCAGATGTAGACGCCGGGGCCGGCGATCAGCTTCTTGACCTGGCGCTGTGACTTGCCGCAAAAGCTGCAGAGGAGCTGCTCGTTCGAGTCTGTGGGCCGTGCCAGCGGAATCCCCTCCTTGCGGGGCTTGGGTTGCCTCCGGCTCGCGCCCCAAAGCTTAAAGGGGGGATCAAGCCGGCCTGTCGGTGCGCTCGTTTACTGCACTTCGACACGGGTCCCTGCCAGTGACCGCAACCTTGCGCGGCCGCGATAGCTTGGAGGCATGCCAGAAGAGCTTCGAATCGAGCCGATCAGCGAGGAGCAGTTCGAGGCGCTGCTGCCTCTGATCGCGGCCTATCAGCGCTTTTATGAGGCCGAGACGATCGACGCCGAACGCAATCGCGCCTTCTTCTCCCGCTTCATCGCCCCCAGCGAGGACGGCATGCTGCTCGGCGCCTGGCGCGACGGCGAGCTGCTCGGCTACGCCTGCCTCTACTGGAGCTTCACCTCGACAGTACCGGCCGAGACGGTGCTGATGAACGACCTCTACGTCGAGCCCGCGACCCGCGGGGAGGGCGTCGGCCGAGCCCTGATCGAGGCGAGTGCCGCCGTTGGCCGCGAGCGCGGCGCCCAGCGTCTCGAATGGGCTACGGCCCCCGACAACGAGACCGCCCAACGCCTCTACAACTCAACGGGCGCCGAGCGCAGCACCTGGGTCGAGTACCAGCTGGGGCTCTAGCCCTCAGGCAGCTTCAGCGGGAGGCCGTAGGCACGGGCCTTTTCCAGCAATTCGCGGCGCCGAATCCTCGACGCCGCGCACCAAGTCTCCAACTCTGCCACGCGGTCATCCACGGGACGAGCGTGGGCTTCCGGCCCAAAACGCGCTTCGAAGCGATCGAAAGCTGCCATCAGCCGTTCGAAGGTCTCCGCATGACAATCAAAGGCCTCCTGATCACGGCATGTCGACTCATCATCGTGCCTAGCCAACACAGACAATAGGTTTCGCCTCATCTGCGTCATTCTGACAGATCTCAGGGTGGTGGCAGACGGTCGATAAGAATGAATATGGCCTGGCTCTGCGCCCTGACCTCCTCGAGAAGTTCGCTAAGCGCCCCCAACGAGACCTCGAGCTGCCGTTCCTGTCTGGTGAGCTGCGCTTCGATTTGGTCAACGGCAGTCATGACCCGCTCGAAGGCCTGGATATCGCGCCTGAGCACCACAGTGTTCGGGCCTGCCCGCTCTGCTCGCCCCTTTCGCCGCATCTAGAAACCGTCTCAGGGTCTTTCGCACCTGTGGCATGTCAGGTGTGTCAGATCTGAAGCTTCTGGCGCGTGGAACGCTGCGGCTGCCGGCGTCAGCTGTAGGCGTCCCAGCGACCCAGGGGCGGTGCGGGGTCAATCGGCTGGCCCTGGGCGTGGATCTCGAAGTGGAGGTGACAACCGATCGTGCGAGCGTTGCCGGTCTGGCCGACGGCGCCGACTCGCTGGCCGGTCCAGACCCGCTCGCCCTTGCCGACCAGGGCCGGGCGGGGCATGTGGGCGTAGAAGTAGCTGCGTCTCTCCCCTTCGCCGTGAATCAGCAGGTAATTGCCGTAGAGCGCCGGGTCATAGCCGCCCCGCAGCACCCTCCCACCCCGCACGGCAACCAGCGGCGTCTCGCAGGCGGCGACGATGTCGAACCCCTCATGTGTCCGCCCCCCGCTCCGTGGCGCCCCGAACTCACCGATATAGCCGCGGACCGAGTGAGGCCCAGCGACCGGGAAAACATGGTCGTAGTAGGGCGTGCTCCCATCGTCAGCAAAAGCTTCGCCCCCAAACAACCTCGCGAGGGCAGCAAGCACGACTACGACGGCGACTCTCCCGGTAGGGGTGAAGCGTCTTGTACTTTTTCGCGACCGCCGCCCGGGCGTCAGCAATCCCGGCCCCTCGAAAAAGTTAAGCGGAATCCCTACCGGGAGAGCCGCCACCGTTCAATGGTGTTCGATAACCCGATCGACGAGGTTGTACGCCTTGGCGTCCTCGGCGCTCATGAAGTAGTCACGATCGGTGTCGTTCGTGACCTTCTCGAAGGGCTGGCCGGTGTGCTTGGCGAGGATCTCGTCGAGGCGGCGGCGCACGTCGATGATCTCTTTGGCGTGGATCTCGATGTCGGTCGCCTGGCCTTCGAAGCCGGATGAGACCTGGTGGATAAGGATCTTCGAGTTGGGCAGCGACATCCGCTTGCCGGCGGCGCCACCGGCGAGCAGCAGCGCGCCCATGCTCATCGCGATGCCGCAGCAGATCGTCTGCACGTCGGGCTTAATGAACTGCATCGTGTCGTAGATCGCCAGACCGGCGTAGACGGAGCCGCCGGGCGAGTTGATGTAGAGGCTGATGTCCTTGTCCGGATCCTCGGACTCGAGGTGCAGCAGCTGGGCGACGATCAGGTTGGCGATGTCCTCGGTGACCGCCGTGCCAAGGAAGACGATGCGCTCGTTGAGCAGGCGTGAGTAGATGTCGAACGAGCGCTCGCCGCGCGAGGTCTGCTCGACCACCATTGGAACCAGAGGACTCATGGCCGGCACTCTATAGAAGCGGTCAGGCGTGCTCGTCGCATGCTCAGTCGTCACCCGGAGTCCAGAGCTCACCCTTCTCCTCTTGCTCTTTCTCCGGGGTCCAGATTTTCTCGCGCGCCTCGGCTTGCTCAAGCGGAATCGGCACCGCCGACTCGGCAAGCAGGTCGATCGCCTTGCGGACCCTGATGTCCTCGCGGACCAGCGCGTCGCGGCCGTTCTCGCGCAGCCGCTCGAGCAACTTCTCAGGCGTCGTGCGCTCGTGCTCGGCGCTGTGGGCGAGCGCCTCGACCATCTCCTCGGCGGAGACCTCGATGCTCTCCGCCTCGGCGATCGCCGCCAACACCGCCTCGCCCTTCAGCTCGCGTTCGGCGTCGGGCTTCGATTCCTCGATCAGTTCCTCGCGCGTTTTGCCCTGCATCTGCAAGAAGGTCTCGGGATTCATCCCCTGGCCAGCGAGCCGCCGTTCGAAACGCTCGAGGCGCTCGGCGCCGCGGGCGGCGAGGAGCTCGTCGGGCAGCTCGACGGTCGAGGCGGCGATCGCGGCATCAACCACGGCGTTGCGGAAGTCCTGCTCGGCCCGCTCGTCGACCGCCTCGCCAACGCGTTTGGCGATGTCGGCGCGCAGCTCCTCGAGGGTCTCGAACTCGGATGCTTCAGAGGCGAAGTCGTCGTCGAGCTCGGGGAGGACCTTTTCGCGGACCTCTTTGACCTCGACCGCGAAGACGGCGTCCTGCCCTGCCAGCTCTTCCGCCTGGTAGTCCTCCGGGAAGGTGACCTTGACGTCGCGCTGGTCGCCGGCGCTGGCGCCGCTGAGCTGCGTCTCGAAGCCCTCGATCAGCTGGCCGCTGCCCAGCTCGAGCAGGTAGTCGGCAGCCTTGCCACCCTCGAACGCTTTGCCGTCGAGCAGGCCCTCGAAATCGATCAGCAGCACGTCGCCGTCGGCGGCCTCGCGCTCGACCGGCTCCAGCTTGGCGAAGCCGCCGCGGATGCGCTCGATCTCGCGATCGACGATCTCGTCGGCCGGCTCGGCCTCGGCCCGCCCGACCTCAAGCCCTTTGTAATTGCCGAGTTTGGCCGGCGGCCGCACGCCGATCTCGAATTTGAGGCTGAGCGGCTCGCCCTCGGCCTCGGGAGCGGAGACGATCTCGATGTTGGGATCGCCGACCGGGCTGATTCCGGAGCGCAGCAAGCCCTCTTCGTACCACTCGGGCAGCGACTCGCGGATCGCCTCCTGCAGGACGGCGCCGTAGCCAACCCGCTGGATCACCAGCGAGGGCGGCGCCTTGCCCTTGCGGAAACCGGGCATCCGCATCTCCCGAGCGAGGCTGCGGGCGGCACGCTGGATGCCACGATCGACCGTCCCGGCGGGAACCTCCACTTCGACGCGCACGCGCGAGTCGGGCAGCTCTGTGAGCTCGGTCTTCATCGAGCGCGAGACCCTAGTCGCTGAGCAGCCATGGTGCGAAACGCGACGGCGAAGTCGATCGCGAAGGCGAAGCCGCGACCCAGCGGACCGGTGACCAGCCAGGCCCTGGCTTTGATCAGAGCGGCGTCGAGTCGCTTACTCACCATTTGCGTATTCCAGCAGAGAGGAGTCGACCAGCCACTCGACCGGAGCGTGATCGTCGGTGTAGACCTCACCACCGTCGAGGCGGGGTGCGAGCGCAACCGCCGCCTCGCGCGCGAGCGAGCGCAGTCGCGGCGGCAGCGAGGCGGCGTTGCGACGCAGCCGGGCTGCCGAGAGCGTCCCCTCGCCGGCGACCAGCAGCGTGTTGGTCGGCTCGATCGGGTAGCGCAGGACGTTTGGAAAGGCGGCCGCCATCGTCCGACCCAGGACCCGCTCCAGCTCATCGCTGCCCTCCGGATGGCCGACGTTGATCACTACGACTCCACCGGGCTCGAGGCGCTCGCTGGCGAGCTCGAAGAACTCGCGGGTCGCCAGGTAGAAGGGAATGTAAGGCTGACGGTAGGCGTCGATCATGATCGCGTCGTAGCCGCCCGCGGCGCGGCGGAGCCAGGGCCGCGCGTCCTCGGCATAGGCCGTCATGCGCGGGTTGCGCAGGTCGAAGTAGCGGCGGCCCAGCTCGGTCAGCTCCCCGTCGATCTCGACCGCGTCGACCGCGGTGCGGGGGAAGAAGCGGCCGAAGGCACGGGCGACGGTGCCGGCGCCGTTGCCGAGGATCGCGATCCGCCGTGGCGGCTCGGCCCGGCCGGCGAAGGAGAGGACCAGATGACCGTCCCAGTAGTCGCCGGTCAGGTAGCTGCCTGGCCGGTAGAGCGAGTGCACAGCCTGGCCCTCGTTGAGCTCGAGGACCCGCGTGCCATCGGGGCGTTCGACCACCCTGGCGTACTCGTAGGGGGTCTCGGCCTCGTAGAGGACTCGGCCGGTGTCGGCGGCCTTGATCGTGCCAACCGGCAACGAGACCGCCAGGGCCAATGCGACCGGGACGGCGGCATAGCGCCAGCCAAGCCCTGCCACCGCAACGAGGGCCAGGGCGACGGCGAAGACGAGGAAGGTGCGTTGAGTGCCGAGCAGCGGGATCAGCAGCAGCGCCGAGAGCATCGTGCCGATCAGCGAACCGGCGGTCGAGGTCGCGTAGAGCCGCCCGACCACCTCGCCGGAGTGACCGGTCTCGGGCGCGGCGAGCCGCACCGCCCACGGTGCGGCAGCGCCAAGCAGCGTCACCGGCGCCGCGACGAGGACCAAGACACCGAAGAGCGAGCCGGCGAAGCCGCCGACCGAGACGCTGTCGAAGGCGTCGACGGAGAAGCCGAGGAAGGGACGGGCGGCGAACGGCACCGCCGCGATCAGTAGCGCCGCGACGAGGACGACCAGGCAGAGGGCGCGCATCTGCGGGTGGCGGTCGGCGTAGCGACCGCCTAGCCAGTAGCCGACCGAGAGGGCGACGAGGACGACGCCGATTGTGTTCGCCCAGACGATCGTCGAGGCACCGAAGTAGGGCGCCAGCAGGCGCGCCGCGGCGATCTCGGCGCCGAGGCTGGCCGCCCCGACGACGAAGACGAGGACGAGCAGCAGCGCCGGTCGTCGCTCAGGAGGGGTCGCGCTCGCGCTCATCGCCAGCGGCGACCAGCCGCTCCTCCAGCAGGGCGCCGTGGCCGGCGGCGACGGCACGCTGGGCGCGGCCCTCGTCGAGCTCGAGACCGCGCTCGGCGGCGAGATCGAGCAGATTCTGCTTTTCGGTCCCTTCGCGGGCAACCTCGAAGAAGACCCAGGCCAGCACGCCAAGCGCCAGGAAGGTGCCCTCGATCATCATCAGCACCCCGGCGGTGCTCTGATCGGCAAGCGCCGAGATGCCCCAGTAGCGCTCGCCCGGCGCGTAGATCGGGTAGAGCACGGTGCCCGACCACATCAGCACGTTGCCGAGAATCGCGCCGGCGAAGCGCATGGCGATCACGTAGCCGACCTTCCAGCCGGCACTGAACCACTGCGGCTTGGGCAGCGGGCCGAAGACCGGCATCCAGACCAGGCAGCCGAAGAAGAGGAAGGTGGCGTGCTCGAG
>Ga0164241_10002650_pt1 | contig 18989 bp, 17 predicted proteins | sample OricomyardsoilBY_FD_108780 | JGI IMG/M metagenome (GOLD analysis project Ga0164241, IMG submission 108780) | Backyard soil microbial communities from Emeryville, California, USA - Original compost - Back yard soil (BY) | ecosystem: Environmental > Terrestrial > Soil > Unclassified | place: USA...
ACTTGCGTCGAACCCTGTTCGAGCACACGGCCGGCATGTTCCCCGAGCTCGTCACGCGCTCCGACCTGGACGTCTTCATGCCGCCAATTGGCGGCGCCACCGTGTACATGTTCGGTGACGTGTCGGGGATCTCCGACCCACACAAGCCACTCGCGGTTCGCGTGCACGACGAGTGCAACGGCTCGGACGTCTTCGGCTCCGACATTTGCACCTGTAGGCCATACCTGACGCACGGCATCGAAGAGTGCGTGCGGACCGCGCAAGCAGGCGGCACGGGCGTCATCGTGTACAACCGCAAGGAGGGGCGTGCGCTCGGTGAAGTGACCAAATTCCTGGTCTACAACGCACGGAAACGCCAAACCGGGGGTGACCGTGCCGAGCAGTACTTTGCGCGCACCGAGTGCGTCGCGGGCGTGCAAGACATGCGCTTTCAAGAGCTCATGCCGGACGTGCTGCACTGGCTCGGCATCACCAAGATCGATCGCTTCGTCTCGATGAGTAACATGAAGCACGATGCCGTCGTGCGCGCCGGCATTCAAATCTTGGAGCGCGTGCCAATCCCGGACGAGTTGATCCCGGCCGACGCGCGCGTCGAAATGGACGCCAAGATGGCCGCCGGTTACTTCACCGAAGGTGCCGTCCCCGACGGCAACGAACTCGCGAAAGCCAAAGGGCGCGGCTACGAGGGAACCTGATCGTGACCGTAAGCCCGACCGAACGCGCCGAGTACGAGTACCTACAGACCCCGCGCGCGATTCGCGAACGTTGTGAGCGCGTGTTCGACGCGGCGCGCGCTGGCGAGCTCGAACATTGGCAGCTCGACGAGAGCAAACTGCCGAACGTCGCAGAGCGCGTGGCCGCGCTCACCCGGCAGAACTACCCAGACCTGGCGCGCATTCCGTACCACGGTCGCTATCGTCACTTCGACGTGGGGGGCGTGCCGCGTTTGGCGCAATTCGACGCGAAAATTGCGCAGTTTTCGCGTGAGGAGCAGCTCGCGGCGCGCTTCGAATTGGTGATTACGAGCGTGCTCTTGGACGCGGGTGCGGGTGCGGCTTGGCAATATCGCGGTGCTGATGGTGGCGTCTATTCACGCTCTGAGGGTCTGGCAGTTGCGAGCTATGAATTGTTCGTCGCGGGCGCGCTGGGTGGCAGCAAAGCGGCGCCACGCGCTGACGCGATTGGGCTCACGGGCGTCACGGCTGGCACGCTTGGTGACGCCTTTCAGGTAAGTTCCAGTAACCCGCTCACCGGCTTGGAGGGACGAGCTGCGCTGCTGCGACGCCTCGGTGATGTGGTGGCGCTCGCTCCGGAGTACTTCGGCAGTGCGGAGTCGGCGCGGCTCGGGAACCTCGGCGTGTGGCTGTTACATTCGGCTCGCGCTGGTCGCCTCGAGGCTAGCGCGATCTTGGTGGCTGTGCTGCGCGAACTCGGGCCAATTTGGCGCGGACGTCCGCACCTCGCGGGGCTTAGTTTGGGCGATGTTTGGCTGCATTCTCGGCTCGGCTTCGTGCCCTTTCACAAGCTCTCGCAGTGGTTGAGTTATTCACTGTTCGAACCGCTCGAAGCTGCCGGATTGCGCATTGAAGGCGCGGATGCGCTCACGGGTTTGGCAGAATACCGCAATGGGGGCCTATTTTTCGATGCGGGAGTGATTACGCTGCGTGAGCCAGCCGCGATTGAAACGGTTCACGCCGTGAGTTCAGACTTGGTGATCGAATGGCGCGCGTTGACGCTCGCACTGCTCGATCGGACCGCGACGCAGGTACAGAGCGCGCTCGGCGTCACGCCCGAACGATTGCCGCTCGCGCGCGTGCTCGAAGGCGGCACGTGGCGCGCGGGCCGCGCCATTGCGCTCGAACGCCGCGCGGACGGTCGGCCACCTCTGCAGATTGACAGCGATGGAACGGTATTCTGATTCTCCTTCCAAGTGAGCCCCATGAATAGCAATGTGACGATCGTCGATCACCCGCTGGTGCAGCACAAACTCAGCCTCTTGCGCCAGAAGGAGCGCAGCACGAGCGGCTTTCGCACCCTGCTCACCGAAATCAGCATGCTGCTCGTGTACGAAGTGACGCGCGATCTCAAGCTCACCTACACGACCATCGAAACGCCACTCGCAACCATGCAAGCTCCGACCATTGACGGTAAAAAGGTCGTGCTGCTCAATATTCTGCGCGCGGGCACCGGCATGGTCGAAGGCATGCTGCGAATCCTGCCGTCCGCGCGCGTCGGCAACATCGGTCTCTATCGCGATCCAGAAACGCTCGGCGCCGTCGAATACTACTTCAAACTCCCGAGCGACATGACCGACCGCGACGTGATCGTCGTCGATCCGATGTTGGCGACTGGGAACAGCGCAGTCGCGGCGGTGGATCGCGTGAAGACGGCGAGTCCCCGCTCGGTCAAGTTCGTGTGTTTGCTCGCGGCGCCCGAGGGGTTGGCGAACTTCCACGAGGCGCATCCGGATGTGCCGGTGTGGACTGCGGCCGTGGATAGCCACTTGAATGAACATGGCTATATCATTCCCGGGTTGGGGGATGCGGGGGATCGGTTGTTTGGAACGAAGTGAGGGGCTCGGCAGTCTGAGGACCGGTCACATCTCTTCACGTGCCGATGAAAAGTACTTTGCGTGCGTGGTACTTTGAGTGCGTGCGCGATCCAGCAGCGCAACTCGGAGCACGCGCCGTGGCCGACGCTGCGCAGCGCGCTCACCACTCCAACAACAACTCCGCGTCAAACTCCCCGCGACTCGCAATCCTCACGCGCCCACCCTTCACCCCCGCGTGCGTCATTGTGCCCTCGAACACGCCGACATGGTGACTATCCAGAAAGTGCTGCACGTTCTCGATGTTCACCACGCAGGCGCGCTCGCTCTTGTCGGTCACGCCGCAGCGGCTGGGGCGAATGTTGACTGAGTAGGTGTTGGCGACGGCCTCGATCACGGCGTGGACGCCGATTGCGGAGCCGAGGGTGACTTTTCCGAGTACCGATTTGGCGAGTACGGCTGGACCGATTGAGCCAATGGCGCGCAAGCCTTGGCGTAATGAGAGCTTTGGGTGAAACAACCCAGCTGTGTTGACCAACAGCGGCGCAAACTCGGCGACGGGATAGAAGCCGAAAGGCAGGTAGCGTTCGCGGGCGCCCGACAAGGCAACTCCCCGGCGCTTAGCGCCTTCGAGTACTGCCAAGAAGAACATGCCAGCGATCAGCGAATCATCGGAAATGAGCGAAAGTGCGCGTGGAACGTCGAGCGGCTTGTGCCACGGCGGCTCTTTGAATCGAGCCTGATCGATGTGTTCGGTGACGTCGGGCTGGGCGAGCGCCATGGGGGGCAACCCCATAACGTACCATATTCCTTTCCGTCGGCGGCATTGGGGCTATGCTCTGGGAGAGGGGTACATTTGGCTTCTTCCGACGACATCGTGTGTCCGTTTCCTGCATTGCCTGATGCGGTCGGCGAGCTGACGCACGTGCGCGGAACTCTGCTTGCATCGTCAATGCAATCACTCCGCTCGCGCGGGCTGTACGAGCGTTACACGACGCTGCTCTCGCACAGCTATCGCGATCGAGTACTGAACAGCGTTGCCGGAGAGTGGCTCGGCACTGACATCGCGCTCGCGCACTATTCGGCGTGTGATGCACTTCGCCTCTCGCCCGATGAACAAGTTGGGATGGGGCGCGATGTGTCGAAGCGGACTCACGAGACGTTTCTGGGGCTGGTGGTGAAGATGGCACGCGGCTTTGGGGTCACTCCCTGGGTCGTGTTGCCGAAGATCAATTCGCTCTACATGCGCATCTTTCGTGGCGGCGGGATTCAGATCACGAGGCTTGGGCCCAAGTATGCCAAGGTGCAGACAGTCGGACTCACTCCGCTCGGCATCACCTATTTCCGCAACGCGTATCTCGGTATGTATGAGGCGGGCGTGGGCATGTTCGCGGCGAACGTTCAAGTGAGACCGGCGTCACTCGCTGCGTCGCAGCCCGCTAAAGATTTCACGTTGCACCTGCGCTGGGAGTGAGCGACCGAGCGGCCCTTTGAACGAGCCGCTCGGTCAGCGTGCTGTCCCGCCCACAACGCCGTCAAAGCGCCGCGAAGCGCTGCTCGACCTCGCGCTTCGTGCTCTCGAACTCCGGCGCGTGCATGACGTCCGGGTGCCACGCGAGACCGCGTTCCATCAGGTCGATCGTGTGCACGATGCGCGCGCCCTCCGTTTTTCCACCCGGCGCGCGTGGGCGGCCGAGCAGCCAGAGCGTGTCCGCGATCGACAACGCGGCGTTGATGTCGTGGGTCACGATCACGGTCGTGAGCTCTTCGTTGTGCAGAGATATCTCGGCGAGTAGCGCGCAGACTTCACGCACCATGGCCAAATCGAGGCCGGAGAACGGCTCATCCATGAGCAGCAGCGGCTTCGGTCGAATCAACTGCTGAGCGATGGCAACGCGCTGGCGTTGACCACCGGAGAGGGTAGCCGGATACGCCGATGCGCACTCTTGTAGCGCAAAGCGCGCGAGCATTGCGTTCGCTTGCGTGCGCGCTTCGGCTTTGCTCAGGCCGTGCTGGCGCGCGGCGACCATCAAGTTGTCGAGCACGCTGTAGTGCTCGAACAGCGGATAGGCTTGTGCCACCACGCCGACGTCTCCGCGCGCCACGGGTTGCTGTTTGGCACCGACCAAAACTCGACCGCGATCCGGATGCGATAGGCCGGAGAGCAGCCGGAATAGCTGGGTTTTGCCAACGCCTGAAGGCCCGAGCACGCCAACGATCTGACCCTGCAGCACGCCAGGGCGGGTGACGTTGCGCACGCACGCGCTGACACCGCTCAAGATCGCTTTGCCACCCAAGCTCAGGCCCAGGTCATCGAGGGTGAGCAAGATTTCCTTCAATTCATAACGGCAAGCCATGACTCTGGTCCTCCACCTTCAGAAGCGCCCACGGACAAAGCACTCGTTTCAAACTGGCAAGCGCCAAATCCTGCAGCAGCCCTACACCGAAGATCACTGTCTGCAGCGCGGCGATACTGGCCAAGTCCAAGTGTTTGCTTTGGTTCGCGAGCAGCACGCCGATGCCACCGTCACTCCGCACGAGCGCTTCGACCATGGTGAGCAACATCCAACCCATGGCCGCGTTTTGGCGCATCAGATCCAGGAATCGGTCGCAGGTTCCGAGGATCACCACTTCCCAAGCCACACGCCACTCGTTCATGCCGAGAGCGCGCGCGTAGTCATAGCGTTCGCGAGGAATAACTCGGAGTTCGTCCCGCAATCCGGTGACGAAGAAGCCGGTCATGCCGAACGTGAGTAACGCGACTTTCAACTCACGCCCACCGTGAAACCAAAGCGTGAACGCTACACTGACGCCGGCAAAGCCCCAGAAGCGCAAGTTGCCGATCAGCGTCGAGAGCGGCCTGAACGCCGGCAAAACCGCCGAGTAGCAGAGCAGCGCCGAGAGCACACCGGCCCATACCAACGCAAGCAAGCTCGTGTACAAGCTGGAGCTCAAGTGCGCGAACAAACCCTGCTCGAAGATCAATGAACGCAAAGCGCGCATCACTTCTGCGGGCGAGGGCAAGACACCCGATGCGCTGTTCGCCCATCCAATCAACAACGCTCCCAGCCAAACCGCGCCGAGCATGCGTAGTTCGCCGCGAGACGTGACCCGGTTGGGTTCGATGAATCGCAAGAATGACATGCAACAATCACCTCGAGATTTGCACGGCTCGACGCCGGTCGAGTGACGGCGACATCCGCCACTCGACCGCTCGAGTCGAATCACTCATTCGAATGTTCGTCGAAAACGAGAGCGGCTCAACGGCTCAAGAGCACGATGTCCACGCGGCGATTGGCTGAGCGACCCACTTCACTGTCGTTGGGTTGCAAGGGCTCACTCGCGCCGTGCGCAAACACCTGGAAGCGGTTGTCGGGGAAGTTCGCCGAGGCGTGGGCTTTGAGCCAGTTTTTGACGGCAAACGCGCGCCGTTCACTCAGAACTTGATTGACCTGCGCGTTGCCTTGGTTGTCCGTATGCCCGTGGATCTCGACGGCGGTATTGCCGGCGACGATCAAACCGCGCATCAGCTCGTTGAGCACTTCATTCGCCTCGGGGCGAAAGCTGTCTTTGCCCGTGTCGAATTGGATGTGCCACGAGCGCCGTCCGATCAAACTCTTGGTTTCAGCGTTGGCCACGTTGACGTAGGAAGCGGTCTCGACCTGAGCCTCGACCGGCGTTTGCTCGGCCGCGAGCACGTCCTGCAAAAAGCTCGTGTTCGATACTTCACTCGCTGGTGGAAAGCTCGGCACGTCCGCGGGGTATTGGTCATGTACGATCATGCCGAACGTGGTGTAGGTGGCCTCGAAAGCATTCGCGTAGCCAGGACGCAACCCGAACAGCGCGACGTTGTCGCCCAGGTCATTCACCTTGCTGCCGCCGAGTTCGATGTTCAGCCCTTGCGCGTCGCGTTCCACGCTGCCGGCGAAGTATTTGAGCCAATACGCTTTGCCCGTGCCTTTCTCGGCGTATACTTGGTCGCTCACTTCTGCGCCTCGTTCGAGCGCGGCGCGCGAGCTCTTGACCGCCCGACCACCGGCAAGCATGCCCGCGATCATGCCCTCAACGAGCTCGCGATGCCGGCTCATGTACGGCTCGATACCGATGATCACGTTCGGCATTTGCGAGGCATATTCCTTGGTCGAAGCGATGCTCACGAGACCACCACGCTTTTCCGCGACGAGTACGTCACCGGGAGTCCAGGTCACCACGCCGTTCACGCACACGTGGTTGGTTCGCCCGAGCTGGCCTTTCACGGGCAAATCGACGCAATAGTTTGCGACGTACTTTTGGGCCGCGTCGATGTAGTCCTTCGCGCCCGCCCAATTGAGACAGTGCGGGTCGTAGCTTCTCTCGTCAGGATTGTTACAGATGCCATTGTCGCCAGCCCATTTGAGGGCGATGTTCCAGTCGCCGTCTTTCAGGTAGCCAGCCACGTACGCGCCGCGCGCGCTCTCCGGGTTGCGTCTCCATTCGGGTAAGCCCATGAATTTGTCTTCACCGCGCGAGTAGCCCGCCGATGCGATCACCTCGGCCTTGTATTCAGGGCCCAAGCGACGCAACGCGGGGTTCAGTCCAGCGAAAAACTGCGCTGCACCGTCACCCATGATGGCTACGAAGTGCGCGCCCTCGCGTGGCTCGTGTTCGCCGTTCCTGAGGCTGGTGGCGAATTTCAAGAGCTCGGCCTTCATCTGCTCGGCATCATCCTGACGGCTGAACTTCAGGTTGACGCCGTGTTCGCACATCAGGCTGTCCACGGTCGCTTGCGGGCCACCATTGGCGAACATCCAACCGATCTGCGCGTTCCAGGCCCAAACCAGCGCGCGGAGCTCGGTCTTTTCGGTACAGCCCGGCAAGCTCCCCGGCATTCGAACCGGGCGCTCCACCGCGGCCAGGGTGCTTTCCGGCTCGTGGACGGGCGGCAGGTTGGCGCGCTCGGGAACTTTGGAAACCTGTGTCGGCGCACTCAACAGGCCGTGACTGACGGCGAAGCGCAGCCCGCCGAACAGCGCGGCAGCAGCCAGCAACGCAGCAAGAGCCTTGGGCGCACGATTCAGTTTGTAGGACATTTAGTAACTCCCTAGGGTGATATCCGTGGCTAAGCGAAGACAAGTCGAAGAATTGGGGGACGAGCTGCGCTCAGCGCTTGTTTGCGGCGGGCGGCAGCCCGCGCGTGAGAGGCTCTTGACCGACCTGAAGCAAGGCGTCGAGCGGGTCAGCGGTGCGCACTTCGAGCGTACCGCTGCGTTGAGGCATATTCATGCTCGGAACCCGAGCGCGTCCCGGGCTCGCGAGCTTGGCATCATTGGCACCCAACAGGCTGCCGACGAGGCGGCGCTCCCATTCATCGAGACGCTCGCTGGCGCGAGCGTCATAAGCCAAATTCTCCAAGTCGGCGGCCTTGATCACGCCCTCCGAGAAATCCATGAACATCTCGATTTCGCCGAGCTTCTTCGCATAGTCGTCATTCAAGAATTCCATGGTTCGGTCGTACAGATCGCGTCCCTCGGATTGTCCTTGAAGGATAGCGAGCGCGCCTCGATACGCGGAATAGGCCGCCTTCATGCTGCTGCGCTCGCGGGTCTTGATGTCGACCGTGCTCTGCATGTCTTGCAACACGAGTTCGGAGGTGTCGCTCAGTTTTTTTAGCATTCGAAAGAGCGTCTGCATTTGAGTCTGCATAGCGGCGAGGCGGCCGTTGGATTCCTCGAGCTTCACGGCGTGGCGCGCCTGCAAACGGCTAGCGTCGGCGTGCTCTGGGTCGTCGCGCCCAGCTTGGGCCAAGGCGAGTGAGTTCTGAGACAAGCGTGTGTTCTCGCCGATCGCTCGCTCCACACCGCGGATCTGCCCGTTCAACTCACCGAGTTGACTGCGCATGACGTGCAGCTTCTCGGTGAGCTCGCGAATGTGATGGCGCAAAATGCCGATCGGATCGAGTTCGATGAAGAAGCCCGTGAGCAAGCGAAAGAACGCCTGATACACGTAGCTCAGGAAGGCGCGAATCTTGCGGTCCGCGACGGCATAGAACAGCACCGCCAGCGCCAGGCACAGCCCGGCGAGCTCGAGCACATTTTCGGCGAAGGTGATCAGCGTCGGAAGTGCCAAAAATAGGCAATATCCGCCCGCAACGAGTACGAAGCAGGACACGACGAGTGAAACCTTGCCCTCCGGACGTTGCAAGAAGGAGCGGTTGCTTTTTTCGATACTGGCCGACATCAAAGTGACTCCCGTGAAAGTTGCGTCTGGAGCGTGCGGTACTCGGCTTCCACTTCTTGGAACGCGCGCTGGAACGCCTGCTCACGCAAGCTGAGTTCAGCGAGAGTTGCTGCGTGGGCGGCGTGTTGCTGTTCGCGCTGTGAGTCCGCTTCGATGATGAGTGCGCGTTGCGTGTCGAGTTCGGTTTGTAAGCGAGCGATCGCTGCTTCTGCGAGTTGGGTTGTGTCGCGAAAGTGTTGGTCTTCGCTTTGCTCACCCTGCGCGAGTGACGTGCGCTTTTCGTCGAGTTTGCGCGCGAATGCGTCGCCTTGTGCGGTCAGGGTGCCGAGTGCGGTCGCGAGTTCTGCACATAGGTGTTCGCGCGTGGTGCCCTTCAAGGCGAGCACGCGAAGCGCGGCGTTGCGGCGCGTTGCGATGTCGGGCAATGCGTCACTGAGGGCCTCGTTTTGCAGCGAGAACTCTCGAATGCCTGGGCCTAGTTGCGCTTCGATCGCAGCGCGTAGAACCGCGCGCGCCGCATCGACGTCGCTCGCTGCAGGTCCGGCATCGGAGAGCAGATTGATTGGAGTTTGCTCGGGGACATGGGCCGCATTCTCGAACAACACGTCGCGAATGGAGTTCAACAAACGGCGTTTCGGGCGAGCGCCCGCCGCCTGGTCATTGCCAGTCATGCTTGTAATACTCGAGGTTGAAGTGCGTGGGAACGGACGCGCACGCTCCGCCAACGCTCGCAATGAATCAGTGCGAAATGACTCGAGGCGAACCGATGCGAAGAGCGACGTGGTGTCGGCGTGCGTCGGCCTCGCGCGGCACATGCCTCGCTCGAGCCGAATTCCCGCCGGGACGTAACAACGCGGCGCGAGGCCGCGGCACAGTCAGCTATCTTCTACATCGGCAATAGCGGGCGCAGGCCCCGTACCAACAATGACTCAAACTCTGGTCATGGCCGCGCAACTGCGCAAGCCCCATGTCTGCCGATTTTGAGGCACGACAGTTGCTGTGCGTTTGAATGGCAACTACGGGTTGAGTCGACTCAGTTCGAGAACGCAATTGGTATGGGAGGTGCTTCCGAACGAACCGATTCGAAGGCGCTCTTGCTGTGACTTCGTGAGTCTCGAGCGAGTGCGTTCTGCTCTCCAGTCGTTCGCGACGCCGAAGGCTGGGTGTGCTTTGGCGTGTTGATTGACCATCAAACAATCACACGGACAACGCGGCACGCATGAATGATGCACGCCGGACAGAGCGGCCCACGCGGTCTCGGGCCCGCGCCATGAGTCGCGCTGTAGGGCGCACGCTGGCTATGAATGTCGAGTCAGCGAAAGGTGACGAACTATCGTTCGCCGTTTGCGGAACGCCCCGGTCGTGCTGGCGGTCGTCACGGCGCAAATTGTGCGCCTCGCCGCCGATTTTGCGCAGCGCTCGAGAAATGAGGGCGTTTTAGCGCGGGGCACGTTGGGCATCCCGATTGCAACGCTTGCTTGACCATGTCTCGCAATCCGCACCATCCGGCGCATCCTGAACGCGTGTGTTGGGGCTGTGAACAGTATTGTCCGGCGGACAATCTGGTTTGCGGCAGCGACACGGTACGCACACCTCACCCAGTCGAGCTATTCGGCAAGGACTGGGATGTGGATGTGGAGTCGTTGACCCGTGGACTTTCGACCGCGCCGTGAGTTCGGACGGAGCGCGTTTGCCTCAACGGGCGTCGGAGCGCGCTGACGACAAAATCTTCAGATAGCCGACCACGAACAGAAGAAACGCGGCAGACCAGAGCGTGGATGCTACTGTGAGTCCCTGGAGATAGTGCGTGCTCGGTAGGAAGGGCGCGCCGACGCGGATCAGCGCAGCGCCCGTCAAACTCACGAAGGCCCACTTGGCGCTGCGCGCGGGCTCGAGCATGCGCCCGGTGTGCCCCAGGCTGACTCGCGCCATCATGCCAAGAGTGAGACAGCCAATCGCGCCTGCAGTCAGAGCATGAAGCGAGCTGCTGAGTGGAATATTTGCAAAAACGGCTGCGAACGCGCGCAACGCGAGGCCCAGCGGGATGAAGAGCGTTCCGACATGCAAGATCCAGAGCAGCGGCAGGCGCGCGACGTGGCGTGTCCCCCAGAAGCGCATACGCGCCAATAGTAGAGTCGCGGCCACGGCGGAAAGTATGACAGCCAGCTTGTCGGCGCTCGGTACCAGATCGCACAGCGTGAGCAGTACGATTGCCGCGAGGCTAGCGTATTCCAGCCACGGAACCGAGCGAATCCAAGAGACTCGCGTCGCGTTGCGAGTGAACATGGGCACGACTCGCCCCGTCATGATCACGAGCATGACGACGATCAGGTTCAGAGCAAAGCGATGAGCGAGGCGAACGGTTTCGAGATCGCCGCGCAGGGCAAACCAGTGCGCAGCGCCGTTGGCGAGCGCGAGTCCGAAGAGCAAACCCACGAAGCCGTAATTGCGACGACTGCGCACGGCAAAAATCGGTGCCGCGCACACAATCGCCAATGCAGGTAAGAACGAGGCGTCGAGCAGGAAAGGCAGGGGTCTTGGCAGATGCGATGCAAAGAACAACGCCGCGCGGCCCGCGACCCAGAGCCCGACCAGCGCCGCCAAAGGGCATCCGGTGACCGTCTCTCTTCCGCACCAATTGCTGATGGCGGTTAGTAGGAAGCCTGCGATGATTGCAGTCGAGAAGCCAAACAGCATCTCGTGCGCATGCCACTGTAGGGCGCCAAAAGCGCCACCAGGCTGCAGACCGCCCGTCAGTGCGAGGAGCCAAAGTGGAACGGCCAAGATCGCGAAGGCCGCGCCCGCGAGAAAGAACGGACGAAAGCCCTTTTCGAGCAGCGGCAGGGCCGGTCGAGTCGGTGCTGCATGCGGTGAGAGCAGAGAACGGCTGACCATGGGTTGACCCTCTTCAAACAGCGAGTGCCGTTGCTGAAGCCAAAACGAGGCCGCTGAGCGCGATGCCGAGCAGCTTGAGTTCTTTCACGGTCGGCTGCTGATAGGTGAACACCACGCAGACAGCCGCAGCCATGGCGCACGCGACGGCTTCTCTTCCGCGACTGGCCGTATAGAAAGAGAGCGCTCCGGAGGCTGCAATAACCACCGAAAGCAGGTGCAAAACCCAAGTGCGATTGCCGCCGTGACGCGATGCGCGGGCGAACGCGGCTCTGACCACGAGCGCGCTAGTTACGAAGACGATGGCTCGCGCAATCGTGGCAGAGGCAACGTTGCTCATCGCGATGCCGCCGGCCAGCTCGATCGGCACTGCAGCGAACGATAGCAAGAGCGTGGCTGCGAGCTGAGCGAAACCGCTGCGACGAATTCGTCGATGCAGGCTACTAGCGCCCGCGATGACGAGCACGCTAGTGATCACGCCTGTTGCTACGGTGGCGATACCCGGTCGAGCGCGAAGCAGGGCGCTGGCGACGGCGCCCCCCAGCATGACCCAGAAGCCGTGCTCCGTGGGCAAAGCATTGCGCAGTCGCCGCCACGGTGAAGTCTCTATTCCGTCGAATGCCATCATTGCTTTGCGCGGATCGTCGGTGCAAAGGGCATGCCCGTGAGGAAGCAGTTTCCTTCGGAGGAGAATGAAGCAAAGGAAATTGTGGCCGCGTGTTGCGCCGCTCCGGTGAACGCAGGCAGCTGACGGGCACGCGCGCAAATACTGCGCCTCGAGGTTCCTCGTGCGCGCGCCGTTTGCGGGCCAAGGCTCGAAGCCAGATGCTGATTGAACTACGGTGTCGTCAACCGTGCGCGTCGCGCCGCCAAGATCTTCGCAAACGAGCGCAGTTCGACTTCGCTCGGCGTCAGGCCGGTTTGTGCGAGGTCGTTCAGGTCGATCGCTCCGCAGTTGAGTGCGCGCAAGAAGTAGTTGAGCAGGCCCTGGCCGGTGGCGGCATCGTCGAATACTTCACCGACCAGCGTTGCTTGCGCGGCCTTTTCGATGAAGTTCTTCAAGCGCTCACCGGCACTCGCCAGGCCTTCGAGGAAGAAGGCATAGCAAGTCGCGTAGCGAACGGGTAGCTGCGCCGGGTGTAGATCCCAACCTTGATAGAAGCCACCCACGAGCGAATGTCGGATGTGGCGGTGAGCGAGCTGCCAAGCGCCATACACGGCCGCGCGATTTTCTTCGAGCTGCTCCGGTGAGAGCAGCTTCCCGCGGTGGGGCGCGACGGGCATCACGTTGGTGGCGCCATCGGACAGAAAGACGCCGGTGCCCGCGTACGAAAGCAGCATCAATCCTTTGGCGAGATCGCACATCGGATGATCCATCATCTGGTACGCGGCAGTGATGTTGCAAGATGCCGTAAAATCGTAAGTGCCGAGATGCGCGCCGACGCAGCGGCCCTCGCCGGCTGCGAGCAAGCTGGGCAGGGGGCAATAGCCGTCCGGACCAAGCAATGCCTGGGTGGTCTCGACCATCAATTCGAAGCGCAGCGTGCCTGGCGCGAGTCGATGGCGACTCTCGAGGAGTTCGAGCAAGCGAACCAGGGTTCGCGGTTGCTCTGGGATATTCACCTTGGGCAGCGTGACTACGAAATTCTCGGGCAGAGTCCCCGCAGTTGCGTTGAGCAGCGCATCGAGGAAGATTTCCAGCGTGCGCGCGCCGCGCTGCTTCCATTCTTCGCTGAAGGACTTGATGCGGATGCCGATGAATGGCGGAGTGCGCGCTTCTTTCATGGCGCGCGCGAGCTCGCTGGCAGCGCGCTGCGCAGTTTCGTCTTCTTCCGCGTCGGGACGGGCGCCGAAGCCGTCTTCGAAGTCGATGCGAAAATCTTCTACTGCCTCTCGGGTGAGCTTGGCTTTGACGCGCTCGTACACGGTCTGTGCGAGCCAGCCTTTGGGGCTCACGCGTCGCAGCTCGGCCGGATCGGCGCGATAGCGCTCGGGAAGCGTAACTGAGTCGAGCCCGATGAGCTCAGAAGAAGAGAGAAAGCCGACGCCGGTCGCGAGCTCGAGCGCGTTGGTCGCATACGCATCGAAGCTCGCGAGGGCGAGTTCGCCGAGACGTTGCGTGGTCTCCGCCTTGTACAACTGCGCGCCGCCATAGACGGTGTGGACGGGCTGTCGCGCGGGGCGATCACCCGGATACACCGCGGAAAATGCCCGATTGGCTCGGCTCAACGCCTCGAGGTGCGAGGCCGCTAACGTGGTCAAACTCATGGCTCAGCTTCCGCGATAGGTGGAGTACCCGAATGGGCTCAAGAGCAACGGCACGTGATAATGCTGATTCGGGTCGTTCACGTGAAATTGGAGCTCGACCCGTTCATAAAAAGCTTGTCGCCCGTTGGCGCGGTAGTGCGCGCCGGTTTCGAACCTCAAGCGGTACAAGCCGGCGGTGAGCGCGTTGTTTCCGAGCAGCCGCTCGAGGCGCCCATCTTGATCCGTCACGCCATGGCCGAGCTCCACGAAGGCGCCATCCTTGAGCACCGCTAGACTCACGCTCACGGAAGCGGCTGGTTTGCCGAGCGAGGTATCGAGCACGTGAGTGGTGATACCGCTCATGAATCGAGCTTCTCGAGTCGTAGATGGGTGATTTTGGCCTGCTCGGTAGCGGCGATGTCGAGCTCCAAGTCCGGCGAGTGCCTGAGCCGCGCTTGGAGTAGTGAGAGCATTTCTTCCGCCGTCTTACCGGTGGCGCAGACGATGAACGAAAAGCCAAAGCGTTCGCGGTAGGCTCGGTTGCCGTCGCGTAGCGCGTGCAGCGTCGCTTCGCTCGCGCTGAGCGCGCCGCTCTGTTCGGCGCGCGACCATTCGGCGGTGCTAGCGTATTTGCGCCGCAATTCTTCGAGATTCGAGCCGATTTCCGGGTGATGGCTGAAGGCCTCGCGGTAGTCATCCGGCCCGAGTTGAGCCCAGATTTCGACCGCGGCGGCGAACATTGCAGTGTGCGAAGCAAACGGCAGACGCCCCAGCATGCCCCGCACCCAGCGCGCCGACCCGCAGCAACGCGTCAACGCTTCTGCCGCTTCCTCCCGTGAGAGGCCGTTCAGAATCGGTTTCGCTTCACGTGCGTCAGTCACGGACGCTACCCCACACGCGCAGGCGACTCACGCCACCATCGGGGAAAATGCGAAGACGCACGTGCGTCGCGGACAGGCCTCCGGACAACTCGCGAGCGAAGAAGTGTCGCGTATCAGCCGCGAGCTTGGTTTCGCCGAGCAGCGGTTGCCAGGCCGTGCTTTCCATCAAATCAGTTGGTCGCGCACCGGGCGCATCGATCACTTCGACCGCGCAGCGATCCGGGAAATTGCCCTTGAAATGACTGGTGTCGATTTCGAGCACACTGGGCGCGCCGCGTGTCCCAAGTCGAATCAAGATCCAGTCGCTCCCAGGGCCGCGTCGGCGACGCGTTTCCCAGCCGGAGCCCATATTCTCCGCGCGGCCAGGCAAGAGCAGGTTGTTCATGCCGCCGAAGTGCGCGTCCGAACAAGCGAGTGCCAGCGCGCCGTTCTCGAGCGCGGCCAAGTCGAAACAGCCGGGGGGCACGTGCGTTGCCGATAGGGCATCGAGCCTGGGTGCCGCCCAGGTTGCGGACACCTTGCCGTAGGCGCGAAAGCGCGCGACTCCGCCGTCGGGAAAGATGTTCAACCGCAAGTGGCTGACGATCGGGCTGGTGCTCGCCACGAACAAGTTCTGCGCGTTCGGTAGCAGCGGCACTTGCGGCAGCAATTCCTGAAATGGCGCGGCGAGTAGCTGCGGTAGCGGCGTATCACTTGGCGCGAAGAGGCCATCGACGGACGCGAACGCCGGATGATTGCCCACGAAATGCTGCGTATCGATGTCGAACGCCGACACGGAGCCGGGGACGCCCAGCGCAACCAAACACCAATCGTGACCGGAGCCGCGCTTGCGCCGACTCTCCCAACCATCCATCCACTTCCCGCGCTCGGTGAACTTGCCGGGAATGAACACCGCGCGCCCGGGCAGAAGTAGGTTCTGCATTTCGGCGAAGAAGTCATCGCTCGTCGCCAGCGCTTTTCCGCCGACCAACGCGGCGGCCAGATCGACCAAGCCGTTGAAGGTCGCACCTGCTGTGTTCAGGTCACTCAAGATGCTATCCTGCGGTGGAGGAGGTGTCGTCCCATGGGACCCTCCGGATGCTGGCGGCCATCGTACACGCATTTGCCGCGCAGCACGGTGTGCCGCACCACGCCTTCGAGTTCTCGTCCAAGGTAGGGTGAAACTTTGTGCCGAAAGAACAAGCTCTCGGCCTCGACAGTCAGCCTCGCTTCCGGATCGAAGACCAACAAGTCAGCATCAGCCCCTGTGGCAATTTGCCCTTTTTGCGCGGAGATCCCGGCGAATTTCGCGGGAGCGGCGCTCATCCAACGAAACAACGCGTGCAGGTCCGCGCCGCGCTGACGGGCTTCGGTCCAGACCGCCGGCAGGCCGATTTGCAGCGATGCGATCCCACCCCACGCATCGTCGAAGTCACCCTGGTCGGCCAACTTGAGTGCAGGCGTGCAAGGACTGTGATCGGTGATCACGAAGTCAATCACTCCATCCAGCAGCGCGCGCCAAAGACCTTCGCGGTTTTCGTGTTCGCGGATGGGCGGCGCGCACTTGTACAGCGTGGCTCCGTCCGGGATGTTCTCAGCCTCGAGGCACAAGTAGTGCGGGCAAGTCTCGACCGTGATCGGCAGTCCCTCGGCTTTGGCCGCACGCAACGTGGGCACCGAGGCTGCAGACGACAGATGCACGATGTGCACCGGGCAACGTGTTTCGCGGCACAACTTCACGAGTAGACGGATCGCTTCGTCCTCCCAAAGCTTGGGCCGTGACTGCAGGTAGCGTTGGTATGAACGTCGGTCTGAAACCTGCACTTCTGCGCCCAAATCGAGCTCGGCATGGGCCAACAGCGGCAAGCCCGCGTCGCGCAGCACGGGCATGGCCTCACGCAGATCGGCTTCCGTCGTGTTCGGAAATTCGTCGATTCCAGAATGAACCAAGAATGCCTTGCAACCCAGCACGCCGCCCGCAGCCAAGTCGCGAAGTGCCGCAGCGTTCCCCGGAATCACCCCACCCCAAAAACCGACGTCGACGAAGCACTTGTCCTTGCTGGCCGCGAGCTTTGCGGAAAGTGCGGCGCCCGTGGTCGTGACCGGCAACGAGTTGAGCGGCATGTCCACCAGTGTCGTGACTCCGCCGGCGGCCGCCGCGCGCGTGGCGGTCTCGAAGCCTTCCCACTCGGTGCGACCGGGCTCGTTCACGTGCACGTGGCAATCAACGAGCCCAGGACCGATCACCGAGTTGCCGAAATCGAGCACACCGGGCAGCGCGCGCGGACCAGGTACGACTTCGGCGATACGCTCGCCGTCGACCAGCACCGTAGCCGGACCGATGCCCTCGGGACGCACCACACGGGCGCTGAAATAGCCCTGATTTGCCATCAAAATTCCCGCTCTGTGAAGTGGCACAGACTTTCGAAATGAGCGCTGCTGTCCTCCAGGAACAACGAACGAGTAATGCCCGCGACCAAACGCGGCGCGGAATACTTCAGTCCCGAGATGCTCGCTCCGCCGAAGCCCATACTCAACAAACCACCGAAGGTGTAGTTGTACAGATGCGTCAAGTACGGGGCCTGCCCTGGATGTCGCTCACAGAATTCGAAACCGGGTCCGAGATAGGGATGACGCAAGAGATCTTCGTGTGCTTCCCCAGCGGGCGGTGTGTAGCGATCCGCCCAACGCGCGATCTGAGATTCGAAGTTTACGAGCTCGGGACGCGCGGCCAAATCCGTGACGCAACCGGTGGCTACAATCACGAAGTCGACGTCGAAGCGCTCTGATTCGGTCTCGATGCGAACTGTGTCGCCGTGCGTTTCCAGCGACCTCCAACTCGAGCCCGCGTGCAAATGAAAGCACGCGTGTTCCTGAACGCGTGCCAAGGTGTCTTTCGGGGGGAGCTGCCCCATGCGCAAGATCTGCAAGATGAAGTGCCACTTTTCGGGATCTGGCAGATCTGCGTGGTGCTTCAAAAAGCCCACGAATTCTGCCCAACGGTACGCATTCACGTTGACCAACTGCGGGCGTCGAAAAAACAGATGCACCTCGCGCGCGCCGAGTTCGAGTGCGGTCGCTGCGTTGTCGAAGGCTGACGCCCCCGCGCCCAGTACGGCAATGCGTTTGCCGCGCAAAGCTTCGAAATCGATGTCATCACGCGTGTGCGCGTACAGCCGAGCCGGCAACGCCTCGCGGACCGCGCGCGGCACGCGCCATTCACCGGAGCCATCAATGCCTGTCGCGAGTACGACCCGGCGCGCTCGCAGCAGCCGTTTGCCGTTTGCGCCGTTGCACGGCAGCAAGAATTGGCGCGCCTCGCTATCGTATTGCAAGGCACCAACGGTCGTCTGCGGCTCGACTGGGATGCGTAAAGTTTGGCGATACCACTTCAGGTAGGTTGCCCAGAGCTCCTTGGGCAACAGCCCCAGCGTTTCCCAGCTGCCTTCACCGAATTGCGCTTCGTACCAGGCACGAGGTGTGAGGCTCGGAATGCCGAGATCCGGACCGGTCAGGTACTTGGGGGTGCGCAAGGTGCGCATGCGAGCGAAACTGAGCCACGGCCCAGCGCGATCTGGCTGATTTTCATCGAGCACGAGCAAATTACCGACTCGCTCTCGCATCAAGCCGAAGGCGGCGGTCAGCCCGCTCTGTCCACCGCCGACGATCGCGACGTCGAGCACGGGTTCACCCGAAGCCGAACGCCGCGGTGTTAGCCAGGGGCGCCGCGGGTAGTCGAGCAACTCGAGATCGTGCTCGACGCGGCTCGTGAGTGCCTCGAGCCCCGATGCTGCTGAATCCGTGCTCGCGCGGTGCGTGGTCATTCAGGTGACTTGTCGTTGTAACGCTCGCTCCAAGCGTACGTCCGAGACCGCGCGTAGGTGCGGCGCGGGCCGGCCGTGACGTAGCGCGACGAGCTCTGCCACGATGCTGACCGCGATCTCTTCCGGGCTCACAGCCCCAATATCGAGCCCCACGGGCGCGTACACACGGTCGAGCGGGAAGTCACCGTTGCGCTTGCTGCGCACTCGTTCGACCAAACGGAACACTTTGCGCTTACTGCCCACCAGGCCCACATATTGCGCATTTTTACTGGCAGCGGTGTGCAGCGCGGCTTCGTCGAGTTGATGATCATGGGTCATGATCAAGACCCAATCAGCCTCGCCCAGGGTGGCCTTGCGCAGCTCGCTGCTCGGGTCGCCCAGGATACGCTGACGATCCGGGAA
>Ga0164241_10002651_pt1 | contig 18983 bp, 14 predicted proteins | sample OricomyardsoilBY_FD_108780 | JGI IMG/M metagenome (GOLD analysis project Ga0164241, IMG submission 108780) | Backyard soil microbial communities from Emeryville, California, USA - Original compost - Back yard soil (BY) | ecosystem: Environmental > Terrestrial > Soil > Unclassified | place: USA...
GCATCCAGCTCCGACGGGGCGCGGCGGCGACGACCGGCGGCTTTGCCCATGGATCGACGAGGAGCGCGACCACCGGCGGCGTCCATTTGGTGACAACGGGCGCGGCCTCGATGACGGGCGACGGGGTGCGACCCGCAACCGGCGCGGGCGGGCGGCGCTCCGAAGGTAACCCGGAAGCGGGCATGGCGCTGTTCAACGCCGCCGGCGCGGGCCGCACCACCGGAGTCGCGCTCTTACTACGCCACGGCTGAACGATCAACCCCTGCTGCGCCAACGCACCGCCGCCTACCAGCAGCACGACTGCCACGGCGCGGATAGTTGAAGGGAGCCTCACAGCGTCAGCAACTATAGCTCAAACCGTGCCGATCACTAGCGCGACCAGGAGCGCATGCCCGCACTACCGCTCGGCACTGCCCGGCGAGCCTGCTCGCGGGGGTCGGCGCCGCTCCTCGGAGCTCAGCGGCGCACTACCAGCAGCAAAACCACCACGGCTAGGAGCAGGAGTGTCACGATCACCCCTAGCCGCACGCCTTGGGGCCGGGATGAGCCGCGCGCGGCGGCGGTCGAAGGCGACGAATGCTGCTCTGGGGCGGTAGGGCGAAGCTCGGCTTTCTCGGCGCTCGCAGCGCGCTTCGGCTTGGCCGCGCTCGGCCGCGAGGCCTTCGGCTTGGGGGCCTTGCGTCGTTCGGCTTCGGCGCGCTCGCGCTCCTCGCGTCGCAGCCGGCGCGCTTGCTCCTCGGCCTGGAGCTGCTGCTGGCGCGCTTCGGCTTCGCGGCGGACTTCGGCGGCGCGCTGCGCCTTCTTCTCGAGCTTGCGCTGCTGCTTGACCTGCGCCTCGTAGGCGCGCTGCTTGCGGGCGTGATCGCGGTGATGCTTTTTCGTCGGCTCTGCCGGACGCGGCAACAGCACCGGGCTCGCGCTCGGCGCCGCGGCGGTGGCTTTAGCGCGACGCTGCCGGTGCGGCCGCCGCTTGCCTCCCGCACCGGGCGCCCCCACTGGCATGTCGTCCCAGCCGCTGTCGACAGCTTCCGTGATCGGCGGCATGGACGAGGCCGAGACCGGGGCGCCGCTCACCGGGGGCGGCAGGCTATCCCAAGCCTGATCGACGTCTTCTTCTTCTTCGCGCGACGAGCTCGGGGCGCTGGGCTCCTCGTCGTCCCAACCGGCGTCCAGGTTTTGCGATTCGTCCTCGGTCGCGCTCATGCTTCAATCTTCCTCGTGCCGCAGCAGCGTCGGGGCGGCTCCTTCTGGAGCTTCCCATTGCTCGGCGTGCTCGGGATCCAGATGTGGGCCCTTGTGCCCTACCGGCATGGCGCAGTGCAAGACAACTCGTGAGCGCGCGACGTTGGTCGCGGTTCCGGCCGGCGTGAGCGTCACGATCAACGTCGCGTGCGCGCCGCACGCAGGCTTGGTGATGTCAAGGTCGTCGGTCATCTCAAGAACCCTCGCAAAGCCGCCGTGAGCGTGCGCTCTGCTCGCAGGCGCCGGTCACCTTCCGCCTTCTGTACCGCACGCACCAGTTGCCGCAAATGCGTGCGATCGGCGCGCGGAAATTCCGTCACGAACGCCTCCACCCCGGCGTGGCCCTCGCCCACCAGCCGAAGCGTCCACGAAAGGCTGCTGTTCGAAACCGGGTCCGCCGGCGCCGCGCCCAAGCCGGGAACGACACCCGTCTCGAGCAACGTATCGAGCTGAGTCCGGAGCTTCACCCAGTCTCGTTCGCGCAGCAGATTGCGGATCAGCCGGACCTGCCGCATCTTGGCCGGCGCGCTGCTGATGGCGTGACCGCTCGTCACGGCGTCCCCGAGCTCTTCGTCGAGCTCGAGCTGAGCGAGCTTCTTCGCCGAAAGGCCACAGAGGTCGACCGCCAACCGCGCCATCGCGTCTTCCTTCACGCGATCGGCGCGACGGCCGTCGGAGCGCGATTCTCCCGCAAAGGCTTCGGCTTCGATGCGAGGATCGACGATACGCGAGCTGCTCATGGCGGGGCCGATTGTGACACGCCCGGGTAAGCCGTGCCGAGACGCCAATTTACCGGCAAATTGCCGTCTCGCTGCCGGAAGGCGCCTTGGCAGACCGGCCGGAATAAGCTACCACGGGCAGCTTGGGCTTTGACGGACGGAAACACATGCGAAGCATCTACTTGGCGGCGGGCGCAGCGGGAGTCATCGGCCTTTTCGCGGCATGCGGCGGTGACGACAAGCCGAAGGTCATCGACGGGGGCGGTAATACCGGCACGTCGGGCAAGGGCTCGAAACCGAACGCGGGCGATGCTGGCGAAGGCAACGCCCCAGGCGACGCGGGGGCCGGCGGCTCCCCCGGCATGGATGCGGATGGCCCGATCGTCGAGATCATGTCGCCCGCGGAGGCACGCAACGTCGACGGCGCCGTGCTGGTCGACGATGCCGTGACGGTCGTGTGTAGCGTGACCGAGTCGGGTTCGCCGCGTGCCGCCGCCATCGACTCTGGAAGCGTCCGCATCACCTTGGAGGACAGCACCGGTACGATCGTAGGCGAAAAATCGGCCGTGCTGACTCAGCGCGGTGAGTACGCCGCCGACTTCGCCCTCACCGCCGCCGCCGCCGGCAAAGTAATGTTCGCCTGCTCCGCCAGCGATAAAAACCTACGCACGAGCACGGATACGATTTCGACCTTCGTCGACCATGGTCCGCTGATCACGATTTCGACCCCCGAGCCAAGCTCGGCGCATCCGCTCGACGACTTGGCGGTTCAGTTCTTCGTCGCTCCGAGCCCGTTGGCGAAGGACGACGACGCGGCCGAAGTCGGCGAGGTGAAGCTGACCTTCGACGGTAAGGACTTCGACGTCGACGAAATCTCCCCCGGTAAGTACGAAACGAGCCTGCCTCTATACAATATCGAAATCTTTCCGGAAGCGCCGATGGGCTCGGTCACCATCTCGGCCTCCAACAAGCGGAAGCCAAAGCCGGCGACAGCGCTCAAGCCGTACAGCATCTTCGTCGACGGGGTCGGACCGACAATCGCAATTACGTCGCCGCCGCCGCAAGCCGTGGTCGGAGGAACGGTCGTGCTCTCCTTCAACGTGACCGATGTCGGTTCGGGAGTAGATCCCGACTCTGTGTACGTGACGCTGTTTTCGAACGATCAGCCGCGTTTTTTCGATCCCTTGAACGGCTGGGCAAGGAATGGCGACAAATTCACGTTCGCGTTCGACAGCAAGCTCGTCGCCGCCATCGAGCCCGTCCAGACGACGATCAACGTGAAGGCGAGCGATAACGTCGGCAATTCATCGGCAAGCGGACAGTCGATTCAGCTCTATCTGGACAACATGCCTCCGCAGGTCGATCTCGACCCCTTGCCGGTCCGCGCGCGTAGCGCCGACAGTTGCTCGGGCTCCTTCGATCCCGTCGGCCACGCCGTCCCCGATGATCTGGGCGGACAGCTTGGTTCCGATGTGCTCACGCGGTTTGCCTTCTTTCGTGTCTTGGTGAACGAGCAGACGAACGACGCCGGGCAGTCGCTCCACTACTTCGCGGGCACGTCTCAGTCCGACGTCCGGCTGTACCTGCAGGTCGAACCAAGCAAAGCCGGTACCAAGCTGCTGGTGAACAAGAATCCGGGCGTGGACGATACTTGCGATGACATCGGCGGCATCGATAGCTTGACGGCGCCACCGCCTTTCACCGCGATGCAACCCTTGCCGAAGACCGGTGGGCCACCGGCGGAGAATACGGCCGAGCCGGTGTCGGCTGCGGGGTGCACGAAAACCTTGGGCGGACCGCCGGTGAATCTATGCCCTGCGCACGACTCGGACATGTTCTACGTGGCATACAACGACGTCCTCCACGAGCCGTTCGTTTACACGGTTGGAGTACCCGACCCGAACGCCGCGTCGTGCGCCGGCATCGATCTGGCCTTCGTACCGCTGGGTGCGAAGGCCGTCGAGGGCTGGGTTTGCATCGCTGCTCGCGCCGTCGACAAGGTCGGCAACGTCGGGATTTCGCCGCCCCTCCGCGTGTGTGTGGACGATCCAGGCATCCCGGGAACGCCCGATTGTCGAATCATGAGCACGACGCCGCCGAGCTGCACCGATGGCTGCACGCCGCCCGCCCGCGGTGGTGGCTTCACGTTTTCCGCACTCTAGTTTCAGCCCTTGTCCCCCTCCGGAACCGTCCATCGCCTCGGCGTCACGCTCTCGGACGTCGATCGCGGAGTTTACGAGACGCTAGAGCTACGTATCGCGCGCCACCCGTCGGAGAGCGCGCGCTACTTCTGGCAACGTACTCTCGCGTATTGCTTGTCGTACGAAGACGGCATCGCGTTCAGCAAAGGCGGACTGTCCGACGCGGAGCAGCCGCCGGTTTCGATCCACGATCCGACCGGCATCTTGCTGGCGTGGATCGACGTCGGCTCGCCGTCGGCGGAACGCCTGCACCGCGCTGCCAAGGCCGCGCGCCGCGTCGCGCTGTTCAGCGCCGCCGAGCACGAAAACCTCGAGCGCGAAGCGGCCTCGCGCAAGATCCACAACCTCGACGATATCGCCGTCTTTCTGCTCGAGCCGCGCTTTCTGGACGCGCTCGAGGGCGAGCTCGGTAAGCAGCTCGACTTCGAGCTCGTGCGTAACAGCGGCTCGCTCTACGCCACGATGCCCAAGGGCAACGTGCTCGAGAGCACCATCACCGAAACGCGGCTGACCGGCTGAGCGCGAGCGGCGATCGCGGGCAATAGACCCTGGGCTCGACCCCTGACGTCTCACTCTGCGCCGAGCGGCATCGTGCAGATACGGTAGGACAAGCTCGTTCAACCTGCGTCCCCCACCCCGCTATTTGCCGTGGTGGGCGGCGCTTCCGGTTCCGCGCTGGAGGTAGCTCGGGCACACTGACGACATGCACGCACGGTTCGGGCAGAAGTGCAGCGCCTTGGCGATCGCGTGTGGGGTGTCGTTGGCGCTGGCGGCGTGTGAAGGTGGCTCGTCTCCTGCGACCGATGGCAGCGCCGGCAGCGGCAACGCGAGCGCTCACGGTGGGAGCTCCCCGACCGGCGACGGTAGCACGAAAACCGGCGGCGGCAGCGTGGGCCCCGGCAACCTTTCGACGGCGTCGGCCAGCGTGGCACGCCGGCTTTCGCGCACCGAGCTTGCCAACTTGGTGCGCGACGCGCTTGGCGACGACAGCGGCGCGGCCGCCAAGTTCTTGAGCGAGGATCAGTATCGCCCATTCGACAACGACTACACGGTGCAAACTGCGTCCAGCGCGCTGATCGAATCGCTGGAGGCGACCGCCCGCGACGTCGCCGACCGCGCGGTGTCGGCCGCGAATCGCAGCAAGGTCGTGCCCTGCACGCCGGCCGGCCCCGGCGACGCCGCGTGCCTGCGGCGCACGATCGAAAGCGTCGGGCGTCGCCTCTACCGTCGGCCGTTGAGCGAAGAGCAGGTGCAGGCCTATTTGACCCTGCAAAGTTACGCAACCGAAGACACGCCGGGTGGGACGCACGACTTTTACACCGCCGTGAGCCTCGTCCTCCGGAGCATGCTGCAAGATCCCGAGGTGCTCTACCGCATCGAGGTCGGCACCCCGACGGGCGAGCCGGGCATCTTTGCGCTCGACGACTACGAGGTCGCCTCGCGCTTGTCGTTTTTGCTGTGGGGCAGCGGTCCCGATGACGCGCTGCTCGATCAGGCCGAGGCCGGCAAGCTGACCGACGCGGGCGCGCGCACGGAGGCCGCCGCGCGCCTGCTGGGCGACGCGCGGGCCCGCGCGCAGCTCGAGCGTTTTCACTCGATGTGGCTCGGTTACAGGGCGATTCCCGCCAGCGCGGAGCTGGCAAAAGCCTTTAGCCTGGAGACCAACAAGCTCATCGAGCGGGTCGTCTTCGATCAACCGTCGAGCTACCTCGATCTGTTCACGTCGCCACAAACGTACGTGAGCGGCCCGCTTGCGGAGCAGTACGGCGTCGCGGCGCCGGCGGGCGGCCAGGGCTGGGTCACTTACGCGGACGACAAACGCGCCGGGATCCTCTCGCACGGCAGCGTGCTCGCCGCGTTCAGCAAGTTCTCGGACACGAGCCCCACCCAGCGCGGCATCTTCGTGCAGACGCGGCTGCTCTGCAACGAGGTCGCGCCCCCGCCCGCCAACGTGAACGTCGACCAGCCGCCAGGTGACGGCGACAAGGTCTGCAAGATCGACCGCTACGACGAGCACCGCAAGCTCGCGAGCTGCAAGGCGTGTCACGCCCAGCTCGATCCGATCGGCTACGGGCTCGAGAGCTACGACATCGGCGGCCGCTACCGTACCCACGACGACGCGCACGAAGAGTGCCTGTTGCCCGACAAGGGCGAGCTGCCCGGTGTCGGCGAGTTCAGCGGCCCCGGCCAACTGGCGCAGCTGCTGGTCGACAACGGTCAGCTCGAGTCGTGCTTCGTGCAGCACTTCATGAGCTACGCCGTTGGTCGCGAGCTCCGCCCCGAAGAGAGCCCGGCCAAAGACGCGCTGTTGGCCGGCTTCAAGGCGGACGGTTACGACCTCCAGCAGATGCTTTCACGCTACGTCGGCGACGCGCGCTTCGCGCTTCGCCAAGAGGAGACGGCACCATGAAAAAATTCATCCTGCCCAGGCGCACTCTGCTGCGCGGGCTCGGCGGCGTGGCCGTGAGCTTGCCGGTGCTGGAGTGCATGCTCAACGGCAACGGCGACGCGTACGCGCAGACGGGCGAGCTGCCCAAGCGGTACGCGATCGTGTTCGCCGGTCAGACCATCGGCGGCGACGGCTGGGAAGAAGACAAATCGCAAGTCGCGGGGGTGCGCAAGACCGAAGGTGGCCACTTCATCGCCGATACGGCCGCGGGCAGCGGCTACGCCGTCACCACGCCGCTCGAACCGCTCGAAAAGCTGGGTCTGATGGGCGACTTCAGCATGGTGTCGAACCTGAAGATCCCGTGGAATTCGAATTCGGTGGAAGGGGCCGACGTGCCCGCCGGCGGCGCCTTCCGTGATTTTCACGGCGGCGGCGCCAGCCCGCTCTTGTGCGGCACGCGCTCCCAAACCGCCAGCTTCCGAGCCGCCAGCATCACCAGCGATCAAATCGTCGCTGGCTTGAACAAGACGACCCAGGGCTCGCTCGTGCTGCGCGCTCAACCGAGCTGGTACCTGTCCGGCTCGGAGTTCGCAGGCCGCCAATACATCTCGTACGGCGCGGGCGGCAAAGCCATCGAAGCGCAGATCAACCCGAGCATCGTGTACGGCTCGCTGTTCGACAGCTTCGTGCCCAAAGACGACGGCCAGCAAGCCGCCCACGACTTCGAGCTGCGCGCGCGCCGGAGCGTGCTGTCGCTGATCACCGACAAGCGCGAGCGCATCTTGGGCAAGCTCGGGGCCGCCGACAAGGCGCGGCTCGAGGCACATTTCGACGAAATTCGCGCCCTCGAGCTGCGAATCGCGGCCGCGCCGCCGACCACCGGTGAGCAATGCCAAAGACCTGCCGCCCCGCCCGACGATCTGCCGCTCGGCGGCGACAACGCCGGCTCCGACTCCTCGTCGATCGGTACCAATACCGGCTACAGCGACGAAGACACGCGCGCGCGTCTGCTCGCGGATCTGATCCACATGGCGTTCGTGTGCGACATCACGCGCGTGGCGACGCTGCAAATCACCGTGTTTCAGTCGCACATGAACGTGTTCAAAATTTCGACGGATTTCGGCATGCCGATCCGCGCCGATCTCCACGAGTGCGGCCACAACGGCGACGAGACCACGCGCGGCCAGCTACCCGTCAGCATGTGCCTCGGCTGGCACATCGGTCACTACGCGTACCTCATGGACAAGCTCAAGCGCACGCCCGAAGGTGCCGGCAACGTGCTCGACAACACGGTCATGATTTTCATGCCCGAAGCCGGTCACGGCATTCAGTTGAACGACGCCACGAGCAACTTTCAAACCCACTCCGTCGACCGCATGGTGCTGCTGGTCGGCGGGCGCGCGGGGGGGCTCGCTCCTGGCCGCCACATCGTGGCTCCCGCCAACACCCACCCCGGCCAGGTGCTGCTCAGCGCCATGCAGGCCGCCGGCTACACCGAAGACAAGTTCGGCGAAGTCAGCGGCAAGCTCGCCGACGTCTTTGGTTGATGCAAGGCTCTTCCGTTTCTGGAGTAGGCTCGCGCGCATGGCTCAACGCTCGACCAATGCCAAGCTCGGGGTCGCGATGTCAGTGGCGGGAATGGGCGCGCTGTGCGCCGGCTTCAAGCTGAGCGCGCTGTCGCTGTTCGGCGCTGGCCTCAGGCTGCTCGAAAAAGACTGGCGGGCGCGCCACCCGGAATTTCACGGCGACGCCGCCGAGCGCTGGCAAGCGTCGTTGTCGTTCTACCGAGACACCCACCAGAACGGCACGAATCGCGCGCTGCACTTGCTCGGCATCCCGCTGATCGTCGGCGGCGCGGCGGGCCTGTTCGCTTCCAAACCGCTCAGCCCCGTGACTGGCGTGCTGTGGGCGGGCTCGCTCGGCGCGTTCGCGGCGGGGTGGGCGCTGAACCTGGTCGGACATGCGGCGTTCGAGAAGCGAGCCCCCGCGTTCAGTGACGACGGACTGTCGTTCATCGCGGGGCCGGTTTGGGATTTGCAGGAGCTGCTCAAGAGCGGCCGTGGGGCCTGAGCGCGCGGCAACTCCGCCGATTTTGCCCCCGACTTTCCCTTCTCGGAAAAGCGGAATAGCGTCCGCCCGGTAGGTCGGACAGTGAGTCCGACGCCCTCAGGGAGAATAGAATTATGTCAGCCAAACGAGGCTCAAGCCTTTCGTCGAAGCTCATGGCCGTGATGATCGTCGCGAGCATTCCGCTCTTGAACAACTGCGGCAAGATGCCGGGCGGAGCGCCAGGCATGCCGAACGTGCCGGGCGTACCCGGTGGTTGCCCCGCCAACATCGCTGACGCCTCCGCCATCATGAGCTCGAGCTTTGGTCTCGAGGGCGAGCTCGAAGGCAAGGTCAAGGCCGCGTTGGCCGCGAGCGCGAACCTCCAGGCCATTTCCGCCGATATCGAGGGCGAGGTCGTGACGGCCTGCTCCAATCTGGCCAAAGACCTCGGCGCCAAGGACGACGATCTGAAGCCGAAGGAAGACGGGCCGGGCAAGAAGGCCGAGGCCGCGTGCGACGTCGCCTCGAAGCTTATCGGCGAGTTCAAGGCCAAGGCCAAGGGAAAGATCGTCGTCGACTACACGAAGCCGAAGTGCGAAGCGTCGCTGGACGCCAGCGTCGATTGCGCCGCGAAGTGTGACGCGAAGGTCAAGCCGGGCGAGGTGAAGGCGACCTGTGAAGGCGGCGAGCTCAGCGGCCAATGCGACGCCAAGTGCGAAGGCAAATGCACCGTAGAAGCGGCCGCCAACTGCGAAGGCACCTGCAGCGGCTCCTGCAAAGGCGAGTGCAGCGCGGAGATCTCCGGAAAATGTGACGGTGATTGCACCGGCAAGTGCGACGGTAAAGACAGCAAGGGCAAGTGCGCGGGAACCTGCGACGGCAAGTGCAAGGGCAAGGCCGACGCGCAGTGCAGCGGAACCTGCAAGGGCTCGTGCTCGGCCAGCTGCGAAATGACCGCCAAAGGCGAGTGCAAGGGCACCTGCTCCGGTAAGTGCAGCGTAGAAATGAAGGCGCCCAAGTGCAGCGGCACCGTGAAGCCGCCGGAGATGAGCGCGGAGTGCAAGGCGAACTGCGACGCCGAGGTGAACGGCAAGGCCGAGTGCAAGCCGCCGGCCGTATTCGTGAAGATCGAGGGCGCCGCCGATGCCGACGCCGCAATGAAGCTCAAGGCGGCGTTGACGAAGAACCTGCCCGCGTTGCTGAGCGTCTCGATCGGCATGAAAGACAAGCTGGACAGCGTCACGGCCAGCGTCACGACCGCGGTCGAGGGCGCGAAGGCGGCCGTGACGAGCGGTGGCGACGCGGCGTTGAAGGTGGGGGCATGCTTCGCGGCTTCGCTCGAGGCATCCGCCAAGGCCAGCGTGTCGATCAACGTCTCGGTCAAGGCCAGCGCTTCGGCGTCGGGCTCGGCGAAGGCCGGTTGATCGAGCCAGCGACCGAACGCTCGACCGAGCGATAGTCGACTATCGCTTGAACAAATCACGGGCGCGATCGTCAGACCGATGATCGCGCCCGTAGCTTTTTGTGACGCTGCTCGGACGCGTGCCGCAGTCAGCGGCGCTCTATATAAATGGGCGGATTGGGTCGAGCGGGATTGAATCGTGAACGAAAGCGCCACGGGCCGGCGCGTGCGAGGAGCACGCACCTGCGACCACCTCATGTCGGCGAGGTGCCGATTTGGGCCCGTAAATGTTGCGAAAAGTTCCGATGTAGGCTTTGCTCCCCGGCTTCGGGTTTTAGCGGGGGTCTGTCGTAACACCATGCGTATTTCTTATTACCTCCTAGGGCTATCTGCCGGTGTGTGCTCGCTTGCTCTGGTGCCGTCGCGCGCCAGCGCCGCGGACGCAGGCTTTTCATTCCAAGCGTCGAGCTCCGGCGCGAACGCCTCTGGCTCCGCGTCCGGCGGCAACGCCGACGATTTCTGGCGCCAGTACCGGCCGACACCCATGGCGCTGGAGCTGGGTATCTACGGCGGCGCCGCGTTCTTCTCGAAGCAGCACAACCTGCAAAATCTCGAGATCGTCGAGGAGTCGCGCGAGGGCCATCAGAAGATCGGCCCCGGCTTCGACATGGGGCTGCGCGCCGGCTTCTATCCGCTGTCTTGGCTCGGCGCCGAGGGAGAGCTGGGCGTCATCCCGACGACGACCGGCACCACCGATAGCAGCGCCACGATCTGGACCTACCGGCTACACGCTGTCGCGCAGTACCCCGAGTACCGCCTCGTACCGTTCGCGTTGATCGGCGCCGGCGGTATGAACCTGCGCAGCGGCAGGAACGCGCTCGGCAAAGACAGCGACCCCGAGCTTCACCTCGGCATCGGCGTCAAATACGCCATCACGCAGCACATCAGCGCGCGCTTCGACTTCCGCGACAACCTGATGCAGGAAAACCGCCTCACGCCCGGCGTCGACAGCGGTAACCTCGTCCAAAACTTCGAGCTCTTGCTGGGTGTGTCGTTCACGCTCGGTCGCACGCCGGCGGAGACCGCGCCGGTGCCGCGCGACTCCGATGGCGACGGCTTTCTGGATCTCCAAGACGCGTGTCCGGCCCAGCCCGGCGTCGCCCCCAACGGCTGTCCCGTTGCGGCCCCTGTCGACACCGACAAAGACGGCATCCCCGATCCCGCTGATCCCTGCCCCACCGAGGCCGAAGACGGCGCGGCGCCAGCCCCGGCCGACGGCTGTCCGAACAAGGACGCGGACGGCGACGGCGTTTTGCTGCCCGACGACAAGTGTCCGACCGAAAAGGGCGTCGCCCCCGACGGTTGCGTCCACGACAAAGACGCCGACGGCATCGCCGACGAGGTCGACAAGTGCCCGGAGCAACCGGAGACCAAGAACGGCTTTCAAGACGCCGATGGCTGTCCGGACGAGCTCCCCAAAGAGGTCGCCAAGTTCTCGGGTGTGGTCAAGGGCATCCAATTCGACTTCGCGAAGGCGACGATCCGCCCCGAGTCGAACAAGCTGCTCGATGAGGCGGTCAAGGTGCTCCAGCAATACCCAGACCTGCGCATCTCGATCAGCGGCCACACCGATAACGTAGGTGAGCCCGCCAAGAACCTGGAGCTGTCACAGCAGCGCGCCGACGCCGTGAAGACGTACTTCGTCGGCAAGGGTGTGGACGCGACGCGCATCGAGACGCGCGGCGCTGGCGAAACGGAACCGGTCGCTGACAACGCGACGGACAAGGGCCGTCAGGAGAACCGGCGCATCGAGTTCAAGCTAATCCAGAAATAGGGAATTTGACTCCGAGCTTGCCTTGGAGTCCGGCGAAAACAGTCGGAGGAGAATCATGAAAAATTCGGTTATTTTATCTTTCTTGAGTGTGGTGGCGCTCGCAGGTAGCGGGCTGGTAGCGGGCTGTGACAGCGACGACAAGCTCGCCAAGAGCGCGCTCGGCGAGTCGTGCGACAGGACCGCGGACTGTGACGACGGCTTGAAGTGCGTCAACAGCACCTGCGCCAAGAGCGTCAGCGGCACGGGCGGCACCAGCGGCAACGACAACGAGGGCGGCGAAGGCCCGGGCACCGGCGCAACCGCCGGCACCGCCGTCGTCATTCCCCCCGTGCTCGGCGGCGAAGGCGAGAGCTGCGCCAAGCGAGCCGACTGCAAAGAGGGACTCGGCTGCTTCAGCCAGCGCTGTCAAAAATCCACGAGCAGCGGCGGCGAGGGCGGAGAAGGTCCGACCGGCCCGATGCTCGGCACGATCGGCGAAACCTGCGGCCTGACCACCGACTGCATGGACGGCTTGGCCTGCTTGCCGCAGAACGGCTACAACGACCTGAGCGCCAAGGCGATCGGTTCGAACAGCGTCGGTGTCTGTACCCCGACCGACAACGGCCTCGAGCCGACGGGCAAGAGCTGCCAGGGCGCGGAGTGCCGCAGCGCCGAAGACTGCTGCCAGCTACCGGTCGAGATGCACGCAACGCTGGGCGCCAATTCCTGCGGCCAGCTCGCTGAGCTCCTCGACGGCGTCGACTGCGATGCGCCCTCCACCGTCGAGAAGCCGCTGTGTTTCGCCCAGTCTGTCTACTGCGAATGCAAGGCGAAGACGTGGTCGTGCACGGACGCCGGTCTGTGCGTGTATAGCGCTTCGTGCGATTCGGCCGTCACGGGCTTCGTCCCCGACGGCTGCCCGACCGTGTCGCGCGCAGGCAAAGCCCTCTACGGCACCTGCAACGACGACACCAGCAAGTGCGAGCCGACGGTTGGCGATCCCATCTGCAAGACGGACGCGGATTGCAACGGCAAGAACGTCGCGGATAGCATCAGCGCCGAGACGTGTGTGGGTAGCGAGTGCACTTGCTACAAGGCGACCGGCAGCTGCTACGTCAAGTGCGGCGAAGATCTCGACTGCCGTACCGGCGAGACCTGCGACACCAAGACCCACGTCTGCGTGCAAAGCAGCGCTCAATGCACCACGAACGCCTTCTGCGTCGTGAACTACGGCGTCGGGTATTCGTGCCTCGACGGCGTGTGCGACATCGAGTGCAACACTGACCTCGACTGCAACGACGGCCGGCTAACGAACTACGAAGACACGCGCGTCTGCAATGCCGACCACCGCTGCGAGCGCATCGGCTGCAACGACGACAACGACTGCCCGGGAACCGAGAACGGCGTCCGGCTGTTCTGCACTGACAACATCGCCCAGGAAGGGACTGACACGGTTCACTCGGCCATCACCGACTGAGCGAGCTCGTCAGCGTACGTAGCGCCCGGCCCACCACGGCAATCGCCGTCGGTGGGCCGAACGCTTTTGTGAGGCAGGTGGCGCAGCTTGCGCCACGATTTCCGATCAGACCAAGCCCCAGTTAAAACCGGCTGAGCGGTGCGCTGATCGCGCTCGGAGAAAAGTCGCCATCCGACGCCGCGCGGTGATCGCGCGCGATCAGGACGGCAGCGGTGGCGCCGGCGGCGGTCACGATACCGACACCGGTCCAGAACCACCACTGCTTCACGAGCGGGTGTTGCTCGATGGGGTTCAAATCGATGACGCGGTTTTGCCCCGCATCGACGATGATTTGAGTCGAGGCGTCGGCGAAACCTTCACGGTGCGCGACGATGCGGTGGGTGCCGGGCAAGAGCAACGCCTCGGTGGGCGCCTGCGCTTGGCGGCGTTTGTCGATGCTGATCAAGGCTCCCGGCACCTGACTTTTGACCACGATCCGCGCTTCGCGCTGAATCGACCCGAGCGTCACGTCGAAACTGGCGCTGCCGCCGCCCCGCAGCGTCACCTCGCGTGTGAACGCGAAATAGCCGTCCTTTACGACGCGAAGCGTCCCGCGCCCTGCCTCGAGCAGCACCGGGCCCGGGAGCGGCGTGATCCCCAGCGCGCGATCTCGAAAGCTGACCTGCGCTCCCGGTTCGTTGACGCGAACGACCACCTCGCTGACGCGCGCGCGCAGATCGGCGATCAACGTGTCGAGCCCGAATACTTGCGCCTTGAGCTCGGGGGGCGCCAGAACGTTGAAGCGCATCAGCACCGTGAGGGCCTCTGCGTCGCGGCCGAGCGCCTGAAGCGCGCGTCCTTCGTTGTACAGCACGCGCGGGTCAAAATAGGCGGCTTGCGCTTGCGCGTAGGCGGCCAGGGCATCGACGTAGTTGCGCGCTCGAAATAGCGCGTCGCCCTTGGCCTTGAGGGCGGCGGCTCGCGCTTCGGGGCTCGCCGAGTCGACAGCAGCGCGCTCCGGCGTCTCGGCGGCGAGGGCCGGCGCAGCGGGCTCCGCGAGCAGCGACGAACATGAAAGCAGTGCGAGGGCAACGGATCGGATGGATAGCGGACGTGTCATGAGCTTCACAGCAGGTCGGGTAGCGTCGAGCTCGGTTTTTCGGGTTTGGTCTCGACGTGCGGCGGCTTGGCGGAAGGAGCGGGCTTGGTGCGGATGCTCCTCGCCGAGCGGACGGGCAGAGCGCTCGAGGAGGTGCTCGGCGCGGCGGGCGGACGGGCATCGTCGCTTGGCGCCGCTGTCGCAGCGGGCTCGGGCGCGACCGGCGGCAGAACCGGCTGCGTAGACGGTGCGTCATCCAGCCTGGGAGCGGGTAGCCCGCTCGTAACCGCCCCCGCGACCGGTGCGGAGCCTTGGTGCGCCAGCAAGTAGGCGCCGGTCGCGGCCAGCGCGCCGAGTAGCGCGATGAGCAAGAGCCACCCACGCCCGCGGTGCTCGACGTTCGGCGCGGTCGGTGGAGACGGAACGGGCTCGTGAATGGCGTTCGCCCAGCGCTGCACGTCCGCGTCGGTCGGCGAGAGCAAGGTCTTCGACGAGCTGAGCGCGGTTTCGCCCCCGACAGGCGCCAGGGGCGGCGATGACGGGCGGCGCGGCGGCAAAGTGGGCATGCGTTCGGCGGCCGAGGACGCAATCGGCGTCGCCCCCGCGTTCACCAGCAAGATCTGCAGCTGCTGCCAGGCGTCGCGGGCATGGGCGAAGCGATGCCCAGCCGCGCGAGCTACACAGCGCCCGAACCAGTCGTCGAACCCGGCGGGCAGCTCAGCGCCTCCGGCTTCGCGCGAGCGTTGGGAGGCCGGCGGCAGCGGCTCGAGCAAGATCTCTCGCATCAACGCCACGAGCGAACCGTCGATGGCTCGCCAATAGTGACGACCGCTCAACATACGAAACACGATGAGCCCGATCGCCCAAACGTCGGTACCGAGCGAGATGCTTTCGTTCGTCTGAGTCTGCTCGGGCGCCATCCACAGCGGGCTCCCGAGCGCGGTGGTGTTGCGTGTCGTCGCCTCCACCACCGTCGCGAGCCCGAAATCGAGGACTTTTACCATGAACTCACGGCCGGAGATGCGCGAGCGAGCCAGGAAGATGTTGTCGGGTTTGAGATCGCGATGAACCACGCCGAGGTCATGGGCCGCCGACAGCGCGTGGGCGAGCTGCGACAAGATTTCGTGCGCTTGGCTCGCGGAGAGCGGCCCGGATCGCTCCAAGTAGTCTTCGAGCGACTCGCCCTCGAGCAACTCCATCGCGAGCCAGGGAATGTGCTCGGGCCCGTCGACCCCCGCCGCGATCACGTCCACCACGTGCTCGCTCGGGATGAGTGAGCTCGTGCGGGCCTCTTGCTCGAAGCGGCGCGTGCCGTCCACCATCGCGGCGCTGGGCAGCATGAGCTTCAACGCGCGCCTCTTGCCGGTGCTGAGCTGCTCGACCACGTAGACGGCGCCCATGCCACCTTGGGCAAGCGGCTTTACAACGCGGAATTGCCCTGCAAAGACCTGACCCTCCGTGAGTTCCAGCGCGCTCGACATAGCAAAGCCGTTCAAAGTCTCCGCCAAACATCCACGGAATGGCAGCGCGCGGCAAGAGATTCCGTTTCCGTCACGCCATCGAGTCGGCGCGGCGGCAGGGCGATTTCACCCTTGCCCCTCGAAGCGGTTCGACTACGAAGAGCGGCGCATGAGCCGTGAACCGCTCGCCGTCTTCCCGCGCGATGAAGCTCGAGCCGCACCGCTCGCTCGCGTGCTCGGTGCTGTCGCTCGCTACATCGCCCTCGCCGGCTTGCTCAGCACATCGTGCGCCAAAGATCCGACGGAGGTGGTGGTCACCGTCTACTCGGACGTGCCATGCGACGCCGTCGCGGCCGTCGCGGCCGGACCGACGGGTGAGCTCGGCGACCGCCCCGCGTCGGCAACCTCGACGGTGTGCGATCCGAGCACCGGTTCCCGCGGCTCGCTCGTATTGGTTCCCAAAGCCGACGACTCGGGCGAGCTCGCGGTCGAGGTACGACTCCGAACCGATCAAGGTCAGCCCGACGACTGTATCGCGTCGAAGAACTACGAAGGCTGCATCGTTTCGAGACGTATCCTCAACTACATTCCCGGGCGAACCGTGCACATGCGGGTGGACCTGCGAAATCCCTGTTTGAATACGCCGTGCTCGCAGACCACCAGCTGCGTCGCGCTCGGTCTGAGCAAGGCATGCGTGACCGCACATATCGATCCGACCCAATGCGCCGGCGAGTGCACCGACGCCGATCTCGTGACCCAGAGCGGCTCGCAGCTAGCAGCCTGCGCAGAGGGCTCGAACCCCTGCCCTCGTCCCGAAGACTGCGCGGCTTCGAACGCCGGCGCGAGCTGCGTCTGCGCGCCCGGCTACGTCAATCCCCCCGACGATCGGACGGCGTGCGTCGACCTGAACGAATGCGCGCTCACGCCCGCGCCCTGCGATGCGCATGCCGCTTGCACCAACACCGACGGCGGCTTCAGCTGCACGTGCAACACCGCTTACGAGGGCGACGGCGAGACGTGCCATCAAGCACGATGCGAAACGCTGTGCGACCCGCACGCTACTTGCAGCGCGCAAGGCAAAGCGTTCCAATGCAGCTGCGACGCAGGCTTCAGCGGCGACGGCGCGACCTGCACCGACATCGACGAGTGCGCGGAGCAAACCGCCGATTGCGCCCCCCTCGCCGCCTGCGCCAATACCGAAGGAGCCTATGAGTGCACGTGCCCGGACGGCTACGAAGGTGACGGCGCGACCTGCATCGACATCGACGAGTGCGCGGAGCAAACCGCCACCTGCGATCCACTCGCCGCCTGCGCCAACACCGAAGGCGGCTATGGGTGCACGTGCCCGGACGGCTACGAAGGCGACGGCGTAACCTGCACCGACATCGACGAGTGCGCGGAGCAAACCGCGACCTGCGATCCACTCGCCACGTGCATCAACACCGACGCCGGCTACGAGTGCCAGTGCCCGACCGGTTACGAGGGTGACGGCGACGCCGCCGGAGCGGGCTGCGTCGACATCGACGAATGCGCGCTCTCGCCTACGACCTGTGGCGAGAACACGGACTGTACCAACACGGTCGGGAGCTATGCTTGCCAATGCTCGGCAGGTTTTACCGGCACCCCCGGCGCCTGCACCTGCGATAGCAGCGTCAACGCCTCGCTCGTGGCCACGGCCACGGCATCGTCGACGTACCCGGGGTATGGCGCCAGCTACGTGAACGACGGCGACGAGAGCACGCTTCAGACGAGCGCCACGTGGTGCAACGATTGGCCGGTGACCTTTCCCCAATGGCTGGAGCTAGATTTTCCGACCACGCGCACGATCGGGCGAGTCGAGGTGTTCACCTCGAACGAATACGCGATCACGGCTTACGACATCGCCGCTTGGGATGGCAGCCAGTGGACCACGCTGGCGTCGGTAGAGGGGAACAGCGACCTCCACGACACGCTGACGTTCAGCCCCGTGCGCACGACCAAGCTTCGCCTGATCGCGAATCACGGCTCTGACCAGCAGCCGGGCTATGCCCGCGTGAACGAGCTCGAAGCGTACTGTGAATGAGCCGCTCGGGCCTCCGCTGCCGCACGCAATTGCTCCGAGCGTAGGAATTCGGGGCATTTTCGGCGAGGTCGGCGCGGTCGCGCTTTTTCCTGGTTCCCGGCGGCGCGCCTGGCTATTCGGTGAGCGCTCAAATGGCGAAGAATCTTTCTGATATCGGGCTGGTTGGCCTGGCCGTCATGGGCCAGAACCTGGCCCTCAACATCGCGGATCACGGGTTCAAGATCAGCGTCTACAACCGCACCACCGCGACCACCGACAAGTTCGTGGCCGAGAATCCGAACACTCCGGGCGGGCTGCTCGGGAGCGCGTCGCTCCAAGAGCTCGTGCAGTCGCTGGCCAAGCCGCGCAAAATCATCATCCTCGTCAAGGCGGGCGGACCGACCGACGCCGTGATCGACAGCCTCGTACCCCTGCTCGACAAGAACGATGTCGTGATCGACGGCGGCAACGCGCTGTGGACCGACACGATTCGCCGTGAAAAGGCGCTCAAGGAAAAGGGCCTTCGCTTCATCGGCTCGGGCGTATCGGGCGGCGAAGAAGGCGCGCGCTTTGGTCCGTCGCTGATGCCGGGCGGCGATCCAGCGGCCTACAAGGTGCTCGAGCCGATCTGGACCGCGATCGCGGCCAAGGTGGACGCCAAGACGGGCAAGCCGTTGCTCGGCGCCGTGGCTGGCAAGCCAATCAGCGGCGGCGTGCCGTGCACGACCTACATCGGTGAAAACGGCGCCGGCCATTACGTAAAGATGGTGCACAACGGCATCGAATACGGCGACATGCAGATGATCTGCGAGGCGTACGACCTGTTGCGGAGCTTGTCGGGCATGAAGCCGTCCGAGCTGTCGGACGTGTTCAAGAAGTGGAACAAGGGCGTGCTCGACAGCTTCTTGATCGAGATCACGGCCGACATTTTGAGCCAGAAGGATCCGTCCTCGAAGAAGCCGTTCGTGGACGTGGTGCTCGACGCCGCCGGTCAAAAGGGCACCGGCAAATGGACGAGCGCCAACGCGCTCGATATGGGTGTGCCGGCGCCTACCGTCGCGGAAGCAGTGTTCGCGCGCTGCCTGTCCGCCGTCAAAGAAGAGCGCGTCGCC
>Ga0164241_10002652_pt1 | contig 18983 bp, 20 predicted proteins | sample OricomyardsoilBY_FD_108780 | JGI IMG/M metagenome (GOLD analysis project Ga0164241, IMG submission 108780) | Backyard soil microbial communities from Emeryville, California, USA - Original compost - Back yard soil (BY) | ecosystem: Environmental > Terrestrial > Soil > Unclassified | place: USA...
CGCGCGAAGTCGTGGTGATGGTCGGCGACGGCAGCTACCTGATGCTGAATTCCGAACTGGCCACCTCGGTGATGCTGGGGCACAAGCTTATCGTGGTGCTGCTGGACAACCGCGGCTTCGGCTGCATCAACCGGCTGCAGCAGGCCACCGGTTCGCCGGGCTTCAACAACCTGCTGGTCGACGCGCGCCACGCGGCGATGCCCGGCATCGACTTCGCCGCGCACGCGCGCAGCCTGGGCGCGCTGGCCGAATCGGTGGCGACACTCGGCGAACTGGAAGCCGCGCTGGCCCGCGCGCGCGCCGCCGACCGCAGCAGCGTGGTGGTGATCGAGACCGATCCGCTGAAGACCACCGAGGCAGGCGGCTGGTGGTGGGACGTCGCGGTGCCGGAAGTGTCCGACCGCCCCCAAGTCAACGCCGCGCGCCGCGATTACGAACAGCGCGTGCGCATGAAGAGAGACCTGTCATGACCGTTGCGAGCAAGCGCATCCGTTTCGGGGTCAGCCCGATCGCCTGGGCCAACGACGACATGCCCGAGCTGGGCGGCGACACGCCGCTGGACAGCATCCTGGCCGACATCCGCGACCTCGGTTTCGAGGGCGTCGAACTGGGCGGCAAGTTCCCGCGCGACGCGGCCGCATTGAAGCCGCTGCTGGAAAGCTACGGCATCGACCTGGTAGGCGGCTGGTACAGCGGTTCGCTGCTGGAGCAGGACGCCGACGCCGAGATCGCCGCGCTGCAGCCGCACCTGGCCCTGCTGGAAGCGATGGGCTCGCAGGTGTTCGTGTTCGCCGAGACCAGCAATGCCGTGCATGGCGACCGCGCGGTGCCGCTGACCGACGCGCCGCGGCTGCAGGCAGGCGACTGGGCGCGGTTCGGCGCGCGCATGACCGCGGTGGCCGACTACATCCAGGCGCGCGGCATGAAATTCGCCTACCACCATCACCTCGGCACGGTGGTGGAAACCGCCGCCGACCTCGATGCGTTCATCGCCAACACCGGGCCGTCGGTGGGCCTGACCCTGGACACCGGCCACGCCGCGCTGGGCGGCATCGACCCGGTCGCCACGATCGAACGGCATCCCGGGCGCATCGCCCACGTGCACTGCAAGGACATCCGCCGCAACGTGTTCGAACTGGTGCGCGACGAGGGCGCGAGCTTCCTCGATGGCGTGCTGGCCGGCATGTACACGGTGCCCGGCGACGGTTCGATCGACTACGCCGCGGTGATGCGCGCATTGAAGGGGATCGACTACGGCGGCTGGATCGTGATCGAGGCCGAGCAGGATCCGGTGCTGGCCGATCCGCGCACCTATGCCGGACTCGGCCTGGCCACGCTGCGCCGGGAAGCGGCGGAGGCCGGGCTGCAATGACCTCCCCGCTGCGGGTCAGGCCGCATGCGCCCGATGCCGACGGCACGGTGCTGCAGGTCACGCCGGAAAGCGCGGGCTGGACGCACGTCGGTTTCGCGGTGGTGAAGCTGGCCGCGGGCCAGCGCCATGCCGCCGCCACGCCCGGGCGCGAAACCTGCCTCGTCGTGGTGGCCGGCAGCGTCGACGTGGACGCGGGCGGCGCGCGCTTCGATGCGGTGGGCGGTCGCGCCACCCCGTTCGACGACCAGCCGCCGGGCGCGGTCTACATCCCCGCCGGGATGGCGTGGAGCGCGACCGCGCGCGGCGCCGCCGAACTGGCGGTGTGCAGCGCGCCCGGCAGCGGGGCCGGCGAAGCGCGGGCGATCGATCCCGCGCGGATGTCGCGCGAAGTGCGCGGCAGCGGCAGCAACACCCGCCACGTGCGCAACATCCTGCCGGAGACCGAGCCGGCCGAAAGCCTGCTGGTGGTGGAGGTCGTCACCCCGGGCGGGCACTGGTCCAGCTATCCGCCGCACAAGCACGACACCGCTACCGCGGGCGAGGAAACCCTGCTCGAGGAAACCTACTACCACCGGCTGCAGCCGGCGCAGGGTTTCGCCATCCAGCGCGTGTACACCGACGACCGCTCGCTGGACGAAACCATTTCGGTGGAGGACGGCGACGTGGTGATGGTGCCGCGCGGCTACCACCCGGTCGGCGCGCCGCACGGCTACGACCTGTACTACCTCAACGTGATGGCGGGGCCCCGCCGCCACTGGATTTTCCGCAACGACCCCGCGCACGACTGGATCGTGCGCAAGGGCTGAAGAAAAGGATTCGGGTACCGCGATGCGCGAGATCGGGCATTTCATCAACGGGCGCCGCGTGGCCGGCGCCTCGGGCCGCTTCGGCGACGTCTTCGACCCCAACAGCGGGCAGGTGCAGGCGCGACTGGCGCTGGCCTCCGCGGACGAGCTCGAAGCCGCGGTGGCGGATGCCGTCGTGGCGCAGCAGGCGTGGGCCGCGGTCAACCCGCAGCGCCGCGCGCGGGTGATGTTCGAGTTCAAGCGCCTGCTGGAACTGCACATGGACGAGCTGGCGACGCTGCTGTCCGGCGAGCACGGCAAGGTGCTGGCCGACGCGCGCGGCGACGTGCAGCGAGGCCTGGAAGTGATCGAGTTCGCCTGCGGCATCCCGCAGCTGCAGAAGGGCGAGTACACCCAGGGCGCCGGTCCCGGCATCGACGTGTATTCGCTGCGCCAGCCGCTCGGCGTGGTGGCGGGGATCACCCCGTTCAACTTCCCGGCGATGATCCCGATGTGGATGTTCGGCCCGGCGATCGCCTGCGGCAACGCGTTCATCCTCAAGCCTTCCGAGCGCGATCCCTCGGTGCCGCTGCGGCTGGCCGAGCTGATGATCGAGGCCGGCCTGCCCGAGGGCGTGCTCAACGTGGTGCAGGGCGACAAGGAGGTCGTCGAGGCGATCCTCGACCATCCGGCGATCAAGGCGGTGAGTTTCGTCGGCTCCTCCGACATCGCGCAGGCGGTGTACGCGCGCGGCAGCGCGCACGGCAAGCGCATGCAGTGCATGGGCGGCGCCAAGAACCACGGCATCGTGCTGCCAGACGCCGACCTCGACCAGGCGGTGGCCGACATCCTCGGCGCGGCCTACGGTTCCGCCGGCGAGCGCTGCATGGCGCTGCCGGTGGTGGTGCCGGTGGGCGAGGCGACCGCCGAGGCGCTGCGGGCGAAGCTGCTGCAGAAGATCCCGGCGCTGAAGGTCGGCGTGTCGACCGACGCCGACGCGCACTTCGGCCCGGTGGTCACCGCCGCGCACAAGGCGCGCATCGAGCAGTACATCCAGATGGGCGTGGACGAGGGCGCGGAACTGGTGCTGGACGGCCGCGGCTTCAGCCTGCCGGGCCACGAAGGCGGCTTCTTCCTCGGCCCGACCCTGTTCGACCGGGTGACCGACCAGATGCGGACCTGGCGCGACGAGATCTTCGGGCCGGTGCTGCAGATCGTGCGCGCCGACACCTTCGAGCAGGCGTTGTCGCTGCCCAGCCGCCACCAGTACGGCAACGGCGTGGCGATCTTCACCCGCAACGGCGATGCCGCGCGCGAATTCGCCGACCGCGTCGAGGTCGGCATGGTCGGCATCAACGTGCCGATCCCGGTGCCGGTGGCGTACCACAGCTTCGGCGGCTGGAAGCGTTCCGGCTTCGGCGACCTCAACCAGTACGGCCTGGACGGCGTGCGCTTCTTCACCCGCACCAAGACCGTGACCCAGCGTTGGCCGAAGGGCGGCGCGGTGAACGACCAGAGCTTCGTGATCCCGACGATGCGATGACCCCGAAACCCCGCGGAGGCCCGCAGCCGCGGGCGTCGGCGCCGTCGCTTCCTGGGAGGGAAACATGGCCGGAATCCTGAACTACTTCGCCACCGGCGAAGACCAGCCGCCGATCGCCGATGCGGCGGAGGTGGATCGCCAATACCGCCGCCAGCGCATCCGGATCATGCTGGCGATCACCCTGGGTTACGGCCTGATCTATACCTGCCGGCTGGCGTTGGGCGTGGTGAAGAAGCCGCTGATCGACGCCGGGGTGTTCTCGCCGTCCGAGCTCGGCACGATCGGTTCGGCGCTGTTCTACACCTACGCGATCGGCAAGCTGACCAACGGCTTCCTGGCCGACCACGCCAACATGAAGCGCTTCCTCGGCGTGGCGTTCCTGCTCACCGCCGTGTGCAACATCGCGATGGGCTTCGCCACCTCGCTGTGGCTGGCGGTGCTGCTGTGGGGCCTGAACGGCTGGTTCCAGAGTTTCGGCGCGCCCGGCGGGGTGGTGGCGATGACCAACTGGTTCTCGAATCGCGAACGCGGCCGCGCCTACGGCGTGTGGAGCACCGCGCACTCGATCGGCGAAGGCCTGACCTTCCTGGTGGTGGGCGTGGCGGTGAGCGCGCTCGGATGGCGCTGGGGCTACTGGGGACCGGGCCTGATCGGGATCGCGACCGCGATCGGCTGCTTCATCCTGATCCAGGACCGCCCGCGGACCATGGGCCTGCCCGAGGTCAACGACTGGAAGGGCGACCATTACCAGCAGGCGGCCAAGGTCGACATGAAGTCGGTGCTGGCGTTGCAGCTCTCGATCCTGAAGATCCCGGCGATCTGGGTGCTCTGCCTGGCCAGCGCCACCACCTACGTGACCCGCTACGCGATCAATTCCTGGGGAATCCTCTACCTGCAGGAAGCGCGCGGCTACAGCCTGCCGGAGGCGGGCAGCCTGCTGATGGTCAGCACCCTCGCCGGCATCGCGGGGGCGGTGGCGTTCGGCTTCCTCTCCGACAAGCTGTTCGATTCGCGACGGCCGCCGGCCAACCTGATCTTCGGCCTGCTCGAACTGGCGGGCCTGTGCCTGCTGTTCTTCGGCCCGCGCTCGACGCCGGTGCTGGTGGTGGCGATGCTGTTGTTCGGCATGGGCCTGACCGGTCTGGTGACATCGCTCGGCGGCTTGTTCGCGGTGGACATCGCGCCCAAGCGCGTCGCCGGCGCCGCCATGGGGGTGATCGGCATCTTCAGCTACATCGGCGCGGCCATCCAGGAACAGGTCTCGGGCGCGCTGATCGAACGCGGCATGCGGGTGGTCGGCGGCGTGCGCACCTACGACTTCGGCCCGGCGATCTGGTTCTGGATCGGCGCGTCGGCGGCATCCATCCTGCTCGCGGCCTGCCTGTGGCGCACCCGGTTGAGGGACTGACCCGATGTTGCAAGCTTCCGATGAACTGAGGGCGATGATCGCCGCCGCGCAGGCGGCGGGCGCGGGGCTCAAGGCGCGCTTCGCGAACCTGTCCGGGCTGGGCGTGCGCACCAAGAGCGGTCCGGCCGACCTGGTCTCGATCGCCGACGAGGAGGCCGAGCGCACCACGCGCGAGATCCTCGCCCGTGCGTTCCCGCGCTACGGTTTCCTGGGCGAGGAAGGCGGCACCCATCGCGGCGAAGACGGCGATGCGACATGGATCGTCGATCCGCTCGACGGCACCACCAATTTCCTGTTCGGTTGCCCGCTGTGGGGCGTCAACGTGGCGCTGGCGCGCGCGGGCAGGGTGGTCGCCGGGGTGACCTGCCTGCCCATGCTCGACGAACTGTACGTGGCCGAGCAGGGCAAGGGCTGTTGGCTCAACGGCAACCGCATCCAGGTATCGGTGCGCGCCGAACTGGTCGAGGCGGTGGTGGCCTGCGGCATGCCGTACGCGGGCAAGCCCGAGCATCCGCTGTTCGCCCGCGAAATGGCCCTGCTCAGCCCCGAGGTCGCCGGCCTGCGCCGCACCGGCAGTTGCGCGGTGGACATGGCCTGGGTGGCGGCGGGTCGCTGGGACGCGTACTGGGAGCGCGCGCTGAACGCGTGGGACATGGCGCCCGGGGTGATCCTGGTCGAGGAAGCCGGCGGCATCGCCAGCGCCGCCGACGGCGCGCCGCTGGACCTGCACGGGCAGAACGTGTTCGTGTCCAACGGCGCGGTGCATGCGCGCCTGCTGGCGGTGCTGGAGCGCGCGCGCGCCGGCTAACCGCCGAGGCTGCGGCGGATGCTCAGCATCACGCTGCCCGGCGCGCGGCGCCTGCGGCGTTCGACTTCGTCGATGCCGCCCTCGGCGCGGGTGCCGTCGTACTTGGTGCGGGTTTCGGTGAACGTGCGGCCGGACAGGTCGGTCGCCTCCAGCCGCAGCCGCCAGCCTTCGCCGAAGCGGCGCTCGCCGTGCAGCGTCCAGCCCATCGCCTCGGTTTCCTCGGTGATGCGGTCGTGGCGGTATTTCGTCGAATGCTCGCCGATGTGCTCGAGCAGCAATCCCCAACTGGCCTGCAGCGCGGGCAGTTCCTGGGTGAGTTCGATTTCGCCGTCGACCGGCTTTTCGTCGGAGATGCCGCGCGATTCCCCGGTGACCGGGTCGGCCACCCGGCTGCGCCGCCCCAGCAGGCTGGCGCGCAGGTGCAGCCCGGGCACGCGGCGCAGCGCCAGTGGCATCGACAGGTCCAGTTTCAGCGTGTCGCGGCGGCCGCCTCCGATGTTGCCGGGCGCATCGAAAGCCTCGTCGCCGGCCAGCACCAGCACGCGGTCGACCACGTCGTCCAGCCGTTCGTGGATCCAGCCCAGCGACAGCGCGGCGTCCTCGGCCGGATGCCATTCCCAACCGAGTTCGGAACGCAGGCTGCGCTCCGGCCGCAGGTCGCCGTTGCCGGCGCTGACCGTGCCGCCATCCAGCGAGGCGGACGCGGCGAAATCCTCGAAATCCAGCTGGCCGACTTCGCGCGAAAGCGCGAAGCGCCATTGCGTGCGTTCGCCCGGGGCCCAGCGCACCGCGACGCGCGGTTTGGGGTAGCGGAAATCGCGGCGTTGTCCTGGTTCGCCCTGTTGCGCCAGTTGCGACCGCTCGATGCGCAGGCCGGCTTCCAGCGTCCAGTATTCGTCGGGGCGGAAGGCCAGGCCGGCGGAAGCTTCGCTGCGACGCTCCTCGACCCGGGTGCGCGCACCTGGCAACTCGACGTCGCCGCCGTTCTCGTGGAGCCGGTTGTCGCTGCGCAGGGTGTTGCGCGACGCCTCGAAGCCGGCCAGCAGCGACAGCCGCGTGCTGGCGGCGTGGGTCAGGTCGATCCGCGCGATGGTTTCGCCGGTGTCGACGTTCTCGCGGTAGCGCGCGGTGTCATCGCCTTCCCGGCTTTCCTCGGCGTTGCGCTGGCGTCCGCGCTGGCGCGTGGCCATCGCCTCGAGCGTGGTGCGGGTTCCGAGCTGGCGCACGTAGCGCGCGCCCAGTTCGGTCTCGCGGTAATCCTCGTGTTCGTCGATGCGTTCGTCCTCGTCGCCGGACAACAGGGTCGCGGATGTCGCGACTTCGCCGCGCGCGGCCAGGTTCAGCGACAACCGGCCGCCGGCCAGCGGCTGCCGCCAGTTCGCTTCCGCTTCCTGCTTGCGCTTGGCTTTGCGCACGTCCCAGCGCGCGCGCGCCTGCTCGTCGCCGGCATCGGTGAGGATGCGGCCATGGCCGCTGTCGTCGTCCAGCTCCGGGATCGATTGCGCGGACACGTCCAGCGCGCGCTCGCCCCAGCGCCGGCCATATTCCATGCGCAGCAGCGGCGCGGACCAGCCGTCGCCGCCGACCGCGCCTGCCTCCACGGCCCATTCGCGGCCGGCGTCGCGCTTGCGCACCACGTTGGCCAGCACCGGATAGCCGCCCATGTCGATGCCCGGCGTGCCGGGATACACCAGTTCGATGCGCTCGACGTCGCGGGCCGGAATCTGCTTCAGCAAACGCGAGGTGTCCTGGCGCTTGCTGGTCGGACGTGCGCCGTCGACCAGCACGTTGCCGGCCGCGCCGGCGTAGCCGCGCACGTCGGCATCGGCTTCCACCAGGCTGAAGCCGGGCAGGCGCTGCAGCATGTCCAGCGCGTTCTCCGGCGAGGCGGCCTCGAAGAAGGCGGCGGGGAAGACGCCGTCTCGCGCGGGCGCGCCGGCGTCCCTGGTCTGCGCCAGCGCCGGGAGAACGCTGGCGCCGGCCAGCAACAGGCAGCCGGCTAGCAATGCGGATGGGTGGCGTTGCGGCATGTGCTGGAGTTCCCCCGGTTGGTACGGGGACAGGCTAGATTGGGCAGGCTGACACCAACCCGGCGTGGATCGTCAGGGCGTTGTCAGCTCGCCCTCCGCAAGCTCCGCCGCATGGACAAGAACACGCACGCACGCACGTACCGCCGGCTTCCCCTGCTGCTGCTCGGCGTGGCGCTCGCGATCGCGCCCGTGTGCGCGGCGATGGCCGGCAAGGACGACCATGTCGAAGCCCGCGAGTTGCTGAAGCGCGGGCAGATCGTGCCGCTCGCGCAGGTGCTGGAGGCGGTGCGCAAGCGCGTGCCTGGCGACGTGATCGAAGTCGAACTGGAACGCGACGACGGCCTGTGGCAATACAAGGTCAAGGTGCTGACGCCGACCGGGCAGGTGCGCAAGCTCTACCTGGACGCGCGCAACGCCGCGGTCACCAGGATCAAGGACGACTGATGCGTTGCCTGGTGGTCGAGGACGAGCCGGATATCCGCGCGGACCTCGCGCAGGCGTTGCGGGCGGCGGGCTTCGTCGTCGACGCGGTGGCCGATGGCGAATCGGCCTGGTACCAGGGCGATGTCGAGGACTACGACGCGGCGGTGCTGGATCTCGGCTTGCCGAAACTCGACGGCCTGACCGTGCTGCGCCGCTGGCGCGCGGCGGGACGCGCGTTCCCGGTGATCGTGGTGTCCGCGCGCGGCGACTGGACGGAAAAGGTGGAGGGCATCGAATCCGGCGCCGACGACTACCTGTCCAAGCCGTTCCAGCTGGGCGAGCTGGTGGCGCGCGTGCGCGGGCTGGTGCGGCGCGGCGCCGGCAAGCTGCTGCCGGTGATCGGCATCGGCCGGTTGCGGCTGGACACGGTGCGGATGACCGCCACGCTCGACGGCGTGCCGGTGCGCACCTCGCCGCTCGAATTCCGCCTGCTCGATTACTTGGCGCACCAGTCCGGGCGCGCGGTGTCCGCGGGCGAACTGGCCGAGCACCTGTACGGCGCCGCCGAAAGCGGCGACACCAACGCCATCGAGGCGATCGTGGCACGCCTGCGCCGCAAGTTCGGCAGCGAACTGATCCAGACCCGGCGCGGTTTCGGCTACCTGCTGGAGGGCGCGTGATCGCGCGTTCGCTGCGCTGGCGCCTGTTGCTGGCGGCCGCGGCGGCGATCCTCGTCGCGCTGGCCATCGCGTGGGCGTTCATGACCCTGCTGTTCGAGCGCCACCTCGAGCGGCGGCTGGAAGCGGACATGACCCGCGATGCGCTCGCATTGATCGCCTCGTTGCGCCTGGACGCGCGGGGCGCGCCGGCGCTGGCGGTCGAGCCCAGCGATCCGCGGCTGCAAACGCCCGCGGGCGGCTATTACTGGCAGGTCTCCAACGCCGCGGGGACGCTGCGTTCGCGATCGCTGTGGGACAGCGCGCTGCGGGTTCCGGCCGACGTCCCGGCGACGCGCTGGCGGCTGGCCGCGCGCCGCGGGTTGTTCGGGCAGGACGTCCGCGTCCTCGAGCGCAGCCTGATCCTGGAATCGGACCGCCCGCCGCTACGCGTGCAGTTCGCCCAGGACGCGGCGCCGTTGTCCACCGCGCGCGCCGAATTCGGCCGCGAACTGGCGCTGTTCCTGGCCGGGCTGTGGGGCGTGCTGCTGGCGGCCGCATGGTTGCAGGTGCTGCTCGGCCTGCGCCCGCTGGCGCGCATGCGCGGCGATTTGTCCGCCCTGGCCGAGCATGCCGATGCGCGCCTGCCGCCGGCGAACCTGCGCGAAGTGCAGCCGCTGGTGGACGCCATCAACGCGCTGGCCGACGCGCGGCACAAGGACCTGATGCAGGCCAGGCGCCGCGCCGCCGACCTCGCGCACGGATTGAAGACGCCGCTGTCCGCGCTGTCGGCGCAAAGCCGCCGCGCCCGCGAGGCCGGCGCAGTCGCGGCGGCCGACGGCATGGACCGCGCGGTGGCGGCGATCGGGCTGGTGGTCGAAGGCGAACTGGCGCGCACGCGCGTGCAGCGGATGGGCGAAGTGCGCGGCGCCGTGACGCGCCTGCGCGACGTGGTGGAGCGCGTGGCCAACGTGCTGGAACACACGCAGAAGGGCGAAGCGATCGCCTTCGACGTGGACGTGCCCGCCAACCTCATGCTGCCGATCGTCGAGGAGCATTTGGCCGAACTGCTCGGCGCGTTGCTCGAGAACGCCACGCGCCACGCACGCCGCAGGGTCCAGGTGCGCGGCGATTGTGGCGAAGGGTGGACGCGCCTGGCGATCGAGGACGATGGCGAGGGCATGTCGCCGGAACGCCGCGCGGCGTTCAATGCCGTGGATGCGAGGGCGGACCAGGTCGGGGAGACGGGCGGTCTTGGGCTGGTGATCGCACGCGACCTGGCGATCGCTGGCGGCGCCAGGCTGGATCTGCAAGCGGCTTTGCTCGGCGGGTTGCGCGCCGAGGTGTGCTGGATGAACCGCGCGCGGACCGGTTGACCGGGTGCACGCGCGGCGCGGCCCACACGGGCGCCGGATCGACCGCAAGCGCTAGCTAGGTCGCGCGTCCGATGCGCCGGGCAAACAGGTGATCCAGGCTGGCCTTGCCCGGCCCGGCCATCAACAGCCAGAACAGCACGCAGACGTACAGCACTTCGTCCAGTTCGACGAATTCGTCGAGGGTGGAGATCCTCGGCAGAACGACCACGGCCAGCGCCACCAGCATGTTGACGATCATCGGGATCGCGATGAGCCTTGTGCCGAAGCCGAGGATCAGCAACGCGCCGCCGATGAGGTCGACCGCGCCGGACGCGGTGGCGCTGAGCATCGGCAACGGGATGCCCCATTCGACGAAGCGCTGCGAGAAGAACTCCAGGTTGTGCAGCTTGGCCCAGCCGGTTTCCAGCCAGAACCAGCCGAAGACGAGGCGCAGCAGCAGCGGGCCGGTCCATTCAAAGCAGTTGATGGCGTCGTGCATGCGTTGCAACGACGCGGGCAGGCTCGATGGCGCGTTGCTCGCGGCATCGGCGGGAGGATTGCGGCGGACGTAGGTGGCGCAACGTTGCATGATCGTGTCCTCAGCGAGTGGGTGGAGCGGCAAGCACGCCATCGGCGAGCCAGCGCTTGAGCAGGACGGCCGCGCGCAATGCGCCGTCGCCATTCGGTTCGTTCAGTCGTTCGCACAGCCGGGCGAAGGTTTCGCCGGCTTCCGCGGCCTGCAGCGCGGGCGCTTCGTCGGTTTCGAGGCGGCGCCAATGCACGTCGAAGCCGATGCGCCAGAGCAGCCAGTTAGCCGTGTCCGTGCCGTTGGCAAGCATGGGCATGTCGTCTTGAAGCGACAGCCTTCGCGTCGACAGCAGGCGAGCGGATGGATGCAACTGCAGTCGCAATGAGGGCCATGCTTCCGCCGGCAGCACGGCTACATCGGCGATGCCGAGCGAATCCGCATCCGCGGCGTCGAAGCATTCGCCCTGCAGCCATTCGAAGCGCGCGAGTTCATGCAGGCCTTGCGGGGACTCCCTGCGCGTTTCCAGCCAATCGGCGAAGGCGTGGCCGAAATGGCGCACGGACGGCCGCGCGGACGGATGCGCGCGCAGGTACCCGCTTGCGAGCGCATCGAAGGCGGCATCGCCGAGCGCGGCCCGGGTCGCCGGGAAATCGTCACCCAGCACTTCGACCAGGCGCAGCCGGTAGGCGTCGGCGTAGATGCGCAGGCGATGCGCGGCGTCGTCTGCATCGACGCATCCGGCGATGGCGGCATCGCCCTCGAGCAGCCAGTCCTGCAGCGCGTCCTGGATGGCGGCGAGCGTGTTCATGCCGCTGCCCTGAAGTCGGCATCTGCGGCGATGGCGCGGGCGATGTCGAGTTCCTCGAGCATCTCGGCGAGCGGCGGGATGCGGTCGTCGCGCTCGATCATGGTCGGAACCGCGCCGAAACGACGCCGCGCCTGCGCGTACAGCGCCCACACCTCGTCGCAGACCGGCGCGTCGTGGGTGTCGACCAGCAGGCCGGAACCCTGCGCGTCCTCGCCGTGGCCGGCGAGGTGGATCTGCTTCACCGCCTGCATCGGCAAGGCGTCGAGGTAAGCGCTTGCATCGATGCCGTGGTTGCGTGCATTGACGTAGACGTTGTTGACGTCGAGCAGCAGGCCGCAGCCGGTGTCCGCGACCAGCGCGGACAGGAAGCCGGCTTCGTCCATGCCGTCGCCGGCGAAGCGCAGGTAGCTGGACACGTTCTCCAGCACCAGTTGCGTGCCCAGCGCGTCCTGCACCCGGCGCACGCGGGCGGCGACATGGCGCAGGCTGTCTTCGTCGCAAGGCAGCGGCAGCAGGTCGTGCAACTGCACGCCGCGGTGGCGGGTCCAGCACAGATGGTCGGAGACCAGCGCGGGCCGCACGCGCCTGGCGAGTTTCGACAACGCGCGCAGGTAGTCGCGGTCGAGCGGATCGCTGCCGCCGATGTTCAGCGCCACCCCGTGCATCGCCAGCGGCCAGCGTTCGGCGATGCGGTCCAGCATGGCCAGCGGGCGGCCACCGTCTACCAGGTAGTTCTCGCTGACGATCTCGAGCCAGTCCACGGCATGCGCGTCGCTCGCGAGAAGCGCATCGTAATGCGGGGGGCGCAGGCCGATGCCGAAGCCGTGCAGGGTGGCGGTCATGGTCGTATCCGGAAGGAGGCGACGCCCGCGTCGTGCGGGCGTCGCGAGCGCACGTCAGGCCTTCTTCGCCGCGGCCTTCTCCGGCTTCGGAATTTCGAACTTGCCGCCGGCGACCTTGCAGTCCTTGGCGCTGGTTTCGGTGAAGCCCTGGCCCTTGCAGGCGTTCTGCCCCTTGCAGGCATTGGCCGCGCTCTTGCACGCGCCGTGGCCCTTGCAGGCATTGGCGCCCATGCAGTGGCCCATCTGCGCCTTGCCGGTGGTGCCGGCGTGGGCGACGGGCGCGCCGGCGAACAGCGCGGCGGCGGCGATGGCCAGCGACAGGCCGGACAGGGTGGTGGTCTTGGTGTTCATGCGGCGATCCTCGGAAATGGAGTGGTATTCGGGCACCGCGTGGGGGAGGTGACGGTGCCGGCGTATTCCATTCCGATGCCGATGCCGGCGATATCCCCGCGAGTTCGACCGATATGCCCGAGCGTCCGCCAGCCGGGATGGATTCAGCCGGCGCGGACGCAGGCGCATGGAATCGCGGTGCCACGGGCATGGCCGCCGCCGCGGGGCTGGCCTAGGATGCGGGCCGTGGATGCCGCCAGCGCCAGCGCCAACCTCGACCTAGACCGCGACAGCGTGCTCGAGACCGTGCTCGGCGCGTACCGCATGCGGGTGGAGATCACCGCCGACGTGCGCTATTGCGGGACCTGGTACGACCAGGAACCGGCCACCCGCTACGGCCAGTTCCACCTGCTCACCGAGGGCGAATGCTGGGTCAGCGGCGCCGCGCTGGAAACGCCGGTGCAATTGCATTGCGGCGACCTGATCGTGTTCCCCGCCGGCGTGCGCCACCTGCTCTCCTCCGGCCCCGACGCGCACCTGCCGGACGATGCCGAGCACGACGACACCGCGATGCTGTGCGGCGAACTGGAATTCATCACCGGCACCAGCAACCCGATCTTCAGCGCCTTGCCGGCGTACTTCGTGGTGCGTGCAGGCGAGAGCAGCGCCGGCTTCCGCCAGCTCGCGGCGATGCTCACCGAAACCAGCCGCGACCGTCGCTGGGGCCGGCAGCTGGTGCAGAACAAGCTGGCCGATTCGCTGTTCACCATGGCCGTGTGCGAATACGTGCGCCGCGCCGAGCATCCGCGCGGCCTGCTCGCCGCGCTCACCGATGCGCGGTTGTCGCGCGCGCTGGCGGCGGTGCACGAACGCCCGGGCGAGGACTGGACGATCCAGTCGATGGCGCAGCGGGCGAACATGTCGCGCACCGCCTTCGCCGAACTGTTCACCGCCACCGTCGGCCTGCCGCCGATCCAGTACCTGGCGCATTGGCGCGCGACCGAGGCGCGGCGGCTGCTCAAGAACCGCCGGTTCTCGGTGGCGGCGGTGGCGGAGATGCTGGGCTATCGCAGCGAGGCCGCGTTCCGCCGCTTCTTCAAGCGCGTCGAAGGCGTCGGGCCGGGCAAGGTGCGCAGCCGCGAGGACGAGGCCGCTGGCGATTGAGCGGCCGTCGCGCGTGGCTGCGGGTGCGCCGCGCGCTTAGACTGCGCGCTGATCCCGCAACCGCATCGCCATGACCGCACTGCTCGAAACCGTCGAACACGAAACCGGCCCGCGGCCGCAGTGGTGCGTGCTGTGGCTGCACGGCCTCGGCGCAGACGGCAACGACTTCGCGCCCATCGTTCCCGACCTGGTGCGCAAGGACTGGCCGGCGATCCGCTTCGTGTTTCCGCATGCGCCGGTGCGCGCGGTGACCATCAATGGCGGCGCGCGCATGCGCGCCTGGTACGACATCACGTCGTTCAACATCGGCGATTTCGACCTCGCCAATCGCGCCGACGGCGACGGCGTGGCCGAATCGGTGGCGCAGGTCGAGGCCCTGGTCGCGCACGAAGCCGAGCGCGGCATCCCGGCGGATCGACTGCTGTTGGCCGGGTTCTCGCAGGGCGGCGCGATCGCGCTGGCCGCCGGCCTCGCGCGTTCGCAACCGCTGGCCGGATTGATCGCGCTCTCGACCTACCTGCCGATGACCGCGGCGCAGGCGCAGGCCGCGCTGCGGCCCGGAGCGAATTCGCAGCCGCTGTTCATGGCCCACGGCCAGTTCGATCCGGTGGTGCCCTATGCCGGCGGCGACATGAGCGCGAAGGCGCTGAGCGGCCTCGGCTTCGACGTGCAATGGCATCGCTACCCCATGCAGCACGCGGTCTGCGCCGAGGAAATCCGCGACCTCGGCGAGTGGATGGGCGCGCGGTTTGCAGCCGGCTGAGTCCTGCGCGACCATGTCCGCGACCCGGCATTCCGGGGGCGAGGGGCGGGGCATGCGATGAAAGTGGTCATCGCCGACGACGAACCGCTGGCGCGCGAGCGGCTGCGCGCCCTGCTGGCGGCCGAGCCCGGCGTGCAGGTGGTCGCAGAGGCCGGCGATGGCCATGCCGCGCTGCACGCCTGCGCCGAGCACCATCCGGACATGGTCCTGCTGGACATCTCGATGCCCGGCATCGATGGCCTCGAGACCGCGCGCCACCTCGCGGAATTCGAGCCGCGCCCCGCGGTGGTGTTCTGCACCGCCTACGACATGCACGCGCTGTCCGCGTTCGACGCGCAGGCGATCGACTACCTGGTCAAGCCGGTGCGCCCGGAACGGCTGTCCGCCGCGCTGGAGCGCGTGCGCACCTTCGCCGCCGGCCGCGCCCAGCACGTGGCGCATGAGGGCAAGGACGGACAGAGGCGCACCCATCTTTGCGCGCGCCTGCGCGGCAGCCTGCGCCTGATCCCGGTCGAGGACATCCACTACCTGCAGGCGGAAGAAAAATACGTGGTGGTCCACCACGCGCGCGGCGAGGACCTGATCGAGGAATCGCTGAAGTCGCTGGAAACCGAATTCGCCGAGCGCTTCGTGCGCATCCATCGCAACTGCCTGGTGGCGCGCAACGAGATCGTCGAACTGCGCCGCGCCGGCGATGGCCATACCCAGGCCGTGCTGCGGCATGGCGCGCAGCCGCTGGAAGTCAGCCGGCGTTGCGTGGCGCAGTTGCGCGATACCTTGCGGCATTTGTGATTCATCGCCGCAGCGCAATGCCTCGCAGGCGATAATGCGCGCATGACCGTCCTGCGCATCGCCACCCGCAAGAGCCCGCTCGCCCTGTGGCAGTCCGAGCACGTGGCCGGCCGCCTGCGCGCCGCGCATCCGGGGCTGGCGGTCGAACTGGTGCCGATGAGCACGCGCGGCGACGAGGTGCTGGACCGTTCGCTGGCGGCGATCGGCGGCAAGGGGCTGTTCCTGAAGGAGCTGGAACTGGCGATGCAGCGAGGCGAGGCCGACTGCGCGGTGCATTCGCTGAAGGACGTGCCGATGCAGCTGGAGCCGGGCTTCGCCCTGCCGGCGATCCTCGCCCGCGCCGACCATGCGGATGCCTTCGTCAGCAATGCATTCGACGGTATCGGCGCGCTGCCGCAAGGCGCGCGCGTTGGCACTTCGTCGTTGCGGCGGCAGGCGCAGCTGCGCGCGCTGCGCCCCGACCTGGAATTGCTCGACCTGCGCGGCAACGTCAACACGCGGTTGGCGAAACTCGATGCCGGCGAGTACGACGCCATCGTGCTGGCCTGCGCAGGCCTGCAGCGGCTCGGCTTCGACGAGCGCATCCGCGCCCGGCTGGATGCCCCGGAGTGGTTGCCGGCGCCGGCGCAGGGCGCGATCGCGGTCGAATGCCGAGAGGGCGATCAAACCGTCATCGCGCTGTGCGCGGCACTGGACGACGCGAACACGCGCACCTGCGTCGGCGCCGAGCGGGCGATGAACCTGGCCCTGCACGGCAGTTGCCATGTGCCGGTCGCCGCCTTCGCGCGGCTCGATGGCGAAAGCCTTTCGCTGCAGGGCCTGGTCGGTTCCGCGGCGGACGGCCGCAGCGTGCGCGCGCAGGCGCGCGGCGATGCGCCGGAAGCGTTGGGGTTCGAGGTCGCGCAAGCGCTGCTCGCGCAGGGCGCGCGCGAGCTGATCGATCAGAACACGTAGCGCAGGTTCATCTTTGCGTCGGTCTGGTTGCGGCCGCTGACCTCGCTGTCGCGGCGCATCTCCACGCCGGTGTCCAGGGTCAGCGCGGGCTGCAACTGGAACTTCAGCAGCAGGCTGTTGCGCAGGTAGGTGCCGTGCTGGCCGGTTTCGATGCGCGTGACCTGCGACAGCCGGGCGTGTTCACCCAGCGCCTGCCGCCATTCCAGGTTGCCGCGCAGCACCGGGCCGGTGCCGGCGATGCCGTCTTCCGCGTAGCCCTGCAAGCGATAACCGGTGTCGATCGCCCAGGCCAGGCTGGCGTATTCGGACTTCAGCGCCTGCATCCCGTACTGCATGCCGACGCGCGCGTTGCTGCCCTGCGGCTTCATCCAGTCCTTGCGCGGTTGCGCGCCCACGCGCAGGCGGCTGCCCGCGCCGGGGAGGTCGTCGCCATCGATCCGCAACTGGCCGGCGGGAATCGCCGGCATCGCCCCGACCTGCCATTCGCCGCTCGCACAGCGCGCGGCCAGGCAGCGCGGTGGATCGGCCAGGCGCTGCACCACCACCGCGTCCATCACGGGCACGGGGGCAAGGTCGATGGCGGACGGCGGCACGGAAAAGGCCAGCCACAGCAGGGGCAACATGGGCGGGCAACGCAGCGGGGATGCCCACATTCTAGCCGGCCATTTCAGTAGTACAACGTGACCAGGTGCCGGGCCTGGGCGAAGAACAGCCAGCGCTCGAGGAAGGCGCCGGCCAGCGCGCAGCCGATGGCGACCGGCATCGGCCAAGCACAACCGGGTTGCTGCCAGGCCAGCAGCAAGCACAGCAACGGCGCCAGCGCGAACAGCAGTACGGCTGCGATCCGCAGGGTGCGAGCGTGCCGGCGCGCGACCACGAAGGCCATCTCGCGGGTGATGTAGTTGGCCTCGGTGTGCGGGCGCTCGAACACCGACGGCTTGCGCTGCGGCAGGCCGATCGCATCGCCGCGGGTCTGCGGCAACGACGCACGGTCGATGTCGCGCCAGTAGGCGAGCTTCAGCACGAGCAGGACGATCGCGATGCCCCCAAGCACGGGCGGCAGCGCGCCATCGAAGCCGCGCGCCCCGGGCGCGACCGCCGCCAGCATCGGCAGGCCGCCGGTCAGCAGTGCGAACAGCAGGTAGCCGGGGACGACGAGTCGATGCCGCCATGCCGGGATCGGCTTCAGCGAGGCATAGATCATCGCGGTGCAGGCCACGGTGGCGAGGCCGAGCAGCGCCAGCAAACCGGCGACCATGCGCGTTGCCATCTCGAGGTGTTGCCCGCGCAGCAGCAGGAACAACACGAACGCGGGCACGAAGCTCGCCACCGCCAGCACGCCCTCGCGCGACAGCCACGAGCTGCGCCATTGCGAGAACGCGCGCCACGCACGCAACGGCTGGCCGAGGTGCCAGAACGAAGCGAGCAGGCCGGCCGCCGCGGCAATGCCGGCGAACACCAGCAGCAGGATCCAGCCCAGCGCCTGGAAACCCTGCTGGGGCGCACCGAGGGCGATGCGCAGCCCCAGCCAGATCCACAGGCCGAAGCCGGCGCCGGACAGGGTGGTGAAGATCAGGACGGAAAAGGCGGGGTTCATCGTTACTCGATCACCACCGCGGTGCCGGACGCCGACACCATCAGCATCGAACCGCCGTCCTGGATCTGGATGGTCTCGTAGTCGAGGTCGACGCCGACCACCGCGTTGGCGCCGCGTTCGCGCGCCGAGGCGATCATGTCCTCCAGCGCCTCGGTCTTGGCCGAACGCAGCACCTTCTCGTAGCTGCCGGAGCGCCCGCCGACGATGTCGCGCAGGCCGGCGAACATGTCGCGGAACATGTTGGCGCCGAGGATGGCGTCGCCGCCGACCAGGCCCTTGTACTCGACGATGCGGCGGCCTTCGAAGCCGTCGGTGGTGGTGACGATGATGTCGGTGTCTTTCGCCATGTCGAAGTCCTTCAGCGTTTGAGGATGCGATTCAGCCAGCGCGTGGCGATGCTGTCGTTCGGTTCCGGCGTTGCTTCGCCGGCGCGTTCGCCGCCGGCGCGGCGCGGCCGCGGCGGCAGGTAGCGGTTCACCGGCGCGTAGCCGAGCTCCGGCATCAGCGCCACGCCGCCGCGCTCGGCCACCAGCTTCGACACGTCCGATTCCGGATCGCCCAAGTCGCCGAAATGCCGCGCCTTGGTCGGGCAGGCCTGCACGCAGGCCGGCTGGCGGTCGGCTTCATCGAGGTTTTCGTTGTGGATGCGGTCCACGCACAGCGTGCATTTCTTCATCACGCCTTCGACTTCGCTGTACTCGCGCGCGCCGTACGGACAGGCCCAGGAACACAGCTTGCAGCCGATGCACTTGTCCTCGTCGACCAGCACGATGCCGTCCTCGGCGCGCTTGTAGCTGGCGCCGGTCGGGCACACGGTCACGCAG
>Ga0164241_10002653_pt1 | contig 18975 bp, 24 predicted proteins | sample OricomyardsoilBY_FD_108780 | JGI IMG/M metagenome (GOLD analysis project Ga0164241, IMG submission 108780) | Backyard soil microbial communities from Emeryville, California, USA - Original compost - Back yard soil (BY) | ecosystem: Environmental > Terrestrial > Soil > Unclassified | place: USA...
CTGCCATCTCCTATTCAGCATTGCCAAACTATTCTCATAGTCCCGCATTCAGGACACACAAAAAGAAACAAAAAATTCAAGGACAACCCGATCGCTCCGCGCGTTTGTCCGGCCATCCCACCGTTATCCCACAATGTCTCTAACAAGTTCTCAGTCTTTTTAATTATTTAAGTCTTAAAACTAATTCAATAAAAATGTGTATCATCTCAAAATTTAATAGAATCAAAACCGGGAACCTTACAATATTTCCTTTTAATCAACGCCTTTTATGCTGATTGGCTTGCGAATCCATAGTATCACGACCAAAGCGCCTGAATTCTACAAAATAAGAACAGAGATCTGATAAATTTTTTTCATGCCGGTCAGATACTGCTGATATCAACGGGCAATTTGCGAATACGCTTACCTGTTGCGGCAAAGATCGCATTACCCAATGCAGGTGCAAATGGCGGTAGCCCTGGTTCTCCCACTCCTTTTATTTTTTCACCTCCTTCTGCGAGAATGAGCACATTTATTTCCGGTGGTGTTTCGTTGATGCGTAAAACAGGCGCTGTATCAAAGTTAGCCTGCTGCACTTTCCCGTCTGCTAAGGTGATACCCGGTTTGGTAGCTGCAGTCAGCGCCATGATAATGGCGCCTTCTACCTGGTTCTTTACATTATCAGGATTCACCACCGTTCCCAGGTCGATCACTGCATACACTTTATCTACTTTTATTTTGTTTTGTGCATAGCTCACTTCCACCACCTGCGCGCACAATCCTGCAAAGAACAACCATTGTGCCACGCCACGGCCTTTACCCGCAGGTAATGGTGTATTCCAGTTAGAAAATTCCTTTAGCTTTTCAATAACCCTCCTCGTGTCAGAACTTTGCGGCAACATTTGCAATCGGAAATCCATAGGATCTTTTTTCGCCTGGTGTGCCAATTCATCAATGAAGCATTCGTGCGCAAATGCAAGCGTAGAACTTGTTACCGACCGCCAGGCGCAAACCGGCACGTGATAATCTGCAAAAACATACGATGTTTCCAGGTTAGGAATTTCATAATCCTGTGTGCCGATACCTTCTACCATCGAGCCGTCTACTTTTGTTTTATCAAATTTATCATTTGCGGAATTGTGCAGTGAAGGGCTGATCACTTTATGTTCAAACGAAATTAATTTGCCATCATTGGAAAACGCGCCCTTTAGTTTTGAAAAAGTCATTGGCCTGAAAGGGCCAAACTGCGTGGTATCTTCTCTTGACCAAATTACTTTTACAGGCTTATCAATTTGTTTTGCAATATTCACCGCCTCCACCATGAAGTCGAGATACAAACGCCTGCCAAAACCGCCGCCCACAAAGCTTTCATGAAACGTTACATTTTCCGGTTTATATCCCGTAAGTGCGGGAAGATTACCATCCTTTTCACCCGTAACGGAGCTGGACACCTGCGTGGATGCCCATATTTCAAGCTTATCAGCGCTTGCACGAACCGTGCAATTCATTGGCTCCATCGTACTGTGCGCCACCACAGGTGTTTCATAAAATGCTTCAATGGTATTAGCAGCTGATGCAGTTACATTATTCACCGAACCAATTTTCTTATCAATCACACCTTCTTCATTGCCAAGAGAACGGAGCTTTTTCTCATAGTCTGTAGAATTAAAGGTTTCAAACCCATTGGTGTTCCAATCAATCTTTAATGCTTTTCGTGCTTTTAATGCAGCCCACAAACTATTCGCAACAACAGCCACACCAACATAACTGTATTTCCCTACCTTTCTTTCCGCTTCCACCACTTTCACCACGCCTGGAACTTTCATCGCTTCACCTGCCTCAAAACTTTTTAACGTTCCCCCGATAACGGGACATCTCTGCACCGAAGCATATAACATACCCGGAACTTCTGCATCAATACCGAAGACTGCTGTGCCGCTCACTTTCATTGGTACATCGGGTCTCGGTACCGACTTGCCTAATAGTTTAAAATCTTTGGGGTCTTTGAGTTTAGGATCTTTCGGAGCATCGAGCTTTGATGCTTCTTCTATCAGTTCACCGTAGGTAAAACTTTTATTGGAAGGCCTGTGAAAAACTTTTCCGTTTTCTGCATAGCAGTCTGAAGCATTCGCTCCCCACTTTGCTGCTGCTGCGGTAACGAGCATTTCTTTCGCCGAAGCGCCCACTTTTCTTAATTCGTTGTAGCTACCTCTCACCGATGAACTTCCCCCGGCACTTTGATGTGGGCCAAATGCTTTTTCACCATTTGAATTCAGGATTTTTACCTGGTCGAGGCTTACTTCAAACTCCTCTGCAATCAATGAAGGGATAGATTGAAAGGTGCCTTGCCCCATTTCAGGCTTTATATTATAAATAGTGATGTTGTTATCACTATCTACCAGGATATACGGGGTAAAATTGTTCGCGCCGGCAATAGATTTTTTTGCCACACAACCTTCCAGGAAAGAAATCCCAAACCATAAACCAAGTGTTGCGGTTCCGGAAGTTTTAATAAAATTGCGCCTTGAAATTGCTGTCATCTTTTTTAAGGTTTAAATGATACAACTGAAAATAAGACAAGATAAATGCAATCATGCACTACGTACCAATCATCCTTTTACAGTAGCCATCTTCGCCGCTGCATGAATTGCTTTCCTGATGCGGGGATACGTGCCGCACCTGCAAATGTTTCCCGACATGTAGGCATCAATGTCTTCGTCACTCGGATTGGGATTGGATGCTAACAGCGCCACTGCAGACATGATCTGCCCGGATTGGCAATAACCACATTGCGGCACCTGGTTGGCAATCCAGGCTTTTTGAATCACATGATCCACGTCTTTTGAAATTCCTTCGATGGTGGTAATTTTTTGTCCGGGTTTCAATGCATTCAACGGAACCTGGCACGACCTCATCGGGCCGCCATCCAGGTGCACGGTACACGCACCACATAGCGCCATACCACAACCAAACTTTGTACCTTTTAATCCAACAAAATCGCGGATGGCCCATAGTAGCGGCATGTCGGGTTCTGCATCAATAGTATATGATTTTTCGTTGACAGTGAGATTATATGTTGGCATATCTGAAAATTTAAGTCGGCACTATTGGAAAATTGGGACATGAAGGTATGAAAATACTTCGTTCCGGTTAGTTGAAAATTTGACGGGCGGCATGTATGTAATAGTAACATAACAAGGAATAAACCGAGCTTACGGCTCTGCAAGACGCCAGTTCCAAGGAACGGACGATTTTGTAATTCCGCGTTAGGCGGGAGACTATAGTCCGCTGTCCGGAAGAATGGCGTAAAAATTATTGTGGATTTCCTTTTCCTTCATTGATAAAACTTAGTAAACTGTTTGTAACATGTCCATCCCAACCTTTTTCGCAAACATCATAACATTCAACGCCAGGAACTAATCCAATGTGGGTGAAATCAATTTTGGTGTTGTTTCTTTCGGAAGAAATTTCAAAAACAACTTCAGTATTATTCCATTCCTTTTTGTCTTTGAACCAGGGCAAATTACAGTCGGTAACTTTCCACACCGTTTTTTTGTTTGGCTCAAATTCACTTACAACGAAATCAACAAAGGATTTCTCTCCGTTAAGTTCTCCAAACGGAACTTTAAATTTGTCATTTAATTTTTCCGCACTGCCGTAAAAATCATGTTTCCACCAATTATTTACCTGGCTGATTTTTTTCATCGCCTCTGATGGGGAAGCGTTAACCGTAATGGTTCTGTGATAATTTTTGTTTTTCATTTTTGCTAATTTTAAGTGTAATGCAAAGATAAAAAGCATCAATACCGTAAAATTGTAAAAATCAGAACTTGCTTACCTCCTGGATATTATTCTCTGTAATAACTTTCACCGAAGTCGTTTGTTTGCTTTTCAAACCTGGCAGGAGGTAACCCCGTGAAGCGTTTGAAATCTTTAATAAAATGAGATTGGTCGTAATACAATTCGTAATAATCATTCCTGGAAAATGATTTTTCATGGCCGTTGATAAATGTCTGAAAGTATTGTTTGAAACGAATAATAGAACACAAATTCTTTGGGCTTATTCCTAATTTATCATTGAATTTCATATTCAGCCAGCGACTGGTATAACCGGTTTTCTTTTCCAATTCCCTGATAGTTATTTTTCCTTTTGAAGCAATTATTTTTTTGATGCAATATTCAAAAATTAAATCTTCAGCGTGCAATGAAAGTTGTTTTAGTAAGAATTGCTGCAATACAACTATTTTTTGTTGCGTTGAAATGATGTTATTCATTTGTTCCACCAATTGCTTTCCTATATTTCCCAATACGTCGGTAAGAGAATAAATCTGATTTTGGATATCATTAAGTGTGAAATGAAAAAAGCGATATGCTCCTTGCGGACTAAATTCAATTCCAATAGTTTTCGTAGCAACGTCTTCATCCACGTCCAGTACGACAGGCACATCAACCATGCCCGTCAAAGTAATGTCGTGTTCTTTTGACCCAAATGTTTTTCCGTTTATTGCAGCAACAACTCCATTTTGATAAGAAACCGTGAGCTTGATATTCCCGTTTGGTACAACCAATTTCATATCATCCGGAGGCATTTTTCCACTGCTTTCAAAAATCCACATTTTTTCGATGTATGGTTTTAACAGAAAATGAGGCTCAATATGATGAAATTGTATTGGCATATTAATTTTGCCAAAATATAGTTTTTAATGTTTGTCCAGACAGTCGTTTTGCCTTGCTGCCAAAGGCCACGCATTATGCGTGACTGGAAATAAAATTTCTGAGTTCCGGAACCACAAAGGTTTTCGGAAACAAATTTATAAATAAAATCCATTGTAATGCGATCCATGAACTCCCGTTGTTGCCGTCTCCGCCAATAACGATTTCAAATCAAATTTCCCATATTCATAAAATAGAATTTTCTTCAGAAGGGCTTTATGTTGGGTAGAGTGTCTGTTTAGAATGACCGCCAACAACGGTTCGGGTATTGCGGCAGTGGGAATTTTAGAAGCACTGATGTTCAATACAGCACAAATGTACAAAAAAGGGCTGAACGTTGAATATAGCACGTCAGCCCTATTGCGGCAATACCTTGTTGGCTGTGCGGGCTTATTGTAATCCCTATTTATAGATATTATAAAAGTTATAATCTATAATAGAGCCGTTTGCGATTCCGATATTTCGCCCAATTGTTACAATTTGTCCTCTGGGAAGGACTACGTGATTTATCCATTGTTGCAGATATTGTAACTTTGTTAAATGACAGTATCAGCAATGTTTAGTGATTATGTAATTATTTATTGCACACAGGAGTTATTCCCAACTTTGCAGCTCTATTAAATTTCCTTCGGGGTCTCTTACGTAAATAAAAGTGATTACTCCTGCCCCTTCAATTTCTTTGTTTGTAATTTCTCCACATTTTTCCCCGCCATTTCTCAAAACTTTTTTCAGTATTTGCCCAATGTTTTCAACCTCAAAGGCAATGTGTCCATACCCTCTTTTATTGGGGGATATGCTTTCCTGCTTTTCAATTTTTTCGTACTGATATATTTCAAGCGTAGGGGGGCTTTTGTCATATCCGGGTAGTGACAAATGTACTCCCTGCAATTTAGCATTTTTTAATCCGGTTCCCCGATCCAGAAAATCTCCTGACAAATTTCTAATCGGAGGTAAGATTGTGCAATCAAATACATTGACATAAAATTCAGCCAGTTTTTTCCAGTCGGTACTTACAATGTTGGTATGGGCAAATCTCAAATTCATTTTTAGTTTATTTAACATTTATCCACTTGCCCTTTGCCATTCTGAATAATGCCCATGCGGCGAAACTCCACAATGAAAGCGCACCGCTAAGCCCCGTTAAAGAGTATAATAAATAGTCAGTTTCAAAAAAGCTACTCATCAATACGGATAAAATTGATGTCAAACAAACTGTGGCAGCCAGCCAATTAAGGGAACGAATCCGGAATATGTAAGCGAATACAAAAAAATGAATGCCAACAATAAAAAGTATCCAAGCCGGTTTCCAATTAACAAGATTATTGTCTTGTAAAAAACTGTTACCAAATCCAATCAAAGCTATTTCTGCAATAATCGAAACTACAAACCAAATATACCAGGCTCGTATGGGTAATTGGCCATTCCAAGAAATCGGTGTCTGGAAAATGCGTAGCATAATCAAAACACCCATGAATACAAATAACGTCAGCACAATCCATCCTGAAATTTCTATTTGGTGTGGCCATTCCGGAAAATCATTTGCCAATAAACTTAACCATACCCGACCAAATGCAGCGCCGATTAAGACACCAGCAACGGTCACAATCGCATATCCGCGTCCCATAACTTTATTCGTGCTAACCTTCATTATTATTTTTCTATTTAATTTGTTTTATTCTATGTTACGTCCATTTGATGACCTTCTTCAAATGCTTTTTTATCTTTTGTACTGCCATAGCTCATACCGATTACCAGACCGATAGGTAATCCTATTGCCAGCATTCCTGCATGACCATTTACCAAGTCAAAAACCAGACCGATAGGAATTCCAAAAACTGCCATACTTACTGCCATCCATAGATTTCGATAATGGTTTTTTGGAACAATTTTACATTTCTTTTCAACTATTTTGACAATTACCAAATAGATATTCCTAACCATGTCTTTTAAACGGTTATCCCCATCAGGGAGGGTATTCACTTTTTCTATCAGGGAATTAATTTCAGATACCACATCCGAAGGCAGCGCTTTGTTTTGTAATACATCGATTAGATGTTCAAGTTTTTGATAGAAATGGTTTAACCCTGGATTTCCTTCAATTCCGCTTCTTTTATTTAAACGAAGTAAATTCATGACTACACTTCCCTTGTGTCATAAAAATATATCTGGACATCTTTATTGTCAGGCGCCAAAATCCTCCGGTCGGCGGCGCATTGTTGCCCGACTTCTGAGGCAAAGGCAGTTTTGATCGCTTCCGTGGAAGGGAAATACAAATTAGCAATGCGATAAACCATATGGCCCGTAGTGGAAGCAATGGCGCCATCATTAATTTCATACTTTATTAAGCCGGGCAGTTGTTTTGCAAGAGGAATGTGCACCTCAAAATAATGTTGCTCAAACGCAGTTATATCTTTTGGTGTTTGATAAATCACCGTCATTATTACCATGTCTTTTGGTTTTTATTGTTTGAATTTCTTTTAAGATTAATAGGTGTTTAGCCGGAGGATGATGATTCATTTCGTCCGTTTTATGACAAATCCGTTGTCTGTTTTTAGCATACCCACTTTCGGGTAATAGTTTATTGCAGCCGGTGCAGAAAGTAAAATCAGCGTTGTCTGTTCACCAATTTTTTCTTTTGTCAGTTCGATTAGTTTTTTCCCTATACCGCTTTTTTGATATTCTTTTCTAACAGCGAGGTCAGACAAATAACAGCAATAACAAAAATCTGTTAGCGATCGTGAAATCCCAACAAGTTTGTCGTTATCCCAAGCCGTAAAAATAAGGTTTGAATTGGCGTACATTTTTTCTATGCGCTGTTTGTCCGTTGTTGGTCGATTAATGCCCGAACTATTATAAACATCAATAATTTGGTCGGGCTGTGGTGTGATGTCGTTTTTGTATATTATTTCCATATTATTCAATCTGTTGATTGTTTTAATTTTCTAATTCTCTGATTTCCGCATAACCATCAAATTCATAGATTGGGCAAGTTTTCATAATTTCCACCGCATCATCAAAATCAACAGCATTCAGCAATAAATAGCCTCCAATAATTTCGGCCCCGTTTTTATGTATTTCGTTGGTAATTACCTTGCCGTAGTCTTTTATCAGTCTTCCATTTAGGGTCAAACCACTTCCGCCATTTAAGTTGCCTTTTTGTCCCCAAATTAAAAACCAGTCTTTCCAATTTTCCTTATGCTTTTTTATTTCATTATCATCATGATCAACTTTTCTCCCGTCTGGTTCTCTAAAAAAAACGATAAATTTTTTCATTTTGACACAGTTATTATGATTGTCAATTCCGGGTTCCATTTTCAACTCTCACTTATGAATTGTGAATATGTACACCCAAACGATATAAAAAATTTGCAACGGGATTCTTAACCATAGATAGCTCAATCCTTTCCCATCAAATGTACCCTTTTGGTAGTCAATTTTATTGACCGCCGCATAAACATTTGCTGGTAAAATGAGAATGAAAAAGGCTATCAGTAACCAGGCTGTAATTAAGCTCAAATTTGAAGTGAGCAATCCAATAGCCGCCATTATTTCAATAATCCCGGTCAGAAAGATAGTTTCTGATTTATAGGGTATCGGGTTGGGAATCATCATCGCCATTCCTTTTCTGAAAACAAAGTGTCCCATAGCCGTAAACAAAAGCATGAAAGCCATTGCAATTCTACCTGAAAGAAAATAATCAAATTCATTTCCGAATAGTTTTGTTACAAAGACAGAAACAATAAAGGAGATAATCAATACAAAAAATGGTTTCATGCCTTTTTAATTTTCAAAGTAAATTTTATTCATTCAGTCTTTTCCGCTTTCCTGTACACTATAAAAATTATAATCGGTATTGGAAGCATCTGTAATTCCTATATTCCGTCCGATGGTTACGATTTGTCCTCGATGATAAGTACCGTGATTGACCAACTGCTGTAAATACTCATACTTTGGTAATTCGCATTTAAACCAGGATGTTTCTATCTTTACCGTTTTGGAGAGTTCTTCTTCGCTGTAAGACGCTATCAAATTATTTATTTCATTGGTACGGTTTACAATGCCTTCAAAAATTTCTTTTGAATTAAATTCAGTTATATCCCGCCTTTTTACGTAATCCTGAGTTTCAGCAATAATGGCATACCAATACTCATCTGCTGCCCAGATATGGTTCAGAGTTTTGATAATGCTGTTATAACTTGAAGGCACTTCTTTGTGCAAAAGTTCTTCCGGCTTTGCCGATAGCCAATCTACAAATTTTTGGGTTGCCCATAGATGATAATTGGCGTTGCTTGCGGCTAACTTTTTTAAACTCATGTTATTGTTTGTTTTATGGTTTTGTTTTTTGAAAAGTTGTTTTATTCAATGACTTTTCCATTGCTAATAATTATTGGGCTAAATATCAAATTCTTTGTATTTACTTTTGATTTATTGGTTGATTCTATTAATGCTCTTCTATCACTGTATCCAAGGGTAAATTCATCATAAGACGGCATTAAAAATATATCCGTTTCAGCAACAGGTTTTGAAATCTGTTGATTAGCTTGCCTTATGATATCAATATTACTTATATTCATAATTTATCCAACTATATCTGCATGCAAAGGTTTTTTTACAATGCTGACAAACGCGCAACCGTTTGTTTAACGGCAATTTGGTTTGAAACAGGTTGATATTTAAAGTATTCATTGAATTTACCGCTGTCAAAATAATAATCCCGGTCATATTGATAATTCATTTCTACTAGTTCTGACATGACCGGAACAAACAATCCCACTATCTTTAACATCCAATTTGGCACTATATTATATTTCTGTTCACAATTCATTTCCTTTGCAAATAGTGCTATCCATTCTTTTCCTTTAATCTTCTGAGAGTCGGTTGGCAAATTCCATATTTGATTATAGGCATCTTGCGTATTACCAAGCATGGCCATTCCTTTAGCAAGTTCCGGAACATATCCGTAGCTATGTATTTTATCGGCATTACACAACCATTGCGCGCTTTTTCCCTTTATAAATTTGTCATAAACCAAATTCATCATAATACTGTTTGCCCTTGCCTTACCTCCGAAAAAGTCGGGAGATCTGGCAATAATTGCCTGAAGTCCATTGTCTTTACAATTTTTTAAAATCAGCCTGTCAACATCCGCTCTTATTTTACCTTTTTTACTTGTGGGGCTGATTGGGGATTCTTCGGTTATGTGATTGACATTGTCTCCGCCAATTGCATAGATATTGTCAAAGAAAACAAGCTTAGCGTTGTGTTTCAGGCAGGCATCAATTACAGATTGTATAAATGGCAACCAATTTTGTTTCCAAACTTTGGTCTTATAGGGAAAGCCGATGGTTACATACACAATCGCAGATCCTTCAACTGCTTTAAATATATTCTCTTTTTTGGTCAAATCGGCTGATTGTAAAATGTCGGTCGGATTTACTTTTTTGGGATTTCGGCTTACTAATTTTATATCTGTTGTATATTTCAACAACTTTTTTGCAAGCTCGATTCCGATTGCTCCATTTGCTCCTACTATTGTTTGTGTCATGTCAATTTTAAATTCAATTAATTATTTCTTTTGCGTTGGGTCCGGTTACAAGGACCGCACCTCGAAGTAATGTTTTTCAAAAGCGGCTATGTCTTTTGGAGTTTGGTAAATCACGGTCATTTTTGCCATAAGATTTGTCGTTTTAATTTTTTTAAGCGGGTTTTCCGGTACCGGTTTCACAAAGCGACTTTAAGCTGGTCATAAATCTTGCCCAATCATAGGTACAACCCGCAAACATATCTGTTATTTCTTTCCAACCTTCGTGTGTAAAACGCAAAAGCGTTTTTTCACCTTTATCCTCCAGCTCAAATGAAATAAAAGTGCCTACCCATTCATCAATAGATTCCACACATTCCCAAACTACCTTTTTATTGGGAGTCAATTCGATGACTTTCATTTTATTGACAAAAGTTCCAAATGCAAATGTGTTTAAGAATCCAATTTCCGGTCTGGCGGTTGTTTGTTTTGCCCACCAGCTGGACAAACCGTCTTCTGTAGTGAGCGCATTATAAATGCTTTCTGAAGTAGCTTTAATGGTTACATTAATTCTGATTTTTTCCATAGTTTTGTTCTTTTTGATATTGAATGAAGCGATTTGACAAATTTGCTTTCTTTTTTTGACAAAAACAGGGTGGTAAATTGCTATTATAGCGGGGTTATTTGGACAAATTTTAAATATTTTTACAGCGAGAACGTGATACCACTTTTAATATTACTTTTTTGTTGCCATATAAATGTGAATCGGGTAATATAGTTGATAACTATTCTTGATTTGAGTAACGTTTACACCGAGATTATTTTTATTTACATCCTGAAAAATTAAAGCACGAAATTTTTCGCGGTTTTCACCTGTCATGTAAGAGGCGTTTAATTGGGTTTCCAACGCTATGTTCATATCGTAATGCGAAGTCATGCTGTTTGTTAACAAAGGATGCTGAAATAGTTTTTCAAATATTTCAGAAGTTAAAACGCCTGTATGAGAAGGGTCGCGCAACAATTCCATTTCATCATAAGCTTTACGCTTTTCATCAGGTAAAGCCACATCCGCCACCATCACAACACCACCCGGTTTACACACCCGGATCATTTCTTCAAATACTTCTTTGTATGCTAAAAAATGGTGAAAACTAAAGCGGGATAAAACTATTGAAAATTGATTGCTGCTAAATTTCAACGGATCAACATCCCCTAGTACCCACTCCATATTTGTCAGGTTGTCTTGCGCCTGCAATTTGCGAGCCTGTTCAAGCATCTCTTCCGTTATATCGATTCCTGTAACATGGCGGGCATATTTTGCAAACGCGCAGCTTACAATACCCGAACCGCAAGCGATGTCCAATACATTGTCCCTTTCGGAAACGCATGACATTTCAATCAATGTATTCAGCGCTTCGGCATGCGCCTTTACCGACGTATAACCTTTCGCCTGTCTTGAAAATTGGGCTTTAATTATTTCATTATGTTTTTGCTTTTCCATTTTTAGAATTTGAATCTACAGGGCAAAATTATCTTCTATTCTATTTGTATATTTGCGGGATAATGACAAAATATATCGCTAATCAGCCAATTTCCGTTGATTTGGGGTTTGACACCAATCCCTTAAAACCGGTATTGTCCATTTTGCTTGACGTCTCTGAAACGCAATGTGCCGATAAACACTCCCATCCGCGGGCGCAACTTATCTATTCCAGCAAAGGAACCATGAAGGTTGTTAGCCAAAAATCAATCTGGTATGTTTCGCCTGGTCAGGCGATATGGGTTCCTGGTATGAAAGAACACCAGGTTTTCTTTTTAAATGATAATCACATCAGAAATATATTTGTTTCGCCGCACTGTGCAAAAGCGCTGCCGCAACAATTTTTTGCGCTCAATATCTCACCCTTTATGAGGGAATTGATTTTGAAAGTTGTTGGCATAGGCAATAACTATGATATGAATAGTGTGGAAGGCAGATTGGTAAATGTGCTGATTGATGAACTTAACACGATGACACCTACCCGGCGTTTTCTGCCGCTTTCGGATGAGTTTCATCTACAATTGGTCATAGACGAATTACTGAAAAATCCTGGTGATACACGGAGCATTGAACATTTTGCCAGGATAGCCTGTACTTCCTCACGAACTTTGTCGAGGTTATTTATAAGGGAATTAGGATTATCATTCAGTAACTGGCGCAAACAATTGAGATTGCTAACCGCTGTTGAAATGTTGGATAAAGAGATCCCTGTTACACAGATTTCTTTTGAGTTGGGCTACAACAGCCCTTCTGCATTTATTGAAATGTTTCGAAAAGAGTTTGGTGTTCCGCCCGGAAAATATAGCAGTAATCTTGAATATTACACATAATAGCATTGGTTTCTTTCCCCACATGACTGAAAATGTTAACACCTAACTATACAACGGGAGGTAATAATCACAGCCTAAATAACTAAGGTTTCGTTACGTTCTCAGCCTGACGGCCAACGGCCACGCATTTATGCAGGCCTGGAATTAGAATTCCCGTCAGCCGGAACCGTTGCCAAATTTATAAATAAAAGTTCATTGTTATTACTATCGCTCAACAAAGTTTTTTCAGCCGGAACTACTGCTGAAACATTCACCTCTGCTCATTGTTAGCACTTCAGCCAGGCTTGCATAAACGAATGTTGTATGTATGTGCTTCTTGTTAGTTGTTCTTTAGAAACACCAAGTTGTCAACAATCAGTTCTGTATTTTGTTTTTTCCCACCAACAATTCTTATTAATGCCGAATCAACATTTGTCGTGGTTTGGGAAATAGAAATATTTATTTTTCGATAACTGGGATTTGAAGATGTCTCGTAAAAATTTCCATTGTCAATTATGTTATTTCCCGAAAACAAGTCTATGTGAATAATTGCTGTGTCGCCACTTGTAATAGTAGATTTTATATATCCTGTCAGCGAAGATGGCTGTTTGCTCACATGCAGGTAGCGTTCGGTGGTTTTGATATTGAAATGGCCGAGCAGGTCTTTTATGTATTTTATATCAATTCCCTTGTCTAATAAATGTGTTGCAAAACTGTGTCGCAGGCTGTGAAGGCCAACTTCCTTTTTTATCCCTGCTTTCGTTTTGGCGTTTGCAAATATTTGCTGTGCTGGTAAGATACGCAGTTAAACTTTGTTCCGATTCAAATAAATAACCCTGCTGTTGTTGCCGTCTCCGCCAACAACTTTTTCAAATTAGGTTCCCAGTATTCATAGAATACAATTTCCTCCAGAATAATTTCCATTTTAATAAGACTAAAGAGTTATCATATCGAATTTCTAACGGGGTATGGAGGGGAAAGGCTAATTCCTCAATCTTAAAAATTAAGAATGGCCTTTCAGCATATAAATACTTTTATATAAAAAAAATTTCGTTTAAGCTTAACCGTTGTATCCGCCGGAAAATAAAAATCCGAATTATTTGTTCGCCTGCTATCGTGATTTCCTTTACCGGTTTTTCACCAATTATTTTCTCCAATGTTAGTATCCACCATGAATTACCTCAATAATTCTTTTAATGAAGATAACTCTCTTGCTTACCCTTGTGTAGGACGTGAAACAGCTTCCAGTTGTTTCCCAAAAGGCTGCTCATAAAAACGCTTCCCGGTTGCCGAGTGCAATGCGTTGGCAAGCGCGCCAAAAATTGGTGGGAATAACGGTTCACCCAAGCCGGTTGGCTCTATTTCATTTTTCACAAAATGTACCTCAACAGACTTTGGCGCTTCGCTGTGACGGATCATCCGATAAGTATTAAAATTATTTTTTTGTGGCGCTCCATCCTTGAAGGGCATCTCGCCATACAAGGCATTTCCGATACCATCTATGATAGCTCCCTGGCCCATATTGGCTGCGGCATCAGGGTTTACAACAATACCACAATCTACTGCGGCGTAAACTTTATCTACAACCGGTCGGTTATTCTTTATCACCAGATCAACCACTTCGGCTACGTAAGTTCGGTGGCAAAAGTAGGCTGCAACACCACGATGAGCGCCATTGTTACCTGCATTCCATTTCGATTTTTCTTTAACTAATTTCAAAACCCCCGCATAACGATCCGCTTCATAATCATTGTTTTTTCCTACGGGATTTTTTATGGCCCGTTCAAAAAGTTCCAGGCGAAATTCGATTGGGTCTTTGCCCGCCAGTTCTGCCACTTCATCCATAAAAGATTGTTCCGCACCTCCCAGAAAATTTGACCTGGGTGCGCGAAAAGCGCCGATGGTTATATTAGAGTCAATCTTCCAATCCTCTGCAAGATAATTATCCACCGCACCAGCAGGAAAGCGGTTTTCAAACCGGCTGATAGGGCTTTCCGGAATACCGCCCGCTTTCACGGAATAAGCAATAAGGTTATTGTTTTCATCCAGCGCGGCTTTGTAAGTAGCGGTATATGTAGGGCGATAAATTCCATAAGTCATATCGTCCTCGCGTGAATAAACCAAATGGACCGGGGCATTCAATTTTTGGGAGATGACCGCTGCCTCCACCAAATGGTGGCCGTACGCTCTTTGGCCAAATCCTCCACCCATCCTTGCCAGCCTGATATGAATTTTTTCTTTCGGCATTTTCAGCCGGGCAGCAAGGGTTTGTATGATGAATTCCGGCGCCTGAATGGGGGCGTAGATATCTGCGCCTTCATTGGTAACATGTGCAAAGCAATTAACCGGTTCCATCGTATTATGAGCAAGGTAAGGGCATGTATAAGTCCGCTCAATCACCTTTGAAGCCTTTTTAAAAGCGCCTTCGGGATCACCATCTTTGCGAAGCACATTGCCTGGTTTTTTTGCCATTTCCGCCATCATCTGATTATGCTTTGCGGTACTTTCCAGTCCGCCGGGTATCTTAACTTTTTGGTTGCCGCCAAAGCCTTGTACCTCAAAATTTTTATCAGGTATTTTTTCCCATTCAACTTTCAAAGCTTTTTTGGCATTCATCACCTCCCACGTTGTATTTCCCACGATCACCACCAGGTCTGTAAAACTTGTTGTATCAAAACCGTTTCTTACATAATCATCTGCAAGGGTCTTACCGGTAAACACATCTTTAATACCAGGCATAGACCTTGCTGCCTTGTCATCTACCGATTTAACTTTTAAGCCGAATGCGGGCGGATGCGCTATCATGGCAATCAGCATTCCTTTCTGTTTGTAATCCAGGGTAAACAATGGTTTTCCCATCACGATATTCAATCCTTCTACATTTTTCTTTGAATTGCCTATCACTTTAAAATCACTTACTTTTTTCAAATCCACCTCTTTGGGAACCGGCAGCTTTGCTGCTTTGGAAGCCATTTCACCATAACCTGCTTTTTTACCGCCTGGCTTATGGAGTAAAGTTCCGCTTTCAGTGGTAATTTCTGAAGCGGGAACATTCCATGTTTGGGCAGCAGCCAGGATTAACATTTTACGGGCTGTAGCCCCCGCTGTACGCAAAGGTTTCCAGGCCCTGTTCATTGCCGTGCTGCCGCCGGTAAACTGGCGGTCAAACCGTTCGGGGAAAAAATCGGCCTGCTCTACGATCACGTCCTTCCAGTCTATATCCAATTCTTCAGCAAGCATCATCGGCAGGGAAGTTTTTACATTTTGCCCAAATTCAGGGTTAGGAGCCATCAAGGTAACTACTCCGTTTTCACCGATTTTGATGTAGCTGTTTAGCTCAAACCATTCTTTGGGAAGTGTCAATGTTTCTTCCGGCGTCGGATTACATCCGGCCAGCCAGCTAAAACTTAAAATCATACCACCTCCGGCCAAAGCAGAAACTTTCAAAAAGGAACGCCTGCTATAAAATGTTTTTATGCCTGACATACTATAAAGATTTAGAGGTTATAAAAAGAAGAAATTATTGCTAAAATCCTATTAATAATTTATCATAAATGCAATTCCATCGCTTCACGCTAAACACCTGTAGCGGTCTTGATGGCTGCCTTGATACGAACATAAGTTGTGCAACGGCACAGGTTTCCATCCATTGCTTTATCAATTTCTGCATCGCTGGGATGAGGATTAGATTTAAGCAAAGCGGTAGCATTCATGATTTGCCCTGCCTGGCAATAACCGCATTGTGGCACGTCATGTTGTAACCACGCCTTTTGCACGGGATTGTCCCCATTTTCAGATAATCCTTCAATGGTGGTGACCGACTGATCGGCTACCGAAGATACCGGAAGCAGGCAGGACCGAAAAGCGATATTACCGAGATGAACAGTACATGCGCCGCATTGCCCAATGCCGCAACCATACTTGGTTCCGACCAGGTTGAGATGATCACGCAGCACCCATAACATAGGTGTTGCCGGGTCAACGTCCACCTTTTGTTTTTTCCCATTTATATTCAGATTAAAGGTTGCCATAATGATAAAAATTTAATTTGAAAATGTTTCTGCAATTACGAAATTTAAAGTATATCAAATCTACGAATTTCTTTTGCTATTATCACTTCACCCCTCGCATATCCCGTTGTTACCATTCTCAGTAAACAAATAAATAAATGCAATTCCTATTTTGTTTATTCACCCGCTAATTACAATCCTGTTGTTTTTTCTACTGCTTCAGGATAGCGGTTGCCTTCTATTTCAATATGCGAAGAAGCCTCATTAAATCGAATTTTGTTGCAATGGCAACTTTTCCTTTGTAAGGTTCAAGCGCTTCGCCCACTAATTCTTCGTTGATATAAGGCCCATAGACTTCAGCGGTATCAAAAAAAGTAACACCCTGTTCTACTGCTTTATGAATTAGATTGATGGCGTCTTTTTTTTCCGGAAATGGGTAATAGGAAAAGCTCATTCCCATACAACCTAAGCCGATGGCGGAAACTTCAAGCCCTTCATTTCCTAATTTTCTTTTTTGCATAATTTAATTTTCTAGTGTGGTAAGGTCTATAAGGTTTCTAAAACCTTATAGGTCTAGGTAGAATTTTATCATTTTATTTTCATACCCGGTACGAGCGGATCGGCCGCAACCAGCTCAAGAGACTTGACCATGTTCATTGTGCCTTTCTTGTATTTTATAAAATGCGGTGTTTGTAAATGCGCTTTATATGCAGCGGTATCCGCATAAATTTCCAAAATAGTGATGTGGGTAGGATTATCTTTTTCGGAGACTGTATACAAGGTGAGAACGCCCGGTTCTACACGCACAGAAGTTTCAATTTCCTCTTTAAGCAAGGCTTTGTAATTTTCGAGTTGAGCCGAATCAATCACAAGTTTTGCAAGGCGTACCATTTGATTTTTCTGCTGTGCAAATGTGTTGCCGCAAAAGGCAACTGTTATCATACTCATCGTAAAAACAAGGCGGATAAGCATCCGTTGAATTTTCATCTTTTTTTATTTAGAACCATTGTATTGTTCATCAGAAACTTGTTCCATCCATTCTACCACTTTACCGTTTAAATTTTCCTGGATAGCTATGTGCGTCATACCTATGGCAGATGTAGCGCCATGCCAATGCTTTTCATTTGCCTCAAACCAAACTATATCACCCGGATGAACCTCTTCAACGACATCACCTTCCCGCTGCACCCAGCCACAACCTGCCGTGATAATTAATGTTTGTCCTAACGGATGTGTATGCCATGCGGTTCTTGCGCCAGGTTCAAATGTTACACTTGCTGCGGCCGCACGCCTTGATTCATTTGGTTGAAACAGTGCGTCGATTCGTACCGCCCCTGTAAACCAATCTGCTGGCCCTTTTGCAGATGGCTGGGAGCCAATTCTTGTAATTTTCATAATTATTCTTTTTGTTGTTTTACTGTAAGTTAATCATTCGGTTTCCTTTTACCCAACCATTTTACCATGGCACCGTTATGGACAACATGCAAAGATTTGAAATAATCGACCCGGATGAAGGCATTTTTATTTTGAAAAGAAAGAGCAGCAACCCCCCTGACCGGGTTATTCGGGCAGGCAACAAATTCTTATTGTTTTGATTTTATAAACTTTGCCACTTCTATCATTGGCGCTATCCAGATGTCTTTTTCATTTTGTCGTAAATAATGCAATAACATGCTGTGCGCTTCCAACGAAACATTCAACGAATGTTCTCCGCCCACACCATGAAAAAGAAACACCAGCAACGTATGTGTTTGCATTGCTTGTTTAACAAGATTAATTAGCTGTTCTCCTGTTTCACCATTTATGCCATAACAATCTACGTTATACAAATCCACTTTGTCTATCGTTTGCATTGCCGGCGCTACGCCTCTTGCCGCAATGAATTCATTTTTTAATCCATCCAAATAAACGGTATCATGAATTTTCATGTCACCACACGGATAAGCAAAAGTTCTTTCTGATTTTCCATCAATCGCTTTTAAAATATTATTCATCGTTTGTATTTCTTTCACCATACGGCTTACCGTATAATTATTTAAATCAGATTCTGGCTTTACAAATTCTCTTCCAGGCCTCCCGCCTTCACAAGGATGCCACACAGTATGATTGCCTAATTCATGGCCTTCTTCCGCAGCTTTTCTCCATTTAAAAATCTGGTCTTTTAATCCATTAAAATAGTCGGAGATATAAAATGTTCCTTTCAATCCAACTGAATCTAAAGCAGGAATAGCATTGGTGAGATCAACATTCAATCCGTCATCATAAGTAAGTACTACAGCACATGATTTTCCATTCCACGTTGCGGATGTTTGCGCAATCATGTTTTGCAAAAGCAGGAAGTTGATTAATCCCAGGAGGATAATTTTTTTCATATTCATTTTTTTGTACAATGTTTAAGCGTAA
>Ga0164241_10002654_pt1 | contig 18974 bp, 14 predicted proteins | sample OricomyardsoilBY_FD_108780 | JGI IMG/M metagenome (GOLD analysis project Ga0164241, IMG submission 108780) | Backyard soil microbial communities from Emeryville, California, USA - Original compost - Back yard soil (BY) | ecosystem: Environmental > Terrestrial > Soil > Unclassified | place: USA...
GCCTCGACTGGCGGCACCAGTCGCAACGCATCGCCCGAGAACGCCGTGCGCTCAGCTGAGTCTTCAATCAGCGCAGAAAGCCGCTTCACGAAATCAGGATAGGCCTGCACCGTGGGCTTACCGTTCCTGAGGCGCTGCTGAATGGCGAGCCTGCCCACCGCGCCTAGCGGCTTGGCAAGAAGTTGCGAAAGGCGCGCAATGGTCGCATCGGACACCGGCTCGCTGGGCGACGGTCGCACGATCAACGCCGTACCGGACACCTCGCTGAACTCGTGATCGGGCAACGCGGAGATCGTCGAACGAAAGGCTATCGCAGCACCGCCGGCGTGTTTCGCCAACGTCTGCAATTTGGATGCGGCTGCGTTGAGACTGACCGAGAGCACCGTGGGATGCACCTGCTCGGTACCGATGACGATCACCGCGTAGCTCTCGACCCAGCGGATCAGCACCGTGGCATGCTCGAAATACAACGCCAAAGCTTGCCCCCGAGTGCTTTCCAGGCTCTCGAACGTATCCAGCGACTCGCTGACACGCCGAGCAACATCCGCAAAGCTGCTCGCGGGCAAGCCCATCAAGCTGTGATGTGCGACAGGGTCTCCGTCCGGCCCGACCAGGGCGATGCCCAGCACGTTGGCAACTTCAGCCACTTGCCCGAGCGCGAGCGGTACGCCAGTCGCGGCGGTGTGGTTGGAGGCATCCGCGTGCTGACGCGCGCTCGGCTTCTGGGCGATCGCGCCAGAAGTTACGATGGTATCACTGGCCGTCGGGGCTCGCCCAACACTCGTGACAGGAGCGGCACGAACCAGCGACGAAGACGAAGCGTAGTCGGTTGCCGACGAAGCATGCTGACCGATGGCCATGTGAAAGGCCTGAGCGAGATCTTTGGCTGACGCGAAACGACGCGCGGGATTCTTGTCGAGCGCACGCTGAAACCAGTCGTCCACTGCACGCGGCAGGCCGGGCGTCAGCCGCGTGACGGGAACCGGCTCCTTGCTGACGATGCCGATCAGCAACTCTGCCAGTGAATTCCCCCCAAAGGGCACTACACCGGTGAGGCAGTGATAGGCGACCACCGCCAGCGAAAACAGATCCGAACGAAAGTCGACGTCCGGCGAACCATGGGCTTGTTCGGGGCTCATGTAGGCCGGACTGCCCACGAGCTGCCCGGCGACCGTACCCGCGAGCCCTTTGTCTTTCTTCTGTGCGAACTTGGCGACGCCGAAATCCAAGATCTTGAGCACGAAGCCTTCGTCGTCGCCCGCGCCGACCAAAAACAAATTTTCCGGCTTCACGTCGCGATGCGAAATGCCGAGCGCGTGCGCACGGCCGAGTCCGCGGCAAGCGTGGCTTACGATGCGCGCAGTGATCGCAGGCGAGAGTCGACCGCTGCGTTCGAGCAGCTTGCCGACGTCCTCACCCTGCAGGTATTCCATCGCGATGTACAGTCGCCCCGAGGCTTCGGCACCAAAGTCGAGCACGTTCACCACGTGCGCACTGTTGATGCGCGCCGCGGCCTGAGCTTCGAGCGCAAAGCGACTGCGATGGTCTTTCTGGTCGCGAAGCGCGGCATCGATGAACTTGACTGCCACGTCGACATCCAACGTGAGGTGGCGCGCGAGCCAAACCGACCCCATCGAGCCGCGCCCGAGCAAGCGCACGAGCCGAAAGCGACCCGAGATAGTGGCTCCCGGAAAGATGCTGGGTGCAGAATCGGACGGTGGACCGTTGACGGGCATCAGCGTTCTCTGGAGCGGGCGACGCAGATCGGCTCCGCTTCCTAACTGCAAAGCATCCCCCCGATCCCTCGCCACTGTCAAAGCCGGATTCGTGCACAGTGGCGAGGGCGGTTTACCGTCCGCGCAATTAGCGTCCGAACGCGAACCTTCGGACACGCAGAGGAAACAATCGAATGGCTGTAGGCGGTTGTGGCACTCAGCAGGCGGTCGTGGGGAGGCGGCGCGAGCTTCTCGATGCACGAGCTCGATCGCGCGGCCTCCCGACCGTGATCGACTCAGGGCGCTGAATCGAACGCCGTCGAACGACGCTGATGCAGACGGAACCAACTCTCGTTATCGAACGCAGGATCCGCGCTGCCCGAGCGCGAGCGCTGAGCGTCGAGAGTGATCTTGCAGGAGGTCGGCTTGTCGCCGCCCGTCGAGTCCAAAGTGTCCTTCGCGAGCGTCACGCTACCGGAATCGGAAGCCGGGCTCTCGGTGTGCGGGAAAATGCAAGAGCCGTCGAACGAGAAATCCATACCGTCGTCGGTGCCGGAAGGCGCCCAAGTGACCTCGAGCTCGTCGTTCTTGCGGGACAGATCGTCTGCGGGCTTATCGAGAGTGAACGGAGCGGGCAGCTTGCCGGAGTTGTTCGAGGCGGTGGTGTCATTCGGACGTTGGAGCACGAGGCTGAACTCCGTTTCAGCCCCTACACCGCTGAAGCGGGCTTCGTATTTGCCTACCTCATCCAACATCTCGAGCGTCTTGGTTTGGTCGCCCGCGGTTGCAATCAACTCGTCGCCATCCTCCAAGTGGACGTACGTGTTGCTGCTGTCGCCTCCAACTTTCAATTCGACATGCACCGTCGCAGTGGTGTCAGTGTCCGCATACACGTCAGTCAGCGCCGCGATCCCACCTGTCTTGATATTTTTCGAGGACGTCGTCTCCTTACTGCAGCCGACTGCGAACAGTGCCCAAAGCCCCACCACCACCAAAGATCCACGCATGAACATGTCTCACCTCTCTCGGAAAAAGCTAACAACTCAAACGTTAGACGGAGCTCGGCGCGCTGACAATCAACGCTCTCCCGCGCGAAAAACGAGCCGGTTCATGCAAATGGGGCAGATTGGCTGCGATGTAGGTAGACGAGCCCGGGCAAACGCACTGACGCTCGTTTTCGAGCTGTCGCATTCACACCTGCGCCGTGTGTCGCTGCGGCGGCAAGACCGATGTCGGCACGCTGTTGTCGGCGTTTCGGTTTTGTTGCCGCAAGCCCTCGTGCGTATTGCGTGAGCGAAAGCCAAAACTGCGAGCGCTTAAACTTGCATCCTCGGATGCAAAAGGCCATGAAGGCGGGGTTCAGTTCGTCGTGCGCTCTCGAGTCAGCGGTCAGCGCAAGGGCGACTATCTGCGATCCTCGCCGTCGTTGTCAGCAGATCAGCGCGGCGCTTCATCTTCAGGAACCGTCGTTCATGGTCGTGCAGTCGCGTTCACGTTTCAGGTTTCGCGCATCTGGCTTGTTTTCACTCGGCTTGGTGGCCGCGCTATGCTCAGCCCCGCGCAGCGCCCGTTGCGCGCCGCTATTCACGGAAGACACGCTCGGATCCTTGGGGGTCGGCACGGCGCAAGCTTGCGCCGACAGCGGCGATCCTGGCTGCTACACGAACTGGTTCGAGCTCGCCGATATCGACGGTGACGGCGACTTCGACATCGTGATGGGCAACGGCGGCGGACTGTTCGGCCCCGGCAATTTGGAAGCGGCGGTCGTCTACACGAACGACAGCAAGGGCGCGTTCTTGAACGTGACGAACGCTTCTTTCTCGGGCGCACCGAGCCAGGTACGACAAGTCGCGGTAGGCGATATCGACGGCGACGGCGACATGGACATCTATCAGCCTGGCGCGTACGGCAGCGATCCGGACAAGCTCTGGGTGCAAACTGCACTCCGGGTGTTCGCGGATCAAGCAGAAATCTTGCTACCGGCGTCTTCGGCCTCGCGCGCCGCTTCGACGCATTTCGGCGATCTGGATGGCGATGGGGATCTGGATTTGCTGGTCGCCGATTGGGGCGACGCCAGCGCGAGCACGGTCTCTAGGGTGATCCTTTATAGCAATGATGGCCACGGTCGATTTGCGCTAACCGAGACGCAGAAGGACGCTCCGAACGCGACCGATCACTTCCCCGCCACGATCCCGGCGACTGCTGCCTCACCGTACTACGGTTCACGTCCGACGGACCTCGACTTGGTCGATGTGGATGGCGATTTCGATCTCGACATCCTGATCAATCATCGTGAAGGCTATAGCCGCATTTTTCTCAATGACGGGCACGGCTACTTCACGGACGGTACCGGCTTCACGGGCACGCTCCCCGCGGACATCACCGCCAACTACGCGCCCAAACGAGGCCCGTACTCGAACAACCAAGAAGCCTGTGATCTCGATGGCGATGGCGATCTGGATCTAATCCTCGACAATGCGGGCAAGGCGCCGGACAGCGCCCCCACGGGCATGAACGTCACACAGCTCTTATTCAACGATGGGCACGGTGTGTTCGTCGATCAGACCGCGACTCGCATCGTCAATGAACCCGCAGCCCAAGACGGCGCCGCCAAATGTGCCGACGTCAATGGTGATGGCCTATTCGATATCGTGGTCGGCAGCCGGACTCACACCTCGGAAAAAGTGCTCGTAAACGACGGAACTGGCGTGTTCAGGTACGCCGCGGATGCCCTGCCCGACTTCACGAACGTCACGTTGGCCATCGACCTGGGCGATCTCAACGGTGACGGAAAAATCGATCTAGTGACGGGCCAAGGGGAAGGCACGATCACCGCCCCGAACTCCGCCACGCTACGCAACAATCGCGTGTACTACGGGCTCGCCGAGGACATCACGCCTCCCAAGTTCCGCGCTGTCGAAGCACCAGTTCCAGTCGTCGGCGCGCCGATTGTTTTCCACGTCGCCATCAGCGACAGCGCGACGAACCAAGCCGGTCAGATGGCAGTACTGACGGTGCCGTATACGGTCAAAGGCGTGACCAAAGAAGCAAAAGTGAGCTTCGCGGGGGGAGACTTGTTTCGCGTCGTGATCCCTGCTCAGCCAAACGGCACTGCGCTGGACTACACGCTCAACGTTCGTGATCGCGCCAAGCTGACCACCAAGCTCTCCAAGACGTTGTATGTCGGAACGCCGCTACCCGTAGTCGGTGTAGGCGGCGCGGGTGGCGAGAGTGGTGAAGGCGGCACGGTCGAGGTCGGCGCTGGCGGTGAAGGCGGCGCCGACCCAAGCATCGCGGCAGGCAGCGGCGGCACCGATTTCGAAAGCGGCGGCGCTCCCGCGGCACCTGACATTGGTGCAGGCACGGGCGGGAAACCATCCGGCGGCGCGAGCGCAGGCGGCACCTCACCGGCGGGCGGAGAAGCGGGGGCGAATGAGAGCCCCGCTTCGGATTCAGGATCTTCGGGCGACGAAGGCTGCAGCTGTTCGACCGTGTCGAGCCGCAACGGCCACAGCGTGGTGGTCGGCCTCGGTCTCGCACTGACGCTACTCGGCGTCTCCCGCCGACGCGGGTCGAAACGAAACTCCGTCGGCTGAGTGGTGCTGCGTCAGTGTGTGCCATGAGCGCAAGCAACGCCGATTTCGCTTGAATCGAGGCGTGACGGCGTGCATTTGCTCCGATATCAATGGCACTTTCGAAATTTTTCTGGGGCGTGGGACTCGTGCTGTGTGTGGCGTGCACCAAGACGAACGGCGCGTGGGGGCCACAGGGGTACGAGCAGTCGATGGCCAAGTATCGAGTCGACTTTTCAGATGCGAATCGCAAGCAATTTCTGCCTGACGATTGGCGGCTCGACAACTACACCTACGACACGACGTCGAAGAAGTGGCACGAGAAGGAAGGAAAGCAGTATCGCGCGCAACGTCTACTCGACGAAGATGGAGACGGTACGGTCACCTCGTCGGAAACGCACACCGAAAGCATCTACGACCTGCGTTTCGTCAACAGCCGCGACAACGCCGTCATTTGGCTGAAAGTCCACCCGATGGAAGCCTCACAGGCGAACCTCGATCTCGACGTGCTGCTCGAGAACTACGCCGACGGGCTCGCAGGAACCGGTCTTTTCGAGCAGTCGAGCTTGTTCGGGTTGGCGGTAGACAAGGTGCGCCACTTCACGAGCTTCATCGTCAAGAAGGAACCGACCGCGCTGGGCCAACTGCCGGCGATCCGCGGCGTGATCGAGATTGCCGATCTCGATAAGCTGCGCCTCGATCGCAACCATCGCGATTCGAAAGCCGAATTGGTGTTCGCGAAGGTGATCTACCTCGAAGATCTCGGCCCCAACAAACCACACGCCTCCCGTTGGCCAATCGCGGAAGGGCTCAGCTCCAACGGCCAATACGTCCACTACAAAGCGCAGCGCACGGGCCTGCTCGTCATTGGATACTATGACGATGCGACTCGCTTCGAATCACATTTGCCGGATCTGCACGCGCTGCTCGACCGGATCGTGATCCCGGAAAGCGCGATCCCGCCAAACGCGGCGCTTCCTGCGCAAGCCTCAGCTGCTGCGGCGACGCCAGCACCGAGTGCCTCTTCGCCCGGCGCTATTCCGTCGGCTGCCGCGCCGAATGCGTCGGGACTCACGCCCGCACCGACCGCTTCCGCTGTTCCCGCGGCCGCCCCTGCGGGCCCCGCTGCCGCGGCGACACCCGCCACTGTCGCAGCAAATCCGGCGCCTGCGGCAGCCGAAACCACACCGCCAAAGTCGGACCTCCCGGGTCCCCCGCCTGCCAAGCCGGTCGCGCCCAAAGGCAAAGTGCCTTCCGGCACCTCTGCGCCGGCCCGACAATGAAAGTGAATCCGGGAGTGCGGCTTGCTCGCGCCAAACAGCGCGCCTAAACAAAAGCCATGAAAGAGCTCATCTCGCAACTCGTGGGTCAGGCGGATCTCAGTGAAGCGCAGGCTGCGAAGGTCGCAGAGGTCGTGCGCAGCTTTCTGACCAGCAGATTGCCGGAGGTCCTCCGTGGCCCGGTAGAAAGCGCGCTCACCGGCGAAAATGTCGATAGCGCCGTCGATCAAGCGAAAGGCCTGCTAGGCAAACTGTTCTGACGAGTTTGGCCGCACCGATGGGACTCAAAGCTCGTCAGCGGCCGCTCAATTCAAGCACAGGCGCGCCACGACGATCGCGACTGGCGCGAGGAACGAGCCCACGGTGTAGCCGAGTAGCTTTCGCTCTTCGCGCCGTGCTCGCTCGAAGTCACTCCCTTCGAGCGAGCGAATCAGCTCATCAGCGTCACCAAAACGGGCAAAGCGCAGATAGTTCGCTGCGAGCGCCAGCGCCATCACGGCCAAGCCAATTTCGCGCGGATGCGCCGCATGGCTGGGCAAACGAAGCCCCCAGGCAAGAAGAGCACCCAAAGCCAACAGGTTGAAGCTCATGCTGATGCTGAGACCGGTGATCGCCGACCAAAGCGACGCCTGCGACTCGCCCCAGCGACGCTTGTCACGCAAGTAGGTGCGGGCAAACGCCCAGCGCCAGAAGTCCCAAAGGGCGAGCCGGGTCATGGCTTCGTCGAGTCCCCACAACTTGGAGACGCGAGCGTGAAGGCGCAAGTGTAGATCCGTCAGCGAGTCGCTGAGCGTCAGCCGGGAGCCAGGCGCGCGCGCAGACGTTCGAGCAACGGAAGCTCTGCGGCATGCATCTTCGGCTCAGCATCCGGCAAAGCAAAGAATGCTGCGCGATCGATTTCGGGAAACTCGCGCATGCGGCCCGATTTCGGCGGCCACTCGAGCGAGAAGGTATTGCTCTTCAACGAGGCGGGCTCGAAGTCTCCTTCGAACGCCCAGGCGTAAATGAGCTTGCCGCCCTTGTTCTTGACCGTGCCCAGGTCGAGCGGTTCGCTGTTCGGTGCTTCGCTTCCGAGCTCCTCGCGAAACTCGCGGCGAGCGGCAGCGAGGGGTTCCTCGCCTTCTTCCAGCTCGCCCTTGGGGATGAACCAGGCCCCGTCGTCCTTCTTGCTCCAGAAGGGCCCTCCCAGGTGAACGAGTAGGATCTCGGTTCGGCCCTCGCGTTGGCGATAGAGCAGGATCCCCGCGCTCTGCTTGCTGGCCATCGACTGACCGCGCAAGCTACGCGATACGGCCGACCCAGGTGGTCTTCGCGCCCTGGATGGCGACGCGCGCGATCTCGCGCATCAGCTCGCCCTCGATGCCCTCAGGTGCCATCTCGAACGAGGTACCGACCGAAAACACGCCTACAGAAATATCGTCGAGCACGCGCACGACTTTGTAGTGGCCGCGCTTGAGTCGCACGATGCGATAGGTCGTGCCTTCGACTTGAACCATGCCTTTAACGACCAAACTCATCGACACTCCCTTCCGGCGGATACCGATAGTACGCGCATTTTAGCAACATGTAAGGGGCGGCTGATGTCGGGAGCTCACCTACACCAGGAGGAATCTGCCGCAGCCGGTGGGGGGCTGCAATCGCAGCCGATCGCAGCTGCGCGAGAGGGCAACTTCGAGTTGGCTGAGTGCCTCGCCATGAGATTCATTTCTCGAAAAACCCCGATAAAGTCTCAATCTGAGTCGGCGGGTGGGCATGGCAAAGCTTAGCCGCTGACCCAACTGTCAGGAGCGGTAGCGAATTCGGTAGGGGGAACCGAATGGCTGCTGCCGACGAGCGCCAACAGCGCGTGGCCGGTGACATCGATTTGCAGGTAGTCGTGCACGGGGGTTTGCGGAAACGCGCCATGCACGAGCTCTGGATCAGCTGCGAGAATGCAGTTGTTGCCGTTGATTTGATGCTCGAGCAGGAACACGCGCGCACGCGCGCGGGCGGCTCGAGCAGCGCTCGAATCGACGCTCAGCAGCGCTTCGACGGTGGCGGCAGTGCGCGCCAACTCGGGCACACTGTTCGGCCCAACACCGCCCGCGTGTGGCCCGTGTTCCGGCACTGAATCGATTAGCGCGGCAGTCGCGCGTGCAAAGGTCTCACCATCCCCACGCGCTTTAGCCGCGAGCGCCGTCCAAGGTGCCCAGGGTTCGACCTGCAAATGGCGCTTGCACGAGAGCCATAAGATCTCCGGCGCACGCGAACCGAGGGCCGTGACGACCTGCGCGGCGTGCCACGGCACCGTACGCAGCTCCGGGCGTGCTGCATAAGAGAGCAAGGCGTCGCTCAGCTCGATGCCGCTCATCACCGCGAGCGCAAGCGTTCCGGCGATCAGTGCCGGCTCACTCGGGAATTGATCCACTGGGTGGCCCGCGAGGGCACGCACGAGCTCGACCTCGAGCCAACGGCGCGCGCGCGTGGCCGCGCCGCGGCCGACCCGCTGCGACATCAACGCACGCACGAGGATCGCGGCGCGACCGTGAAACATCGGCGATTTCCGATGCTGTTCACCAGTGCGCGGGCTGATGCCGAAGGTCACTCGCCCTTTGGAATCGACGCGCGTCGCGAGCCATGCTGCCGCCGCAGTGATCGGATTTTTCTCGAGCGGCGGCGTCTCGGTCTGTCGCACGAGAACATTCTCCGTCTCGAACAAGTACAGACTGTCGTCGGGCCACGCGGCGCGGAGCGTGTCGCCTTTGCGCTCCAAAGTCTGCAGCATGCCTTCCGCGTCCAACGAATTGTCGCGTGCAACGTCCGGCAAGAGCGTCACCGGCCGCCCCGGCAACGCGACCGCCAAACCATGCTTTCCCACTTCCAGCACGTCCGCGACTTGGCTCACGGCAATCGGTCGTACCGCGCGCGCGTACGAGAGCTGACAACGGAGCTCGGCACGTGCCCGGCGCTCCAAACCGCCGAAGCGACCGTCACCCAAAGCTTGCACGAAGGCGCGCAAGATCCGCTCGCCTGGCGGACCGTCGCTCACCCCCGCGCAGCCGCACAGCCCGCCTTGCGCATAGAGCGAGACGATCGGCGTCGCATCCGGCGCGTCCGGCGGAGTCGGCCATTTCTTCAGGTCGCGCTGCCAGGTCAAGAGCTCGCCCAGTGAGGCGTGAAGCACGTCACGCTCTGCGATCGCGAGCGGTAGACCGAGCGCTGATAGCGGGAATGGGCGACTCATGCTGCGTCGACTCGGCGGCGCTGCGCCCAGGCCAATGATCCCGAAAGCCCGAGTGCATCCAAAGCTGGCACGATCTCCGAGTTCATGACGTCCGCAATCACCTGCCGTTGAGTGGTCGAATCGAGCACGCCCAACGCGCGGGCAGCGTCCGAGGCGTGCGCCGGTGCGTCACGGCCTCGTGAAAATTCGAGCTCGATACCGATCACGAATTCGGCAACGCGCTCGGTCAGCTCGAGACGAAGCTCCGGCGACCAGTGTTCGGCGCGGTGCTTGGCGTAATACCAACCGAGACGGGCGTGATGCACTTCGTCGCTCACGATCGAGGTGAACACGGCGCGCAGGACCGGATCGCTTGCGCGGCGCCGACATTCAGTGAGCAACGCCGCCGCGAGCGTTTCGCCGACCGCGGTGTATTTCAACATCAGGAAATCGAGCTCTGCGAGCGAAAGCGAGTGTGGGATATCGGTCGCGAGCGCTGCGCTCGGAACTTCGACCGTCACTTCGCTGCCCTGGCAAAGACTCGCCATTCTCAAGCAGTAGTCCGCGTGCCGAATCTCGTCACTGCTGACGCGTGCGGAGGCGGCCACGAAATCGATCGGCGCTCGATTGAGCGCCAAGCTCGCAGTGACCTGCGCGAACAAGGCAACCGCGCTGTACTCGCCACCTGCCAACTTGCAGAACAGATCGCGCGCGAGGGCCAACGCCTCCTCCGGGTAGCGCGCGCGTTCGAATTCCTGCCACGGGATCGCTCGTGAGCCGCGCGAAAGCGCGCCGGCTATGGCCAAGTCGTGCACCTCGGCGAGCGGAGTGTCGCTCAACACCCGTGTGAGCCGAACATTGCCGACGGTCGTCACTGCTGGTTTTTGCCGCCGAAGGCAGCCGCAGCGAGCACGATGAAAAAGCCTGCGTTGCCAGCCATCCCCTTCTTACCGCCGGAACCTCCTGCACCCGCCGCGCTACCGGCAGCACCTGCGCTCGCCGAGCTACCACCCGCCCCCGCTGAGCTGCCAGCAGCGCCGGCCGAGCTGCCGCCCGAGCCGGCCATCATCACTTCAGTTCCACCCGAGCCGCCGTATCCGGGCGCGCCAGCGCCGCCGAAGGCGCCAATCGCCAATGCGATGTAACCCGCGAAGCCCTGAATGCCGCCACCCGTTCCGTTGGTGTGGCCGGAATGTCCTGCATCGCCCGCCTGATTGGCCGCCCCGGCGTGATTGCTTCCGCCGGCGGAACCCGGTTCGGTCGCCGAGCCACCGCAAGCCACCATTTGGCTGGGGATGATGCTCGCAATTGCGGTGCTCCAAATCATGTGGGGAACGATGGCAGTTCGTCGGGGTCCCATGTTTCGATCCTCTAGCTTAGGAGCACCTTGGCGCTCCGCGCAAGACTGCTGACTTTGCGCCGTAACCTGCAGCGCCGCCGCAGGACGCGCAGCGAGCGAGTCACAAAGCCACGGCCAATCGGCACGGCAATTCGCCTACCCCTCAGGAAATCACAGTATTTTCGCTGCGGCTTGCAACTTGCAGTCGCCAGGGTCGATGCCCTCGCCGCCCTCGCCGCCCTCGCCGCATGCGCCGCCGCAAGAAAGTACGCTCGCGGGTTTGCTCGATGAGTTTCTGCGTGAACCGAACGAAAGTCGCCGGCTACCGGCGATTGGCGACGTGGTTGGTGGAGTTTATCGCATTCTCGGTGAGCGCGGTCGAGGTTCGATGGGTGTCGTACTCGAAGCCTTCGATTTGCAACTTCATCGAAAGGTCGCAATCAAATTCGTCAACGCGGCATCCTTCGATGAAGAGGCGCGACAGCACTTCGTGCGCGAGGCGCGCGCGATGGCGCTGGTCAACCATCCGAACGTGCTCGTGATTCACTCTTTCGGGGAGCACGGTTCGTTTCCTTACTTCGTGATGGAATTGGTCAACGGGCAAAGTGTGGACGCTTGGCTCGAGCGCAGCGATCGACAAGTAGTGCTGGATGAAGCCCTGGCCATCTTGAACGATGTATGCCTCGGCGTATCGGCAATTCACGCCGCTGGCGCAGTGCACTGCGATTTGAAGCCGAGCAACGTTTTGCTCGACGATGACCTGCGAGTGCGCGTGGCTGACTTGGGCCTCGCGGCTCCGTACGTCGATGGTGAAGTGACCAAAGTGATCGCCGGCACGCCCGAGTACATGGCGCCCGAATTGGCCTTCGAAAGCGATCATCCAGCGAGTAAGAGCAGCGACATCTACGCGCTCGGCTGCATGGCGTACGAGATGTTGACCGGCAGCCTCCCCTTCGATGGTCGCAGTGCGCTCGCGATCATGGTCCGCCATGCGACCGAGGAGCCGATGCTACCGAGCCGTCGCCGTCCAGGCCTACCATCGGCTTTCGACGACGTACTCATGAAGGCACTGAGCAAGCGCCCGCAAGATCGCTTTGCGTCGGTCGATCTGTTTCGCCGCGCACTGAAGGAAGCTCGCGCATCCAGCGTCGAACCCGTACGCATCTTGGTCGCGGAAGATGACCGCGACTTCCGCGATCTGCTCGCCCTCAAGCTGAGCATGGAATTTCCAGATGCCGATATCGTGTGTGTCGAGAACGGCAGCGATCTAGTGGCGGCATTCGAAGAAAAGCCGGCGAGCGTCGTCATGGTCGACCTGCAGATGCCCATCTTGGATGGAGTCGCAGTCACCGCGCTGCTGCGCTCTCGCGCGGAAGCGCAGAACGTCCCCATCATCGTGATGACCGCCTCTGGAGGCCCCCGAGACTGGAAGCTCCTATCGTCCCTCGGCGCCGATCGCTTCTTGGTCAAACCCGTCAATCTGGACGACGTGGTCGCGACCCTGCGCAGCGCCGTCCGCGAACGCACGAGCAACCCCCCGCCCCCTGCCGCGCGGGAACAACCCAAACCTTCGTTGTGAAGGTTGAAGAAGGGGCGATCGAGATCCAGCATCGCACCTCATGGTCGCTCGCTGTCCCCGACACTTTGAGCTGACTCACGAACTGATACAGGACGTCGTAGTTTAGACCCCGCGATTGTCCGCTCCCTGAGTTTGACGCTGATTGGCGGTCGTCGCGATATGTGCGACGTCGGAACGCTGCCGGGTTCGAGCCGTGCCGTTCAACGGCGGCAACGGGAGGCACTGCCGAGCCTCAGAATGCCACCATCCACTCGACGGTGTCGCGCGGCGCTCCGAGCAACCCCAATCCCCTTTCCGCTGCTTTTAGCGGCGAATCGCGCTCTCTTCGTCCGCGACGCCGAAGGCTGCGACGGACGACTACGTGGAGCGTGACCATCAAAATCCCTCTTCGATTTCCCTAACGCAATTGAGCGAGAGCCAGAGTCAAACTCTGGACGCTGACCGGCGCAGCCGGGCGCAGCTCTGGGGCGAAAATCGCCACGCGGAGTTCTTCGAATGCCCAGCGTAGGGCCGCTGCAGCGCTACGATCGCTGAGTGTGCTTTGGCGCGCCAGGAACGAGGCCCACAGCGGCGCAAAGGGCGCGAGCTTGTCGGCGTCTTTGCGCGGATCGCTGATGGCGCGCGCGAGCCGTGCTTGAGAGGCTCGCAGGTAGCGCGGGAATTGCTCGAGCCGCGCGAGGGGTACGGATTCGACCAAGTCCGCAGGAAAGAGCTGCTCGAGCTGGGCGCGGATCTCTCCGCTGGCAAGCTTTGCGCTCGGGTGCTTGGCGGCGCTGTCGAGAGCTCGAAGCGTTGCTTGGAGCTCGGCCGAGGCGGCCGTGGCGGCGCGTTCGAGCGCCTTGAATGCCGGCGCGATGCGCGGTGTGCCGGCCGCAAGTTGCGCGTTGAACGAGGCTTGATCGTGCGGCAACGGCGCCCCTTCGACACAGCCAAAGGCTTCTTGTACGACACGCGCCAAGAACGAGTCACGAAAAGCTTCGACTTCCACGCGCGGGATCAAGAACGCGGAGCGGGGAGAAAACGGCGGCGGACACTGTTTGGCGAAAACGGAGAGTGGGCTACGAGACGCGATCGTGAACAACCGACGCACACCGATCCGCGTCGCCGCACGAGCCGCGCTCTCCGTCTCGAGCACGCTCAGATCGACCGATTTGCCGCGATCGATCAACGCGGGATAAGCCCGCACTTCCGCGCCGAAGACGCGCCGCACGATGAACGCCGGCAGTTCGCCGAAGTCCCAAGTGGTGATGCCCGTGCGCTCCCATCGAGTCGGCGGAGCCGCGCGGCGCAATGCCTCACGCGCACGGCCACCGTATTGTTCGATGAGCTCAGCCACTTCCCGACTCTGCGCCACGGTGCGCCCGCCTTCACCGACGATCCGGCAAGTGAGCCTGAGATACGGCGGCACTGCGTCCAGCCGAAATGCGTCCTCGGCAAGTTCGACGCGCGACTCCTCCGAAGCCACGCGCGCGAGTGCCGGCAACATCGCGCCCTGAAACGGCGTGAGCCGAGCCGCGACTCGCTCTGCAAGCTCCGGAATCGAGCCGAGTTCGCGGCGCAGAGCGCGAGGCAATTCACCGAGTAGCGCCGTGACCTTCTGCAAATGCCAACCGGGAATGGTCCAATCGAGCTCGCTGGGATCGAGTTGGAGCAAGAGCGGCAAGGGCACGGCCAGCGTGATGCCATCATCGTCCGCGCTGGGATCGAAACGATAGCTCACTGGGATGCTTGCGCCGTGCAGCTCGATGGTATCGGGATAGTGCTCGGGCAGAAGGCCTTGTTCGAACGTGAGCACGTCTTCGAGCTTGAGCCGCAACAAGTCTGGCTGTTTGGCCTCGGTCTTTTCCCGCCAGGTTTCGAAGGTCTTGCCACTGACGACTTGCTCCGGCACTCGCCGTTCGAAAAAGTTCAGCAGCGCTTCGTCGTCCGCGAGCAGATCGCTTTGGCGCGCCTTGTCCCGATAGCGCGCGACCTCTTCGAGCAGCTGACGATTGTCGTTTTGGAAGCGGCCCTTGGAACGGTACTCACCGCGGACCAGCGCGTGTTCCAAGAACATCAGCCGCGCGCGCCCCGGCGAAATGCTGGCGTAGTCGACGCTGCGCCCGCGAAACACGGGCAAACCGAAGAGCGTGGCGTTCTCTTTGATCGTGCTGCGAGCCGATTTTTCGGACCAATGCGGATCCGAGTAGCTGCGTTTGAGCAAGTGCGCGCCAATCTCGTCGAGCCATTCCGGGTCCAACTTGGCGGCGGTGCGCGCGAACAGCTGACTCGTCTCGACCAGCTCGAAAGCCATCACCCACGCGGGTGGTTTCTTGGCCAGACCAGACGACGGATGCAGCATGAAGCGAGTCTGTTTCGCGCCAATGTACACACGCTGTTCGGGATTCCACTGACCGATCTTGGAGAGCAGTCCGGTCAGCAACGCACGATGCACCCGCAGTTCCAGCTCGCCCGCGCTTCCAGGCGGCTTGCGGACGTCCTTCGCGCCGTTCAAGCTCAGCTCTTGTGCGACATCGTCGAGCTGGCGATGCACTTCACCCCATTCGCGAACCCGCACGAACGACAAGAAATTGTCACGGCACAAGCGCCGCAATTCCCCGGTGCCTTTGACCTCGCGCACGAACGACCAAAGCTTGAGCAAAGCGACGAAGTCGGAATACTCGTTGCGGAAGCGTTGGTGCAGCTGATCGGCTTTTTGCTCTGCGCCACGCGGGCGTTCACGCGGGTCTTGAATGTTGAGCGCCGCAGCGAGAATCAGCACCTCGGCGAGACATCCCTCCTCGACGCCCGCCAAGATCATGCGTCCAACGCGTGGGTCGACCGGAAAACGCGCCAGGCGTGCGCCCAACGCGGTGAGTTTTCTCTCGTCGTCGAGCGCGCCGAGCTCTTGCAGCACACGATAACCCTCGGCGATCGCGCGGGAGTGCGGCGGATCGAGAAACGGGAAGTCTTCGACATCGCCCAATGCGAGCGCTTTCATCCGCAAGATCACGCCCGATAGACCGGTGCGTTTGAGCTCTGGGTCGGTGAATGCCGGGCGCGCAGCGAAGCTCTCTTCGTCGTACAAGCGCACGCAGATCCCCTCGCGCACACGCCCGCATCGCCCCTTGCGCTGATCGGCGCTCGCCTGTGAAACGGCCTCGATGTGCAGACTCGTGGTCCCGGTGCGCGACTCATAGCGCGAAAGCCGAGCCACGCCGGTATCGACGACGTACACGATGCCAGGAATCGTGAGCGATGTTTCAGCCACATTGGTGGCCAGGATCACACGCCGCTCGGAGATGCTCGAGAAAACCTTGCGCTGATCGGCAGCCGAGAGCCGCGAATACAGCGGCTGAATCACGGTGTGCCGCAGTTTCTTCCCGACGAGTTCGCGCTCGGCTTCACGAATCTCGCGCTCGCCGGGCAGAAATACCAAAATGTCACCGCGTGGATCGAGCGACGTGATTGAAGCCACCGCGTTGGCGACTGCTTCCGGCAAGTCCAACTCTGGTTCCGGCGGCTCGTACAACACCTCCACCGGAAACGTGCGTCCTTCGACCTGAATCACCGGGGCGCCGCCGAAAAACTCGGAGAAGCGCTCGGTTTCGATCGTCGCCGAACTGATCAACACTTTCAAATCGGGACGCTCGGGCAGAATGCTCTTCAGCCAGCCGAGCAAAAAGTCGATCGTCAGACTGCGTTCGTGCGCTTCGTCGATGATCAGCGTGTCGTAACGACGGAGCAAGCGATCGCCTTGAATCTCGGCGAGCAGAATGCCGTCCGTCATGAACTTCACGTACGTGCGCGCGCTCGTCTTTTCCTCGAAGCGGATCTGGTATCCGACCTCTTGCCCGAGCTGACATTCGAGCTCGGTAGCGACGCGCGCCGCCACGCTGGTCGCGGCAATGCGCCGTGGCTGAGTGACGCCAATCCAACCCTCGGTACCTCGACCCATGTCCAGGAGGATTTTTGGCAATTGTGTGGTCTTACCGGAGCCCGTCGCGCCGGCCACGATGACGACTTGGTTCGCTTCGACCGCAGCCATGATGTCCGCAACCCGCGCCGATATCGGCAATTCCTCCGGATAGCGAATGCGCGCACGACCGGACTCAGAGGGAGTCACGGCGCGCGCTGGAACGGAGGGGGCAGACATGGCCGACGGGGAATAGCACGCGTCCGCGGGCTGGGGAGCAGGAGACCTCGCTGCGCCAGATCGGGCCAAGAAGGACCACGCGCGCTGGAAAAGGGGAGCGGCGTGGCAAGGGCTAGAAGCGCGACCTGGACGAGACCCGCGCCCCTCCTGAGCTGATGGGCATTGGCAATATGGTTACTCGGACAATCCCTCTTCAAACACTCCACCTACATGACTGAAGTGACGTACAGCATTGCTGCTATCGATTTAAATCGATCTCTCAGTGTTTTATTTGTTGACCAACCGAGCAGGATGCCTCATGGTATGAGGGTCATGTTGCGCATAGTCCTCATCCCCTCGAAGCCGTGGAATCGCGAATGCGATTGCCGGCAGAGCTATGCGCAAGCCCATACGTTCATGGGAGGTCTGGGTAGCTAGGGGCGCGCTTTTACACTGATTTTCAGTGGAAAGCCGCCCGGGAAACCGAGGCGGCTTTTTTCGTTTTTGGGCTCGGGGCTCGTCCTCGGAAGGCGGCTGGCGCTGTAAACGCCGGGCATCGTTGCTAGGTGGTTCGACTCCACACGGGCTCACGATTGGGGCGAAAAGTGTATCTAAAGTCATTATCTAATATCAAACATCGGATTCGATAGCATCGAGTCCGTGGCGTAAAAGGGAGCGTGCCGGGCTTTTACCCCGTGCGGTGAGAGTTCGAATCTCTCCGGACTCACTCGAGATCTGCCTGCGATTGGTTCGCGCGAATTCAGGCATTTTTCGGCTTCCCGCGTTCGTAGCTCATTGGTCGAGCAGCGGTTTCTTAAACCGTCGGCTGAGGTTCGATTCCTCACGGGCGCACTACACCCAACGCACTTGGGTGTTGAAAACGTAGGGGCTCACTCGAGCTCCATCTTCCGGGGTCGTCTAACGGCAGGACCCGCGGCTCTGAACCGCTCAACGTTGGTTCGAATCCAGCCCCCGGAACGAGAAGCGCAAGTGTGCCCTGTGATCTCTGACAATCGAGAACGGCGTGACGGCGTGCAGTGAAGCATGCGGCGGTCTCCCGTGTACGCGGAGTCGGTCTTGCCAAGACCGATTCAAAGAGTCGGTCTTTCCGGGACCGCCTCTGGGACGGCCCGCACGGGTCGTCCCTCATCTCGTAGGGCTTGTGTGTTGGAACACTGGGCAGATTGTTAATCTGTCTCCCGCAGGTTCGATTCCTGCCCCTACGGCTGATGCTCGCGGCCGCTCTTCATTTGAGGAGGCGCCGCTATCCCTCGACAGCTGACCCGGTGACAGCGCTCGCCTGAAGAGCGAGAGAGGCTCGTTCGACTCGAGCTCGAGGGACCATCAGCGTGTAAGTCATTGGTAGACATCCTCGCTTGGAACGAGGGAGCAGCAGGTTCGATTCCTGCCACGCTGACTGTGACGCGAGGGAGCAAGTGGAACCCGGCTGGTCGTGACCCAGTCTCCGACGGGAGCATTACCCGTGCGTCACCCCAATTTCTGGTCTGCTCTCGCCCGCGGATCGGGCAGTGGATTTCCTAAATCTGCCAAGCTCGTTCGACTCGAGCCGAGAGCGCCAAGGGTCGGTCCAAGCTTTGGTACCGACTCCGATGCTTCGTGATGCGACAGGTGTCGCAGCCTCTCTGTCCAAGGGGTGAGAGCGGATCGTTACCGCTACGAAGCGCTACAGGGTGCAGGCCATGGTGGCCAAGTGGATTCCAAATCCGCAGGATGAGGTTCGATTCCTCAGCGCCCTGCCGGTAGTGCATGAGCAAGCGGAGGGCTCATGCACTACCGAATGGGCTTGTGCCGAAGGCGGCGTGCCTGCCCTGCAAGCAGGCTTTCTCGGAGCGTTACCGAGCAGGTCCACGGAACTAGCATCGCAGCCGAGTTGCGCTGCGGTGCGCCTGCCCATGCAGCACGATGGCCGTGCACCTCGTTGGTATCGAGGCGGGTTCGGTTCGATTCCGAACGTGGGCTCCGGTAGTCCCGAAAGCACCTGCTCCTTGTAGCGGTGCGATTAGGGACGGCCTTTGCGGGTATCCTCTTGGTGAGGGGCCAGCCTTCCAAGCTGCGCTTTGCTCGGTTCGATCCCGAGTATCCGCTCCGTGCAGCCAAGGTGTTACGGAAGCACTCGTCCTTGCCGAGGACAGGGCTCGGGTTCGACTCCCGA
>Ga0164241_10002655_pt1 | contig 18966 bp, 17 predicted proteins | sample OricomyardsoilBY_FD_108780 | JGI IMG/M metagenome (GOLD analysis project Ga0164241, IMG submission 108780) | Backyard soil microbial communities from Emeryville, California, USA - Original compost - Back yard soil (BY) | ecosystem: Environmental > Terrestrial > Soil > Unclassified | place: USA...
GAGGTCGCCCTGACCCGCGATCATCCAGGCGTGGGTCAGCCGCTTGCCGTCGCGGTCGAACTCCGCGGTGCCGGTCTTGGCGATCACCGGCGGGCCGGGGATGTCGCGGAGCCCGACGCCTGTTCCGCGCAACACAACCCCGCGCAGCATCCCCTTGAGCGTCGCGTCCTGCGCGGCCGTGAGCGGCTCGGGGTTCGCCTGCTCGGGGTTCACCGACGTGATCAGCTGCGGCACCACGGTGTGGCCGGCGACGACCGACGCCATCACGGTCGCCATCGTCATGGGCGACGCCAGGACCTGGCCCTGCCCGATCATGTCGGCCGCCTTCGTGGTCTCGGAGGTCGGCGGCACGACGCTCCCGAAGTACGCCGGGAAGCCGAGGTCGTGGTCGACCCCCATCCCGAGGGTCGCGGCCGAGTCGGCCAGGTCGTGCGCCCCGAGCTTCGTCCGCTCGTTGATGTAGGCCGTGTTGCAGGAGTTCGCCAGTGCCGTGGCCAACGTGATCCGGCCATTGGCGGACGGAGGGTAGAAGCTGTCGTTGGTGAACACCTTGCCGTCGACCGTCACGCTCGTCGGGCAGTCGACCGGCGAAGAGGGCGTGACGCCCTTCTTCAGCAGTGCCAGCGAACCGACCGTCTTGAACGTCGAGCCCGGCGCGAACCGACCGTACGTCGCGTCGTTGTAGCCGTTGTTCCCGGGCCCGTTGGCCGCGGCCAGGATCGCGCCACTCGAGGGCTCGATCGCGACGATCGCGCTGGCCGGACCGACGTTGCTGAGGATCCGCTCGGCCAGCAGCTGGAGCCGCGGCTCGAGGGTGAGATGCAGCGGCGTCCCATCGACCGCCCGGCTCTTGAACAGCTGCCGGCCGTCACCCTTGGCGTCGACGGCGGCCACGATCACGCCGGGGGTGCCGCGCAGCTGCGCGTCGTACCGTGCCTCGAGGCCCGACAGCCCCGCCAGGTCGCCGACGGAGTACACACCTGGGTTGTCCTTGATGATCTCGGCGGTCACCGGCCCGACGGTGCCCAGGATCGGCGCCGCGAACTCCTTGGTGATCCCGAGGGGGATGTCGTCGGCGATCGCGTCGACGCCCTTGATGTCGTTGTACTGCGCCATCACGGCGCCGGGCACCTCGTCCTTGCGGTAGGCGATCGCCTGCACGAAGGCCTTGGGCCCGGCCGCCTTGACCTGCTTGACGTACGGCGCGACGTCGATCCCGACGAGCTGGGCCAGACGACGTGCGGAGTCGGGCGCCCGCGCCGGGCCGACCTTGAGCCGGTCCACCCCGAAACGCAGCACCGGGCGTTCGGTCACCAGGCCGTCACCGTGCGGCCCGAGGATGTCGCCGCGCTTCGCGCCGATCGCCGTGGTCTCCAGCTTCTCACCGGCCTTCAACGACGACTCGACGACGGCGTCGGACCAGGTGACCTCCCATACCGAGCCGGATGCCGTCAGCGGGGCGGTGGTCGAGTAGGTCCAACCTCCGCCGATCGGCCACGCCCAGTCCAGCGTCGCAGTCGCCTTCCCGTCACCGTCCTCGGTCACCGACGCGACGGTGACCTTCGGCTTCACGTCCGCCAGGTCGCCGAGCGCCTTCTCGTACGCGTCCTGGGTGGCACCTGCCGACTCGTCGACGAACATCACCTTCGACAAGTCACCCGACGCGAGACCCGAGGCGAGAGCATCGGCTGTCGGGCCCGGCTTCGGCCCGTCGTCACCGCCGGCACAGCCCGCGAGACCGGCACCGAGAACGAGCACCAGTGGTGCAACGGCGTACGGGCGCCGAGAGATCCGCATGCCCGTCATCTTGTCGGACCGCCGGTCAGGACCCTGCGTCCGACTCCTCCACCCGCACGCAGCAACGGTCGGGTCCGGGGTCCAGGCGGGCCGAGGTGTGCTCGCAGCCCAGACCCTCCAGCACGCCTCCGACATAGTCGTGGTTGACGCCGCAGACGAGCGCGGTGTGCTCGCGGGCGAGCGCGTCGAAGGGGCAGTTGCGCAGCACCAGCCCATCGCCCACACGGGTCGGCTCGAAGCCGCGTCCGGTCAGCACCTCGGCGGATCGTTCGAGCTCGCCGCCCTCGCCCTCGTGCTCCCCTGCGTCGTACGCCGTGCCGTCCCGGTGGCCGGCGGCACGGGCCTCCTCGGCCAGTGCCTCGGTCAGGGGTGCTCCCTCGATGGAGCGCTCGACTGCGGCCGCGAAGACGTGCCCCACCAGCTCGTATCCCCGCTCCGGTAGGGACACCGCGATGTCGGTGGCCGATCGCCGATAGACCTTCGCCGGGCGTCCGGCGCCGGGTCCGGTGCGTCCGGAAAGCCGCCGGTGGTCGACCGTCAGCAGACCGGCCTCCACCAGCTTGTCCAGGTGGAACCGCGCGGTGTGGGTGGGCACGCCGACCGCACGTGCTGCCTCCTCTCGGCCGACCCCGTCGTCCCGGCCGGCGACGAAGTCGTAGAGGCGACGACGCACCGGGTCGGCCAACGCCCCGATCGCGGAGAACGCGTCTCCCATGCCGATACCTCCTCTTGACGGCGAGCCTTCTAACAGACATATTAGTCACTAATAGAATGTTCGGTCCAGAAGGAGATTCCATGGCCGAGGTGGTCGCCGTACAGCTCGACCCCCCGATCGGCGAGCAGCTCGAAGAGGCGCGATGGCGCCCACGGATCACTCATGAGCCCGGGCCGGTCGATCTGGCCGTAGCCGAGAAGGCCGCGACCGACATGCTCGCGGCACTCGGGCTGCCGATCGACTCCGCGGACATGTTCGAGACACCGCGCCGCTTGGTCCACGCGTACGCCGAGATGCTGACGCCGCCCGAGTTCGACTCGACGACGTTCGAGAACGCCGCCGGGTACGACGAGCTGGTCCTGGTCTCGGACATCCCGGTGCACTCGCTCTGCGAGCACCACCTGCTGCCCTTCACCGGGGTCGCCCACGTCGGCTACCTCCCGAGCGCCCGTATCCTCGGGCTCTCGAAGTTCGCCCGGACCGTGGAGTTCTTCGCCCGTCGGGCCCAGACCCAGGAGCGGCTGACCATGGAGATCGCCGATCACCTCAGCGAGCGACTCGAGCCCCACGGGGTCGGCGTCGTGATCGAGGCCGAGCACACGTGCATGAGCCTGCGCGGCGCGAAGGCCGCGGGTGCCCGCACCGTCACCGCCGCCCTGCGCGGCCGGATGCGCGACGACCCGAAGACCCGCGCCGAGTTCCTCTCGCTCACCCGCGACCGGGCGGTCGCCCGATGAGCGCCCCGATCGTCCTGGTCGGTGGTGGCCTGGCCACCGGCACCGCCGTCCGCGAGCTCCGCACGCAGGGGTACGCCGGCGACCTGGTCGTGATCGCCGGCGAGAACCACGCGCCGTACGAGCGTCCGCCGTTGTCCAAGGGCTATCTGCTCGGCAACGAGCCGGCCGAGAAGGCGCTGGTCAACGCCGAGAGCTGGTACGCCGAGCACGACGTCGACCTCCGCACGGACGTGACTGTCGAGTCGGTCGACCCCGACGCCCGGACCCTCCGCGCCGGGGGCGAGGACCTCGAGTGGGCCGGACTGCTGCTGGCCACCGGCGCGACGCCGCGCCACCTCGCGCTCGCCGACGACTCGGGCGCACCGGTGCACTACCTGCGCACCCTCGACGACTCGACCGACCTCAAGGCGCAGCTGCAGCCCGGTGCTCGCATCGGCATCATCGGCGGTGGCTGGATCGGGCTTGAGGTCGCCAGTGCCGCCCAGCAGGCCGGCGCCGAGGTCACCGTGCTCGAGGCGCTCGACCAGCCGCTGCGCAACGTGCTCGGCGCCGAGGTCGGCGCGCTGTTCGCCCAGCTCCACCGCGAGAAGGGCGTCGACGTCCGCACCGGAGCGCAGATCGACGCGATCACCACCAGCTCGGACGGCGCGACGATCCGGCTGGCGGACGGTGACTCGCTCGTCGTCGACCGCCTGGTCGTGGGCGTCGGCGTCGCCCCGATGACCGACCTCGCGTCGACCGCCGGCATCGCGGTCGACAACGGCATCCTGGTCGACGCAGGGCTCCACACGTCGGCGTCCGGGATCTTCGCCGCCGGCGACGTCGCCAACGTCGACCACCCGGTCCTCGGCCATCGCCTGCGGGTCGAGCACTGGGACACCGCGATCAAGCACGGCACCGTGGCTGCCACCAACCTGCTGGGTGGCAACGCCGTCGCCGACCACCTGCCCTACTTCTTCACCGACCAGTACGCCCTCGGCATCGAGTACGTCGGCAACCCGGGGCCGGAGGGCTTCGACCGCGTGGTCATCAGCGGAGACACCGAGGGCCCGGTCGAGCAGCGCACCTTCCGCACGTGGTGGATGCGCGGCAACCGGGTCGTGGCGGGCATGCATGTCAACGACTGGGATGCCATCGAACGCGTGCGTGAGCTGGTCGGCACCGAGGTCGACGAGGCCGAGCTCCAGCAGTGATCCGGGTGTGAGTCAGCCGGTGACCGCCGGCAGCTTCTCCAAGGCCCCGGCGACGGCCTGCTGCAGCTCGGCGTCCTCCCACGTGTGGTCGACGAGGTCGCCGCGCAGGTACGCGTCGTACGCCGCGAGGTCGAGGTGCCCGTGCCCGCACAGGGCGGTCAGGATCACCTTCTCCTCGCCGGTCTCCTTGCACGCCATCGCCTCCTCGACGGCGGCGGCCAGGGCGTGCGTCGGTTCGGGCGCGGGCACGATCCCCTCGGTGCGGGCGAACAGCACTCCGGCGGCGAAGCACTCGGACTGCGTCTTGGCGACCGCCTCGAGCTCACCGGTCTCGTGGAGGTGGGAGATCAGCGGGCTCATGCCGTGGTAACGCAGGCCGCCGGCGTGGATCGGGTCCGGCACGAAGTCGTGGCCGAGCGTGTGCATCTTCATCAGCGGAGTCATGCCGAGGGTGTCGCCGAAGTCGTAGGCGTAGGTCCCCTGCGTCAGCGAGGGGCAGGACGCCGGCTCTACGGCCCGGACCGTCGGTGACATCGCGCCGGCCCACTTCTCGCGCAGGAACGGGAACGCGAGCCCGCCGAAGTTCGACCCGCCACCGGTGCACCCGACCAGCAGGTCTGGCTTCTCACCGACCGATGCCAGCTGCAGGAGCGCCTCCTCACCGATCACGGTCTGGTGGAGCAGGACATGGTTGAGCACGCTGCCGAGGGCGTAGTTGGTCGTCGGGTCCTGGGCGGCGACCTCGACGGCCTCGCTGATCGCGATGCCCAGGCTCCCGGTGGAGCTCGGATCCCGCTCCAGGATCGTGCGGCCCGCGTTGGTGAGGTCGCTCGGGCTGGGGTGCACCGTGCCGCCGAAGGTCTCGATCATCGTGCGCCGGTAGGGCTTCTGGTCGTACGACGCCCGCACCTGCCACACCTCGCACTCGAGGTCGTACTGCGAGCAGGCGAACGCCAACGCGGTGCCCCACTGCCCGGCCCCGGTCTCGGTGCTGAGCTTCTTGATCCCCGCCTTGGCGTTGTAGTACGCCTGCGGCACCGCGGTGTTCGGCTTGTGCGAGCCGGCCGGGCTCACGCCTTCGTACTTGTAGTAGATGCGAGCCGGCGTACCCAGGGACTTCTCGAGCCGGTGGGCGCGGAAGAGCGGCGACGGGCGCCACAGCGCGTACACGTCGAGCACCTCCCCCGGGATCTCGACGTACTGGTCGCCGGAGACCTCCTGGAGGATCAGATCCATCGGGAAGAGTGGCGTCAGGTCGTCCGGCCCGACCGGCTGGCCGGTGCCCGGGTGCAGCACCGGCGGCGGTGGCGTCGGCAGGTCGTGCAGAACGTTGTACCAGCGCGTCGGCTGGTCGCTCTCGGACAGCAGGATCTTGTGACGGGTGTCGGGCATGGCACAGCGTGGCACGCGGCTGTGACCCGAGTCACCTGCGTCTAGGAATACCTGGCCTCGTTGAACGTTGAACTGGACAAGTGGTTGAAACTTCAACCCAGACCAGACCCTCAGGAGGCCCTGCATCATGACGAACACCCCGTTCGAGCCCGCTACCACCGTGATCGATGACATCGCGGGTGACTACACCCTCGACGTCGCCCACACCCGCTTGGGCTTCAGCGCCCGCCACGCCATGGTCACCACGGTCCGCGGCGCGTTCAAGGAGTTCGAGGGCACGGCGCACGTCGACACCGCGAACCCGGCCGACAGCAAGGTCGAGCTGACCATCAAGGCCGACAGCATCGACACCGGCGTCGAGGACCGCAACGCGCACCTGCGCTCGGCCGACTTCTTCGAGATCGAGCAGCACCCCGAGATCACCTTCACCTCGACCGACGTCGAGCGCGACGGCGACGACTGGACGATCACCGGCGACCTGACCATCAAGGGCAACACCCGGCCGATCACCGTGGAGTTCGAGTCCACCGGCTCGGCCCGCGACCCCTTCGGCAACCTGCGGATCGGCTTCGAGGGCCAGACCACCCTGTCCCGCAAGGACTGGGGCCTGACCTGGAACGCCGCCCTCGAGACCGGCGGCTTCCTGGTGTCGGACAAGATCAAGCTCGAGTTCGACATCTCCGCCATCCAGAAGTGACCGCTGACCCGGCCCGTGTCGACGGCCAGGAGCGCTGACCCGGCGTTTCTTCACCGCTGACAACCCCGACCCGGCTCTTGTCCACCACCTGGTGGTGACAGCAAGAGCCGGGTCGGCGTCATTTGGTGCAAACAGGGGCCGGGTCAGCGCAATGGGCGTGCACCCGGGGCGTCGGGATGGTCTGATACCGCCTCATGAGAGAGCTGACGCTGCCGGAGGGCCTGACCTCCCGCGTACTGACCATGGACGACGCCCGCGCCGTGTTCGAGGTGGCGGCGGCCCAGGAGCAGCACGACATCGGCCGGACCGAGATCGAGCCCGCCGACATCGTCAGCGACTGGAGCCGACCCAGCTGGGACGTCGCCACCCACACCATCGGTGTCTTCGACGGCGACCGGATGGCGGCGTACGGCGAGATCACCAGCCACGACCGTGGCGACGCCGCCGTGCACCCCGACTACCGCCGCCGCGGCATCGGTACGGCGATCGCCGGCTGGCTGCAGCGGACGGCCGAGGACCTCGGGGGAGCGGGCTACGGCACCCCGGTCCCCGAGGGCTCCGCCGGCGACCACCTGCTGGCGAAGCTGGGGTACCGGATCCGCCACACCAGCTGGGTGCTCGCGCTGCCCGAAGGCAAGGAGATCGAGCACCGGGACCTGCCCGCGGGATATCAGATCCGCGAGGCTCGACCGGACGAGTACCGCGACGTGCAGAACGTGATCGAGGACGCGTTCCTCGAGTGGTCGGTGCGCGACCGCGAGTCGTTCGAGGACTTCGAGGCGTCGGTGATCGGACGTCCCGGCTTCCAGCCGTGGAACCTGCGGGTGGTCACCGACACCGACGCCGACATCGTCGGAGTCGCGCTGGTGATCATGGCCGGCGAGGAGGCCGACGAGGCCTACATCGACCGACTGGCCGTGCGTCAGGACCAGCGCCACCGCGGGCTCGCCCAGGCGTTGCTCGTCGACGCCTTCGCCCTGGGCCGCGAGCACGGGGCGAAGCGCTCCGCCCTCTCGACCGACTCACGCACGGGCGCGCTCAGCCTCTACGAGAAGGTCGGGATGGAGGTCGACGACGTCTGGGTGAGCCGCGCGATCGGCGTCTGACTGCCGACTTCGGCGGATCAGTGCCGGCCCGTCTGGTACCGGTGGGGGTCCCACACCCGGGTGCGGCCGTGCCACCGGCGGCGGTGGATGAACCGTCGAATGACCAGCAGGTAGACGATCGCGGCCACCAGCAGGAACAGCGGGTGGTGGAAGCCCCACCAGATCACCACGATCGCCAGCAGCAGCTTGAACAGGAATGGCACGCGCGGCATCTCCCAGCCGCGCTCGCGGCGTACGGGTGCCGATGTCGCCGGCTGCGGGGGCCGGCGCGGGAGCTGCTGCGCGGCACGCGGCCGGGGAAGGTCGCGGAACGCCGGAGCCAGGTCGGCCGCGGTGCGTGCCGCCCAGATCTGCTCGAGACGTTCGCTGTGCTCGTCGACGGTGATCCGCCCCAGCGCGAAGTGCTCGCCCAGCTCGCGGGCTGCGGATTCGCGCTCGGCGTCGCCGATGCGCAGTCGGTCGTTCACCAGTCCTCCTCGTCGTCCCGCGGGTCACGCTGAGGTCGATCGCCCAGATCGTCGACCTCGTCACCCGGATGGTCGGCCAGGATCTGGTAGAGCGCCCGACGCGCCTCGACGAGGACGCCGACAGCGGCTCGCCGCTGGTCGTCGGTGCCGGTGGTGATGATCTGCCAGACGGCGTTCATCACCCGGCCGAGCTCGGGCTTGAGGCTGGCGAAGTCGACACCGGACTCGTCGTCGTCCGGGCTGTCGGCGCCCTCCGCGAACGGCGCCCAGAGCCCGGCCACCTCGGACTCGTGGTCCGCGAGGAAGTCACGGCCCGCGTCGGAGAGCCGGAGAGTACGCCGGCCGCGCTCGTCGTCGCCCTCCACCAGGCCCTCGTCCTCGAGCTGGGAGATGGTCGGGTAGACCGATCCGGGGCTCGGCCGCCAGGCGCCGCCGGTCCGGTCCGCGATCTCCTGGATCACCTGGTAGCCGTTGAGCGGACCGTCCGCCAGCACGGCCAGGATCGCGACCCGTACGTCGCCCCGGCGGGCACGTGGAGCCCGAGCACGCTCCTGCTGAGCCAGGCCGAACAGCCCGGCCAGCCACGGCGGCGGTCCGGAGCGACGGTTGGGTGGCCCCCACTGCCAGTTGCCCCACTGCCCGCTCCACTCGCCGCCACGATGAGCCCGACCGCCACCGTGACCGCCAGCATGACCGCCGGGGCCCCGCCCGTGCTGCTGGAACATCTGCTCGAACTCGCGTCCCCAGTCCCGTCCCATCAGTCCCGTCCCATCCCGTTGTCTCCCTCGCGCTTCGTCACTCGGTCGCGATCGTTCGACGATGCTACGTCGATCGTTCGCGATATATCGCGACAGTACGCGACCGGGCGGTGCTGGACAAGAGCCTCTCTCGAGGTTCTACCGGCAGGTTCTACGTTGTCGTCATGACCGACTGGGCCGCGCTGTACCGAGCCAACACCGACGCCGTCACGGTGCTCACCGAAGGACTCTCGGACGAGCAGCTCCACACCCGCGTGCCGGCCACCCCGGAGTGGACGGTGCGCGACGTGCTCGCCCATCTCGCAGGATCGCCCTCGGACGCCCTGAGCGGACGCATGGACGGTGCCCCCGGACCGGAGTGGACGGCACGGCACGTCGGCGAGCGCTCCGAACGCACCCCGGTCGAGCTGGTCGCCGAGATCCGCGGGGTCGTCGACGACGTCGTCGCGACGCTCGAGGGGAACGACCGACCGGCCCTGGTCTGGAACCTCGCGGTCCACCACGCCGATCTGCACGAGGCCCTCGGTCTGGGGATCCCGCCCGACCACATGTGGCAGCCGATCGCCGACGCCATGCGGCCCGCCCTCGGTGCGAACGCCGCGGCGTTCGCCGGCGTCTGCGACTACGAGCTCTTCCGGGCGTACTTCTCCCGGCGCTCGCGGGCCCAGACGGCGGCCTGGGGCACCGGCCTGGACCAGGCCACCCTGGACGACATCAGCATCTTCGGACCACGCGACGACGACCAGCCGGTTCCGGACTAGCCGGTGTTGCGCATCCCGGCCGCGATGCCGTTGATGGTGAGCAGCAGCGCCCGCTCGAGGTCGGGGTCGTCCTCCCCGCGGCGGTAGCGCCCGAGCAGCTCGAGCTGCAGGTGGTGCAGGGGCAGCAGGTAGTTGTCGCGGATCTCCAAGGTGGTGCGCAGGGTCGACTCCCGGTCGAGCAGCGCGGTGTCACCGGTCACGGCCAGCACCCGGTCGACCGTCAGGTCGAACTCCTGCCGGATCTGGTCGAGCAGCGGTCGCAGCTCCGCAGGCGCCAGGGCGGCGTATCGATGGGCGATGTCGAGGTCGGTCTTGACCAGGGTCATCGAGACGTTGCCGAGGAAGGTCCGGAAGAACGGCCAGGCGGCGTACATCTCCTGCAGGACGCCGAGGTCCGGCTCGACCCCGAGCCCCGACCCGACGCCGAACCACCCCGGCACGATCTGCCGCGACTGCGTCCAGCCGAACACCCACGGGATCGCGCGCAGGTCCTCGAGGCCGGCGTCCGCACCGGGCCGACGGGCGGGACGCGAGCCGATGTGAAGGGCACCGAGCAGGTCGACCGGCGTCGCCGTCAGGAAGTACGCCGCCAGCCCGGGGTCCTCGACCAGGCCGCGGTAGCGCGACTGGGCGGCCTCGGAGATCCGGTCCATGGTCGTGTCCCAGCGCACGGCCTGCTCCGGCGTACGCCGGTCGGTGCGATGCAGGATGCTGGCCTCGACCGTGGCGGCGAGAGCGAGCTCGAGGTTGTGCCGGGCCAGGGCGGGCAGCGCGTACTTGTCGCTGATCACCTCGCCCTGCTCGGTGATCTTCACCTCGCCGTCGACGGTGCCGGAGGGCAGCGCCATGATCGCGTCGTACGTCGGGCCGCCGCCGCGACCCACGGAGCCACCACGGCCATGGAAGAACCGCAGGCGTACGCCGTGCCGTCGCGCGACGTCGCGGGCGCGGCGCTGGGCGAGCTGGATCTGCCACTGCGAGGTCGTGATGCCGCCGGCCTTGTTGGAGTCCGAGTAGCCGAGCATCACCTCCTGCACGTCGCCGCGCAGCCGCACCAGCTCACGGTAGGACGCGTCGGTCAGCAGCGACTCGAGGATGCTCTCGGTCTGCTCGAGCTCGTCGACGGTCTCCAGCAGCGGCACGAAGCCGATCCGGGCGACGCCGGACGCGAGGTCGACGAGACCGGCCTCACGCGCAAGCACGACCGCGGCCAGCACGTCGCCGCCGTCCCTGGTCATCGAGACGATGTAGCTCTCGACCGACCGCTGCCCGAGCTCGTCGAGGGCCCACCTGATCGCCCGGAAGGTCTCGGCGGTCACCGCGCCCTCGTCGTCGAGCGGCAGCGGGTTGTGCGCGAGCGGTCGGCGGCCGGCCAGCTCGTCACTGAGCACCTTGGCGCGGGTGCCGCGGTCGAGGTCGGCGTACGGCGTGCCGAGCTCGCCGATGCGATCCAGGAGCTGACCGACGGCGTGGTGGTGCTTGGCTGCGTGCTCCCGGACGTCGAGGGTCGCCAGGGTGAGCCCGGTGGCGGCGACCGTGCGGACCAACCGCTCGACCTCTCCCCCGGCGACCACCGGCCCCTGGTGGTCGAGCACCGACCGATGGAGCATGAGCAGGTCGTCGAGCAGCTCGCCGTCATCGGCGTAGTCGCGCCCGGCGACGTGCCGGGCACCGCTCCGGATCCGCGCCTCGGTCAGCCCCAGCCGGACATGGATGCAGGTGAGGAAGAGCCGGTACGGCTCCTCGGCGTTGAGCCGTCGGTACCGGGGCTCGAGCTCGCCCAGGCGCGGCAGCGACCGCTCGAGACTCTCGCGCAGCTCCCCGGACACCCCACCGACCCGGGTGCTCACCGAGAGGTCGCGCCGGAGACGGTCGACGAGCATCCGGAGCAGCCGGATGCCGTGCATCGCCTGCAGCGTCAGCACCTCACGGGTGGTCGCCGGGGTGACGTGCGGGTTGCCGTCGCGGTCACCACCGACCCAGCTTCCGAACCGCAGCGGCCGGACGTCGGGTGGCAGCACCACCCCGATCCCGGCCAGCCGGTCACGGAGCTCCTCGAGCACGTCCGGCAGCGCCGCTCCGGACAGCCCCTCGAGGTAGTAGACGACGTTGCGCGCCTCGTCGGTGGGCTCGGGCGGCTCGATCCGGATCTCGTCGGTGAGCCACAGCAGCTCGATGGCCTCCTCGAGCCGGCGGGTGCGGCGCGGACCGTCCGGCTCCTCCAGCAGCGCCGCGACGCGGCGGAGCTTGTCGATCGTGGAGCGACGCGCCACTTCGGTCGGGTGAGCGGTGAAGACGGGGCGCAGGGCGACATGCCGGAGGATCTCGGCCACCTCGCCGGTGTCGACGCCCGCCTCGGCGAGGCGGCCGACGGCCTGCTCCACCCAGCCGCCCTCCTGCTCGCGGAGCCGGGCGAGGGTATGGCCGCGATGGACCTGTTCGGTGATGTTCGCCAGGTGGAAGTACGCCGTGAACGCGCGCACCAGCCGGGTGATCGTCGCCAGGTCGAACTCCGGGAGCTGGTCCAGCCGGTCCTCCTTGGCGTGGGCCCGCACGTCCTCCACCAGGGCGAGCAGCTGCGCGCCCTCCGCTCTCGCCAGGGTCTCGCCGAGGATCGAGGTCACCCGGCGGATGTCGCGACGCAGCTCCTTGCCCGGCGAGGCGTCCGCGGTGGCGGCCGGCGACGGCTCCGGCGTCAGCGGGTCATCGACGGGCATGCCACCATGGTCGCCGACGCCGTCCCATCGGCCGTCAGGGCGTTCACGGGTCGGGCGATGATGGGGTGTCACATACCCCTCCGGGGTACACTCGACCCATGGATCACCCCGGTTATCTCCACGACAAGGACGACGTGCTCAAGCGGCTGCGCCGCATCGAGGGACAGTCACGCGGGCTGCAGCGGATGGTCGAGGAGGAGAAGTACTGCATCGACATCCTCACCCAGGTCTCGGCGATGACGAAGGCGCTGCAGGCCGTGGCCCTGAGCCTGCTGGACGACCACTTGGCGCACTGCGTGCGCGACGCTGTGTCGACCGGTGACGAGGCCGACGAGAAGCTCGCCGAGGCGTCGGCCGCGATCGCCCGGCTCGTCCGGTCGTAGGCCCTCGCACCTTCACCTCGGGGAGAGGCCGGGGTTCCGCCCGGTTGGGTGAGGCCGCGCCGACGGGCAGGATGGGGTCCTCAGACACCCGGGAGGTGCCATGACCGAGAAGCCGCAGGAGCAACCCGATCAGCCCGAACGGGGGTCGTCGTCCCGGCCACCGATGGCGGACCAGATCCGGGCGAAGATGGAGGAGTACGAAGTGGACCGCCACCTGAACGACCTCGCCACCACGCTCGAGAACGCCGTGCGCACCGGGATGACGAAGGCCGGAGAGTTCGCCCACGAGCACAAGGGCGACTTCGAGCGCCTGATCGACAAGGCGGCGGGCGCGGTCGACCGGCACACCGACGGCAAGCACGCCGACAAGATCCAGCAGGTGCGCGGCTCGCTCGAGCGGGGAGTCGACAAGATCGCCGAGCAGCGCAGCGACGGTACGCCGGACGAGCAGGGCGGCCCGGACGTGCCGCCGAGCAACGGGTGACCTGGTGTCGCTGCGACGTACCGACGACCGCGACCGCCTGCCCGAGCCGCTCGCGCGTGGCGACGAAGGCGTGGTCGGGCGGCTGATCCAGGTGCTCCTCGACGCCGGCATCGACGGTCTCGGGCCGCTGAAGTCGGCCCGAGAGCTCGCCGACCTCGCGATCCGGGACACCCGGACGCCCGAGGGCGCGGTCAAGAAGATCGTGCGCTCCCACGTCGTCAAGGGGGGCGTGGGCGGCTTCGTCACCGGGATGGGGGGCTTCATGACGATGCCGGTCGCGCTGCCGGCCAACGTCCTCGAGTTCTACATCGTCGCGACGCGGATGGTGGCCGGGATCGCCGCGCTTCGCGGTTACGACGTCGACGACCCGCAGGTGCGCAGCGCCGTGCTGCTCACGCTGGTCGGGTCGGAGGCCGATGAGGTGCTGGCGAAGGCCGGGCTCACGGGTGGCAGCGGCAAGGTCGTCGGCCTGGTCGGTCAACAGCTGCCGCCCGCGGCGCTGTTGATGTTGAACAAGGCCATCGGGTTCAAGCTGTTGCGCGGGGTCGGCGAGAAGGCGTTCGCCCGGCTCGGCCGCGCCATTCCCCTGGCCGGTGGTGTCCTCGGCGGCGGCATCGACGTGTGGATGATGAAACGGATCGCCGACCACGCGCTGGGCGAGTTCCCACCTCGCGTCGGCACGCCTGGGGTCGTCCGCTCCACCGGTCAGTAGGAGCTCCTGCCAGGCGGGCGCCCGGGGGTCAGCCGCCGGCCTGGGCGACCTCCATCGGCTCGCTGACCGGATCCTCGGAGAGCAGCACCCGGCGCGCGATGACCCGCAGGTCGTCTCGACCCTGGTCGTCGAGCGGCTCGCCGTTCGCGTCTTCGACCTCGCGGACCAGCCACTCCCAGGCCTCGCGGACGAACGCCGTGAACCGTTCGCGCCCGAGGTCGCTCAGCTGCACCTGCCCGTCCCGCTCGTCGACCAGTCCGGTCTGGATGGCATCGTCGACCGCCGGCCGGATCAGGGCCATCGGCACCCGGTGGGCGGCAGCGATCGTGAGCGGGTCGACCGGACCTTTCGCGCGCAGCTGCTGGATGGCGATCTGGCGGAGCGTCCAGACCTGGACCCCGTCGAGCCCGGCTCGAGAGGAGTGGAGCAGCGCGGCCGCGGCTCCAGGGAGACGGGTCCGGATGATCCGGACGACCTGGCCCTCGAGCTGCTCCTGCGACGTGCGCTCGTCGGGCATCGCGAAGCCGTGACCGAGGTCGGTGGCACCCGGCTGGGTCAGGCCGCGCATCGGCACCTGCTTGAGGAACAGAGCCACGACCAGGGCCAGGACGGCGACCGGGACGGCGGCCCGGAAGACGTGCTGGAGCGAGTCGGCGTACGCCGCCACCACGGCCGCGTGCTGCTCCGGCGGCAGCGTCTGCACGGCCTCGGGTGTGCTGACCTGGGCGGGGTCGGCGCCGCTGACGACGACCGCCGCGGCCAGCTTCGGTTTGAGCTGGTTGGCGTAGATGGTGCCGAAGACCGCGGCCCCGAAGGAGCTGCCCATCGTCCGGAAGAACGTCACGCCCGACGTCGCCACCCCGAGGTCGCGGTAGTCGACGGTGTTCTGCACGATGATCGTCAGCACCTGCATCGCCAGGCCGATGCCGACGCCGAGCACGAGCATCGCCACCGACGACTCCAGGGTCGTCGATTGCTCGTCGAGCCTGGCCAGGAGCACCATGCCGACCGCCATCACGGCAGCTCCGGCGATCGGGAAGACCCGGTAGCGCCCGGTCCGGCTCACCAGGGCGCCTGCGGTGATCGAGGCGACGATGAGCCCGAGGACCATCGGCAGGGTGCGGACGCCGGACATCGTCGCGCTCACGCCGTCGGTGAACTGCAGCCACGTCGGCAAGAACGTCATCGTGCCGAGCAGCGCGAAGCCGACGATGAAGCTGAGGACCACGCTGACCGAGAACACGTTCCTCTTGAACAGGCGTAGCGGCAGGATCGGCTCGGTCGCGCGCCGCTCGGCGTACACGAAGAGCCCGATGCAGACGATCGCGCCCACCACGAGCCCGACGATCATGGGTGACGACCAGGCGTACTGCGTGCCGCCCCAGCTGGTCGCGAGGATCAGCGCGGCCGACCCGAGTGAGACGAACACGATGCCGAGCGTGTCGAACACCGGCTTCTCCGGCGTCGACACCGAGGGCAGGAGCTTGATCGCGAACGGCAGGATCACCAACGCGACGGGCACGTTGACGTAGAACACCCACTGCCACGACAGGTGGTCGGTGAAGAAGCCACCCAGCAAGGGCCCGAGGACCGTGGTGGCGCCGAAGATCGCACCGACCGCCCCCTGGTACTTCCCGCGGTCGCGCAGCGGGATGATGTCGGCGATCATCGCCGTCGCAGTCACGGTGAGCCCGCCGCCGCCGATGCCCTGGATCGCCCGCGAGGCGATCAGCCAGGTCATGCTCTGGGAGAGCCCGGCCAGCGCCGACGCCGCGACGAAGATGACGATGCTGCCGATGAAGATCCACTTGCGCCCGAGCAGGTCGCCGAACTTCCCGCCGAGGATGGTCGCGATGGTCTGGGTGAGCAGGTACGCCGTCACCACCCAGCTCATGTGCTCGGCGCCACCGAGGTCGCCGACGATCGTCGGCAGGGCGGTCGCGACGATGGTGGAGTCGAGGGCCGACAGGAGGATGCCGCCACAGATCAGCGCGAACGCGACATTGCGCGCGGTCTTGCCGAGGACCGGCGGTTCGGCGGCGGCCGTGATGTCGTCGACCACACCGGCCTGACTCATGGCGGCAGCCTAAGGCTAAGGCGGTTCCGAGCCTGCGTGCGTCAGGTCCTGCACGGCCTGGGCGATGGCGGCTGAGCCGCGGCGGCTGAGCACGATCGTGTAGTGGTTGACGTCCGGCACGCGCCTGATGTCGAGATCGGGCCAGCGCGCGGCGTACTCGTCGACGGTCGGCTGCGGGTAGAGGCCGGGCGGGTCGTCGGCGAAGCCGCGGGAGGCGTGCAGGAACATCCGTTGGGGCAGGGTCGTCTCCAGCGCCTCGAGGAACGCCGTCCCGCTGACCATGTCGACCTGGTCTGCCTCGACGGCCTCGGGATCGGCGGAGGGTCGTCCGGGCGACTCGGGGAGGTCGTAGTCGGCGTACTCCTCGGCCTCGGGAGTCCAGTCCCGCGCGAAGGCGGGATGCCCGCGGAACCAGTCGCGATAGCTCTCGCGTGTGTACGTCGCCTGGAGACGCTGCTTGATCGGGCTCAGGCCGGCCAGCGTGGCCGCCTCGTCAGCGGGCGGGAACGGGAGCCCACCGTCGACCAGGACGAGCGCGCGCACCAGATCAGGGCGACGGGCGGCGAGAACGGTCGCGACGAAGGCGCCCATCGAGTGACCGACCACGACCAGGGGCACACCACCGGTGGCCTCGACGACAGCGGCACAGTCCTCGGCGTGCTGAGCGATCCCGACGGGTCCGGGCAGGTCGTTGGACCGGCCACGGCCGCGGAGGTCGGGCGCGAAGACCGGGTTCTCGAGCGCGTCGGCGACGAACGGCCAGGAGCGCGACGACGACGTGATGCCGTGGATCGCCAGCACCGGGACGCCGATGCCGTGCCAGGCCGCGACACGCATCGGGCCACCGGCGACCGGGACGTCGAGCGGGTCAGGCATCGGCCATCGACCTCACGATCTCCTCGGCCACGACATCGGGCACCTCGAGCGGCATGCCGTGTCCGACTCCGTCGAGGTCGACCTGGCGCACCCGGCCGCCATTCGCGGCGTACCGGTCCAGGACCGCTCGGAACTGGGTCTCCATCGGCTGCGGCGGCATCACCTCCGCCCCCGGCCAGCCGGGCACCGCCCCGAGCTCGCCGAGCGTGGCGAAGTCGAACATCGAGCGCTCGGAGACCACCTGGTCCGCTGTGCCGCGCAGCCAGGTGATCGGCGGCCCGTCCTGGACGTCGCCGAACGCGCTGGTGTCGTAGTACTTGCCGGACATGGAGTTCAGCACGCCGCGCGACCCGGGGCCGACGTTCGGCCAGTGCTCGGACGGCAACGCGTCGCCGGGGTAGTGGTCGTCGTCGACGACGGTGGTGAACAGCTCGTCGACGAGGAAGTCCTCGTCGACGTTCGGCCGGTTCGGCCCAGGCCCGAAGAACGTCAGCAGCACCTCCCGCGGGGAGCTGAGCGGCTCGTCGCTGCTCGGGTCGCGCTCGGCTAGTCGACGGACGAAGTCCGGCGCGGCCGTGCCCCCGCCGGTACCCGCCCAGTCGGGCGCGCACGGCGTACCGTCGGCCCCGCGCGAGCCGCCGAAGCCGTACGGCGAGATCGGCGCCATCAGGGTCAGTCCGGCCAGGTCGTGCGGGTGGTCGATCAGGTACTGCTGCAGCACGCCGCCCCCCATCGACCAGCCGGCGGCATGGAGGTCGTCGCCGCCGATGAGCCCGAGCGTCTCGAGCAGGGAGTGCACGTCGTCGGCCATGTCGCGCAGACCGCGGGTCGCGTCGACCGGCTTCGGCTCGGTGAGCCCGAACGACCGGAGGTCCGGTGCGATCACCCGCACGTCGGCCGGGAGCCGCTTCGCGACGTACCGCCAGAAGCCGCCGGTCGTGATGTTGCCGTGCACGAGGAGCAGCGCTCGGCCGTCCTCCGGGCCGCTGGTCCAGACGTGCTGACGCAGTCGCGGAGTATCGACCATGGCGCCGGCGAAGTGCCCGGGCTCGTGACGGGTCATGGCCACAGGTCTATCACTGCAGAACTCGTTCGACAGTCGGCAACCGCGTCCGGTGGAGTGGCCACATGCCGCGGCTGCACGAGGACGAGATCCACATCGACGACGAGCTCGTGCGGCGTCTGCTGGGCACCGTGTCGTCGGCGTACGACGACCTGCCGCTGCGCCGCTTCGAGGTCACCGGCTCGACCAACGCGCTGTTCCGGCTCGGCGACGAGCTCCTCGTCCGGATCCCCCGCCAGCCCGGCGGCACCGAGACGATCGAGAAGGAGGAGCGCTGGCTGCCGTACGTCGCACCGCACCTGCCGGCGGCGGTGCCGGAGGTCGTGGCTGTCGGGGAGCCCGGCTTCGGATACCCGGAGAAGTGGTCGGTGGTGCGATTCCTCGTGGGCGACCGGGCCGTCGTACCTCGGGCGGACGAGGCGCCACGGCACCGGCTCGCCGCGGATCTGGCCCGTGTCGTGACGGCGCTGGGATCGCTGCCCGTCCCGGACGGGGCGCGGAGCGATCCGGCGCTGGAGTGGTACCGGGGCCGCCCGCTCGCGAGCATGGACGACTCGATGCAGGAGTACCTGCGCGACTCCCGTCCGCTCGTCGGTCACCCGGACCTCGACATCGACCTCGACGCGGTCGAGTCGGCCTGGGCGCGGATCATGCACCTCCCCGAGGCCGAGCGTGAGGTCGAGCCGCGCTGGTACCACGGCGACCTGAACGCCGAGAACCTGCTCGTCCGCGACGGTCGGCTGGTGGCCGTGCTCGACTTCGGCGGCCTGTCGATCGGAGACCCGACCATCGACCTCGTCGTCGCCTGGCAGCTGCTCGACCCGGCCGCCCGAGCGACCTTCCAGGACGCGGTGTCCGTCGACGCGACCACCTGGATGCTCGCCTGCGGCTGGGCGCTCGTGCTCTCGGTGATGGGGCTGCCGTACTACTGGGACACGATGCGCGACCGCGTCGTCCGGGGGCTCCACACCGGGCGCGAGGCGCTGGCAGACCTGCCCGCCCTCCTCACCGAGAGCTGAGCCAGACCACCA
>Ga0164241_10002656_pt1 | contig 18963 bp, 14 predicted proteins | sample OricomyardsoilBY_FD_108780 | JGI IMG/M metagenome (GOLD analysis project Ga0164241, IMG submission 108780) | Backyard soil microbial communities from Emeryville, California, USA - Original compost - Back yard soil (BY) | ecosystem: Environmental > Terrestrial > Soil > Unclassified | place: USA...
CATCGAGCGGCGTCCCGACGAGGCGGACGTCGTGTCCGCGATCGGCGAGCGGGACGGCGAGCGCGCTGCCCATCATCCCGGCTCCGAGCACGACTATGACTGACATGGGGAAGGGGCCTCTCGCACGCGTGCATGGTAAGCTCCCCGCCCTCATGCGCGAACAATGTCGTCGTCCGATCTCGGCTCGGAGCTCCGTCGCTCCCATCTTGTCATTGGCGGCTGCGGCCTTCCTCGTCGGCTTGACGCCGGCCTGCGGAGACTCTGGCACGACCACCACCGGTAGCGGTGGCGGCGCGACAGGAGGTGGCGGCACCGGCGGCGCGAAACCCGCATGCGACGGCGTCGACGCGACCGGCTGCACGACCGTGATCGGACCCACGAGCGACGACACGACCAGCGTGCAGACCGCCCTCATCGAGGCGAACTCCGGCAGCACCGTGTGCCTCTGCCCGGGCGACTACTCGTTCAACAACCGACTCTCGCTCGACGTCGCCGACGTGACGCTGAAGGGCCTCGGCGCCGTGAACACGGACGTCACGCTCGACTTCGCGGGCCAAATGGCAGGCGACGACGGCATCACCGTGACCAGTGACGGCTTCACGATCGAGAACCTCGCCGTGAAGAACACGCCCGGCAACGGCGTCGTCGCGAGCGGCGTCGAGGGCGTCACCTTCCGAGGTCTCAAGGTGTATTGGGACGCCGGCTCGACCACCGCCAATGGCGCGTACGCCGTCTATCCGGTCAAGTCGTCGAAGGTCCTGATCGAGGACTGCGAGATCGTCGGCGCGGCCGACGCCGGCCTCTATGTCGGTCAGTCGAACCAGATCATCGTCCGCAACAACCTCGTCCACGGAAACGTCGCCGGCATCGAGATCGAGAACTCGAGCAACTCGGAGGTCTACGGCAATACCAGCTACGACAACTCCGCCGGGATCCTCGTCTTCAATCTCCCGAACCTCGAGAAGAAGGACGGCGAGACGTGCAACGTGCACGACAACGAGATCTACGAGAACGACCGCGACAACTTCGCCGCAAAAGGGACCATCGTGGCGAACGTACCGCCCGGGATCGGCATGTTGATCCTCGCCGCGGACGACACCGAGATCCACGACAACGACATCCACGACAACCGTTCGGTCAGTATCGTCAGCGTGTCCTACGACACGCTCTGCGATCTGACGGCCGGCGGCGACGCTTGCAAGAACGCAGACCCTGCGACGGACAAGTACCCAGAGGGTCTCTACATCTACGGAAACACGTTCACCGCGAACGGTCTCGATCCGGCCGCGCCGTTCAACGTGCTCGGCATCACGCCGGTCGAAGACTTCGTGTGGGACGGTGACGAGAAGACCGCAGGCGACGCGAAGATCTGTTTGTCGACGACGCCTCCGAGCTTCCGCAACTTCATGGGCGTCGCGAACATCGGCATGCCCGCGAACCAGAGCACCGACTCGACGCCGTACCTCTGCGACGGAACGAAGCAGTCGCCGATCTCTCTCTGACCCAGTCGGACGTCGAGCCATGTCGTATCCGCGCGCCGCGATCACCCTCTCTCTGGTGATGGCGGCGTGCTCGTCCGAGACGGCGTCGACGGGGACGGGGACGGGGCCCGAGCCCTACGACGGTCCGCCGATCCCCTGGGACTACGCGCCGTTTCCCGCGGTCGTCGAACCTGCCGACAATCCGACGACGGCGGACAAGATCGCCCTCGGCACGCTGCTCTTCTACGATCCGATCCTCAGTCGAGATCAGAAGACCGCCTGCGCGACGTGCCACAGCGAGGTCTGGGGCATGAGCGACGGCTTGGCCGTGTCGATCGGCGTAGACGGCGAGGGACCGACTGGACCGGGCCGCGAGGGTCCGAACCTCACGACGCGCAACGCTCCGACCATTTGGAATGTCGCGTTCAAGGACGAGCTGTTCTGGGATGGTCGCTCCGCGAGCCTCGAGGCGCAGGCGCTCGAGCCTCTGAAGACCGAGACCGAGCTCGATCTGGACCCCGAGAGCGCCGTGAACGCGCTCGCCGCGGTCCCGGAATATGTCGACCTCTTCGACGCCGCGTTTCCAGGCGAAGGCATCACGACGGAGAACATCGCGCGCGCTCTCTCTGCCATGGAGCGCTCGGTCCTCAGCGTCCGCGCGCCCTACGATCGCTACACAGAGGGCGACGTCGGCGCGATCTCGGAGACCGCCAAAGAGGGGATGCAGCTCTTCGCGGACGGCGGTTGCGATGGTTGTCACACGCCGCCGCTCTTCGAGAGCGCGCGCTACGTCGCGCGTCTGCCCGTGGGGCAGGACGTGGGACGCGAAGAGGTCACGACGGACGCGAGCGACCACGGCGCGTTCCGAGTCCCGACGCTGCGCAACGTCCGCGAGTCCGGCCCGTACTTCCACGACGGCTCCGCCCCCGATCTCGAGACGGCCGTCCGCACAGAGGCGGACGTGAGCGCGGCGAGGGGCGAAGGGCGCGCGCTCACCGACGAAGAGGTCGCGCGCGTCGTCGTGTTTCTGAACAAGGCGCTCACGGATCGGACGAAAGAGCCACCGCGACCGCACTCGGTCCCGAGCGGTCTGCAAATCCCCGAAGACGGCTTTCGCGTCCCGCGGTGAACGCGCGCGGAAGGAGCGAGTCGCCGAGGACCTGGTAGATTGCTCGGCACCATGAACCGGCTCCTTCGAACGGCCTCGCTCGGCCTGCCCGTCGCCGCGGCGATCGCCGGTGTCTTGGCTCCCGCGTGCAGCGACGATCCGGCGCCCGCGCCGCCGCCCGTCGTCGTGACGCCGGCCGAGTACGGCAAGCCGTACGACAAGCTCTCCGATTGGCATCTGTTTCGCGATCCGTCGAAGCAAGAGCCTGCGGACGACGTCGTTCCGTACGAGGTCATCTCGCCGCTCTTCAGCGACTACACGACGAAGTTCCGGTTCATGTACGTCCCGAAGGGCAAGCAGATCGGTTATCGCGACGACGGCGTTTGGGACTTTCCGGAGGGGACGATCCTCGTGAAGACGTTCTCGTATCCCAAGGACGTCCGCCAACCGTTCGACGATGTTCGGCTGGTCGAGACGCGCCTGCTTTGGCACGAGCCGGCCTCGTCGTGCCCCGATCTCGTGAGCGGACCGTGCTGGACCGCGCACACGTACGTCTATTCCGACGACGGAAAGGACGCGACGAACGTCATCGCAGGCAAGTTCGTCCATGTCGACTTCACCGGACCGACGGGCGAGCCGATGTCGAACGAGTATCACGTGCCCAACACCGTCGAGTGCAAGGAGTGCCATCAGAAGTCGGACGTCGAGCTGCCCCTCGCGCTTCGGACGCGCCAGCTCGATCGCGACACCGATCTCGGCGGCGAGACCGAGAACCAAATCGATCGCCTCTTCTCTCTCGGCTATTTCGCAGAAGAGCCGACGCCTGCGGGCGCGCGCACGCGCCTCGTCGATCCGTCGGACACGTCGGCATCGCTCGACGATCGGGCGCGCGCGTATTTCGACGCAAACTGCGGCCATTGCCACTCGCAGGCTGGCTTCGCGTCGGACAGCGCGCTCTGGCTCGACTACGACTCGACGGGCGCGGGACCGGCTCACGACAAGAACGTCGGACTCTGCAAGAAGCCACTCTCTGCCGGAGAGGGCTGCGGCAACGTCTTCGACGTCGTCCCGGGCGAGCCCGATCAGTCGATCATGGTGTGTCGGTTGGGCTCGACCGAGATCGACGTCCGCATGCCGCCGCTCGGCAGCAAGATCGTCCACCAAGAGGGCCTCGCGCTCATCGAGGACTGGATCTCGAGCTTGCCCCCGGACGCTTGCCAATAGCCATGATCGTGTATGGGCATCGCGGTGCCTCGAAAGAGCGCCCCGAAAACACGCTGGAGGCGTTTCGTCACGCACTCGAGCTCGGCGCAGACGCGATCGAGACCGACGTCCACGTCACCCGCGATGGCGCGGTCGTCGTGCATCACGATCCGGATGGAACGCGGACGGCAGGTGATCCGCGCACGATCGCGTCGATGACGCTCGCCGAAGTGCGCGCGTGGGACGTCGCGACGGTCGCGCGTGCGCGCGGCGACGCAGGGGCCGAGGCGCCGCATCGCGCGCCGACGCTGGAAGAGGTGCTCCTGGCGATCGACGTACGTCTGAACGTCGACGTGAAGGCCGACGCGCCATCTTCGGTCGAGCGCGTCCTCGAGGTGATTCAGCGCCACGACGCGGCGGGCCGCGTGCTGCTCACGAGCTTCCACGATCGCGTCGTGCGCGACATCTGGGACCGCGGCTATCGTGGCGACACCGGGCTCGCGCGCAACGGCGTCCTCCGCGCGCTCGCACCGGGTTTGCCGAAGCCGTTCTGGCCGAGAGGCGCGCGTGTCCAGATCCCGGTGAAGATGGGGCCGCTCGATCTGTCGAGCCCACGCGTCATCCGTCGACTTCACGCCCGAGGGCTCGCGGTCGACTACTGGGTCGTCGACGACGCGCCGGCTGCACGTCGCCTTCGAGACGCCGGCGCGGACGGCGTGATGAGCGACGACGTTCGCGCGGTGGTCCAGGGGCTCTCGAGCGCCTGACGGGCAACCACGAGAATGCGGTAGCGTGCGTGCGCGCCTCCCTGGCGCTCACGACCATCGCCGATGGCGAGTCGAAACCCTGTTCGAGGAGACGCGGATGGAGATCGAGTTCGTCGGCGCGGCGCAGACAGTCACCGGATCGATGCACGTCGTTCGGACACCCTACGGCACCATCTTGCTCGACTGCGGTCTCTTCCAGGGCAGGCGCCAAGAGTCGATCGAGAGAAACCGCCACCTGCGCGTCCCCATCCGCGAGCTCAAGGCCGTCGTGCTTTCGCACGCGCACATCGATCATTCCGGCGCGATCCCCCTGCTCTACAAGCAGGGCTACAAGGGCCCGGTCTATACGACGCCGGCGACGCGCTCGCTCTGCACGGTGATGCTCCGTGACGCTGCGGCGATCCAGTCGTCCGACGCGCGACACTTGAACAAGCACCGAGACCGCGGGGACGATCCGATCGAGCCGCTCTACACGGACGAGGACGTCGTGCGCGCCATCGAGCACATGATCTCGATCCCGTACCACACGACCGTGCCCGTCGCGCCGGGCGTGGACGTCACGTTCTTCGATGCGGGGCACGTGCTCGGCAGCGCGATCACGGCGCTCGACTTCGAAGAGGGCAGGGTGAAGAAGCGCCTGGTCTTCACGGGCGATCTCGGCCGCGCCGACCGGCCCATTCTTCGGGACCCCGAGATCGTGAAGGACGCGGACGTCCTGATCACGGAGAGCACGTACGGCGATCGTCTTCACGACAGTATCGACAAGATGGACGACGATCTTGCGGCGGTCGTGAACCGCACCATCAAGCGCGGCGGCAAGCTCATCGTCCCGAGCTTCGCGCTCGAGCGTGCGCAAGAGGTCGTGTTCGCGCTCAAGAAGCTGAAGAAAGCAGGCGCAATCCCGAATGTGCCGGTCTTCGTCGACTCGCCACTGACGGTGAAGATCACCGACGTCTTCAAGCTTCACCCCGAGTGCTACGACGCCGAGACGCGCGCTCTCCTTCGCGGACACGATTCGCCATTCGACTTCGACGACCTCTCCTACATCGAGGATGTCGAAGCCTCGAAGCGCGTCAGCACCTCCGATCAGCCGTCGATTGTCATCAGCGCGAGCGGCATGTGTGAGGCCGGTCGGATCCTTCATCACCTGCGAGACGCCGTCGAAGATGCGAAGAACACCGTGCTCATCGTGGGCTTCCAGGCGCAGCACACGCTCGGGCGACGGCTGGTCGAGAAGCGCGCGCGGGTGAAGATCTTCGGTGTCGAGCGCGAACGACGATGCGAGGTCGTCGTCTTGAACGGCTTCAGCGCGCACGCCGATCAGAAGGACCTCATCGACTACGCCGAGAAGTCGCGCGAGGCGGGCGGCAAGCTCGAGAACGTCGTCCTCGTGCACGGCGATCCGAAGCCGCAAGAGATCTTGCGCGGCAAGCTCGGCGAGAAGGGTTTCAAGAAGCTCGCGAACCCAGCGCCAGGCGACAAGCTCACGTTCTAGCGATCCAAAAACGCAGCGGGCGCGCACTCTTCCGAGGCGCGCCCGCCGAACCGTGTCGCTACGAGAGGAAGAGTCAGTGGCCCTGGAGGGGGCTCGCTGCGTTCGGGCTCTCGCCGCCGAGCAGGGTCGGCGTCTCTTCGAGCGCGGCGGCCAAGACGTCCTTCATGTCGGACGCGTAGATGACCTCGAGCTCCTTCTGCACCTCTGCCGGCACTTCTTCGAAGTCGCGCTCGTTGTCGCGCGGCAAGATGACTCGCTTGATGCCGGCGCGGTGGGCCGCCATCACCTTCGACTTGATGCCACCGACGGGGAGCACGCGTCCGCGGAGCGTGCATTCGCCGGTCATGGCCGTGTCGCCACGGACGCGACGACCCGTGAAGAGCGAAGAGAGCGCGGTGAAGATCGTCACACCGGCGGACGGTCCGTCCTTCGGAACGGCACCCGCGGGCACGTGGAGGTGGACGTCCGCCTCTTCGAGCGCTTCTGCCGCGATCCCCAGCTCGTCTGCGTGGCTTCGGACGTAGGTGAGCGCCGCGCGCGCGCTCTCCTTCATCACGTCGCCGAGCTGCCCCGTGATCTCGAGGCGTCCCTTGCCCTTCATGCGGCTGGTCTCGATGAAGAGAATGTCGCCGCCGACAGGGGTCCAGGCCAGGCCGGTCGCGACGCCGGGCAGCGAAGTGCGCTCTGCCACGTCGGCGCGGTACTTGGATTTGCCGAGGATGCGCGCGAGATCCGGCTCATCGACGGTGATGCGAATGACCGAGTCGTCCGCCTGGCGAGCGACCTCGAGCGCCGCGTTGCGCGCGACGCGACCGATCTCTCGGTCGAGCTGCCGAACGCCGGCCTCTCGCGTGTAGGAAGAGATGATCGACAAGAGCGCGGGCTCGGTGAACGTGACCGCGTCGTTCGGAACGCCGGCTTCACGCAGGCGCTTCGGGACGAGGTGGCGGCGGGCAATGTCGAGCTTCTCAGGAGGCGTGTAGCCGGAGAGCTCGACGATCTCGAGTCGATCGCGAAGCGGCGCCGACAGTGTCTCGAGGGTGTTCGCCGTGCAGAGGAACATCACCTCTGACAGGTCGAACGGGATCTCGAGATAGTGGTCGGTGAACGCCTTGTTCTGCTCCGGGTCGAGCACCTCGAGGAGCGCGGACTCGGCCGCCGGTCCGAAGTGCTGAGAGAGCTTGTCGATCTCGTCGAGCAAGAGCACCGGGTTCTTGGCGCCCGCCTTCCGGAGACCATGCAGGATGCGCCCGGGGAGGGCGCCGACGTACGTGCGGCGGTGGCCGCGGATCTCGGCCTCGTCGCGGACGCCGCCGAGCGAGATGCGCACGAAGGGCCTGCCGGTCGCATCCGCGATCGACTGACCGAGCGAGGTCTTGCCGACGCCGGGAGGCCCGACGAGGCAGAGGATCGTGCCGCGTGAGTAGCTCGGCTTGCCGGCGTCGTCGGCGCTCTTCGCGCCGCGTTGCTGGCTGAGCCGGTGCACCGCCATGTGCTCGAGGATGCGCTTCTTCACGTCGTCGAGGCCGCTGTGATCGGCGTCGAGCTTCGCGGAAATGCGATCGATGTCGGTGTGAGACTCCGCGCGCTTCGACCACGGCAGGGCCGCGATCCATTCGAGGTAGGTGCGGATGACGTTCGCTTCGGCGCCCTGGCCGCCGGTCGACTCGAGCCGGTCGAGCTCGCGATCGACGATCTCGCGCGCGTCCTCTGGCAGATCCGCCGCGTCGAGCTTCGCGCGAAGCTTGTCGGCATCGTCGGCTTTGTCCTCGCCGAGCTCCTTCTTGATGGCCTTCAGCTGCTCGCGCAGGATGTGCTCGCGCTGATTCTTTCCGAGCTCGCGACGCACGTCCTCGCCGATCTTCTGGCGAAGCGAGGCGAGCTCTTCCTGTTCGGCGACGAGCTTCAGCACCTTGCGGAGGCGCTCGGGCACGTCGACCGTCGTCAGGATCTCGAGCGACTGCGTGGGCTCGAGACCGAGCGCAGAGGCGACCTTGTCCGCGAGCGCGCTCGGCTTGCCGACCAGCCGGAGCACGTCCTCGAACTGGCCTGATTTCCCGCCGAGCTTGGTCAGCGCAGCGCTCAGCTCTTCGGCGAGGATCTTCGCTTCTGCCGAATCTGCGCGCTCGTCCGCGAGCGTGTGTCCTTCGCCCTGAAGATAGGGTTCGTACCCCGTGACGCGATCGACGACGAGGCGGCCGATGCCCTCGACGGTGACGCGCATGGCGTCGCGCCCCCCGCGAATCACCTGAACCAAGCGAGCGACGGTGCCGACCAGCTGGAAGTCGGCCGCGACAGGATCGTCGATGCGCGGATCGCGTTGCGTCACCACCGCGAACAGGTCGCCAGGCTTCAGCGACTCGATGAGCGCGACGGAGCGCTCGCGTCCGACGGTGAGAGAAAGAGGGGACTCCGGAAAGAGGACGCCTGACCGGAGCGGGAGGATGGGAAACGGCGATGAGAGCGAGGGACGGCTCATGGGGACCTCGGGGATTCGATCGCGCCAGATGGGCACGACGAGAGGGAGGGGACCGAGAACAGTGAACCGAAAGTAAGATTGTTCATTGGTCAGTCAACCCTTGTTCTCCATTCAACCCTTCGATAGAAAGGAAGATGACAGAACCCAGAGGGTCCACAAGCAGAGTCCCAAGGTCGGGGGCTCGGTGAAAGGACCAGAGGTTGGCACCCATGAGCGCGGCTACGCCCCGAAAAGAGTCGAACGAAGCGGTCGATTCCAGCGAAGATCGCGACACCGAGAGCGACGACGCCAGAGCGCGGGGCCGTCGAGAGCGGATCCTGGGCGCCGCCGAGCGTCTCTTTCGTCACTACGGGCCCTCGAAGACGACCGTCGCGGACATCGCGCGGGCCTGCGGCATCGGCGTCGGGAGCGTGTACCTCGACTTCTCTTCGAAGGAGTCGATCCTCGTCGCCCTGGCTGCGCGTCGCGCCGACGAGATCGTGGAGCGCATGCAGCGCGCGGTCGACGGCCTCGAGAGCCCGGAAGAACGCGTGGCGCGCATGCTCGTCGCGCGGGTAGAGGCGTTCCTCGACATGGCCGAAGACGGCGCGCACGCCTGCGATCTGGTGCGATGCTCGGTCTCGAAGCAAGAGGCCCCCGGCTTCGGTCCGAGCGCGCGAGAGGTGCTGCGTGTCGAGCTCTCTCGAACGCGGCTTGTCGTGATCGAGCGACGCGTCCATGCGCTGCCCCCGCCGATCGAGATCGACGCTGCGCTCGACGCGATCGAGCTGGCGTTCGTCGCGCTCGGCCCGCCCTATGTCACCCGGATCCCACGCGAACGCGCCCTCCTGTTGGCAGAGGGGCTCGCCCGGCTGTTGTTGTTCGGCGTCTGACCAATACGCGGGGTCTCCTTCGCGCGCCGCGCCGCGCCGAACCTACCGCGCGCAGCTTCCGTTTCGCGCCGTGCATTTGCCGAGGACGCTGCATTGCTCGGACCCTCGGCAGTTCGCGTCCGTCGCGATCACGCACTTGTCGTCTTGGAGCGTGCAGCGCCCGAAGAGGCGGCAAGCTTCTGATTTCTCGCAGTCGGTCGCCTGCGTGGCGACACACCTCCCGTTCAGCTGCCCGCAGAGACCACGGTCTTTGCATTGGCAGCGCGCCGCGCACTTGAGGTCTCGTCGATCGGCGCAGCTAGCGCCCAGCGCCGCCGGCAGGCGTGCGCTGCCGAGGATCGCGACCCACCCGAGCACGCGGCGGAGGGCAATTCTGCTGGGCTTCCCTCGCATGGTCGGCTGCTCGCATGGCACGTGGAGGACGGCACTGCAATTCCGTGGAACCCACACGGGCTTCCCGCGTATGGTGCGCGCGGATGTCGGCCGGGGGGTCGGCGAATACCCGCTAGAGGAGTTACTGGATGGTCTCGCGTCACGCCCTTGGTCTCGTCCTCGCCACCGCCACCGCCAGCCTCGCCTACGGGTGCGGTGACAGCGGCGCACCCCTGGCTCCCACCGCCACCGCAGAGTCGCTCGGGTCGGCTGCCGCGAAGTCGACGAGCGCAAAGCCGTTCTCGGTCGACAAGAGCGCGAGCCACGTGACCTTCACGATGGAAGCCCCGGTCGAGAAGATCCGCGGCAAGGTCGAGGACGCTACCGTCGGCACCCTCTTCATCGACGTGAAGGATCTGACGCAGACGACCGGGTCCATCGCGGTGGACATCAGCGGCATCGAGCTCTTCCAGCAGCAAAAAGCCGAGGACGGCACCTTCGGCGAAGAGGTCAAGAACGACACGCAGAACCAACACGCGCGTCAGTGGCTCGAGATCGATGGCTCGACGCCCGACGACGTGCGCAAGAAGAACGACAACGTCGAGTTCAAGATCAAGTCCATCGAGAGCGTCTCCGAGAAGGACGTGACGAAGATGTCCGAGCCCCTGCGCAAGGTCATCGTGAAGGCCAAGGGCGACTTTCTCCTTCACGGCCACGTTTCGGAGAAGGTCGTCGAGCTCGAGGTCACCTTCAAATACGAGGGCGACAACCCGACCGGGATCCACATCAAGACGACGAAGGCCTTCCCCGCCGGGCTCGCGGCGCACGACGTTCGCCCCCGCGAGGCTTTCGGCAAGCTCGCCCAGAAGACGCTTGAAGGACTGAGTGACAAGGTCGCCCGGGACGCAGAGGTCGAGATCGACCTCGAGCTGGTCCCCGGAGAGGGCGGGGCCACGACGGCCGCGAGCGCCAGCGCCGCGCCCGAAATGAGCGCCTCGGCGATGCCGGAAGACAGCGCTTCGGCAGCCATGTCGGCCAGCGCCGCCCCGATGGAGAGCGCTGCGCCCAGCGGCAGCGCCAGCGCCAAGCCGAGCGCGAGCGCCAAGCCGGCCCTGAGCAACGTCCCGACGCCCCCTCCGATCCCCTGAGCCGTGAAACGGGGGCGCCGCGTCTCCGTAAGCGGACACGAAGCAGGGATGCGCCCCAGAAGTCGGCGGCGTAGTGTGGGCCCGACGGCGATTTTGCAGCGTCGTGCTATCGCCGGTCGGCCGTCCCTCGAAAACGTCCGTTCTCACGTTCGCCACCGCCAACTAGAGGTGTGACATGCTCAGCCTGAAGTCGATTTCCGAAACCCTCGCCGCACTTGGAAGCGCGGCGCTGATCGCAGGTTGCAGCGGCTCCGCGCAAGAGCCGGTGAACGCATCCGAGGTCCCCGCAGAGCCGACGGCCGCAGAAGCCGACGTCCCCGCAGAGAACACCGCTGGTGACTCTGCCGCGTCCGCCGAGATGATGGCGGCGCCGGATGCGACTGCAGCGGCAGACGCCGCAGCCCCCGAGGCGTCGGCATCCGCGATGGCGTCTGCGAGCGCAGCTCCGACGACGGCTCCTGCCGCCGCGCCTGCGAAGAAGCCCGCGGGTGCCACCGCCGGGACAAAGAAGACCGGCAAGAAGAAGGGCGCCAACGGCAACTGCGGCGAAGGCACCTGCGGCTGACCGCGACCGAGCGACCGTGACGACAGCGGGACGCATCGCGGGGGTCGGGCTCGGCCTCCGCTGGTCGTTCCTCGAAGAGGTCGTCTTGGCCGCACGCGAGCCCGCGTCCCCACTCCCGGTCGATTTCTTCGAAGTATCGCCCGAGAACTACATGCGCCGCGGTGGCTACGTCCCCGCGGCGCTCGACGTCGTGCGAGAGCGTTTTCCGATCTTGTCGCACGGGCTGACGCTGTCGATCGGCTCTGTGGATCCGCTCGACGTCGGCTACCTCGAAGAGCTTCGCGCGTTCATCGAACGCGTCGGCTCGCCGTTTCACAGCGATCACCTCTGCTTCGGCGGCGCTGGCGGCCGGCTCGTGCACGATCTCTTGCCGATGCCGTTCATCGAGGACTCGGTGCACCACGTCGCGGCTCGCGCAGAAGAGGTGCGCGATCGGCTCGGGACGAGGCTCGCGCTCGAGAACATCACCTACTACCTGCACCCGGGCGCCGCGGAGATGAGCGAGCCGGAGTTTCTGAGCGCCGTCGTCGAAGAGGCGGACGTCGACCTCTTGCTCGACGTGAACAACCTCTACGTCAACTCGGTGAACTTCGGCTTCGACGCCGTAAGCGCGTTGGCTCGGCTGCCGCTCGACCGCGTGGTGGCGATCCACGTCGCAGGTCACGAGCACAAGCCCGAGCACGGTCGGCTCATCGACACGCACGGCGCGCCGACGATCGATCCCGTCCTCGACTTGCTCGAGCAAGCAGTGCGCGTGACGGGGCCGGTTCCGGTCATGCTCGAGCGCGACCACGACGTACCGGACCTTCCGGTGTTGCTCGAAGAGGTCGCGCGTGTTCGAGCCGCGTACGACCGAGGCCTGTCCAGGCGGATCCCATGACGTCGCGCCTCGAAGCCATCGAGCGCGCGCTCGTCGCGTCGATCACCGAGCCGGATGCGACCCGGCTCGGCGGCGCCGCGCGGGCAGCGTGGCTCGAGGGGCGCGGCCTTCAGGCGCAGGATCGCGAGGCGCTCGCCGCCGTCGACGATCAATCGTTCTCGGTCTACCGAGCGATCGTCCGGAAGATGCTCCGCAGCGCGATCCTCCTCGAGCTGCCTCGAACGGCGACGCTGCTCGGCGCTCGGTTCGAGCGAGACCTGGCGACCTACCTCGAGGCGCTTCCACGCTCGCACTACCTTCGCGACGCGGCGTTCGAGCTCTACGAGGCCGCGTCTCCGGGCTGGGCGGCCGATCCGACGCTGCCTCCGTTCGCCAGCGATCTCGCGCGCCACGAGCTCTCCGAGCTCGAGATCGGCTCGAGCCTCGAGGACGCGGGCGTTCTGCCGACGTCCGAAGAGCTCGATCTCGCGTTGCCGGTGCGCACCGGCGGCAGCGCCGGGATCTACCGCTACGCCTATCCGGTCCACGAGCTCGAGGGCGACGCGACCCAGCTCGAGGCACGCGAGACCATCCTCCTCGGGTATCGAGACCGCGAGCACGACGTCCGCTACTTGAGCCTGACTCCGCTGGCGGCAGAGATCGTCGAGCGATTGTTCGAGGGTGCCCCACTCGGCGCGGCCATCACCGAGGCCTGCGTTGCGCGCGGCGTCGCCCTCGATCCTGCGCTGCTCGACGAGACCTCGCGCCTCTTGGCCGACCTGGCCGAGCGGGGTGTCCTCGTCGGATCCGCGACAGATCCGGACGCGTAGGCTATCGTCCCGCACCGCCACTCGGCGGGTCCCCAATGAGCTCTGGCCAAACCGATCCTCTCGGCCTCGTCGGCAGCGTCGTCGACCAGAAGTACCGTGTCGAAGCCTTGATCGGCGAGGGCGGCTTCAGCGTCGTCTATCGCGCCGAGCACATCATCTGGAAACAGCTGGTGGCGCTGAAGTGCTTCAACGCGCTGGCGAACGTGCCCGTCGCGCTCCGAGAAGAGCTCGTCCAGGCCTTCATTCAAGAGGGCAAGCTCATGACGAGCTTGTCGAGCCGCACCGCCGCGATCGTGCAAGCGCGCGACGTCGGCTCGATGGTCGTCCCGCGCACCGGCGAACAGATCCCGTTCATGGTGCTCGAGTGGCTCGAGGGGCGCCCGCTCGATCGCGTCCTCGTCGAAGAGCGCACGCGGCACATGCCGGCGCGGACGATCTTCGAAATCCTCGCCCTGCTCGAGCCTGTCGCCAGCGCGCTCGACGTCGTGCACGCGCAGAACATCGCGCATCGCGACATCAAGCCGGCCAACCTCTTCGTCATTGGTGATCCGCGCGGCGTCGGGACCTTCGTGAAGATCCTGGATTTCGGGATCGCGAAGGTCATGGCCGAGCACGCGCACCTGCAGACGTCGCTCGCGCAGACCGGTCGAGAGATCACGGCGTTCACTCCGAACTACGGCGCGCCGGAGCAGTTCAGCCGGTCGCACGGCGCGACGGGGCCCTGGACCGACGTGTTCTCGCTCGCCCTGATCATGGTCGAGATGCTGCGCGGTGGCGTGCCCGCGCTCGTCGGCGACGACTACATCCAGCTCGCCGTCGCGAGCCGCGATCCGATGGTCCGCCCCTCGCCACGCGCGCTCGGCGTCGACGTCACCGACGACATCGAAGCGGTGTTCCTCCGCGCGCTCGCGGTCGCTCCCCGCGACCGATACAAGACCGCGGGCCAGTTCTGGGCCGACTTGCATCAAGCGGCGTTCCCCGGCTCCGCACCTTGGCTCGCGGTGACGACTGGCGGTGGCAACACGGGCGGCGGCGGCTTCGTCGCACACGCCACGAACCCTGGCGGCGGCGCGCGCACAGGGATGACTCCGATCACCGGACCGCGCCTCCCGACAGGCTCGGGTTTCGGGCAGACCGGCCCCGGAAGCACCGTCATCCACACGGGCGGCCCGCCGAGCATTCCAACCACGTCGGCTCCGTCGTCGTTCGGTACAGCGGCACCCCCGAAGAGCAGCCGCGCGCCGCTCCTTGGTGGGCTCGCGCTCGTCGCGCTTCTCGGCGGTGGCCTCGGCGCGTATCTCGCGTTCGGGCGCGACTCCGGCGCGAAGACCGATGCCAGCGCGACCGCGTCCGCGGGTAAAGAGACGCCGACCGCGTCGAGCTCCGCGGCGACCCCCGCGGTGCCGACGACCTGCCCCGACGGCATGGCCCTCGTCCCCGGCGGAAAGTTCTTCATGGGCTCCGACGAGCCGGACTATCCGCTCTGGCAGCCCTCTCACAAGGTCACGCTCGGGACGTTCTGCGTCGACATCACCGAGGTCACGACGACCGCGTACAAGGCGTGCGCCGACAAGGGCGAGTGCAAGCGAGCCGACGCCGAGCCGGACTACCCGAAGAGCGAAAAGACGACGCAACAGCAGCACGACAAGAATCGAAAGGCGTACGCCGAGCTCTGCAACTTCGACGCGAACGGCGACATCAAGGCCGGGCGCGAGAAGCACCCGGTCAACTGCGTCAGCTGGGAAAAGGCGTTCGAGTTCTGCAAGGTCGAGCACAAGCGCTTGCCGACGGAAGCCGAGTGGGAGTTCGCCGCGCGCGGCTCCGACGGGCGCAAGTATCCGTGGGGCGAGGAAGTGGGCAGCGACGGCAAGCACATGAACGCGTGCGGCAAAGAGTGCGCAGACTGGGAGACCGCGCATCAGATCGAGCCGAAGAGCGGCACCATGTACGACGAGGACGACGGCTTCCCCGGAACCGCTCCGGTCGGCTCGTTCCCGAAGGGCGTGACGCGCTTCGGCGCGCTCGACATGATCGGCAACGTCTGGGAGTGGACCGACGACTGGTACGACAGCTACACGAAGGCTGACGTCGTGAACCCGCGCGGCGCGCCGACCGGAGACCGCAAAGCGATCCGCGGCGGGGGCTTCAACGGCGGCTTCGCCCAGTGGGTCAACCCGGCCTTCCGCTACCACCAGCTTCACACGGCGAGCTCGCATGGCATCGGCTTCCGATGCGTGCAGAGTCTGCCGAGCCCCGACGACCCCGCACCGAGCGCGACGGGCGGAGGACAGTAGTGCCGGTCCCGGACGCGCTGCTCGCCGACCCCGCGGTCGCCGGGCCGCTCGGGTCATTGGCGCTCTCGCAGATCCGTCCCGCGAACGCGACGATGGGGCTGCGCGCGCTCCGTTGGCACGAGAGCTTGATGCGTCTCGGCGTGACGCTGCCGTTCTTCCTGGTCCATGACGTCGGCATGATCTTCGGCGTGCCGCCCGAGCAGCGCGAGATTGTCTCGCGATGCAACCCGAGCGAGCTCGGCGCGCCCAAGACGCCGGCCCAGGTCGTCGCGCGCCTGGTCGACGGCTACACGCGCACTCTCACCGAGCTCGCCGACAGCGAAGCGTCGCGTCGCGCCGGCCAGCTGAAGCTCAGTGACGATCTCGTGGCGGCGGTGCTCGGTCGGCTGCTCGGCGTCGTGGCGGCGCGCGCCCAAGGTCGCCCGGCGTATGCCTCGCGCGTCCCTGTCGACCCGGCGATCCTCGAGCGCATCGAGCCGCAGCTCAGCACCCTCTATCGATCCGTCGAGCGCACCTGGGACACGGGCGCGCTCGAGACCCTCGAGCTCGCGCGGCTCTTCGTCTTGACGCTCGCCGACTCGCTCGACACCGACACGCTGCGACTCTTCGGTCTGCTCGGTGCGGACGCGGGTGCGTCCGCGATGAGCCAAGTCGATCTCCTCGCCGCGTTTCAATCGCCCGAGGCGAACGACATCGTGAACTTCTCGCTCGAGATCCTCCCGAGCGTGCTCGAGACGAAGACGCGTCCCGCGGCCGGCACGTCGCTCACGCAGGGCTACAGCGGCATCGGCAACCGCGGCTCGATCGACAGCATGGTGCTGACCGAGCTCGCGTGGGACGACGCCGAGCTCGCGCGACGGCTCTTCGACAACGAGATGCTCTACTACGTGCGGGAGCAGAGCCGCGACGAGCAGCGCCGCATCCACATCCTGCTCATCGACGCGTCCGCCTCGATGCGCGGCGACCGAACGACCTTCGCGCGCGGCATGGCCCTCGCCACCGGCAAGAAGCTCCTCCTCGAGGGCGAAGACGTGATCTTTCGCTTCTTCGATTCGCGCCTCTACGAGCCGGCCCGAGCGAAGGGCGATCGGATGCCGACGGCGTATCTCCTCTCGTTCAAGGGCGAGCGCGGCCGCAACCCGGCGCGTGTCTTCGCAGAGCTCTCCACCGAGCTCGAGCTCTTGAAGACGCGTGACTCGCGCGCGCCGGTCGTGCACCTCTTCACGCACGCGGCGCTCTACATCCCGCGTGATCTCGTCGCGAACGTGCGGCAGCTCGCGCACATCGCCGCGGTGTTCATCCTGCCCTCCGGCGGCAAGCTCGACCTCGACTACCTCGACGTCCTCGACGCGCATTGGGTCGTCGACCACGAGACGCTCTCGGCGCGGGGCGCGCGCGGAGAGGCCGCCAAATCGATCCTCGGCGCGAGCGAAGGCGTGCGACGCGGCCTCGCCGGCGAAGCGCCGCCGCCTAGCGCGGCGAACCCCGACGCGCCGCCAGCGAGTCGCCGCATGACCGGAAAGGTCGCGCAGCCGTGAGCGCGCGCTCGGTGGCCGAGCTTCGCAGCGACGCGCAATCTGCGGCAGGCAAGGGCGACCTCGCGGGTGCGCGCAGCCTGCTCTTCACCGCTCTCAGTCAGACCGTCTCGCGCGAAGAAGAGTATCGCGCCGCCACCGTCGATCTTCGCGAGCTCTCGAAGCGCGCCGGCGACGCGCGGGGCGCGCTCACCGCCGATTGGTATGCAGGGAGCGCAGAGTCGCAGCGCGCGCTCCTCGAACGTGCGCCGCCCGTCGATCGCGCGCGCACCGTGCTCGCCTGGGCCGAGCGTGCCCAGACCCCCGAGCGCGCGCGCGGACTCTATGGGCGCGCCGCGAACGAGTACGAGTCCGCCGGCCTCGTCGCGCGCGCGGCGATCGCCCGCGAGCGCGCCGAAGACTTTGCCGGGGCGCGCGCGCTCTGGTCGCGCCTCGCCCAGGTCCTGTCGAACAGCGGCGGCGATCTCTACGCCGCCGGCCTCGCGCGGTTCAACCTCGCGAGGACCTCGAAGCGCACAGGGGACGAAGCCGCGGCGCGCGAGGCGACCGTCGCGTCGGTGCATCTCCTCGAAGAGGCCGCCGATCGCTACGAGACGATCGGACAGCGCGAGCGCGCGTTCGATTGCTACCACGTGCTCATCGCGATTGGGCGCGACAGCGGCGTCTTCGAGCACGTGCTCGAAGGCTACGTGAACGTCATCCGCATTCTCCGAGAGGACAACCTTCGGTACTACGCGCTCCAGTCGTACGAAGAGGCGACGCAGATCGCCGAGAAGCAGGGCGAGAGCTCTGCGGCCGCGACCCTCGCGCGCGAGATGTCGCAGTACGCACGCAAAGAAGGCCTCGTCTCGATCGCGAACTTCGGCACCCTGAGCCAGGGGCGCCTTCTCTCCGAAGCCGCGCGCCTCTCCGAGAGCCGCGGTGCGCCGCCCGAGATCGCCGAGAACGCGCTCCTCGCCGCCATCATCGCGTACGGAGAGGCCGGCCAGTTTCAGAAGGTCGCGAGCCTCTATCGCGAGCTCAGCCAGAAGCCGCTCGCCGAGTCGCGACGGGCGCACTACGCGCGCGCCGAAGCCCGCTACGTCGACGCGGCCGACATGCGCATCGAGTCGGCGCCGCTCCCCGCGCACCTCAGGCACGAGGTCGGCTTCCCGGAGGTGTGGCACGAGGATCTCGTCGAGTGGGAGCAACGAGGGAGCGCCGCCGAAGCGTGCGGCGACATCATCCTCGAGCCCCAGCGTTGGCTCGAAGCGTCGCGACGACGCGCTCTCGTCGCGCGCCTCATCGCGCTCGATCTCGACGCTCACCTCGCCCAGGGCGCGGCGGCCGATCCGGGGGTCACGCAGGGCTACGCCGTCGCGCTCGCCGAACAGCTCGCGCAGATCAAGCTCTACTCGATCCTCGCGCCGCTCGAGGTCCTCTTCCGGCGGCCCGAGCCGCGCGTACGCGCCGCAGTTCTCCGCGCGCTCAGCGCGTGCTGGTTCAAGCGAACCTTCATCACGCTCCGACACGGCCTCGCCGATCCCGACGCCAACGTGGCCGACGCCGCCGCCAAAGCCCTCGAAGAGCTCCACTTCGCGCACGGCTTCGATCCGCTCGCGCGCATCTATCGCGAATCCACCTCGCCGGCTGCGCGCGCCAGCGCCCTCCGCGCGCTCGCGAAGATCGACAGCGTCGAGGCCGCCGAGATGATCCTCGGCGTCATCGAGCACGACAGCGCCACCGATCGCGCCGTCGCCGTCGAAGCCTTGAAGAAAGGACGCCGCGCCAAATTCGCCGAGGTCGCCCGCCAAGAGCTCGGTCGCCTCACCGGCCCCGCGAAGTCCGCCGTCGAAGAGTTGCTGACCGGCGCCGCGCGGTAGTCGAGACGGCGCAGCGCCCCGGGCGGGTCCACGAACTCGGGGGGAGATGCCGCATCTACCTGGCGCGACGTGGAGGCGTGCTCTGGCGAAGGC
>Ga0164241_10002657_pt1 | contig 18959 bp, 16 predicted proteins | sample OricomyardsoilBY_FD_108780 | JGI IMG/M metagenome (GOLD analysis project Ga0164241, IMG submission 108780) | Backyard soil microbial communities from Emeryville, California, USA - Original compost - Back yard soil (BY) | ecosystem: Environmental > Terrestrial > Soil > Unclassified | place: USA...
ATAGCAAGCAAAGCAATCACACTTAGAAAATGCAGAGCTCGTTCACATTTATAGGTAACGGAAGGAGCTTCTTTATCGATAGTGCCTGGAATGTCCATAACAATGACCTGATTGTTTAAGTGATAAAACATCAAGTCATCTGCTAAAAACGTACCATCTTGCGCACGCTTCACTTTATTCACCAATCGTTCGTATCCATGTTTCAAAGCAATGTAATTTTTTCTCTCCTTTGTAATTTTTTCATTCATTTTATTATGATTTTTGCGCCATCGCTTGGATTGAATTAATTATTTCGTCATGAACACGAGGCATTCTATGTTTTTCTAATTTCTGGCATCGATATTGCTCAAGCCTCATCAGCAACACTGAATTCAAGTTGGAATTAGTTGTTTATGTATTAAAAATATTTAAATGGTTTATTTTTATTTAAAGAGGAACATCTTATGAACATGCATCGTGGAAAACAATTTTTCGCTATCAGTGCCATTGTTATGGGTTTGACAGCATGTGTGTCTGCAGGTGACCCGCCTGAGCAATTACTTTCTGAAGCAAAATTGGATGTAAAAGTAGCGAAAGAAGCGGGTGCCGCAGAGCATGCTCCATTAGCACTGCGATCAGCCGAAAGTAAATTGCAGGAAGCAGAATCTGCTATTAATCAAAAAGAATATAAAGCAGCTGTGTTGTTACTTGAAAAATCGTTAGCTAATTCCGCTTTGGCAGTTGCACAAGCCCAGGCAGCAAAATCAGAAGCTGCTGCGAAAGAAGTAGACGCAAGCATCAATACACTTAACCAAGTTTTAAGAGAGGAGTAATAATTATGAATAAAATACTAAAGTGGACATCGGCCAGTGTATTAATACTAGTGATGAGCGGTTGTGCAACTAATCGCGACCCTTCAGATGAATTGTCATCATTGGAATCCCAATATAATCAATTGGCTGCTCAAGGCTTTGTTGCAGAGTATGCTCCTGTTGCATTAAAAGAAGCAGAAGAAACAATTGCAAAAGCAAAAAAACTGGAAGAGAAACGGGAAGATAAATCCCTGATTTCACATCAGCAATATTTGGCAAAATTAAAATTGGATACAGCATTGGAAATTGCCAAACAAAAACGTGCAGAAGCTGCTATTGGCAACGCTGAAGTGAGACGTAAAGATGCCTTATTATCAGCAAAAGAAAGGGAAGCCAACGCTTTGCGCAATCGTGCTGAAACAGCTGAATACAATGTAACGCAACTGGAAGCAACAGCACGCGAAATGTCAGCCAAAGCAGATGCACTGGCTAAAACTCTGGAAGATTTTTCGGCAAAACAAAGTGAGAGAGGCCTGGTGTTAACGATGGGCAATATTTTATTTGAACTGAATAAGTCCGATCTCAAACCAGGCGCAGAACGAACACTTGAAAAAGTAGCGGCTTTTCTTGCCGAGTACGCAAACCGTTCAGTATTGGTTGAAGGCTTTACAGACGGTTTGGGCTCTGCCGATTACAACCAAACTTTATCAGAGAAACGTGCAGAAGCAGTGGTCGCAGAATTGAAAAGATTGGGCATTAGTTCTTCGCGTTTAAGTGCGAAGGGTTACGGTGAAGATTATCCCGTTGCCAGCAACTCAACCGATGCCGGACGCCAGCAAAATCGTCGTGTTGAATTGATTATCGCCAATCAAGATCAAACAGCTGTTGCACCTCGCCAACGATAGTTGAACCAAATCATTGCATTGCAAGGAAGCAATGCTTTTTTTACGATGACCGTTTAAAAAGCAACTTTTTAAAAGCAAATAGTTTCTACAATCGTTCAGAAGTACAAATTGCAGGAGATAACGATGATGAATATTATATTTGGTTTTTTGTTACTTTCCTTCGGTGCATTTCTGACAGAAACGCCTCTCGATTATAAATTGACTATGGCGACCATTTCGGCGCTCTTGGGTCTCTATATAGCGGTGCAAGCTTACTGTCGTTTACTCTATGAAGAATAATGCATTCATCACTGCTCTTCTTCCTACCTTATACTTATATTTTCTTTCCTGCTAAAAATTTTACGAAACACTTCCCTTTCTTTTCTTTAAAAATTTCATTGTCAAATGAGGCAACAATATGAATATTTTTCAACGGTTACGTGAAGACCATGACAAACAACGCTTACTGATTCAGTCATTGCTGCAAACCCATGGAGACTCTTGTGCGCGTCGCGATATTTATGATTCGCTAAAGCAAGAACTCCAAGCGCATGCAGTGGCTGAAGAGCGTCATTTTTATGTTCCATTGATTGGCTCTGACTTAATGCAAGAAAAGTCTCGACATGCCATCGCCGAGCATCATGAAATGGATGAACTGCTTGCAGATCTGGATGAGATTGATAACGCGTCATCGGCATGGTTAATCAAAGCCAAAAAATTAAGTGAAAAAATACATCACCATTTAGAAGATGAAGAGCACGAATTTTTTCAACTAGCAGGCAAAGTGCTTACGCCAGAACTTAAAGAAAGTTTGTCTGACGATTTTATTGCGGAGAAACAGAATTTTTTAAAGACTAACATTACCGATAAAAAGATTCATAAGGATTAGCAATAAAGATTGTCAATAAACAGATAAACAAAAAGCCGATTAAATCGGCTTTTTGTTTTGTTGCTTATGGAAATATTGCGCCTTAGAAATTGTAAACAACCCCTACTTTCACTGCATCAATATCGGTATCTTCACCGTCAACTTCTACAGGCCAATCATTATCATCCACTTCTAACTTGTAGCGTTGGTATTCCACATTAACCCACAAGGGATCTGTCACGCGGAAACTAAGGCCTGCTCCAAAAAATAAAGTTTCATCGCTATAGCTTCTGTCAAAATCCAGAACTTCTACATCAGTGTCTGAAAAGAATTGTCCGACCTCACCATAAATTTTGAAGCTTTTGGTTAAAGGTAAAGTACCCACGACGCTGGCACTGTATCCATCTACTTCCGCAGAAGCTACATCACCACCAAAATCTCCTAAATCGGTATAGCCAACTTCAACAGCAAGGAATGGGAAAAAACGATAGCCAAGTGCTACTTCGTATAAATTATTTTCATCTTCGAATTCTCCGCCACGGCTTTTGTAACCACCGTAAGCAGCAGACAAGCTAAAACCACTATCTTCATCTGCTGTAGCAGCGATCGGCATGCTGATCGCTGTTGCTGCTGCACAAACCATCAGTGTTTTTTTCAGGGTAGATTTTAAATTGATTGGGTTCATATTCAGTTCCTCTGCAATTAATTGATTTTGAATTTTTTACACATAAAAAAATTCTAGATTGAGCAGAGAAGCTTTTGCGATTTTCATGCCAAATTATAAAATCCCAAAAATACACGCCAAAAAGGAAAACTGATGACAAAAAAATAGATTTTTTTGAAAAAAATTCAATGCCTTTTGTATTATTAACAAAATCGGTAGAAAATATTACTCTATACGCCAATTGTGTTAAGAGATATGCACCGCACTGAAAATATCAATAAAAGTCCGCTCTTTTTCGATTGCTACAGGTTGATGCAAGTACCTGGAAATTTCATGCGAGGAAATAATGCCACGAATATGATGCGCATCTTTATCCACCACCAGCAGATACTCCTGATGCGCTGTTTTTAAAGATGACACCAAATCACTCACAGTAACTTGATTTAATTGATCTATATCCACTGCCAACATTTTAGCTCTGGGATACATCAAATCCTTTACCAACAACTCATGATGTTTTAATCCCAGTGATAGTTGTTTAAGCAGCATATTTTCAGAAGTAAGATGACTTCTATCCAGCACGCCGATAAATTCTTTTTCAATATCTACCACAATTTTCATGGAAACATCTTCCACCAACATCATATTCAATGCTTCTGACACTTTCAGATGTGAATCGATCATATGGGGTTTGTGGTGGCGGAAATCAGCAAGTGCGCTGACGGCGGGGCTATCAGGATGAAGGTCATAAAACTCTTCAGGTTGGATCAGATGGTCATGGTCATGTTGAGGGAAAAATTTCAGTGATTTCATCATATACCTCTTGTTCAATTCATTGGCTCAGTGGGTTCCCTGCGCCCTGATTGAACAATAGGCCTGGATGATCAAAATAGATATTCTCGAAAGTAGCCTTTTACGAATGATTTACTGGGCGTTTACGCGAAGTTTACGGATCAGCGTCTTCTTTTGCCCAATGATAAAATCGGGGAGATATTTAGTTGAGGTTAGATTTTAAATCTGCAAAATTTTTATTTTTGAAAACTTTTCCTGTCCGCCAGGACTGATCATCAGTGCTTGATAATTGTTTATCGGCAACAGGAAGAGAGGATTGTTTAATCCGTCGTAATTATGGGGTCCAGGATGAGTCTTAGGCTCGTACTATGTTGGGGTTAGTCCCCGAATAAGCATGCACAAGATACGTATTCCCTTTATAATCGCACGCATTTTTCTCTCTAGCCTTTATAAATAAATTAGGTTTGTTATGTCTGAAAAACGTTATGACGTCAGCACTTTTCAGGGATTGATTCTTGCCCTGCAAGATTATTGGGCGCGCCAGGGTTGTGTGATTTTGCAACCGTTGGATCTTGAAGTGGGTGCGGGGACTTTTCATCCAGCTACTTTTTTGCGATCCATTGGCCCTGAAACCTGGAATACGGCTTATGTGCAACCTTGCCGTCGCCCGAAAGATGGCCGTTATGGTGAAAACCCCAATCGTTTGCAGCATTACTACCAATTTCAGGTCGCAATGAAACCTTCGCCTACTGATATTCAGGATTTGTATCTGGGTTCTTTGCGCGAAATGGGCATAGACACCTCCGTTCACGATATTCGTTTCGTGGAAGACAACTGGGAATCACCCACGCTGGGCGCCTGGGGCTTGGGCTGGGAAGTCTGGTTGAATGGAATGGAAGTAACCCAATTTACCTATTTCCAACAAGTCGGCGGATTGGAATGCTTCCCGGTCACTGGCGAAATTACTTACGGTATCGAACGTATCGCGATGTATTTACAAGGTGTGGATTCGATTTTTGATTTAGTTTGGACCATTAACCCCAACGGCGACAAAGTCACTTACGGTGATGTGTTCCATCAAAACGAAGTGGAAATGTCGACCTTCAATTTTGAAGAAGCCGATACCAAATTTTTATTTAACAGTTTCGATTTTTACGAAAAAGAATCTACTCGTTTAATGGCAAAAAATTTACCATTGCCTGCCTACGAAATGGTGATGAAAGCGTCCCATGCTTTTAATTTATTGGATGCACGCCACGCGATTTCTGTTACTGAACGCCAGCGTTTTATTTTGCGCGTACGCACCTTGGCGCGCGCTGTGGCACAAGCTTATTACGATAGCCGCAAAGCACTCGGATTTCCTTTGGCGCCCGATGATTTACGTCAACAGGTTTTAGCGGCAGCAGGAGAAGAAAAATAATGACTGATTTTCTAGTTGAACTGGGAACCGAAGAGTTACCGCCTAAAGCCTTGAAAAATTTGATGTTGTCTTTTGTCGAAACAATTGAATCGCATTTAAAAAACGAAGCGCTATCTTTCACCGCAATCAAACCTTTTGCAGCACCACGTCGACTCGCCGTATTAGTTGAAAATCTGGCAGAACAAACGCCATCGAGAGAATTGGTTGTGTGGGGTCCGCCAGCGGCGATTGCTTTTGATAAAGAAGGCCAACCCACCAAAGCAGCGCTCGCGTTTGCTGAAAAAAATGGCATTGCACCGAATGATTTAAAAGCCGAGAGTGATGGCAAAGTCGAAAAGCTGGTTGCACGCATTAATGCTCAGGGCAAAAAGACAATTGATCTGGTAGAGACTATTGTTACTGATGCACTGGCGAAACTACCCATTGCTAAACGCATGAAGTGGGGATCAAAACGAGAAGAGTTTGTTCGTCCTGTGCATTGGCTTGTTATGCTTTATGGCAGTCAAATCGTTAATGCAAAAATTCTGGGATTAACCGCTGGTCGCACCACACGCGGTCATCGTTTTCATCACAATAAAACGATTGAGTTGGCACAAGCCAATGACTACGCCAGTGTGCTAAAAAATACCGGTTATGTGATTGCTGATTTCACTGAACGCAGTGCCATCATTAAACAACAAGTGGAAGCTGAAGCAAAAAAAATAGGTGGCGTTGCTGTTATTGGTGAAGCGCTGTTGGATGAAGTGACGTCATTAGTTGAATGGCCAGTTGCATTGACAGGAAAATTTGAAGAACGTTTCTTGCAAGTTCCCGCAGAAGCTTTGATTGCCTCCATGAAGGAACATCAAAAATATTTCCATGTGGTAGATGCTAGCGGCAAGCTGAAAAATAATTTCATTACTGTTGCCAACATTCAAAGTAAAGATGCATCGCAAATTATTGATGGTAACGAGCGCGTCATTCGCCCGCGCTTATCCGATGCGGCGTTCTTTTTTGAAACCGATAAAAAAACCACACTTGATTCATTGCGCGATCGTTTAAAAACTATTGTATTCCAGGCACAACTGGGAACTATCTTCGATAAAACTGAACGTGTTGCAGAACTTGCGCAATTCATTGCAAGAAAATTAGGCGCAGATGAAAAATCAGCAATTCGTGCCGCTGAACTTTGCAAATCAGATCTCGTCACCAATATGGTAGGCGAATTTGATGATATGCAAGGCATCGCCGGTTACTACTACGCATTAAACGACGGTGAAAATCCTGAAGTCGCCGCTGCAATGAACGAGCAATATATGCCACGTTTTGCTGGCGACCAATTGCCTGCAACAACAACCGGAGCAATCATCGCATTGGCGGACCGTCTGGATACTATCAGCGGTATTTTTGGGATCGGACAACAACCAACAGGCTCGAAAGATCCATTCGCATTGCGTCGTGCCAGTATTGCGGTATTGCGGTTGCTGGTTGAAAAAAACCTTGATTTGGATTTGCGCGAATTACTGACCTTTGCAAAATCACAACACAACAATTTAACGGTCGGCGATGAATTGGCGGAACAAGTGTTGAGTTATATGCTCGACCGCTTCCGCGCCATGTTTGAAGATGTCAACATTCCCGTTGAAGTATTTCAATCAGTTGCGGCAAAACAATTGTCGCAACCTTTGGATATTAACCAACGTGTGTTGGCTGTGAATGAATTTAGTAAATTGCCACAAGCTCAAGCATTAGCTGCAGCCAATAAACGCGTATCCAATATTTTGAGCAAACAAAACTCCAGCATTACAACTGATGTAAAAGATGGCTTGCTGAAAGAAGATGCCGAAAAAAATCTGGCGCAAGCGGTAAATGGAAAAGCTTCTTTGGTTGCACCTTTATTTGCATCGCGTGAATATACAAAAGCCCTGGCAGCACTCGCCGATTTGCAACAACCGGTCGATGCATTTTTTGATAGCGTTATGGTTATGTGTGATGACGCAGCATTACAACAAAATCGTTTGGCGTTGTTATCGAAATTGCGCGGATTGTTTTTGGAAATCGCGGATATTTCTTATTTGGTACCGGGTAAAAATTAATTTCACCCCACCCTAACCCTCCCCTTGGCAAGGGGAGGGGACAGTCACTCGCCAATATGCAGCTCTCCACTCTGCATTTAGCAGGGAGTAAGGTTCCTCCCCCTTGCCAAGGGGGAGGTTAGGAGGGGGTGAAACACAACGAGAACAAAATGAAATTAATAATCCTAGACCGCGACGGCGTAATCAATCACGACCGCGATGACTATGTAAAATCGGCTGATGAATGTGTGCCGATTGAAGGCAGTATCGACGCTATTGCACGTTTGCATCAAGCGGGCTTTACCATTGTAGTGGCCACCAATCAATCAGGGTTGGCGCGCGAAAAATTTGATCTTGATGATCTTGAAGCCATGCACGAAAAGATTACTGGATTGGTAGAAGAGGCAGGTGGCGAAATCAGTGCAATTTTTTATTGCCCGCATGTACCGGAAGATAATTGCAAATGCCGCAAACCTAAAACCGGATTGGTAGATGCTATAGAAGCTGAATTTAATATTTCAGCGGAAGGTTTTTATTTTGTGGGCGACAGTTTGCGTGATTTACAAGCAGGCGCGCAAAAAAGTTGCAAGTTGGGATTGGTAAGAACAGGGAATGGATTAAAAACCTTGTCGCAACTCAGCAATCCAGAATTACAAACTAACAACCCCATGTTGGATATTCGCGAGATATTTGTATTTGAAAATTTGAAACATTTTGCTGATGTTATTTTAAGCGTTAACGATTAATCCCGTAGGACAGACCCATTTGCTTGCCCTGTGCGATCCGCCTACAGTATCCATTTGAAAGAGAATTTAATCTTGCTCTATTTTCGCAGCTTACTTTTTACTATGGGTTACAACGTCGCCATCGTCATCATAGGTGCGACATCTATAATCATTTGGCCCATCATGCCTTATTCATGGCGCTGGCGAGTCGTTACTTGCCTGAATCGTTTTGTAATGTTCTGGTTGCGAGTGTGCTGCAATATTCGTTACGAAATTAAAGGTCACAAACACGCCGATCAATTTCCTTGCGTGGTGATGGCAAAACATCAAAGCACTTGGGAAACCATGTTTCTGCAATTTTATTTTGGTCCTGTCAGCACTATTTTGAAAAAAGAATTATTTCGTATTCCTTTTTTTGGCTGGGCGCTGGCAAGTCTACGTCCGATTGCAATCGATCGTAGCAATCCGATACAAGCGCTAAAGGAAATCAAAAGGATTGGCATTCAACGTTTGCAACAAGGCAATAATTTATTGATTTACCCCGAAGGCACTCGCATTGCTTATGGAGAAATCGGTAATTACGCACGCAGCGGTGCGGATATAGCCATCAGCGCTGGAGTACCCATTATTGCTGTCGCACATAATGGTGGGAAATTTTGGCCGCATAAACAATTTATAAAATATCCAGGCACCATTAAAGTGGTGATCAGCGAACCTTTTAATACAGAAGGTAAAGATCGTAAAGAACTCACTGAAGAAATTAAAAATTGGATTGAAGGTGAAATTGCGAAAATGGATTGAATTCTTATTCAAAATTGTTTCCCAAGAACTTCCGGGCTATGATCTAAAAAATAAAGGCATCTGCAAATCTGCAGATGCCTTTAGTTAAATAAAATAATTAAATCTAACCGCCAAATTAACCCTTGGCTCTTTCTTCAAGAATTGCAACGGCTGGCAACACTTTACCTTCAACAAACTCCAGGAAAGCACCGCCACCAGTAGACACGTAAGAAATTTTATCAGCCAGATCCCATTTATCAATTGCTGCCAACGTATCGCCACCACCAGCAACAGAAAAGCCGGCGCTGTCGGCAATTGCACGCGCAACAACTTCGGTGCCTTTGGCGAAAGCATCAAATTCAAAAACACCGCAAGGGCCATTCCACAAAATGGTTTTGGCGTTTTTGATAATTTCGGCAACGCGTGCAGCGGTTTCTGGACCGTAATCAATAATTTCTTCGTCAGCTTGAATTTCGTTTACTTTTTTCGCAACGCAAACGGAATTGTGTTTCCACTCTTTGAAGCCTTCTTTTGTGGTGCGCACATCGGTCGCATAAATCACTTCGGTTTGTGCACGTAGACGTTGTGCTTCCGGAATTAAATCTTTTTCGTAAAGTGATTTGCCAACTTCATTGCCTGCTGATGCGACAAAGGTATTGGAGATGCCGCCACCCACTACCAAAATGTCAGCAATTTTTGACACCGCATCCAGCACACTTAATTTGGAAGAGACTTTGGAGCCACCCACAATCGCTACTAATGGACGTGCCGGATTGTCGAGCACTTTACCCAACGCATCCAATTCCGCGGAGAGCAATGGGCCTGCGCAAGCAATAGGGGCAAATTTCGCAACGCCGTGTGTGGATGCTTGCGCGCGATGTGCAGTACCGAATGCATCCATCACATACACATCACAGAGTGCAGCCATTTTTTTGGAAAGTTCGTCAGCATTTTTACCTTCACCGACATTGAAACGGACATTTTCCAATAAAACCAAATCGCCTTTCATTTCAAAACCATCAACCCAGTTTTTTACCAAAGGAACTTCACGACCTAATTTTTCGCTTAAATATTTTGCAACAGGTGCCAAAGATGAAGCTTCATCATAAACACCTTCTTCAGGGCGACCCAAATGCGACATCACCATCACTTTGGCGCCTTTGCTCAAGGCCTCTTTAATGGTTGGAATGGAAGCATCAATGCGTACAGCACTGGTGATACGACCTTCCTCCAATGGCACGTTCAGATCCTGACGGATCAGTACGCGTTTGCCTGAGAGGTTTTGGTCTTTCATGAGTTTTACGGTCATTTGGGTCTCCTGATAACCGGAATGAGAATAGGTTGGGATGGGAAAAGTGAGGCCGGCAAGTTTACCTGAGGCAGTGCTGAAAAACTAATTCAACCAACCTGCGCGGTCACTTCTTCAAGGCTTCACCCAACTTCTCCATCACCTTTGTCGGCGGATAGGTTTTGGCATCCTCTTCAATGACTTTTATAGCGTCATGCATGCGTTCGTTGATCTTGATTTGTTCTTTTACGTCCGGAGTTTTGTAGCCACGGGGTTTCATGCCTTGCCAATAATTCCAGCCGTAGCCCCAGCGATAAAGGCTCATCCAGTAAGGGCTGCCTCCCCAGCGAATCATGCCGTGCATGTAGTCGGCCATACCTTTACTTTCAGCCGCGTCAAGTACACAAGCTTGTATGGCGTTATCTGCCATGGTGCGCTGCTCTTTGGTGCCACCCTGCCAATAAGCCAGATCATGTGCAACGCAACAATGACGCCACAGATTTGGATATAAAGGCGGGCCGTCCATCCACATGGAACAGCCATCGGTTTTGAAAGGTTTGAGTTCGTTAGCTTGAGTGAAGCTGGCAACAAGCAAAAGCAAACCGATCACTGTCCGGAAAGTTACAATATTTTTCATTCAAAGCTGGGTTTCAAGGATTCGATGGATCTTAAGGGTTCAAAATCGACAATAATAATTTCAAACGTGTGCAGAAACCAAGCCCACTGTACAATGCTGCATCTTTTTGGCTAGCAGGTTCGAATCATGAAAGAACAAAAAACCACGCATTTTGGATTCCAGCAAGTTCCTGTTGAAGAAAAAGCAGAGCGAGTTGCCGAGGTATTTCATTCGGTTGCCGCCAAATACGATTTGATGAATGACTTGATGTCAGCAGGGATTCATCGTTTGTGGAAGCGACTGACGATAGAAGCTTCCGCCGTTAGACCCGGCCATAAAATATTGGATATAGCCGGTGGCACCGGTGACTTGAGTTATCAATTTTCAAAATTGGTGGGCACAAATGGACAAGTGATTCTTGCCGATATTAATGCATCCATGTTGGGCGTTGGTCGCGATAGATTAATTGATCGTGGTGTCGCCGGAAATTTATCTTATGCACAATGTGACGCACAATTTTTACCTTTTGCTGATAACAGTTTTGATTGCATCACCATCGCCTTTGGTTTGCGAAATGTCACCGACAAAGACATGGCCTTGCGTTCCATGTTGCGTGTATTAAAACCCGGTGGGCGATTGTTAGTGTTGGAATTTTCCAAACCACAAAATCAATTACTCAGCAAAGCTTACGACACTTACTCATTTAAAATTTTGCCTTTTATGGGAAAACTAGTGACGCAAGATGCAGAAAGTTATCGCTATCTTGCTGAATCCATTCGCATGCATCCTGATCAGGAAACTTTAAAATCCATGATGGCCAACGCCGGTTTTGTGAATAGCGAATTTCATAATATGACTGGCGGTATTGTGGCTTTACATAAAGGAATTAAACCTTGATCCCGCTGCTCACCAACGCCGGTCTTGCTGCTGCAGAACAATGCATTAATAAAAGTTTGCAATACGATCCGGCGACAAAAAATGCGCTCTCAAGCTGCGACGGAAAAATACTGTCGCTGCATATTTTTTCCCCGGAAATTAAAATAGCAGTGTTAATTCAGGATCAATCCATTCGTTTGATGAGCCAATGGGATGGCGAAGTGGATACACAACTCTCCGGCTCACTCATTGCACTCGCACAACTTACACAAACGCCCGTGCATAATTTAAAAGATTCCGGCGTAACGGCAATGGGTGATTTGCAATTTCTGGCGCAACTGCAAAAAATTCTGCAAAACCTGGATATTGATTGGGAAGAAATGCTCACTCAAATTTTTGGCGACATCATTGGCCATCAAATGGCACAGCTGTTACGCAGCAAAATGCTTTGGACAAAAAATCGCGCGCAAACCGCGCAGCGATTAGTGGGTGAATTTGTCACCGAGGAATTACAAGCCATCCCCTCGAAAATTGAATTGGAACATTTTTATCGCCAAGTTGATGAATTGCGGTTGGCAGTGGATAGAGTTGCGGCGAGATTTAATAATTTGACTTCCTCCTAAATTCCCTTGACAAGGGAAGGCAGAGGTGGAGTCTGGATTTACAATATTAACGAGAAAATAAATGGTTTTTTTACGATTATTAAAAATCCTCTGGGTATTTTCCCGTTATCGACTGGACAGGTTATTTCCGGCCAAAAGATCATTCGGTCTTGGATTTTTTTTATTATTGACGAAATTAGTTCCTGGAAAAAAATTATCACGCGGTGAAGCTTTGCGTCATGCGCTGGAAAACCTTGGTCCGATTTTTATCAAGTTTGGCCAATTGTTATCTACTCGTCCCGATTTGGTTCCGGCTGACATAGTCAGCGAATTACATTATCTGCAAGATCAGGTAACGCCTTTTGATAATGACGAATTTCGTGAGCTGGCGGAAAGGTCTTTAGGCCTAAAGCTCGAAACCGTTTTTTCGTATTTTGAAAACACGCCTTTGGCATCAGCGTCAATTGCACAGGTTCATGCGGCAAAATTAATGGATGGCCGCGATGTCATTATTAAATTGGTCAGACCTAATCTGGAAAAGGTGATTGAACAGGATCTTCAATTATTGTTGGTCGTCGCCAGGCTGATCGAAAAATTCAGTCAGGATGGCAAACGTTTACGACCGGTAGAAATTGTTGAAGATTATCGCATTACTATTTTTGATGAACTGGATTTGCAACGCGAAGCCGCCAATGCATCACAATTGCGCCGTAATTTTTTAAATTCACCGCTGTTGTATGTCCCGGAAATTTTCTGGCCATTTACCCGATCTAATTTATTGGTAATGGAACGCATCTATGGCATTCCTGTTACTGACCTGCAACAACTTAACGCTCAAAATACCAATTTAACATTATTGGCAGAGCGCGGTGTGGAAATATTTTTTACGCAAGTGTTTGAGCATAATTTTTTTCATGCAGATATGCATCCAGGCAATATTTTTGTGTCACGCGAGAATCCGCAAAGCCCACAATATATGGCTGTGGATATGGCAATTGTCGCCTCGCTGACAAAAGAAGATCAGTATTATCTTGCGCGTAATTTATTGGCGATGTTTCGCCGCGATTATCGCCAGGTAGCAGAACTTCATGTGCAATCCGGTTGGGTGCCTGCGCATGTGCGCGTGAGCGATTTTGAAGCGGCCATTCGTACCGTCTGCGAACCGATTTTTGAAAAACCGTTGAAAGATATTTCGTTTGGCAATGTGTTACTCAGCTTGTTTAAAACCGCGCGCCGTTTTGATATGCAAGTTCAACCCCAATTAGTGCTGTTACAAAAAACCTTGTTGAATATTGAAGGGCTGGGTCGACAACTTTATCCGGATCTGGATCTCTGGCAAACCGCACATCCCTTTTTGGAGCGCTGGTTAAAAAATCGCTTCCATCCCAAAAGTTTATGGAAAGAATTAAAACGCCATGCCCCGGAATGGATGGAAAAATTTCCGCAGGTCCCGCAATTAATTTTTAATGGTTTACAACAACTTCCGGAAATTAACCAGCAACTACAACAACTTCGACAGGCACAACAACAGCAAGCCAATAAACACCAACGCCTGCAATTTTTACAACTGGGTTTGATTGCGCTTCTGGGTTTTGGCTTAGGCTTTTTAGCGACCCAGTGGTTTTGATTTTTTAAAACCCCGGATGGCATGGCTATTCATGTGCCATCTGCTATTATCTTTCGATAAATAATAGTGATACGAAGGAGGTTGTATGTCGCGCACAAGTATTTTGTTAGTGGATGATACCCCGGAAAATCTGGATGTTTTAAGTGCCATCCTTGAAGATCTGGGTTCACAATTATTGGTCGCCACTTCTGGCGAACGAGCTCTGGATATTGCGATAAAACAACTGCCCGATTTAATTTTGCTGGACGTAATGATGCCGGATATGAACGGCTTTGACGTTTGCAAAGTGTTAAAAATCACCGCAGAAACTTCTGAAATTCCCGTCATTTTTGTTACTGCAAGCACTGAAGACATCAGCAAGGGTTTTCACGTAGGTGGAGCCGACTACATCATCAAACCGATTAACGCCGATGAAGTCAAAGCGCGAGTGAATTATCAACTCGAGCGTAAAGAATTATTGGAAGAACTCAAATCGTTTAATCGCGCCCTGGAAGCAAAAGTTCGCGAGCGTACCGCAGAGTTAACCTTGGCTAATCGTCATCTGCGCGAAGAAATTAATGAACGCCGTTACATGCAAGATCGTCTGAATTATTTGGCGACGCATGATTTTGTCACACGACTTTATAATCGCAATGCATTGGAAAGCCACGTCTCTGAATTGTTGGCACGTATTCAGGTGGAAGCTTCTGCTGCCAGCTTTTTATTAATTGATATCGATAGATTCCGATTGATCAACGAAAGTTGTGGCAGTATTGCGGGCGATGAATTGTTAAGGCAATTTTCAGATTCTGTTTCCGGTTTGTTGGCACGTGAAGATTTTTTCGCACGCATAGGTGGCGACAGATTTGTAATAGCCTCGCCAGTTGTATTAGCGCATAAAGGTCTGGCTTTGGCCCAAACCATCATGAATCATCTGCAGGATTTTAATTTTCAGTGGGAAGAGAAACAATTTAATTTGGAGGCTTCGATAGGCGCGGCTGAGCTCACCGACAAGGTGTTCAGTTTTGATCAGGTCATGCTACAAGCGGATGAGGCCTTGTATTTAGCCAAGCAAGAAGGACGCGGCGTTATTCGTACCATGGACGATGCACAAAGCCAAAAAAGTAATCAACGTGAAACTATTAATTGGGCATCGCGTTTAATCGATGCACTTAAACTGAATTCTTTCCGCTTATTTTTTCAATTTGTCGAAAATATTCAAAACACATCCCCGGACGACAAAAAATATCGTATGGAAATTTTATTGCGCATGTGGGATCCCACCAGCAATCGGATTATTTATCCTAACGAGTTCATTCCACCAGCCGAGAGATTGCATCTAATCGGCAAGATTGATCGCTGGGTGGTGGAGTCAACACTGGATTTCTTTTCAAAAAATCCAAAAATTCTCGAAGCAATGGACTTGGTTTCAATTAATTTATCGGCTATCAGTATTCGCGACTTGTCTTTTTCACACTTTATTGCGAACAAATTACAGGATTACCATATTCCGGCCCAAAAAATTTGTTTCGAAATTACGGAAACCGAAGCCATTATCAATGTGGAATCAGCGAAGTCCTTCATGCGCAGCCTAAATGATTTGGGCTGTCACTTTGCGCTGGATGATTTTGGCAGTGGCTTTGCTTCATATGCTTATCTACACCAATTGTCTTTTGACAAAATTAAAATTGACGGCATTTTTGTCAGGGACATGGACACCGATCCTTCGCATTACGCCATGGTAAAATCCATTGTGGAAATGGCGGCATCTTTGAAAAAAGAAATCACCGCAGAATTTGTTGAGCAAGCGAGTGTTGCCAATGTACTTCGAGAATTAGGTGTTCATTGGGTACAGGGGTTTCATTATCATCGCCCTGAGTTATTGGATGCGCAACACCTGCAACAATATTTACTTAAAGATGCCGAAGCCTAGAGGACTGAATGAAGCTTAGCCTTTTGCATTTTATCCGATGGTTAATTCTGATCATCGGAATCACCTTGCTGTATTTTTTTCTGGCCAAATTTGGCATGGCCTGGAGCAGTTTCACTTCCAACATTACCTTGGTATGGCCCGCTGCAGGACTGGCGTTATTTTGTTTTTTCCATTTTGGTTGGCGAGTCGCTCCGGCAATTTTTTTAGGATCTTTTCTGGCGACGCAAATACTGCATTTTAATCAAACACTGACGCCATCATCGACAATTATTTTTCTCGCCATGGTGATGGCTCTGGCCGATACCGCACAAGCTTTATTAATTGCGACGCTCAATAAAGCCTTGATGAAAACTCATTTCAATCAATCCATTTTACGACTCTTGCCTTTTTTAGTGAGTGTATTTGTCGGGTGCTTTATTTCATCCAGCATTGGGACTTTAGTGCTACATCATTTGCACATTGTAACAAGCGATGAACTTTACAAAAGCTGGTTGTTCTGGTGGATGGGTGATTCAGCGGGGATGCTTTTATTTGCACCTTTGTTGTTGTGGATCTTTACAAAAAAATTGCGTACACAAAATCCCAAGGCACGAGCATTTTTATTGTTGTCGTCAGTTGTGGGCATATCGATTTTTGTGATGGTTGCTATTAGTTATATGGAAAGAACCCAGACAAAACAACAACAGGATTTAGCGGCGCACCGATTTCAAACTGCACTGGAAAATCAACTTGAACTAAGTTTACGCGACATGGATGTTATGAATCGTTTTTACTACAAAATTTATCCCACGGAAAAAGATTTTACGGAGCTAGCCCAGCCTTTACTCGAACGCAGCCCCTGGATTGATCGACTCACCTGGCTACCCGTAAAAAACCTTAAAGCAAATCAGCCATCTGAGTTTTGGTCTTTTAGCTTGCATCATACTCAACCGCAATCTATTGCACACTATATTCAACTGATAAAAAGTAACCCTGAATACAAGCAATTATTTGTGAGCAATATTCAATTTACTGAAAAAAATAATTTTGATCTACTTTATTTATTTCACCCGGTGATGGATTGCATTAATAGCTCACAGGAAAAATGTTATTTTCGCGGATGGATAATTGCCGACATTGATATAACCCAATGGTTGAATTACGCGCTGGAACAAACGGTTAAAAATTCTTCTATCATCAACATACTATTGAAAAATAATAACCAACAATTATCGGCTGTTCGGCAAAGCGGACACTGGCTACAACAAGATATATCCGGATCTGCAACGGTGTTACTGGAAACCCCATGGAATTTATTGAACCAAAGCTGGCAGCTGACCATTTTTCAAGAGAACGGTGTTGAGTTTAACTTAAACTGGATACAAGTAGTCGCGTTGATTTGTTGCTTATTAGTAGTGTCATTACTAATGGCCTATGTGCATGCCCAACAAAAAAATGATGACTTGTCAGCAATAAATCAACAAAAATTACAAGAGGACATCGATTTACATACCGAGTCACTGAGAGAGGCAAACAACTGGTTGCTCAAAGAAATTGCCGACCGAAAATCGACACAGGATTTGTTGGAAAAATCACAGCATGAATTATTTCAGCGTGAACAGCATTTGCGAAGTTTGCTCGATAATATTCCGGACCCCGTCTGGCTAAAAAGTGTCGAAGGCTTATATTTAAGTTGTAATAAATCTTTTGCTGCTTTTTTAGGTTTGCCGGAATCTGAAATCATTGGCAAACATGAAAATGAACTGGTGTCGGCCGAAACAGCGAATGATTTTAAAATCAACGACGAGAAGGCTCTGAACAACAATCACCAACCGCATCGTTACGAACAGTGGTTGCTGTCTCCTGACGGAGAAAAATATTTGCTGGATACCTTAAAAGTCGGCATCAAAAACCTGGAAGGGGATGTGATTGGCGTTTTGGGTATAGCACGCGATGTAACAGAAAAACATCAATTGATTAGCGCCCTGCAAGCGGCGCGCGATGCCGCTGAAGAAGCAACCCAATCCAAAAGTCGCTTTTTGGCGAATATGAGCCACGAAATTCGCACTCCATTAAATGCCGTATTGGGTTATGCACAATTATTGTTTCGCGATAAAGAAATCAGTCTTAAGCAACAGGAAAAATTGTCCGCTATTTTGACATCTGGCCACAAACTATTGGGTTTAATTAATGATATTTTGGATCTTTCGAAAATTGAATCCGGCGCGTTGAACATCAAAGAAGATTATTTTGATTTACATCAGGAAATGTCCACTGTCATAACGGTGATTGCCGACAGAGCGCGTGCAAAAAACTTACCGGTACTCACACACTTTGCTCTACCCAAGCCCTTTATTGTAAAAAGTGACAGACAAAAATTAGGGCAAATTTTAATTAATCTTCTTAGCAATGCGATTAAATTTACGAATCAAGGGCAGATTAATGTTGAGTTGTTACCAACAGATTCAGGCATTGAATTTATTGTGACGGATACAGGTACAGGCATTGTAGAAAAAGAATTATCCGAGTTATTTGTTGCTTTCAAACAAGGCATAGCCGGAGAACACGCCGGCGGCACCGGATTAGGTCTCACCTTGTCGCGACATTTGGCTGAAGCCATGGGCGGAAGTTTGCAATTACAAAGTCAAGTTGGTGTAGGCACTAAAGCTTTTTTGCATTTACCGCTTAAAGAAGAAATTGTGCAATTGGTTGATGATGAATTTGTTAATGTAAAATCCATTTCATTATCCAAATCAGTGAATATTTTAGTGGTTGAAGATGATCTCGCCAGTAACGCTATTTTAGTGGATCTACTTCTGCAAACCGGCTGCCGTGTTGCATCTGCAGCCAATGGTCGCGAAGGGCTTGAAAAAGCAATAGAAGAAAATTTCGATATTATTTTTACCGATATTCGTATGCCGGATCTTAATGGTCTGGAAATGTTGCAAGCATTGCGTCAACAACCCACTTATAAATCCACCCCCATCATCGCGGTATCCGCATCCAGCCTTGAACATGAACGCGAATATTATTTGGCGCAAGGTTTTCACGATTTTATCGGCAAACCCTATGCGTTTGATG
>Ga0164241_10002658_pt1 | contig 18955 bp, 16 predicted proteins | sample OricomyardsoilBY_FD_108780 | JGI IMG/M metagenome (GOLD analysis project Ga0164241, IMG submission 108780) | Backyard soil microbial communities from Emeryville, California, USA - Original compost - Back yard soil (BY) | ecosystem: Environmental > Terrestrial > Soil > Unclassified | place: USA...
AAACAGCCGACGGCACTTTGACGGAGGTTGCGGAAACCGCCGTAAACATAGCAGCGGCTGGCGAAACTGAATAGATTACGCTTTAGATATGCAGGGCCGATCTTCTCAAAAGGTCGGCCTTTTTCGTTTACGCCATGCATCAGTCCTGCACAATAAGACAGCAATCGAAAATGCCAAGGCAAAATCTAAAGCTACTCATTTTCTGATCCGACAATGTTGGCGAACATTTCAGCATACTCATCTACCGTCCCTGGCTTTTCTACAATGGCAAATGCGCCCCTATTTAGAAATGCGCGCTGATGACTCTGCTCGTACATATCCATCGACGACGACATCATAACGACCTTACAGCTCCGTATTTTTTGATTTCTGCCGAGCTGCACCAAGCATTCATCGCCGTCGATTTTGTTCATATTCACTTCCATAAAAATGTAGTCCGGACGTGACGTCATACGCGCTAAGGCCGATAAAGCCTCGTCGCAGTCGGTGAAAAAATTACAGTGCGCTTCAGGGCGCACCGCCTCAACACCCAACCTCATAAAATCAAGTTCTTCAAAGTCGTCGTCAATAAAAATAATATTCATAAAAGTGAGTAGCTTCATCCATTCAAAGCATCACCCAAACTTTTTGACCCTCTCGCGGCTCAATTACAAGCTTGTCTTACTTGGTTGAGTAATATTATCGACGAACACGTCCCATACCGAGGCAATATAGCTTCGTAAGTTAAGATCATTAGCCTTGTGTCAACCTACATCTTTACTTTTCTAAAGCTGTCCGTTACTACAAAACTACTTACTACCCATGTTCGCTGGGCAAAATGACCTTCAGCATCAGCGCGTAGACAATGTGGCACGCCTTTTATGATCATTATAGGAAAGATCAATATTTAAATAAACACAATAGCTATGGACGCGGGAAACATCACTGAAAAAGTAAAAACAAAGATTGACAATCTGAATCCTTACCGGGAAGAAGGAAAAATTGCAAAAGCCATTGAATCGCAGACATCACGCCTGCCATCCGACACCTTTTTGTGGGCAGCCGGGGGAATAATGCTAACGTCGCTGACTCTAAAATTACTGAAGAAGAATCAAACAGCACTTTTTATCGGCCAGTGGGTCGCGCCTGTCCTTTTGTGCGGACTATATAACAAGATCGTAAAGATCCAGGGCCATGATCAGTTAAATGATATACCAGCATAAAGGCGGTCGATCCTGTGACACTAATAACACAGCGGGCATTCGGGCCCGCTGTGTTGCTTCGTCGCTACCTATTGATGGAAAACGCAAGATGCCCCCGGATTATTAGGTAAATCTCTAGGTCTCAACTGCACAACTTTAAGGATAGTCGATGAAACCAATTTCGAAAAAGACCATGAATACCGATTGTGTGCGCCTCCGATTATGCTCCCCCTTTTCTGGGTAAGTTGACCCATCAACATCACTTGCTGTTCAGTAGTCAATCATAGCCGAATTCTATTATCCCGGCATCAGCATCTACGCTGTAAAAACGCCGGATTGCAGTTTCGTCAACAGATAACTTTATAATGCTTCAAACTGCGCTTCGAACCTATTCACACTATTAAGCTGTTGAAAAGCAAGTGTTAGTCTTTCGACAATAGAAACCTCCCCTTCCCGAAGCCAGGTCCGAGGGTCGTAGTACTTCTTGTTAGGTGCAGTGTCGCTTAGATCATTACCAAGCTGAGATTGCAAGAATGGACCATGAACCTTGTAGTATCGATGCACACCGTCCCAAAACGCCCACTGAATATCTGTATCGAGATTCATTTTTACCACTCCGTAACTGATCGCTTCCTGAATTTTATCCGGTTCTGTTCCGGATCCCCCGTGAAATACAAAGTTAACCGGATTGGACTCTGTGGAAATATCTGCAGTAATCAATTTCTGGGCATCTCGGAGAATTGTTGGTTTGAGTTGGACGTTCCCGGGCTTATACACGCCATGAACATTCCCAAAAGATGCCGCGATCACAAAGTGGTCACTCACCTTCATCAATTCCTTATATACATAAGCCACTTCTTCCGGTTGCGTGTATAGCCTCGACGACTCGACATCGGTATTATCTACGCCATCCTCCTCACCTCCCGTCACGCCCATTTCAATTTCCAGGTACATATCCAGCCTTGTCATTCGTTCAAGATAACGCTTACTCAACGTCAAGTTCACATCCAGAGACTCCTCGGATAGATCAATCATATGCGACGAAAACAAGGGTCTTCCGTTTTGTACGTAAAATCTTTCGCCTTCATCCAACATGCCGTCGACCCATCCTAATAATTTTCTCGAAGCATGATCTGTATTTATTAATATCGGAATCGGATAGAGCTCACTCACCGAATGGACGTATTTCGCGGCAGCCACCGCTCCCTGAATCGACGCCTTATGTTTAGAATTATCACTTGACTTTCCTGCGAAGAAATGCGCCCCACCGTGCGATAACTGCACGATGACTGGCGAACTCACGCTTTTAGCAGTTTCAAGAACGGCGTTTATTGCATTCGAATTCACGACATTTACAGCCGGAAGTGCATAATTGTTAGCCCTCCCATGGTTGAATAGGGACCGTATTTTATTATAACCTTGAACACCGTTCATAATTTTAATATTAGATGACTTCACGCTGGCTTCTTCACTTCAGAACATGAGAGTTGTGGCGCGTGCGTTCCAAGATCTACTACATGTAATTTTCATGCCCAATATTCATGACGTAGCGCGTACCTTTTTGATCGATTTACTGCTTTGTCAAAAATTTTCAAGCCAATTAGTCCACACAACGTGGACTAATTTGGTGATGGGGGAATCGCCAATGCAGGACGCATGTTTCAGCTTTCCTGTCAGTTTAGGTCTGCATCCTACGATTGATGCAGAGCGACTAATCCTTGACAGAAAATTAACCACTCTTGACATGTGAAGGTGCAATTAATACCCGCCGAAGTAAAAGCCAGATTCAGCCAAAAAGGAGAGAAACGTCATCTCCTTACAATTATCTCGGGGAAAAGCGACTAATTGTATTGCGTTCCTGCACCTTCTCCATCGTAGCATTATCTTCTCAACTTGAGGACAATAAACGGCGTGTACTTTATGCACCCCAGATTGTCATGAGGCCGCTATGTCAGTTAGTTACTACAATCGTGAACCCCATGGCTTGAAGGGTCGCTGAAAAGCACCCATGTTGGAGAGTAGGACAGTTTAAGGAATATGATACCAAATTGTCAATCGATTTGATAATGGGCATGGAATTGGTCTGAGACATGTAAAATCAATATGACGATGAAACACTTATTGACAGCGGCACTTATAGTAAGTGCAACTGTCGCCGCTACGGCACAACAGCGCGATACTACAGCAACACAGCAGCAACCACGAACACGGAGTCAGCAGGAGCAACAAGGTCAGCCAGGCAACCAGTTCAATGCAAAGGACTACACACAACTCCAGGCCACAGAGGTAACTGGTCCGCTGCGCACTACATTGCAAGGTGATGAATACAAGGGTTGGGAAAAGGGTAAAGTGTATAGAAGCAAAACCGGTGATGGCTTCTACCTTACAACGGGCACCGGTAACACAGCAAAGAACTATTACTTTGGCAAGGATGGGAAAGCCCTGCAATCACCTGAAGGTGGAACTAATCCCAGGAAAGACAATTAGAATATAGTTGGATTTGATTGAAGAAAGGGACTTACATAGTCCCTTTTTTATGACGATTCGACAAGAAGGGCCGACGTTACTGTATTTGCAAAAATGCCAGCCGTAGTAAAATTAGTAGCATCACCATAGATTTCGTAACAACACCTTCTATGACAGCAGAATATCGACAGAATTATGGCAGGCAAAAAGATAGTATAGTAAGGTGGCGGTTTTGCAGGATTAAACCTCGCAAAGGCGATCGGTGCAGATAATGATTTAAAAGTGACCATCGTCGACAAGAACAATTATCAATTCTTCCCACTCCTTTTATACCAGGTTGCAACGGCGTCCATTGAGGCATCGAATATCAGCTACCCCTTCAGAAACCTTTTTCAGCAATACAGAACGTTCGATTTTATATGGGCAGCCTTTTGCAGATCAATACCGCTGCTAGAACAATTGATTTGGTTACAGGAACATTGTCATAAGAATACCTGGTAATAGCGATGGGCACAGAAACAATTTTTTTGGTAATCAGAACGTGATCACCTATGCATTACCTATGAAGATCATAGAAGATGCCTTGAATATCAGGAATCATGTCCTCTTAAAGGTCGAGGCAGCCGTGAGGGCCACATCGGTTGAGGACAAGGAAAGGTTGAGAACATTGTTATCGCTGGCGGCGGGCCGATCGGTGTAGAGCCGCTACGAGAAAAAGGGTCGTCCATGGGCACAGTTGGCTGCAGAAAGCCTTTCACGGCTTCTGCAGCCAACGGGGATATTGCTATTGAAAGACGTTTGACAGGCCCGACACGAAGAGGCCAACTCCTCTCGAGTAATTGTTTCAATAAGGTTTGGCAGCAGCATTCGCTGAGGCTATTTCGCTGGTTGACCTTTGGGAATCAATGATAGCGTGTGCGACTAATCCCTTGAGTACGAGCCATTGTCTTAATTGAGCCGCTGCGTCCTCGTCCAATGTATTCATGGCCTTTATATACTCCTTTTTGAACAGCTGCCGGTCAAAACTCACTTTACTGAGTATGGTTTTGTAATAGTTAAGAAATGAATTCTTGTGCATAGAAGATTAGCGTTATCAGTGAACGTGCTTAGCAACTTCTATACCTAAACTAAATATTCCGAAAGTTATATGACCCACCTATGGAAAGGATTCCGGGAATTTTCTGATCTGGCGATTCTGGAAATGACTTGACCGAGCTATTCCGGAAACGCTAAGTCTGTCCAGTGTCGCAGTGACGTTCCTTGTAACCGGTTACCATTTCGAATATCCGTCTCTGAAATCGCGCTAAAAAACAAGATAAAGCTTTAAGCTCGAAGCAACCTACCAATACCCGACCGGATATTATTGTACCTAATGAGTGTGGAACGCAATCAACAACAAAACCTCATCTTAGCATTAGCTTCTACATTAGGGTAATCGTGCTGATGCGCTGATCAACGAGGACGACGCTGTCAATCAAGAAGAAGACCAACCTTTCCTTTGTTCAACAAGCATATGAACAGAATGTAAATACCAAGTCAATATAAGTAGTCACGCCTCGAAGTGCATTCGTAGGAATGTCTGTACCTTTCCGGAGTTAAGCACCGTTCCAATTCAAACCGCTGCCAGGCAACTTCGAAGATATGGCAACAGCGTCAATCTGTTTGAAACGACGAACCTCATTCACACATGTTAGCAGCGCTTCGACGCAACAGTTCCCGTGGCAAAATGAACAACCAACATCACTTTCTGAATGCGTGAAATCGTTACGAGCTAAGAGGGTCTTTCCTTTCAGAACAATTCCTGGACGTTCAGACCGCTGTTCAATGCTCAAGCGAACAACGCCATGATCATCTCAATTTCCTGACCATGTCCAAATAGAACAATCTTTAGACATTTTTGACAAACGAAACCGAAACAGCACCTACACAGAAGTGCTTCCCCTAAAACATTTTTTACATCGGAAAGTGAATAAGGCAAATACGGCGAACTGCCTCTTTCATTTTGCCCGAGCCGCCGGTTGTCTTAGCCCTCCCATGCTTAGTTCGTTTTCATCTCAGTAATGTTTAATTTGGCAGATACAAATCATATCATCCGATCAATACATGCGCTGTCAAAATAGGCTATCGAAACATTTATTTGTATTTACCGTCTCTGTACTAGCGTCTCTCTCGCAATGTGTAAACGCCCAAATATCGTTGCCGAAAATTCCAGCTGAATTGGCTTTTTGCGGCGAACCAGTGCCGTTGCACGATCCGGACATAAAGGAAAGACTTGAAAGAGAACTTATTATTAATATGTACAAGCACGCTTCCACAATTCTCATATTAAAGGAAAGTGGGCGATGGAAGCATTACCTCCAAACATTGCTTGATAGCGCAGCAGTACCCAGGGAATTCTTTTATCTCGCTGTAATTGAAAGTGAGCTGGATCCTATGTCCCGCTCAAGCGCAGGAGCTACGGGATTCTGGCACTTTACAGTAAGTACAGCAAAAGAATATGGCCTTGAAATTTCGGATTATGTCGATGAAAGAAGAGAACCCGAAAAGTCCACGCGGGCGGCGGCTGAGTTTTTCAAACGGGCATACAAAAAATACGGCTCATGGACCCTGGCCGCTGCAGCCTTTAATCGAGGATCAAAAGGAATTGAAAATGCGCTAAGTGGTCAATACACCAAAGACTACTATCAGCTTTATCTTAATGAAGAAACAGCCCGTTATGTATTTCGGATTCTCGCTCTGAAACTTATTATTGAAGCTCCCGAAGGATACGGTTATAATGTAACCCCTTCTGATTATTACCAGCCGATTGAATACAAGACTATCTTTATAAACGAATCTATTCAGGATCTCCCCAAATTCGCAAAATCGTTAGGAGTCAGCTACCAGACATTAAAACAGTATAACCCGTGGATTCAAAACACCGACTATAAACTTCTACTACAGCAAGGAAAAAAATACAAAATAAGAATACCAGCAAAGGCGGACTAGGTGTCAGCATCAACACGCACAAGATGTGCACTCATTCTGTTTAGATTATAGTCAACATGCAGGGTCGATTTACTCCGTTGTCACCCTGACACTCGGGTTGCAAAAATTATGTGCGACAAAACGAGCACTCACAATTCAGTTCGCGGATTGTAACTCATTCACTATCGGCGCTATTTTTTCTTGTCAGGAAATAGCGCTGAAGCCTACCGTAGCTGCATTAAAGCATGCGATAAACTTCAGCGCTGGTGCTCCGGTCGACACGCCAAATGCTACCGGTTAATGGCGCGGTAATATACTGGTCTGAGCCGGGACCAATGATACTCCCCTGGAACTCCTCAAAAACCAGTGACCAATCGTGTGGTTTTGATCCTCATTTGTTTTTGGCAAGTCATATCAGGTTCAGCAGAACCAACAATTGGTGTCCCAGGCACGCCTCTCCACTTTACTTCTTCCCAAGTCCATATTCAGCCAGCATAGCCACCGATAGTCTCCACCCGTTTAGCATTTCATGGAACCTTATCCGCAAAAAATCCACAGTACCAATAGCAGAAAAGACGCCATTTACAAGAAGCCCATTCCCCAAAAGTCAATATGATCTGAGGCAATAACGTGCACAATAGTCGGCAGTATAATGCCGTAATGATCAAAATCTCATGGCATGATTTTTCCTCAGTCTGCGGATGGGCACTGTTTAATTCATCTTTATATGCTGATCAATCTTAATGTAAACGGACAGGATCGTACGCTCGAAGTACTACCGTGGGTTTCGTTACTGGACGCGCTTCGGGACAGACTGAATCTTACGGGTACAAAGAAAGGCTGCGATCACGGACAGTGCGGTGCGTGCACTATACTGTGCGACGGTAAACGGATACTGAGCTGCATGACATTAGCCGTAATGAAAGATGGATCATCTGTAACAACGATCGAAGGCGTTGCCACTGATGGAAAGCTGCATCCGATTCAGGCTGCATTTATTGAACACGATGCGTTTCAGTGTGGGTATTGCACACCGGGACAAATATGTAGCGCGATCGGTATGCTTCAGGAAGGCAAAGCTTCGACGCGCGATGAGGTGAAAGAACTCATGAGTGGCAATCTATGCAGATGCGGCGCCAACGTCGGCATCATAGACGCGATCATGGAAGTAAGAGAAAACTTTAACAAATAGTAATCTTCATGAATAATTTCAGTTACCTGAAGATAAACGAACTCGCAGAAGCGACTGCAATCCACGCGACTCAATCTGGCTCGCAATACATAGGAGGAGGAACCAATCTGCTCGATCTTTGGAAATACAATTTAATACATCCGACTGCCCTGATAGACTTAACCCGCGTCAAGGAGGGGCAAAACATTCGTGAACTCGAAGACGGAAGCGTAAGAATCGGTGCATTTGTTACAAACGCAGACACCGCCTATAATCCATTAATTGAGCAGCGCTATCCCCTACTGTCGAGGGCCATACTTGCCGGAGCTTCCGGACAAATCAGAAATATGGCCACCAACGGTGGCAATCTGTTACAACGGACCCGCTGTTATTATTTCTATGATCCGGACTTGCCATGCAATAAGCGAAATCCAGGAAGCGGGTGCCCCGCGATCGACGGCTATAATCGTATGCATGCCATCCTGGGTACCAGCGATGAGTGCATCGCCGTGTATCCGTCGGACATGAGCGTTGCTCTCGCGGCACTGGGTGCCACCGTTAATGTAAGAGGACGGGACAGCATAAGAAGCATCTCTCTGGAGGATTTTCACCGCCTTCCAGGAAACACTCCGCACATTGAAAACAATCTAAGGCCGGGAGAGATTATCACGTCACTTGACTTGCCGGCTGAAGGCTTTAGAAACAACTATTCCTACCTGAAAATACGCGATCGGAACTCTTACGCATTTGCGCTGGTGTCAGTTGCTATTGGGCTCACGCTTAGCGAAGGGGTTGTAACGCAAGCCAGGATCGCATTGGGCGGTGTAGCCCATAAACCATGGCGAAAAACAGACGCTGAAGAATTTCTGAAAGGCAAAGCACCTGACGAAGTAAATTTTAAAAAAGCAGCAGATATACTTCTTGAAGGCGCGCGGCCATTTCAGTATAACGCATTTAAAATAGAACTGGCGCGTCGCGCAATTGTCCGAAATGGGATGATGGCGCTGGACCCCTCTTCGCAATTGCCGGGCGCACAACCCTCGGCCTAGACAGGATTGATAATCTACAACCCTTTGTATTATGACCGAACAACATCCCAGCGGAATAAGTGTTAACAGTGAAGCTAAGGGACAACCCGTTAGTCGTTTGGAAGGTAAAGAAAAGGTTACCGGTGCAGCAAAGTACGCCGGCGAATATCCGGTGCCCGACCTCTTGTATGGTTATGTCGTTAGCAGCAATATAACGAAGGGCACAATCAGGAGGATCGATGCGCGCGAGGCAATTGCTTACGCCAAGGTGATACATGTGTTTACCCACGAAAATCGCCCTCGTCTGGCAACGCTAGACCTTCAATACGCTGACATGGATGCACCTCCGGGTTCCGTCTTTAAGCCCCTGAATGATGCCACCGTAAAGTTCAATGGACAACCTGTGGCGCTCGTCGTTGCTGAAGACTACGAAACGGCGCGGTATGCAGCAACGCTCGTGAAAATTGATTATGACGAGCAACCTTCATTTACCACGCTCGAAATGAATATTGAAAACGCACGTGAACCAATGAAAGGTATGGCTACCCTCCTCAAACCGCCTCCGCCAAAGTCTACGGGTGACTTTGCAAAAGCGTATGACGAAGCGCCGTTTAAAGTTTCAGCAACCTATAAACACGGGAGCGAGCACCACAATCCCATTGAATTATTTGCCACGACGACCGTTTATGAAGGAGATGGTCGCGTTACCATCTACGATAAGACACAAGGCACTGTCAACAACCAGATGTATGTAGCCAATGTCTTCGGATTAAAATACAAAAATGTACGTGTACTTGCTCCATTCGTTGGCGGTGCATTCGGATCGGGACTACGTCCACAATATCAGCTCTTCCTCAGTGTGATGGCAGCACTGGCGCTAAAGCGGAACGTTCGCGTCACTTTGGAACGGAAACAAATGTTTCCATTCGCTCATCGTCCGCAGTGTATTCAGACGACCAGGTTTTGTGCCGACGCAGACGCACGGCTTACCGGATTGAATCATTCTGCCGTCGCAGAGACATCGACATACGAGGACTACGCCGAAACTGTTGCCGACTGGAGCCATCGGCTTTATCCTTCACCGAATACGCATTTTGAATATCAGCTTGTGCCCCTGGACGTACATTCTCCACTCGACATGCGGGCGCCTGGGGGAAGCACCGCCATGCATGCGATCGAATGCACCATGGATCAGCTTGCATATGCGCTAAACATCGATCCCCTGGACCTGCGGCTGGCGAACTATTCTGACAACGATCCTTCAGCAGACAAACCATTCACAAGTAAGGAACTCAAAGCATGCTACTATCAGGCGGCCGAACGAATAGGATGGCATCAACGAAATCCATTAACCGCGAGTATGAGAAATGGCAATAAACTTGTTGGTTACGGTATGGCTACTGGCATCTGGGATGCTTATCAGTTTCCTTCACGCGTAGAAGTCCTCATCGACAGAGATGGTAAGCTCCATGTGAACAATGCAACCACCGATATCGGCACGGGTACGTTGACCGTGATGACTCAGATAGCAGCGGATACGCTGGGGCTGGCGCTTGAAGATGTCATCTTTGAGTATGGTGACAGCAAGAAACCATTCTCAATGTTCCAGGGTGGATCATCCACGACTGCTTCCGCAGGTGTTGCTATTGTCACAGCGGTGACTGCATTAAAGGGTAAGTTGATTAAAGCGGCAAAGAAGATGAACGGCTCGCCGCTAGCGGAAGCTCACCATGACGATATTATTTTCGTCAGGGGATTTATGGCACTGAAAAGTGAGCCTGCCGTCAGGGTATCATTGAGAGAGGTCGTCGCTGCAAACCAGGGCCGAGTGATTAAAACGACCAATCTCGCGAAGCCGAAGGTTGTTAAACTCCGGAAATTCTCCAAGGCAACACATAGCGCCGCCTTTGTAAAGGTCGAGGTCGACATTGCACTCCGGACTATCAACGTCACGCACGCTGTGACTGCCGTCGCTGCCGGGCGTATTATCAATCCAAAAACGGCGCGCAGTCAAATTCTCGGTTCAATGGTATGGAGCATCAGCAAAGCGTTGCGGGAAGAGAGTATCATTGACGAAAGGTTCGGAAAATATATCAACCCAAATCTTGCGGAATATCATATCCCAGTCCATGCTGATATTCATGAGATGGACGTGATCTTCGTCGAAGAGCACGATGCCCTCATCAATGAACTCGGGGTAAAAGGCGTTGGCGAAATAGGTCTGGTGGCGATGCCCGCTGCAATAGCAAATGCGATCTTTCATGCGACGGGAAAGCGTGTGTACAATCTCCCAATTCATTTTGATGAACTACTGTAGGCTGCGGTGATTCCAACTTCAATTCGGGCGGTGCCTGGGGCTATCTGTCTGAGACATCTTCTTTCACAACAGCCCTAACGCTAGCTGCGATTTATATCTTTCTAAAACCGTAAACAGTAGGGACCGGTTTGACCGGTTTGCCTATCATGCAACACAAACAGTCAGGATTGGTTTTAACGAAGATCATTGATGGCATTGATTGACGCTTAATAAACATGTCCTGACTTTCATAAACAGATGTTTCCCATCCCGACTAACGTAGCGGCAGAAGCAGGAAGCACAAAAAAGCCGGAGACATCATCTCCGGCTCCGATCCTGGAATCACAATAGCCTATTTTGCCGCATCACGCAGCGTCTTTATTTTATCATGTGATGCTCGCAGCGTTTGTTTCTGCTCAGTAAGCATCGTGCGAATATACGCTGGAACATTATTCTCGTTCAGCGCGTCCTTGTAGGCCTTCTGAGCGGCATCTTCGCCTCGTTCGCAGTTTGCCAAAACCGTGTGCCGGTCATGACCAGTAAACACAGCCTTCACATCCATCCATGCGCGGTATAGCTTTCCGCTGGCAGTTGTTCCCCTGTCATATTCTCCACCAAGTGTCTGCACTTCGTCAGCCAGGCTTAATCTTAGCTTACGACTTTCGTCAATCATCAACGCAAACAGAACTGTCAGATCGCTGTCCGTTTCCCTGGTTTCTTCCAGCGCTTTTTCGTAGCCAGCAATCCTGTCGTTATTTATTGCTACCAGGTCGTTTAATACCTCAATCGTTTCTTTCGTCGTGGTTGTTGCTTCTGCCTTTTCCATAATTTGTTGTGTTTATTACCCTATTTCTAACAGACATCATGCGACAATTAGCGTGCTAGATCTAAAACATTGATTAAACCGCCTTTGTGGCCACGGCTGTTACGAAAGTTCTACAACGCCAGGCAAAGTTCGAACAGGAAATGTGACGATCCGTCAATGACCTAAACCCATACACACGTCTTCATGGAATCCTTACGACCTTCCGGATACCGATTTACCACCGATTGACCGGCCGTTAAAGCAATGATTTTAAAACTACGATCCCCAAAAGGCACAAAAGCAAAAGCAGGAAACGTTGCTAAGCTAACTCGCCTCAATGGCCGACATCAACAAATCAATAACTGCTGCGATGGGCAATCCCTGTAGTATCACGAAAAGTATGAGCAGCCCGTCATTTCGTCGAAAGGTTCTGGTTTAAAGGTAACCAAATGATAAACTCACTCCCTGCACTTTCCTTCGTTTCGACTCTCAACTCTCCACCGTGCCCTTTAGTGATTATATCATAGGCCAAACTTAACCCCAACCCTGTTCCCTGACCAGTAGGCTTAGTGGTAAAGAAGGGTTGAAAAATTTTGTCCACGATCTTTTGCGGGATGCCATTTCCGTTGTCACTAACCTTTATCTCGACTTTTCCATTTCTTTTAGCAGTAGTTATAACAACGGTTGGTTCATAGCCAACTACGTTTTGTTTCCGCTTTTCATTCACCGCATAAAAGGCGTTATTGATCAGGTTAAGAATCACCCTTCCCATTTCCTGCGGCATGACATTCATTTTTTCGATGCTGCTGTCGAGTTCCGTTTGAAAATTTGCGTTAAACAATTTGTCCTTTGCTCTCAATCCATGATAAGCCAGTTTCATATATTCGTCAGCTAACTTGTTAATATCGGTTGGTTCCTTCTGGCCGCTGCTGGCTCTTGAATGTTGCAACATTCCCCTTACGATAGCATCGGCTCTTTTGCCATGATGATTTATTTTTTCTGAATTCGAAGCGATATCAGTTGCAATTACTTTCACGTCCTCTAAATTTCCCTTCTCAGCCTCGGCTTTCAATTCTTTAAGGAGTTCTCCATTCAATTCGGAAAAATTATTAACAAAATTCAATGGGTTTTGAATCTCATGAGCAATGCCAGCTGTTAGCTCACCCAAAGAGGCCATTTTTTCGGATTGGATAAGCTGGTATTGAGTGGATTTTAGTTCCGTAAGGGCATGCTCCAGTTTTTCCTTCTTTTCCGTGAGCAGGGTGTTTGCTCTTTTTCGCTGACGGTTGTTCCTCCAGAATATAATTGCGATAACCATAAAAAAGGAAAGGAGTGCAATCAGTCCGTATAGCTTGAGTCTATTCTGAAATCGGGCTCTTGCATCCTCGAGTTCTTTCTCTCTCTTTTCTACGTCAGACGATACTTTTTGAAATTGTCGACCCTTGGTTGCATTATTCACCTCTTCCTTGGCGGCAACCATGATCTTGATATACTTATAAGCACTGTCTACATTCGTTTTGTCATATACCTTTGCCAGGAATCCGCTGGTACCAACTTCAAAGTTCTTGTACTTGTATTTCAGACTCAATGCCAGCGATCTTTGTGCATAATAAATGCAAGAGTCTACTTCTTTCTTGAAGTAAAGAATATCGGCCAGGTTCCCATAAAACATAACGCCGGCAAATGGTGCGTTAAATTTCTCCGTTAGCTTAATTCCTTGCCTGTAATAATACTCCGCCGAATCATAATTTTTTTCCCTTACATGGATATCTCCGGTGATAAGACAAAGCCAGGGCCCGGGATCGCGTTCATTCAGCGGGTTTGCAAACATTGAATTAGCTTTTCTTACGTAGTACAACGCTGAGTCCGTTTTGCCAGTCGCCAACATACTAAATGCCATACTGAAACGGGCCAGGCAGAGATCTTCGGGAGATTCATGAGAGTTCTCCAGTAAAGGCAACGCTTTGTGAAAATATCCCACAGACTCCGTGTCATTTTTTGTCATGCTGTACACATGTCCTATCAACGAATAGGCTCTACCCATAACAAACGATCGATGGGAACTGAGCGTCCTGCCAACTTCGATAGCCTGGAATGCTGCCTCAAGCGCTTCCGGATAGCTGGCAACCCTGTCAAATGCTTCACCTCTACAGATATACCCCAGCCCTTTGGCGGGTAAATTATTTTCGTCGACTGACAGCTGTATAAGTTTGTCGGCGTAGTAATGCGCAGAATCCGGATACAGCAAGGAGTAATACCAGGAGAGCCGAAATAACGCAAAAATCCTGGTATCGTCTTTTGCCTCAAGAAATACATTTTTCAAACTATCTGAATACGATTGTTGAGCCTGCATCCTGGCGCAAGTGAGACACGAAAGAATAAGAAATAGACAGATTCTCCTCATTATAAATAGCTATTATTGGACGCCGGCTACAAAGACTGTAAGTGAGTGTGCAAGTGGTAACGGCTAAGCAAGTCGTAAAGGTTTTCGCCTTTACACCCCCGTCGAAGATAGTTAAAAACTGATTTAAAATTAGAGGCCGGTCGGCTACCCGTGATGGTCTGGCTCCTGCTTGAGTTCGGGCCAAACAACTGACTGGCTTGTCGGCCCCAATCTCCATCGAACGGATCAAGAGAAAGCCAGCCTGAATTGTATCTCGGCGTTCCGTCGCTTAATGATTAATTCATTCATAGTGCGATTGAAGATCGAGTCTTCACGGCTTCTACGACTTCCCGCCTATGTCGGTAACAACTACCTTACCTTTTGCGTGACCACTTTGAATGTAAGTCATGGCGTCCGCAGCCTGATCAAACTGAAACACCTTGTCTATCGTCGGCTTAATAATTCCACGTTCAATGAGCCTGCCTATTTCCGCCAATTGTTTTCCACTGGGGCGCATAAAAAGAAATGAATACCCTACATTATGCACTTTCGCTTGTCGCGATGCCTTCCTGCTAATCCACGAAATAATTTGTCTCATCAACCAGGACAAGCCCAACTCACTGGCAAAATTCGCATCCGGGGGACCGGAAATCGAGACCACCTGTCCGCCAGACTTCAAAATTCTAAATGACTTCGCCAGGGTCTTTGAGTCCTGACTATTCAATACCAGATCAAAATCCTTCAGTATGTTTTCAAAATCCTGCGTTTTGTAATCGATGACAATGTCGGCTCCGAGACGCTTAACAAAGTCGGCGTTCGAAGAGCTTGTCGTAGTGGCTACTGTAGCACCCAGGTGTTTTGCTATCTGGATGGCGACAGTCCCGACACCACCCGAGCCAGCCTGAATAAATACTTTCTGTCCCTTTTTCAACACTGCCTTTTCGGTGAATGCCTGCCAGACAGTGAGCGCCACCAGTGGAAAAGAAGCCGCTTCTTCCATCGTGACGTTGGCGGGCTTCAGTGCCAGATCGGCCTCACGAACGGCAATGAACGTTGCCAGACCGCCAGGATTCGATGCCCTCGCGAATACCTCATCTCCCACCTTGAATCCCCGCACACCAGACCCGACCTGGGAAACAATACCAGCCACATCGTACCCGAGGATCAACGGGAACTGGTAAGGCAGAAACATCTTGAATTCACCATGCATAACTTTCACATCAAGCTGGTTGATACTGGCTGCGTGTACTGCCACCAAAACTTCGTCATTCTTAATGACTGGCACGGCGACCTCAATTTCGACCAGCCGCTGCTCCTTTCCGTACTTCCTGATACCGAATGTTTTCATACCTGATTAGCTTACGAGTCTGTTTTCCGGGTTTAAATTCCAGGTCGTCATGTTCTGCCATAGCCCGTGTTAACGGGCGTTCTGACCGGCAGTCCGGCTTCTGGCCATAGCAGTGATTTAAAGGAATTGTGTGCGTAACAGAGATATAGTAGCATCGTACAATTATCGATACCGCGCAAATTCACTCTTAGTCGTCATCTTCTTCTGTGACAGACCGCACGAAGCGCACTTCCCATCACTTGTTCTGCTTTTAACTCCGAAAGTCTTATATTTACACTTGCATATTGCAAGTACAATAATCAACAAACGTCTTGCATTATGCAAGTGACATAATTAATTTATAATGGAGGTAAATAGAAGATCCGGATGCCCCGTGAGTAGCTCCCTGGAAATCTGGGGGGATAAGTGGTCACTCCTGATAATTCGTGATTTGATGTATGCGCGGCAATGTACCTATAGCGATTTCCTGAAGTCAGAAGAAAAAATAGCTACGAATATTCTGGCATCGCGACTGGAAATGTTGGAATCAACTGGCCTGATTAGCAAATCTCAACATCCTGATAGTAAAGCCAAAGTGCTTTATAGACTCACTCAGAAAGGCATAGACCTTCTGCCAACACTCACCGAAATATACCTTTGGGGGGATAAATACTTCGCCTTGACAAATCACCACAAAGCCGTTGTAAAGGATATAAAAAAGGACAAAGAAGGGTTCATCAGGAAGGTAACCGACAAATTAAGGAAGTCAATGCGATTATCTGGCTGACGGCTTCATGATCTTACCGCCGCGTTCACGGACGTGATACCGATAAATACTTCGTCCAGCCACCAATGGTGAGACTTGATTTAGCGAAGATCATGGACCTTCTTCGACACCCAATAAACATCTCCCCGACTGGCGTAAAACAAATGCTTTTCATCCGGACTAACGTGAGGGCAGAAATCGTCCGTTGTCGTATTTTCACAAACTCCAAAGAGCACGTAAAACTGGTTTATAACGGAATGTAATTAATTCATTGAACTCCGATACTCAATTGGCGTTACCCCGGTATGTTGTTTGAAAACCCTTGTGAAATGCTGCGGATACTTAAAACCAAGTTCAAAAGCAATCTGGCCCACTGACTTGTTCGCGTCAAAAAACTTAGCTTTAGCAGCCTCAATCAGTTTTAAATGGATGTATTCGTTGGCTGATTTACCAGTCTCTTTCTTAATGAGGTCTCCAAAATAATTTGCCGAAAGATTTAACTCACTGGCGCACCAGGCAACTGAAGGCAGTCCAACTTGCTGAGCCTTGTCGGATGAGAAAAAATCATTCAGCAAAAATTCAAAACGCTCCAGAATTCCTTTGTTGGCATTGTCACGTGTTATGAATTGGCGATCATAAAAACGAACGCAATAATTCAGAAACAATTCAATATTAGTAGCAATAAGGTTTTTGCTATGCTTATCCACGCTGTGCTCAAGTTCAAACCTGATCTTCGAAAAGCAGTCGAGTATGGTCTGTCTCTCACGCTCTGATAAGTGTAGCGCTTCATTCGTTGTGTATGAAAAGAATGTGTAATCGTTAATGTGCCTGCCAAGAGAAGTACTGTGGATAAAATCTGCGTGGAACACCAAAGCGAGGCCCTGTGGCTGATAATAGTCACGCCCCGCAGAACCGATTACCTGACCGGGGGCCAGAAAGACGAGCGTACCCTCTTCGTAATCGTAGTTGCTGATACCGTATTTTAAATCACCACATTTGATCTCCTTCAGAAAGACAACGTAAAATCCGTAACTCATCCGGCTGAGTTGTCTCGGAGCAGCCTTCGAAAGATCAACCACGCTAACAAGCGGGTGCAGCGTCTCATTCCTGTTGAATGCGTTATACTGACTAATTGTGTCAAACTTCAATATTTCGTCCATATCCCGATGATTCTATTCAAAGCTAGCGCTTTCACGATCGATTTGGCAGTATTACGTAGTAAATCAGTGAAATTGGTAGGCAAACCAGTAATCCATATACATGGATGGTGCTGAAACGGAAGCATATTTGCCTAATAATTACAAAGGGAAATCTGTGTCTGAAAGTAAAGGTAAATGCTGACGGCGAGTTGCTCATTGAATGTCAGACATGAAACGTAACTGCGCGTTGACATAACGAAAAACCTAAAAAGCTCAGGATTCATCTCACAACGGAAGATGAGCAAATTCAAACGCAAAAGACTTATTATGAAAAAAGCTCTGACCCTGGCTCTCTCCACTGCTATTGCATTCTCGATGTATGCACAAGAACCCGTTGAACAATCAGCAGCAAACAGCGTTTTTCCGAAAGGAGACAGAATCAGAAATGACCATTTCAAGGGCACGGCGTATTTAAAAATGCTTATGGATGCCGATAGTCTTAACCCGACCTCAGTTGGTGCCGTTACTTTTGAGCCGGGCGCGCGCACCAAATGGCACTTACACCCGGGGGGACAGATTCTATTGGGCATCGACGGAGTTGGCTATTACCAGGAAAAAGGACAAGCTAAAAAGATACTTCGGAAAGGTGACGTAATGAAATGTCCGACGAACGTACCCCATTGGCACGGTGCAAGTCCAGACTCAGCGTTCGTACAGGTGGCCATAACAAACCGGCATCTCGGAGAAACGGTATGGCTGCACGAAGTGTCAAATAGCGAATACGCAAAATAAACACAGCGCTACCGATACCTGCACAACCTTATGATGATCGGCTCAGATGCAGAAGTGGTCAAATGAAAAAGAGTAGATAAAAACAACTAACAATCCTTGAATAACACTATGAAACAATCAATCCTCGGACTTTGCCTTATTCTAATGACGGTCGGCACCATGTTCGCCCAAACAACCAGCACCAGTTACACAAAAGGAGAACAGGAAGTCCTGAACCTTTCAAAGGACAAATGGCAATGGATGGCCGACAAAAATATTGAAAAGCTTGCACCACTCTTCCATGATAAATCCAAATTTGTCCACATGAGCGGGACATGGAAAAAAGATGAAGAACTTGAGATTATTAAATCCGGAAGTATCTGGTACAAAAAGGCGGATGTTAAAGACGTAGCTATCGAGCTCATTGATGACACTGCCATTGTCTGGAGTCGTATTACGCTCACAGCCTTCGTTCGAGGCAGCGATGTTGTGACCGAGTTCACGGTAACCGAAGCCTACAAAAAACAAAATAACGACTGGAAACTACTGGCTTTGACGTTCAGCAGCGTACGTGACACGCATGTGATCAAACACTAACGCGCAAACAATCAACTGTCTTGAAACTACTGACAATAATTTTCGGCTTGTTTTCAAC
>Ga0164241_10002659_pt1 | contig 18952 bp, 17 predicted proteins | sample OricomyardsoilBY_FD_108780 | JGI IMG/M metagenome (GOLD analysis project Ga0164241, IMG submission 108780) | Backyard soil microbial communities from Emeryville, California, USA - Original compost - Back yard soil (BY) | ecosystem: Environmental > Terrestrial > Soil > Unclassified | place: USA...
TTTAATAAAGTGAATATTGCGGAGCTCTGCTTTTTTTAAATCCAATGTTGTGCTGCTCTCGCTTTTACCAGATGAAGATGGCGATGAAAAATAATCAATAAGAAACTGATGGTTCCATACAGAATCTTTTCGTTGTAGTTTGATTACAGCATCATTGAGGCCGATATACTTAAGCTCGATATTTTTTTTAAAGAAAAACCAATCCGTGATCCGCACATTCGCCTCGCCCGCATATAGCAGAGTATCCTTGCTACGGTCTTCTACCAATAAACCCTGAAGGTTTAGTTTATTAAAAAGGGAAATATCGATATGCTTAATCTCAATTTTTGTATTGAGGTCTTTCGAAAGACGGCTGGTTACTTTCTGAATAATCCAGTTTTGCCCGAATGGTGATTGGATAAAAATCCATGCAGCCAGGAACAAAAATGCCAGGATAGCGAGAAACCAAAGGAGTATTTTCTTGAATTTCCTCAGGGTCAATTGTTTAAAAGCTAAAATTACGGAATCGTTCTCCGCAGGGCAAATTAAGTACCATATTTTAACAAGGATAATCGTGAATTTTATTTCAACGGTAGTGGTATCCGGTTGTCCGGGTTTTCTTTATTAACTTCCTTTAAAATTCCTGGATGCGAAAACTGATTATTGTCAGTTTCATTTTTATCTTTCCTTTTACTCTTTTGGCACAGCGATTTGGAGGTACTCCGGCTTCGGTAAAATGGAAGCAGATCAATACTGATTCGGCCCGGATAATTTTTCCTTCAGGAATGGATAGTGTTGCGCAACGGATAGCCAATCTTGTGCATTACCAGGCGGCACAATCTTCTTCAAATAAGCTGGGAGACCAACTCCGGAAAATTAATATCGTATTGCAAAGCCAGACAACAATTGCAAATGGATATGTTGGATTAGGCCCTTATCGCAGCGAGTTTTATATGAACCCGCAGGCGAATGGCTTTCAACTGGGAAGTATTGCCTGGCCAGATCAATTGGCTATTCATGAGTATCGCCATGTACAACAGTTCAATAATTTTAATAAAGGGCTGAGCAAAGCCGCCCATATTTTATTTGGGCAGGAAGGGTATGCCCTTGCGATTAACGCTTCGGTGCCGGATTGGTTCTATGAAGGAGATGCTGTGTATAACGAAACGGTATTATCCGGGCAGGGCAGGGGTAGGTTGCCGTTATTTTTAAACGCATACCCGGCATTGATGCGGGCAGGAAAAAATTATTCGTGGATGAAATTGCGCAACGGTTCTCTGAAAGATTATGTTCCTGATCATTATAATCTCGGCTATTGGTTTGTGAATTATGGCCATGAAAAATATGGCAATGATTTTTGGGCGAAGGTGACAGCAGATGCTGCTTCTTTTAAAGGGTTATTTTATCCTTTTCAAAAAGCGATCCGTAAATATGCAGGTGTTGATTATAAAACATTCCGAAAGGACGCGTTCAAATATTTCAAGGAAGCATCTTCTTCATTTAAAGATGAAAAACAAACTTCAGTGGCAGGGCCATCTCCTGTATTTCGTTTAAATACTAAAGTTCTTACCAGCTATTATTTTCCATATGTATTGTCTGCAGATTCTATCTTATACCTGAAGACAGCAAATAACAAACGACCTGCTTTTTTTATAAGGGATAAAAATGGCGAGCATCGGTTGAGGGCAAGAGACCTTGCTATTGATGAACAGTTTTCTTATCGCAACGGTAAGATTGTATACGCGGCTTACGAAACAGATATTCGTTGGGCATGGAAAGATTATAGTGTAATTAAAGTGTTGGACATTAAAACCAATCAGCAAAAAACGATAGCGCATAAAACAAAATATATAACGCCTGATATATCTGCTGATGGAACATTGATAGCAGCTATCGCTTTAAAAGGGGATGGCACCAGTGAGTTGCATCTGCTCGATGCAGAAAGCGGGGAAGTGAAAACAACTATTAACCCCAGCGAGATAGGGTTTATTTCTGATCCGAAATTTATTGCTAATGATACATTGATAGCTACATTGCGCTTTGGCAATGGGGAGATGGCATTGGGAAAAATTAATGCAACGACAGGAAGCATCACCCGTATTACTCCACGGTCGTATAATGTAGTGGGTTATCCGAATATCAGGGATGGGATCATATACTTTACGGCATCATATGGCGGAAGAGATAACCTGTTTGCCATAAAGCCGAATGATAAAACAATTTATCAGCTTACTGATTATTCATTGGGAAATTATTATGCGAATGTTTCGGGAAATACTATCGCATGGTCATCTTTTACTGCAGAAGGGTATCAATTGCAGCGAAAAGAATTAAACACAATGCTATGGAAGCCGGTACCTGCATTAGAGACTGATTCTTTATTTACTGTATACTCTGTTACAAAAGCGAATGACCTGAAAGATATTATCAGCAATGGAATTCCGGAAAGAAAATTTGCTATAAAAAAATATTCCCAAAGTACAGGCCTTCTAAACTTTCATAGCTGGCGCCCTTATTATGAAGACCCCGTTTTTACATTTTCATTATATGGTGAAAATGTGCTGAACACTTTGCAAACAGAAATCTATTATTTGTATAACCAGAATGATAAAACGAATGCTACAGGTGTAAGCGCTACTTACGGGCAACTATTCCCTTATTTAAGCCTCGGTACACAAATGACTTTTGATAGATCAGGAAGGTCAGGAAATAATATCCGCACCTGGAACCAGCTTGATACACGCATTGGTTTTTCAATCCCCTTAAATTTTACCGGTAATCAAACATATAAGTCACTAGACATTGGTACTAATTATTTTCTGCGGAATGAATACAATACGGGCATTAATAAAAACCAGTTTGTTCCGAATAATTTCACCTATCTCCATCATTATATTTCCTGGAGCCAACAGTTAGAAAGTGCTGTACAACATATTTATCCGCGCTTTGCAAATAGTTTCAGTATTAATGAACGCTATGCTGTTACAAACAGAAAGGGGTATCAATTTCACGCAAGCGGGGCATTATATCTTCCCGGAATTTTACCTACGCATAGTATTGCATTAACCGGTGCTTTTATACAACGTGATACTTCGCAGGTTTTGTTTGGTAGTGCTTTCGCTAATGCGCGTGGCTATGCTGACTATTATAATACCAATGCAGGCTCACGTATGTGGCGGCTATCAGCTAATTACCATTTTCCATTATGGTTGCCTGATTGGGGCTTTGGAAATATTCTATATATCCAACGAATCAGGGCTAATGCATTTTATGATTATCAACGCTTATACTCGAATGATAAAACACGCACACTCAACCAAAGTAGTTTCGGAGGAGAGCTTTTTGCAGATACTAAATGGTGGAATCAATACAATCTTACATTTGGCATTCGTATCAGCCATTTACAAAATGATGATCCGCTGGCGCGAATAGCCAAAGGCGGAAATGTATTTGAGTTTATATTGCCGGTAAGTATTATCCCGAAATAATAGGAATTGTTCACAGTGATACTAGTGTTCTCTTTTTTTTGTCAAGAAAAAAAAGAAAGTATAGAATGTTATCCATCCTGATTGGCGCCGGCAGGATTTCTTTTATCAAAAAAATTATAACGTCGCCAAGCTTTCCTCTATCGCTTTAATCTTTGCTTCAGCATCTGCTTTTTTCTTTTTTTCAATATCTACTACTTCCGCTTTTGCATTGTTGACAAATCTCTCATTGCTGAGTTTTTTCTCAACGGATATTAAAAATCCTTTCAGGTATTCTAAATCTTTTTGCAATTGCTCTTTTTGCGAAGCGGTATCTAATTCGACATTTGTTTGTAAAAAGAATTTATCTTTTTGTACTACCACATTTATACTTCCGGCTATAGCATCTTTTGTATAAGCAACTTCTTCTGCATTTACCTGTTTAGCCAATATGCTTTTTATAGCAGTATAAGATGGCTCATTTTCAGTGAGAATAAATAATTGAATAGTATCCTTCGGTTTTAGTTGCGCCTTTACACGCGCATCACGTATAGCAGTAATTACTTCTTTTAATAATACACCTTCACGGATAATCGTATTGTTTATTGTTCCGACCGGAGAGGATTGTTTTACTGTGAGGTCAATACCCTGTTCGCGTAACAGATGATAAATTTCTTCGGTAACAAACGGCATAAAGGGATGTAATAACTGGATCAGTTCTTCAAAAAATGAAACCGTTTTATCATACACTTTTTTATCGATTGGTTGTTCAAAACCGGGCTTCACCCATTCAAGGTACCAGCTGCAGAAATCATCCCATATCAATGAATACAATGTTTTCAATGCTTCACTTAATCGAAAATCTTTAATCTGGTTTGCAATTTCTGTTTTGGCTTCATTCAGGCGGTTCTCAAACCAATTGATTGCAAACTCGCTATCTGTATATTGTTGTGGTGCATCGGATTGTCTTGCTTCCCACATTTTTACCAGCTTCAGTGCGTTCCATATTTTATTGATAAAGAAACGGCCTTGTTCATTGCCGGCTGCATCCCATAGTAAATCATTTCCTGCAGGCGAAGAAATCATTATACCAAAACGTACTGCATCTGCGCCATCTTTTTCAATCATGTCCAGCAAGTCGGGTGAGTTGCCGAGTTGCTTGCTCATCTTTCTTCCTTGTTTATCTCTTACCATACCGGTGAAATAAACATCTTTAAACGGCTTATCTTTTTTATACTCATAGCCAGCCATTATCATACGGGCTACCCAGAAGAAGATAATGTCCTGTCCTGTTACAAGTGTAGTGGAAGGATAGTAATAATCAATTTCTTTATTGCCGGGATGGCTGATGCCTTTGAATACTTCCATCGGCCATAACCAGGATGAGAACCATGTATCGAGTACATCTTCATCCTGTTTTATATCTTCAATTTTTACAGATGTATTTTTACTTTTGAATTTTTCAAACGCTTCTTCTTTAGTTATTGCAACTTCATAATTGCCTTCGCTATCATACCACGCAGGTATTTGTTGCCCCCACCATAGTTGACGGCTGATACACCAGTCTTTAATATTTTCTAACCAATACTTATAAGTGTTCTTCAGTTTAGAAGGATGAAAGCTTATCGTATCGTTCAATACATTATCAATGATCTCCGGGTTTCTTTTCAGAAACTCATTCATATTTAAAAACCATTGCAGTGATAATTTATTTTCAATGACTGCGCCGGTTCTTTCACTCGTGCCTACTTGTCCTTTATAATCTTCTGTTTTTGCCAATAAGCCAATCGCTTCCAGGTCTTCTGCAATTTTTTTACGTAAAGCAAAACGGTCAATACCCACATAAGCCAATACCTGTGCAGAAGGATTGTCTTCCATTAATTCTTCTGCTGTAAACTTTCCGCTATTGTCTAATGTATCGATGGCACGCAGGTTATATTTTAAACCCAGCATATTATCATTCTTATCATGAGCCGGTGTCACTTTCAATGCGCCGGTACCAAAGTCAGATAGCACATATTCATCAGCCATTACAGGTACTGCGCGATTGATGATCGGAACGATTACTTTTTTACCAATCAATTGCTGATAGCGTTCATCATTGGGGTGTACAAAAATGGCAACATCTCCGAGTATAGTTTCAGGCCGTGTAGTAGCAACAGTAATTGCCCCGCTGCCATCTGCCAGTTTATACACTACATGGTATAGTTTAGAATCTACTTCTTTAAAAATTACTTCTTCATCGCTGAGCGCAGTTAAGCCAACAGGATCCCAGTTCACCATTCTTTTACCACGGTATATAAGGCCTTTGTTGTACAGGTCAATAAATATCTGAATGACTGCTTTGTAATAATCATCATCCATTGTAAAACTGGTACGGCTCCAGTCGAGGCTGCAGCCCAGTTTTTTTAATTGCTCGAGAATGATACCGCCATATTTTTCTTTCCATTCCCATGCATATTTCAAAAATTCGGTACGGCTCAAAGATGATTTGCTGATCCCTTTTTCACGAAGCATTTGTACCACTTTCGCTTCCGTAGCAATGGAAGCGTGGTCGGTACCAGGTACCCAACATGCATTTTTGCCATTCATGCGGGCATGGCGTATCAGTATATCCTGTATGGTATTGTTTAAGCAGTGGCCCATGTGCAGAATGCCTGTCACATTCGGTGGGGGAATAACAACGGTATACGGTTCTCTGCTATCGGGAGTACTGTTGAAATATTTTTCATCCAACCAATGCTGATACCATTTTTGCTCAGCGGCAATATGCTCAAAATTCTTCGTGATTTCCATAAGGCGGCAAATTTACCGTTTTATGTTGATGGCGAAAAAGGCTGGGCAGATATCACGGACAAAAACAGGCTATAAAATCATTTTCTTTACTTCTTCGGCTATGTATGTATTGCCATTGTGTACTTCCAGTATGGCGTGCACTATTTCGTGAAAGGATGAACTCTTGGTCATATATCCCCGTGCCCCGATCGACAACATTTTTTCTGCATAGGAGGGAAGGTTGTTCACAGACAGGCCAATAATTTTAATGGAATTATTTTCTTTAGTAATTTTTTCTGTTACTTCAAATCCGTTGAGCGGCTCCATGTTGATATCTATCAGCAAAATATCAGGCTGTAACAAACGGACACTCTCAATAGCATCAATGCCGTTGACACAAATCTTAATTACTTTAAATCTGCGGTCGGATTCCAATAAAAGCGCCAGTGCTTCCCGGACGAGTTTGTGGTCATCGACCAGGATTATACGAATCTGTTCATCAGGCATAGGAGGCTTGTTTCAGTTATTTTAGCTGGCTAGCACAGGAGATATGGATACCAATTTTTTTGCACTTATCTTGAGCTGGGATTTTTCAGCAAGGGGACAGGTGCCCGATTTTATTTTGTCATTTCAGGTATTTTTGTCGTAAATCAACGATGGTAAAAATACTGAAATACTAAAGTAGTATTACTTAGTTATAATACCAATATACGCCCTATAATATTTGGAAATATTGATATTTATCAAATATTATATCATATGGTTTAAATTTTTTTATCTATTTGCCGGATATATAAGCAAAATATTCAATTTCAGATTTATGAAAAGGGAAATAACATCATGGTACAGCCCTTCTTTACAAAAAGAGATGCCTATTGCTGTCTATGGCTATTATGGTTTTGCACTTTTAATGGTTCCTACGGCCTCTGCCGATTACCAGGAGTATGAACGTTTCGGGCTCATGGAAACCCTTCGCCCTTATATTGATGGAGGAAAACTAAAAGTCTATTCTATCGACAGCGTTAATAATGAAAGCTGGATGAATGACGGTGTAAACCCCTGGCAAAAATCCATCCGCCATCAGCAATGGAATGACTATGTGTACAATGAAGTAATTCCTTTTGTGCGCAATACCTCCAGCCAGGAAACGCCGGTTATTATATGCGGCGCATCTTTCGGGGCACTACATAGCATGAATTTATTTCTCAAACGCCCGGATCTCATCAATGGTGTCATTGCCATGAGTGGCGTATATGATCTTACCGAATACACAAAGGGCCATTATGATGATAATGTGTACTTCAACAGCCCTATGCATTATATTCCTAATCTTACAGATCATTCTATTCTTGAACGCATCCGGCATAGCCAGCATATTCATATACTATCCGGCAGCGGGCCGTATGAAGACCCTGCAAGCGGGGGCCGCTTCGCAAAAATTTTATACGATAAAGGAATTAATTACGAACTGGATATATGGGGGCAGGAGTGGCCGCACGATTGGAATACCTGGAAGCATATGCTGCCGCATTATATCGGTACCCGTTTCTGATTTTTTTTAGGAAGAAGGAATAAGCTGTTTTAAAAGGCGGGAAAAATCTTTTCCCTCAATCATCTTAGCACCCATACTTTCTAAATATTCTGTGTACACCTGGCAATCGATCAGTTGCACGCCGTGATTCTGTAATAGCTGTACATATTTTGCAAATGCATAACGCGAAGCGCCGCTTACGAGGCTAAACATACTTTCGCCGAAGAAAACATTTCCCAAACGAATACCATACAAGCCGCCAACCACTTCATCATTCTGCCATACTTCAGCACTATGTGCATAGCCAAGTTCGTGTAGTTTGGTATAGGCTCTTTCCACTTCATCGGTTATCCATGTACCATCTTGTCCCGCGCGTTCTATTTTTTTACAATGGCGGATCACTTCTGCAAATGCTTTGTTGGTGCTAAAATCAAATGATTCCTTCTTTAGTTGGGCTTTCGTTGTTTTGTTGATTTTTAATTCTTCAGGAAATAATACAAAACGCGGATCGGGGCACCACCATAATATAGGCTCGCCCTCGTACCAGGGAAAAATGCCATTGCGGTAAGCTAATAGTAAACGTTCAGTAGAAAGGTCGCCGCCCATAGCGAGCAGGCCATCCGGTTCTGCCGTATTCACCGGAGGAAATACCAGCTCATCATCAAGCACCCAAAGCGCCATTGCCACACATTAAAATAGTAATTGGAAAATTATTCAGCGATTACTTCGATTGTAGCGCCAATCCCTCTTTCGGTAATAGCGTCGCACATCGGTTTCAGGTCTTCATAAAAACCTTCCTTCACGGCATATTTGCCCTGAAAGTGAATGATATAGGCACATTGTTCTGCCTGCTCCTGTGCATGCCCGCACACTTCTACCAGCGTCTCAATCACCCATTCAAAAGTGTTTACCTCATCGTTCCAGACAATCAGGATACATGGCTCTGCATAGGCCGTCGCTACATCTGTATCAGCTGCCTGTTGAGTAGAAATATCTGTCTGTGGTCTTGCCATACGCCACAAAAATAGAAAATATCTCCGCTTTTACTAAAGGTTTGGGGGAAAAAGTCCGGAAGACTGTAAGTCAGTAAGTCGGTAAGTCGGTAAGTCCGGAAGAATGTCGCTCATTATCGAAAGATGTCTCACTTGCGGACTTCCTGTCTTCCCGTCTTTCTGACTTTTAAACATCGTACACAGTAAATCGTACATCCTCCCTCATTTTCACATCCCCACATTTTCATATTTCCACATTTAGTACCGGTTACTTAGCGCCTTTGCGGGAAACTGATTTTTCTCATTCATAACCTTTCGTCAAAACTTTACATTTGCACCCTTTAAAAAAATAGTATGACTGCAATACCTCCATGCCCTTCCTGTAAATCTGCATTTGCTTATCCAATGGATAGCTTACTTGTTTGCCCCGAATGCGGGCACGAATGGAACCCCGAAGAAATAATAGAAACAGAAGAAGGCTTTGTAGTAAAAGACTGTAATGGAAATATTTTACAGAATGGCGATAGCGTTGTCACTATAAAAAATCTGCCTGTACGAGGCTCTGCACAAAGTATAAAAGCTGGTACCAAAGTCCGCAACATCCGCTTAGTAGATAGTGATCATAATATCGATTGCCGCATCGATGGCTTTGGTGCTATGGCATTGAAATCGGAGTTTGTGAAGAAGGCGTGAGGTAGTATTCAAGTTCCCAAAAGGTTTTGTCAAATACATCACTTGAATTATCTTTTACCTCTTTGTAAATAACTTCTTTTTGGTCTTTTAGCCCGTAAAAGCTTGTAATAAAAGTAGAATCATTCATGTACTGTCTTTTTACACCTTTTACCAGCGATAGTGAATCATTATTCCATTTATAATATTCTTTATAGTTTGTACTAAGAACGCCACCTATGTAATGGCTTCTGATTAATTTAGTTGAACTATCATATTCTATATTGTACAAAGAGAGGTCTGGCCTGTAAATGAGTTCAAAGTTCGAATCTGATAAAAAAACATAAGGGATACAATTGCCATGCATATTAGGAAAGCCATATAAAATAAAGTCTTTGTATCCATCTGCATTCAGGTCTTCAACTTTTGCATCAAAAAAAGTATCTTCCAGCGCTATGCTTTTCTTTTTTATCCATTTCCTTTTTTCATAATAGTAAACAAATTGAAGAGAGTCTTTGATATTTACAAAAGCATACTTTTTATTATTAAGCTTTTGAATAGAAAAGATAGTGTCGCCGTGAGTAATTTTAGCTCCTAGCGAATCGGAATAGATATCAAAAGAGTCTTCATAGTTAGCTATTTTTTGTATATATAATTTCGAATCCCCCGTTTTTGAAACTGTATGTTGACTATTCTGTTTACAACTATTAAAAAAGAGAAGTAAAAGAATGGGAATGAAAATTCTGATACACATATTTACTTTCTTTCAATATCCAAAATATCTCCTTTCTCCAACATAGTTTTTAATACGCTTTTTGAAATGCCATACTCTTCCGGAGAATAATCTTTCTTTCGTAAATCATCCAATCCTGAAGTTCTGTCTACCTGGTATTCGTTTTGTTGAATATAAACAGTATCGCCATTGACACTTGTTACTCTTACCAATGAGTAATTATTATCCGGGGTTTTTATTTCAAAAATATCACCCGCCTTTGGAGTAAGGATCAGTTGCGCATTTCTTTCATCTTTCTTTTTACCATTAATAATACCAATTGCTACAATGACTGCTATCAAAGCAATACCGGAAAACGTCCAGATAGGTATTTTCGTTTGCGCCTTTACCTGATTATAGGAATCTCTTAATCCATCGGGCATTTCATTTTGTTTTAATGCCTGTTGGCAATGGTCGCATTGGCTGATTCCTATTTTACGTATAGGAAAGAAAGGTATCCAGAATACATGTGCGTATTGCTGAAATACATAAATGTCGATTGTGTTTTGCGAGCCACAGTGTGTGCATTTTTCCGTGACTGCCTGTTTGGTTAATTGTTTGGATCGGGTTCCGTAAATAATCATATGGCTGGTGTTTGGTTAAAGATAATAAAGAGTGAATGGGTGAAAGAAAACTGCTGTACAAACTTCTATTCAGTATTTTGGGTCAAGCTTTATCTTCTCAATTTTTGCATTACGGGGAAGTTGAAACAGGCTTTCACTTAACTTCATTTCTTTCACATTTGTAACAGTACTGGTCGTAACAAACTGGTCATTTTCTGTTATTGTTTTTAATGGAATTGTAGCAGACACTTTTAAATAATCATACCAATGGCCATATAAGTGTTGCGTGAATTTAGAAATATCAACCGGTAGATAAGAGCTGAAATAATATTTTTCTATACTGTTTTTGCAAATGATAGTAAGCTCATCACATGCATACCCAAGTACTTCCGTTGCATTTTTTTTAATTTCTGTACTGATTATTGAATCAAAATTTTGCCTGCCATCTATCCATACAATTGCTTCTGCATTAGCAATTTTATTGTAAATCTTATTATCCTTATTGATGTAAAGTTGCCAGTTGATCATTCCATTTGATGTTACAATTTTATAATCGCCCTCTTTAATAGAATAGACATAAGACTTCCCGTACATGTCTGCATAGTCTTTATTGCTAACGCCGGGTACTTTGCTTTTGTAAGAGTTCTGATATGTTATTTGTCCTTCAAACGGCTGCGCAGAGCTAAAAAAATACACGAATAAAAGAGGTATTGCCAGTAAAAATTTCATGGATAAAAATTTAGTGGTAAAAGGTGAGCAAATATACGTTTAGCGGCTTCCCGCTACCTCACAGAATTTTCAATGATTTTTTTGTTTCAAATACTTCTCACCCTTATCTTTGCCGTCCCAAAAAAGGGAAAAGGGAGTTTAGCTCAGCTGGTTCAGAGCATTCCGACTTAAGTCGGAAGAGTCGGCGGTTCTAAATTTGAAAATAGTTTTAATAAGGGAGTTTAGCTCAGCTGGTTCAGAGCATCTGCCTTACAAGCAGAGGGTCGGCGGTTCGAACCCGTCAACTCCCACAAAAAATGAAGGTTGTCTAATGGCAACCTTTTTTTAATGCACTCAAATTCACCACAATGTCTTATTGCTCCTACGTTGCCGGAAAAGGAAAAGGGTCTGTTCACCAGCATTACCATGATAATGAATATGGTTTTCCGCTCGAAACAGATGATGAATTGTTTGCCAGGTTGATTCTTGAAATTAATCAGGCCGGCCTTAGCTGGGAAACCATCCTGAAGAAGAAAGATAATTTTTACAAGGCATTCGACAATTTCGATATTGCTAAAGTTGCCCGCTACACTGATAAAAAGAAAGAGAAGTTGATGCTTAATGCCGGTATTATCCGTAATCGTTTAAAGATAGAAGCAACGATCGATAATGCAAAGACAATAAAAGCAATTCAAAAGGAGTTTGGCTCTTTTAAAACCTGGCTCGACGAGCATCATCCCAAAACAAAAGAAGAATGGGTGAAGCTGTTTAAGAAAACATTCCGTTTTACAGGTGGTGAAATCGTAAATGAATTTTTAATGAGCTGTGGTTATTTGCCCGGTGCTCATTCAGAAGATTGCCCTATCTATAAAAAAGTGATAAAGAAAAAACCAAGATGGGCGAAATGAACGCATGTACGATTTTAGATGTACGATATACGATGTCTTTCAATTCGCATGAGTATTCAATACATTGTAACAGGTTCCTCAACGAAAAATAAAAAACCAAAAACAAGAAACTAATTGGGTTGTACTGCCGGTAAGCGATAATGCTGCCCGTCGAGTACAAACAGCTCATCTATTTCGTATGTCCAGTATTTGGCGAGAGGGGATTTTTTCAGGATACGTTCTACTTCTTTTTTTGTTTTCGCATTTAATGTAATCCATATACGATGCGTTTCCATGCTCACTGCATATTGTTCCACCGTCATTTTATTAATGAGAAAGTTGATATACGTTCTGTGCGGCGGTATCAGGTCCATAAAATCGTCGGGCATCTCAAAATGTATCGTGGCCTGGAATAATTTCATGTTATAAAGTTACGAGAAAGAAGGCATAAGACATAGGGTATAGGGGTAAAGGAATAGGGTCATTTATGCCATCACTGGTAATTCTAATTTAATAGAAGTGTAATCTTTCCCGAATGCGATAATATCATTCTTATATACTTCAAACTCTTCTGCATGGTGCATGGTAGTCAGTACAACAGAAGGCATACCTGCATTTTTTGCGGCTTCTACACCTTTCAATGCATCTTCGAATACAATACATTTTTCTGCAGGGATATTTAATTGCTCCGCACATTTTAAAAATGTTTCAGGATGTGGTTTGCTATATTGTACGTCATCTGCGCTTACGATGGCATCAAAATAATGACGGATATTCAATCCATCTAATACAAAATCTACATTGTACATAATAGCTGCAGAGCCAATTGCCATTTTAATACCTGATTCTTTTGCTTTTTCAAAAAATACATCCAATCCATCAATCAATTTCAGATGTGGACGAAACTCTTGCTGGTAGCGTGTTTCTTTCGCTATGCCGATGGCATCTTTTTCTTCTTGTGTAAAGCGCCCCGGAAATACGCGTTCTAGTACTTCACCATTTTTACCATAGCATTCTACTTTCGTTTGTTCATAAGTGAGCGGCTTGCCAAGATCATTGATGATTTTATGCCATGCCTGGATATGATAACCCATATCATCGATGATTGTCCCGTTTAAATCAAATAAAAAAGCCTGAAAATTCGCTTGCATAGTTTGCGGTAAAAATTAAGGTAGATAATAATTGCAAGCATTCGTGAGGGTGCAAAAGTAAAAGAAAATGTGGAAATGAGTGGAACACTAATTTTAGCGAATTACACGAAGCGTGCAGGCCCGTTCATATGTTTTTCAGAAGCTATTTCCCGCCTTAAACCTCGAACTTTGAACTTCAAACATAGAACAAACGCCTATTTTTGTTCATCAAAACCGGAACGTTAGCTCAGTTGGTTTAGAGCATTACTTTGACAGAGTAGGGGTCACTGGTTCGAGTCCAGTACGTTCCACTAAAAAATAAAAGCCACTGCAAGATTACAGCGGCTTAGTTAGAGTATCCAATGAAAAGGCTGTGATCTATTTTTTGATTATTTTTTCTCTATAAATTATTTGCCCTTCTTCGTTGCTCATTTTTATAACATACATACCCGGTTTCCAGGTATTTGTTGGTATATGAAGTGTGGATCCGCTTAGAACATTTTTGCTCCGGTATATTTGCTGTCCATCTGTATTACTGATAGTGATATTCGTTTTGTCGTTTCCGGAGTTACGGACATTTATCGTCAGTTCATTTATAACAGGATTCGGGAACATATTTATTTCTGCTTTGTCAACAATGGTAACAACACGCACTGGTGAGTAAGTGAATTTTCCATCGATATCTGTTTGCCTTATTCTGTAAAATAGCTTTCCGTTCTCAGTAGGATTATGTATTATAGTATAATTGTTTTCCGATTGGTTGGCAGCAGGAATAGTTCGTATGGTTTGATATGTGTTACCATCCGGGCTGTATTGCACATCAAAGTTTTTTACATTCATTTCGTTGAACGTGTTCCATTTTATTTCCACTGAATTATTATTTTGTAACGACGCTGTTACATCTCCCCATGTAAGTGGTAAGGTTATAAGTGAGGTATACCACAATGCTACATTCTGTCCATAGGCACCATATGTAGAAGGGGTGCCATCAGGCGAAGTATAAGGCCCCGTATCGGAGTTGTAGATTCTGCCTGCTGCATTATAGCAATAAATGCGGAAAGTAATACTACTGGCAGTGATATTGCCTTGCGAAGAAAGGTCAACTGATGTTAGCCGGTAACTCGAACTTGTTGTGGTAAATTCACCAAGGCTCGATGCATAGCTATCTACGCTCCATCTTAGCTGCATTTTTATAGATGAATTAAGAACCGCAACACCACATAATACAAACCTGTCAAACAGGAATTTTTTTGTACCATTCATATTCACCGTATAAGATAAATACGGAGCTGTAGAAATATCAAGGGTAGTGGAAGCATTGTTATTTTGCCATACCGTGCGCCCATCATTTACGGCAACCAAACCGCTATAGTTTAGTGAACCAGAACTAACTGCTGTGGCCGTATATCCCGCAGCAGCGTAAGGGAAAGTTGCTGTCGCCGTGTTATAAGTTGTAAAGTAAATGGCCCTTGTTTGTGCAAAAGCACTAATAGTAATGAAAAGAACAAATAGCGTACTGAAAAAAGGTTTTTTGGTAATAGAGGTAAAGTTTTTCATACTAATCTGGATTTTAGGTGTGGCTTATTTGAATTTTTATATTGGGTGAAAAGGTTTAAAGCGCGAATACATTTATAATCATCTCATCTCAGAAAAAATTATTTGAGTTGTTGATGATATATAAAAAGGAATGGCTGTTTCGGATAAGCAATAAGGTTAACCGTTTTGATAGGCAAAAAAATGGCCATAACAAATGCAGGGAAGGATGCAATTGAGTTCATAGTCAATATTGGTTTTTAAAAAATCAGGTGCTTTGCCTGTATTGTGTAAATAAACGTATCAGTTCAATTTTATTATAATCATGTAAAATGAGAAATAATAAAAGCGAATAGTTTTTATTTTAAAAATGATTTTTATGAAATGCAGTCTGGTAGAGGGTTTTAGCCGATTTTTCTATAAATTTTTTAAACCCTTTTTTAAGTAAAAACCTTTATTTTAAAAGTTGATGATTATCAAAGTAATTTTAGTGAAACTGCTTATTGTACAATAGAAATGAAGTGCGATCAGATGTTCCAATCAATCACCTTGTTAGTTAACTCTTCTTTGTAAGAGGTAGTAATGCGGATATAATTATCAGTGTATCCTTCCATCATGCCGTTCTTCTCATGATTTTCAAATAACACTTTTCTTGTCTGGCCACTATGCTGTTCCGTAAAGTATTGCATCTTCATGTAAGAAAGATTGCGCAATGTTTTATTACGCTGATGCCTTTCGTGTATAGGTACAACTGGCCCCAGTGTTAATGCGAGTGTATTATCTCTTTCTGAATAAGTAAATACATGGAGGTAGGATACATCCAATGCATGTAGAAAGTCAAACGTATCTTTAAAATCTTCTTCTGTTTCGCCCGGGAAGCCTACAATTACATCTACACCAATCGCGCAATGGGGCATAAATGTTTTGATAAGTTTTACTCTCTCTGTATAAAGTTCTCTTTTATACCGCCTTCTCATCATACCCAGAATCTTATTACTTCCACTTTGTAAAGGAATATGAAAATGCGGCATAAACTTATTGCTATTGGCAACAAATTCTATAATCTCATTCGTCAGCAGGTTGGGCTCTATTGATGAAATACGATAGCGCTCAATACCTTCAATCGTGTCAAGTTCTTTTATAAGCGCAAAGAAATTTTCTTCTCTTCCCTGTATACTTAGTGAAGTTCCGCTACCATCCGGGCCTTTCCCAAAATCACCAAGGTTTACGCCTGTTAACACAATTTCTTTCACGCCCTGTTGCGCCAATTCTTCTGCATTTTTTACAACATTCGCTATTGAGTCGCTACGGCTTTTTCCTCTTGCCATTGGTATAGTGCAAAAAGAACAATTATAATCGCAGCCATCCTGCACTTTTAAAAAGGTGCGTGTACGATCATTTACCGACCAGGAAGCATGAAAGCCTGTTACCTCTTCAATATCGCAACTGCTGATTTTTGCAGAATCACCTTTCGCCAGTTCACGGATATGCTGTGCGATATTAAATTTTTCTGCAGCACCTAATACAAGGTCCACGCCCGGTATCTCTGCTATTTCTTTGGGTTTCAATTGCGCATAGCAGCCGGTAATTACTACAAGGCTTTCCGGTGCTTTACGCTGAATGCGGCGTACTAACTGGCGGCATTCTTTATCGGCATTATCCGTAACCGAACAAGTGTTGATCACATACACATCTGCCTGGTCGTCAAACTCTTTTTTCTCAAAACCTTCATTTTCCAACAAGCGGGAAAGTGAAGAAGTCTCTGAAAAGTTGAGCTTACAACCCAATGTATGAAACGCTACTGTTCTTGATTCAGCCATAGAGCCGGCAAAGATAGCAAATCAGGAGGAAGTGAGGGGGAGGTTGAGGCGAAGATTGAGATTAAGGTTAAGGGAGGAACCTTTTTTCTCAATCTCAACCTTAACCTAATTCTTAATTGCTATTTTTATTTAAATCTTTGTACGTGAATAAGAAATGGCTTCCTTTTGCTGTGGTTATTGTCCTTGCTATCGCATTATTTTTTGTGAAGCGTTGCCAGAATGATGCTTCTACTGATACAAAAGATAAGAAGAAAGAAACACCAACAACTATTAACCGCAACCGCGGATTTGACCGGCGCATATCTTTTATAGAATATACTGAACATGCAAAATGCAGAATGCAATGCCGAAAAATTTCGCAGGCAGAAGTAGAAGAGATCATGCAGGAAGGAAAAATAAATTATAACAAAAGCGATGTAAATGATACGCCTTGTCCCACCTATGCATTGGAAGGCATTACACACGATGGGCAAAAAGTACGGATAGTATTCGGGCAATGCGATTATAAAACCAAAGTAATTACCTGTATCGATTTAAATACTGATTGGGAATGCCATTGCCCCGGTGATGATACAAAGTTTAAAAACAAGAACTGATGCGATTGCTATTGAAGCCATTTCAGTGGCTCTATTGTATTTATGCTTTACTTGTCTTTGTAGCTATTATGCTACTCATTTTTCCTTTTGTGGTGGCAGCCAGTTTTTTAGGGAGGATACGGGGCGGTAATATTATTTTCAAGCTTTGCTCACTATGGGCCGACCTATGGTTCTTGTTTATTTTTATTTATACCAAACGTATTTATGAAGTACCCCACGATCGCAATAAGCAATATGTTTTTGTAAGCAATCATATATCGTATCTCGATTCGGCTGTATTGGTCAAAGCGTTTCGCCAACCCGTACGTGCGTTGGGCAAATCTGAAATGTCTTCCGTTCCCATCTTCGGTTTTATTTATAAAAATGCAATTGTTACAGTCAACCGTGTGAATGCGGAAGAGCGCGCAAAAAGCATACGCATATTAAAATCAATTATAAAAAAGGGAATATCAATCATGGTATTTCCCGAAGGTACTTTTAATGAAACAGGAAAGCCGCTAAAGGAATTTTATGATGGCGCTTTTCGCATTGCATTGGAAATGCAAACGCCCATCAAGCCGGTTTTGTTTTTGGATACATTCGACCGCATGCATTACAGAAGCCTTTTTTCCCTCACGCCCGGCCGCTGCCGTATTGTATATATGGATGAAATTCCGGTAGAAGGATACACAACTTCTGATATCACTCAACTGAAACAAAAAGTATTCGACGCCATGGAAGCGAAGTTGGTCGAGTATAGAGGAAGTTGGATTGTCTGAATCCTGATTTTAAGAGATTAAAAGGATTGTGAGGAATCGGGTGTTGCTTTAGCCATTTAGTATCAATCAGTGCAATTCGTAAAAATTAGTGTAATCTGTGTTTATCATCTGCATTACTACTATCATCGTCTGTTGTGTCAGTCACTTCATCGTCCGGTAATTCTAATCAGCATTTACAGCGATATCATTAATTTCCACATCTCCACACTTTCATATTTTCACATTTACCTTCTTCCTGCTTAACTTGCGCTATTTATCACCCATACTATTTATTCTTTGTACGCCGACATCATCATACCACTTGCGCTTCCTAAAAATTATACATGGCTGATACCTGATTTATTGAAAGATTCCATTCATCCCGGTTGCCGTGTTGAAGTAAACCTTGGGAAGAATAAGAAGTATGCCGGCATAGTAAAAACAATACACGATCAGAAACCTGAATTTTTTGATCCAAAAGAGATTATTAATGTACTCGATGTAGAGCCTGTGGTATACGAACAGCAACTGCAGCTATGGGAGTGGATCGCTTCTTACTATATGTGTGCCGAAGGGGAAGTGATGGCAGCAGCATTGCCGGCGCATTTTAAATTATCCAGCGAAACAATCGTAGTATATAATGAAGAATTTGGCGATGATTTTTCAGCGCTCGATCATGATGAATATTTGGTAGCAGAAGCGTTATTGATAAAAAAAGAATTAAAACTCACCGAGGTACAGGAAATACTGGATTCGTCGCATGTATATCCCGTTATCAATCGCATGATACAAAAAA
>Ga0164241_10002660_pt1 | contig 18941 bp, 14 predicted proteins | sample OricomyardsoilBY_FD_108780 | JGI IMG/M metagenome (GOLD analysis project Ga0164241, IMG submission 108780) | Backyard soil microbial communities from Emeryville, California, USA - Original compost - Back yard soil (BY) | ecosystem: Environmental > Terrestrial > Soil > Unclassified | place: USA...
GGATTGCATCAATAACAATAAGTTGCGGCCAATTTGCATGGCCGCATTTATTGATCATTTCTCCAGTGACCCTGTGCAGCTAGGCAATATTAATCCACTGTCTGATCGCATAGTGTCCGATATTGCTGTGATGAAAGGTTTTATCGGGCCGCAACAATGGATCAATTCAAAAATAATTGGAGAAGTACAGCAAGATTGGGTTGATCAAGCGTTGCTGCAAATGCAAAAGGGATTTGGTGATGCTTTCATGTATCTGGGAATAGAAAATTCAAAAGAATTTAATCCTGTAACTTACTCACTTGAGCAGCATAATTCGGTATCAAAAATCTTGTCATTAATTCATCATAATCGTAACTATGATAACAATTCAGGCCAAACCGGACATGCGACGTTAACCGATATAGGTTTTCGACCTATAGCAAGTTTATTTTCATTGGGTGAATATGAAACTTTTAATTTCATTCGCGCTAGTGATGAATTTATAAAAATAAAAAATGCAAAAATACGAATTTTTATTATAGGAGATTCGACTTCGGCTGTTTATGAAAAATTACGATTTCCTCGTATGGGGTGGGGACAAGCTTTGGCTGAGAAATTTTCGAATCGCGATGATATTGTAGTTGTGGTCGGTTCGCGTGCTGGACGAAGCTCCCGTGATTTTTACAATGGACGATGGTTTGCGCAAATGGAACCCTTGATTCAAAAAGGCGATTATCTATTCATTAATCATGGGCACAACGATCAAAATTGTGATTCATCAAAACCCATTCGAGGTGCAGCAGATGTCTATAATCTGTGTACCTATCCCAATGATGGTTACCATCAATTGCAATTTTCAGAAGGGAAATCTGCTATGTCATTTCAGGTTTCGCTGGAAAATTATATTCGGATTGCACGAAAGAAATCGGCTTATCCGGTTTTATTAACACCTACTACTCGCATTAAAAATGCAGCTGGGCAACAGACGACTCCTGTGGTGCATAGTCACTTAACCAAACAATATCCAGGCAATGGGTATTTATTTGTTGGCGATTACACTCAAACCATCAAAGATACTGCGCAAAAAAATCAGGTACCCTTAATTGATCTTGAAACAAAGAGTATTGAGTTTGTGAACAGTCTCGATGATGCCGATTGGCGACATTATTGGTTGGTAATTGATCCTGAAAAGTATCCCTTTTATGCGAATGGAGTTCCCGGCAGTGTGCAGCAGCCTGACGGAACTCATTTTCAAAAAGTGGGGGCCTATAAAATGGCCGAATTGGTATTGCAACTCATAAAAGAAAATTCCGAGTTATCTGTTTTAGCAAAAATGATTGAGCAATGATAAATAAAATAATTATTCGCCACCCTGAATCAACGCATCCAATGCCTGCTGATCAAGCACGGTGTTAGAACTTCTGCTTAATATGCCACCTGTGTCCCAATAAAAAGGTTTTAATCCATAAGCTATGGCTTGTTGTGTGACGTATTTCAAATAGTGTGCTCTTGATGCCAAATGCAGTGTTAAATCGTCACCGATTAGATGGGCGCGTTTTTGTGTACCGTATTCGCCGACTATGAGTGGAATTCCTTTGTCGACAAATTGTGTTTTCATTAATGCGAACATTTCATTCACTTTTTCTTCTTCACCCCAGGTTGGATTGTGTGCAATATCGGTTGTGGAATGGAAATCTTTTCCCCAATAATAAAATTGATTTCCCCAACTCTCGTCTTTCGTCATACCAGTAAAATTCCACGGCGTGTAATAGTGAATTTCTGCCATCAAACGATGACTGACACTGTCACTGGGCATGGTTGTCATGAGTTGATTGGTAATTTCAACATCAGTATTGGGGCCTTGCACAATCAATACACGATAAGCATTTTTGCCACCTGTTGATCGAACCGTATCGATAAATGTTTGATGATAGGAAAGCAAAACATTCATTTGAGCTGTACTACCCTCAGTCACATTGGGTTCATTGGCACTGGCAAACATCAGGTGTTCATCAAACTCACGCAAGTGAGTGGCAATTTGTTCCCAAAACGCTTTTTGTTTTAGATTATTTTCATTTTGTTTTTCGCTGATAACATTATTTTCCAACCAGCCGCCATCCCAATGAATATTGACGATTACATAAAGATCATTATCGACACAATATTGCACCACTTCTTTAATTCGATTGAGCCAAACGGTTTCAATTTCCGCTGTTGTTTGATTGGCATATTGATTCCATGACACAGGCAAACGAATGGCATTGAATCCGGATTGTTTGACGAACTTGACATAATCTTCTGTAATTTTTGGATTTCCCCAACAGGTTTCTGAATCTGGTTGGTTACCGCATTTTTTGGGCAGCAAGGGTGTACTGAAATCACCCGCTTCCAATGTGTTGCCAATATTCCAACCCAGTTTTATTTTTGCGGCCAATTCTGTGGCATTACTGCTCATACCGGTGATGTCAGCCGCGGGTGGGTTGGTGTTATAACTTGGGTAACTGTTTGCATTCATTAAACTGGAACTGGACGAACTCAGGCTGGACAGGGATTGAGATGAACTTGAAGCCGAGCTGGTTGCCATCGAGCTGGGAGTTAGTGAAGAAGGTGGGTTATTGCCGGATTTACTGCCGCCACCTGAACCACAGGCAGCAAGGCAAAGGCTGAATAGGAGTACGAAAAGTGTATTTATTGTTTTCATCTGGGCGTCCGTATTGGTTGAAAAATGCGCATTCTACGAGTTTTTATATATAAATTAAATATCATTAATAAAAATATACATTGATTTTGGTGTATGTTGATTTTGGTGTGTGATGACAGTCTGGCATCTTCCAGGAAAATGTCAGGTAAAAAAATGCCGTTAATGATAGCGGCATTTTTTTCAGAAGGCTAAAAGGGAAAATTGCATTTTATAAATCAGTAATGGGTTTGTATTTAGGAACCAATAATTTCATCACGCCCCATGCTAATAAATAAGCAACAGCACAAAATGCAAACATGATGGCGTACCCGGTGTAGATAGCGTCGAGTGATTTGTAGTAATCAAACAATGCGCCCGCGAATTTGTTAATAATAAATCCACCGATTCCCCCTGCCATGCCACCAATACCAACAGCGGAGGCAACAGCTTTTTTCGGAAACATATCAGAAACGGTTGTGAAAATATTTGCAGACCAAGCCTGATGCGCGGCCGCACCGACACCAATTAATAAAACCGGTGCCCAAAAACCGGCGTGGCCCAATGGTTGCGCCAATAACACTATCAGTGGAAATAATGCGATGACCAACATCGCGCGCATGCGACCATCGTAGGCGGTGTAACCTTTGTTAATAAAATATTTTGGAAAGGCGCCGCCAACAATGCTGCCAACCATCGCAATAGTGTAAAGAGCTGCAAGAGGCCAGGTTAAGTCGGTGCCAGTAACTTGATAATTACTGGCGAGATAAGCCGGCAACCAGAAAAGATAAAACCACCAAACGCCATCTGTCATAAATTTGCCAAATGCAAAAGCCCAGGTTTGGCGATATTGTAATAATTTAAACCAGGAGGTTTTGACTTCTGTACCTTCGTCCGAAACAATTTCGTCGGGATTATGACGAATGTAAGCCAACTCTTCTTTCGAAAGACGTTTTTGTTTATCGGGATGTTCATAAAAAATTTGCCAGAAAATCATCCACATAAAACCAATGGCGCCCACGATCATAAATGCGGATTGCCATCCCCAATTAATGGCTAACCAGGGGACAGTCAGCGGTGCCAGAATGGCACCCACGTTAGCACCGGAATTAAAAATTCCGGTTGCAAATGAGCGTTCTTTTTTCGGAAAATATTCGGCGGTTGTTTTGATGGCAGCTGGAAAATTTCCCGCTTCACCGAGAGCTAACACCGAACGTGCAATCATAAAGCCGAGAACACTGATAGGAAAAACCGTAATGCCAATCAAAGCGAGCGCATTGTGCGCCCATTCACCCATAGGTACGGAATAAGCGTGAATAATCGCACCTATCGACCAGAGTGCGATAGCGATATGAAAACCGAGTTTGGTCCCCAATTTATCAATGATGCGACCTGCGAAGACCATCGAAATGGCATAGACCAGAGTAAAACAGGCAGAGATGTTGCCGTAATCTGTTTCGGTCCAACCGAAAGTTCCGCTTAACTCGGGTTTGAGTAAGCTTAATACCGCTCTATCAAGATAATTAACGGTAGTGGCAAAAAATAATAAACCGCAAATGGTCCATCGAAAATTGCCTAATGGCGTTTGTAATGAATCTTTTGTCATAGCATTACTTCTTTATGATTATGAATGAGCAAACATACCGGAATTATTCCGGCACAGTGAACGGAAAATAATTTTTAGCATTATTAAAACAAATATCCTGAATTATTTTCCCGACCATCCGGGTGTCATCAGGTACCAAACCTTTGACCATATCGCGCCCAAAAATTCCGCAGAGAATACGACGAAAATATTCATGGCGTGAATAGCTCAAAAAACTGCGACTGTCCGTTAGCATACCTACAAATCGACTTAAAAGCCCCAGTTGACTTAAGGCTTCGATTTGGCGCGTCATGCCATCCATTTGATCGAGGAACCACCAGCCGCTACCAAATTGAATTTTACCGGCGAAAGATCCATCCTGAAAATTACCAATCATGGTGCCAATTACTTCGTTGTCGCGTGGATTCAAATTATAAATGATGGTTTTTGCCAATTTATTTTGATCATCCAATCGACCTAAAAATTTTGCTAATGGTTTGGCATAATTGTGATCGCCAATCGAATCAAAACCGGTATCGGCACCGAGTGTACGATAAAGTCGGGGATTATTATTGCGTATTGCACCAATATGAAATTGCTGCACCCAACCTTTGGCGTGATCCTGCAATGCAAATTCCACCATCATGGCGGATTGAAATTTTTCAATTTCAATTGCATCCAAATCATTATCGTTACGAATTTTTAAAAAGATAGTTCTGATTTCTGCATCGTTATAATCCGCTGCATAAACAGTTTCCAATCCGTGATCCGACAAACGACAACCGTTTGCGTGAAAATAATCGTGACGAATATTCAATGCTTTAATCAGGTCATCAAAGGTGTTGATGTTGACATCCGCGGCTACCGCCAATCGATCAAGATATTTGTTGTAAGCGAGTGTATTTTCCACGGCCATGGCGCGGTCAGGTCGCCAGGTGGGTAGCATGGCGGTTTTGAAATTTTTATCAGCTGCTGTGGTTTTGTGGTGTTCAAGATCATGGATCGGATCATCAGTGGTGCATACCAATTTGACATTGGCTTGTGTCATTAATCCACGTGCAGAAAATTCCGGTGTGGCGAGCAATTCATTGCACTGATCCCAGGTGCGCTTGGCCGTGTTTTTGTCCAGTAAATCAGTAATACCAAAAGGTTTGCGTAATTCCAGATGGGTCCAATGGTACAGAGGGTTGCGCAAAGTATAGGGAACGGTTTCGCACCATTTTTCAAACTTTTCCCAGTCACTCGCATTACCCGTGCAATAGCGCTCATCAATTCCGTTGGTGCGCATTGCTCGCCATTTGTAGTGATCACCCGCCAGCCAGACTTCATACAAATTGCGAAATTGCTTGTTCTCTCCAACCTGTTCGGGGGGCAGATGACAGTGGTAATCAATGATGGGCATGTCTTTCGCGTACTCGTGAAACAGCACCTTGGCTTGAGGGGTATCGAGTAGGAAGTCGTCGTGAATAAAACTCATGTATGCAAATCCTCAATATTCTGTCAGCTGCGTGAGTGCAGCCGAGAGAGCGTGACCAGAATGATTGACCAAGGATTGCCAGAAGGGGGCATTGTATTGCTATATTGCAATTTGGCGCCCAGTTTAATCGGTTGTGCGCAAAGTTCCAATTACCGAAATGTGTTTTAAGGTAAAGTTTTCATCGGAGGGAAGAGGATTATGCCGGGATGAACAGAAACTTTTGTCTGCTAGAATGCCTTCCTCGGCAGCGCATCATCAATAATCTCCAATAATAAGTCGGTATCAATCGCTAAAAAGGCTCGCTATGGATATTAAACACGCATTGAAAAGTCTAACTCAACACATCAACCTGGCGCAGTCAGACGCCCAATCTTTGATGAGTGAAATGTTGGCCGGGCAGTCTTCACCTGCGCAAATCACTGCATTTTTTATGGCGCTCAAAATGAAAGGCGAAACCTGCGATGAAATACTGGGTACCTCTCTGGCTGTCAGGCAACATCTTCAATCCTCTTCAGAGTACTTTCTTCAGCAAAAGCAAGAGATACGGAATTTTGTCAGTGTCAGCCGCACAGGTAACGAGATTTTAGGGGCACTCGATTTATCCATCGCCAGTGCGTTTACTGCAGCAGCGGCAGGTTGTCATGTGGTCGCGCATGACGGTAGTTTCAATGCCAGCCGAACCATTGGCGCTGCTTTTCTGGAGTCGGCAGGTATTAAAGCAGATCTCACTCTGGATCAAACCCTGACCTCTATTAATCAATTGGGTATTGGTTTTAATTTTGGATTTTCAGGTAATGGATTGCCTGCGACTTATTTCGCCGCCGTGGAGCAAATTGGAATTCCTACCTTGATTAATTTATTAAATCTGGTGGCTAATCCATTGCCAATATCCCGTTATTTGATTGGTGTGCATGACGCAAAATTGTGTCGCCCTGTAGCAGAATTATTTTTAAAACTTGGCAGCGAACGAGTTATGGTGGTGCATGGTATAGATGGCTTGGATGCAATCAGTCTGGCCACTGAAACACGAATTGCGGAATTAAAAGAGGGGCAGATTACAGAATATTCAGTCACGCCGGATGACTTTGGCGTTCAAGCAAAAAGTTTAACCGGATTACTTCAGGATTCTGTTGAAGAGTCTTTATTGCTAATTAAAGATGCATTGGGCAATCGTCGTGGGCATTACGCTGAAAAAGCTGCCGACATTATTATGCTCAATGCCGGTGCTGCGATTTATGTCAGTGGTATTGCAGAGAGTTTGCGTCAGGGCGTGAGCATGGCACGTGAAGTTGTTGCGAATACATTGGCAGGTGAAAAAATTCGTCAAACCGCTGCTTTTACCCAGCAATTTAAAAAATAAATTGAGCCACTCGATTGTTGGCTGTCGCAATCAACTGATTTTCAGCAGCCAATAATCCAGGTGTGGAAACCGGAAATAGAATTCAGCGAGCTGAACTGATTTTAGGGCGGGATGAAATCATTTGTCGGGTCATCAGCCAGGTTTGTTGAATCAAAAATGCATCTGCACTGGCGCGATGACGATGAATCTTAAGTTGGCGGGTTAGATCTTTTTTGGTGTCGTCCCAAATCATTAATTGATCTTCCGTGGTGATCAATTCAATGGGGCTTAAATGGAATTCAGGATTAACGCGTCCAGCCCAAAAAAGTCGATTTAGCCAGGGGCTGTCATGCACCCAGGCGTCACTGTAAGTCGACCCTGAACCTATAAATCGATTCAATTCCCGGCAGACGTGTTTGGCGGGCTTACCTTTTTCCTTAATAGCGGTTCGCGACAAACGGTGTAAGGCTTCCGCCTGATCGCTCCAGTGAACCCAATCATCCTGAGGCGCAATCAAACTGCAATAACGTGACCCGTCCGCCTTCACTACGCCAATTTCAATAGGGTAGCTATGCGCACCAAAACCTGACGCTTCTATGTCGATAATGCAGGGGCAGCGGGGTGTTTTCATGATCAGTCCACACAAAGTTTGATTGAGTATAGGCGGATTTTGGCTGAGCTCTATTTACACGCAAAATTTAGACCTTGTCAGAGCTTCTGACTAACCTGACAATACCGCCCTTTAATTGCATGATTATTTCAATCACTCCACTATGACACTCGTTGCTTTTGGCATAAACCATAATTCAGCGCCTCTCGCTTTGCGCGAGAAGGTAGCGTTTTCGCCGGATATTATGGAATTTGCACTGAAAAATGCCATGGAGCAGGAAGGGTTAACCGAGGTTGCCATACTCTCCACCTGCAATCGCACAGAAATTTATGCAGTCACCGAGCAAATCGACATTCTGGAACGTTGGCTGCTGGCACATACACAAGCACCGGAAGATCAATTGAAAAGCAGTCTCTATGCTTATGAAAATCAGGATGCGTTACGGCACATGATGAAAGTAGCAGGCGGATTGGATTCGTTAGTATTGGGTGAGCCGCAAATTCTGGGGCAGATGAAATCGGCATTTGCCGTTGCACGGGAGTTAGGCACGCTGGGTAGTGAATTGCACGTTATTTTCCAACAAGTATTTAACGTTGCCAAACGCGTGCGCACAGAAACAGCGATTGGTGAAAATCCAGTTTCAGTTGCTTACGCGGCGGTGAGTTTGGCGCAACAAATTTTTTCCAATTTAAAAGATGATACGGCTTTATTAATAGGTGCTGGTGAAACTATTTCGCTGGTTGCACGGCATTTGGCCGAGCATGGCATAAAAAAAATTATGGTGGCCAATCGCACACTGGATCGTGCACAAAAACTCGCGGCTGAATTTAATGGCGAAGCATTTTTATTGGCGGATATTCCTGAACAATTGCATCGCGCTGACATAGTCATCTCTTCCACCGCCAGTCAATTACCTTTATTAGGCAAAGGTGCTGTTGAGTCTGCACTGAAAAAACGTAAACACAAACCTATGTTTATGTTGGATATAGCCGTACCGCGCGATATTGAATCGCAAGTAGCTGAACTGGATGATGTTTATCTTTATACCGTTGATGATTTACATGCGGTGATTGACGAAAATAAAAAATCCCGCGTGCTGGCCGCTGATCAGGCACAGTTAATTATTGATCAAGGTGTTGAGGATTATGTAAGACAACAGCGCGAATTAAACGCTGTTGATTTAATCAAACATTATCGTAATCAAGCGGAGCAAACCCGCGATATTGAATTGCAAAAAGCGTTAAAACAATTACAGTCAGGCGTTGACGTAGAAGAAATTTTATCGCAATTGGCACGCAACCTGACCAATAAATTACTCCATTCCCCCACCACAGTATTAAAAGAAGCCAGTGCTAACCAGCGTAATTATGTGATGCGTGCGGCGCAGGAATTATTTGCGCTCAAGCCTGATGATTCTATCGACCATTAGCGCCGCTTAACCATTCTTTTCTGATTTTAATCCATTCTATTTATTATATTTTTACGAGAAGCATCACAGATGAAAACGTCCATAGTGGAAAAACTGGAACGACTCAAAGAGCGTTACGAAGAAGTCAGTGCTTTATTATCGGAAGCCGATATTATCAATAATCAAAATCGTTTTCGCGATTTATCCAAAGAATATGCCGAGCTGGAGCCGGTTGTTATAGCCTATAAAAAATATCAACAATTATTAATTGATATTGCAGAAGCTAAACAGTTGTTGTTGGAAGGCGACGATGACATGAAAGAAATGGCAGCAGAAGAATTAAAGGAATGCGAAGCGGCAATAGAGCCGACAGAATTGGATTTGCAAAAATTATTATTGCCGAAAGACCCCAATGACGAAAAAAATTGTTACCTGGAAATTCGTGCAGGTACCGGCGGTGACGAAGCGGCTATTTTTTCTGGCGATTTGTTTCGCATGTATTCACGTTACGCCGAAAAACAAGGTTGGCGCCTGGAAATCATGAGTCAAAACGAAGGCGAGCATGGCGGCTTTAAAGAAATTATTTCTCTTGTCACCGGGTCGGGTGTTTATGGTCGATTGAAATTCGAATCAGGCGCGCATCGTGTGCAACGTGTTCCTGAAACAGAAGCACAAGGCCGCATTCATACATCTGCTTGTACAGTTGCGGTTATGGCGGAAGTTGATGAGCTGGAAGAAGTGAATATCAACAAAGCCGATTTGCGTGTTGATACTTATCGCTCATCCGGTGCGGGCGGCCAGCACGTGAACAAAACTGACTCTGCTATTCGTATTGTGCATTTACCAACAGGTTTAGTGGTGGAATGTCAGGACGAACGTTCGCAACACAAAAACCGCGCACGTGCGATGAGTTTATTGGCAACCAAATTAAAAACCATGCAAGAAGAGGCCGCACATAAATCCATTTCGGATGAACGCCGAAATTTGGTGGGCAGCGGTGATAGATCCGAACGCATTCGTACTTACAATTACCCACAAGGCCGAATGACTGATCATCGTATTAATTTAACGCTTTATTCATTGGATGCAATTATGCAAGGCGATCTGGATCCGGTTTTACAACCACTTGCACATGAATATCAGGCGGATTTGTTGGCGGCAATTGCGGATTAAAACAAAACACTTGACGATGTTCACCCCACCCTAACCCTCCCCTTGGCAAGGGGAGGGGACAGATATCACTCCGTATTGAAAAATAGGGGGTCGAGGTTAGGAGGGGGTGAAAGAATTTGGCACAATGTCCGAGAAAAAAATGACACAATTCACCATCGCACAATGTTTAAAACTCACCGAAGAAATTTCTTCCGTGACTGACACTGCGCGTTTGGATATTGAATTATTACTCACGCATATTCTCAATAAGAACCGCACTTATTTATTTACCTGGTCGGATCAGTTATTAACACCCGAACAAACCAAACAATTTCACGATTTACTATCGCGTCGAAAAAACGGTGAGCCGATTGCGCATATTATCGGGCAGCGTGAATTCTGGTCTTTATCTTTTGATGTGAATAACTCCACGTTAATTCCGCGTCCTGATACCGAATTGTTAGTTGAGACGGTATTGGAATTATTTTCTGGTGATCAACCTGAAACCTTGCGTTATTGTCTGGATTTGGGAACAGGAACCGGAGCGATTGCCCTGGCATTGGCGAAGGAAAAAAAATCCTGGAAAATTACCGGTGTTGATCAATCCCCAGCGGCAGTTGAATTAGCTGAAAAAAATCGCCAAAAATTTCAATTACAGAATGCCGAATTAAAAATCAGCGATTGGTTTTCCAATCTCGGGAATCAAACCTTTGATGTGATTGTTAGCAATCCCCCTTATATTGATCAGCAAGATCCGCATTTATCTCAAGGTGATTTACGATTTGAACCTTTAACGGCATTGGTTGCGGATGAAAAAGGATTGTCTGATATTAAACATATTATTCAGCAGGCCAGAAATTATTTAACGCCGGAAGGTTGGTTACTGTTAGAGCATGGATACGATCAATCCAGGGCGGTCGTCAATTTATTCATTGAGCATGGATATTTCAATATTCAAACGAGAAAAGATTATGGTGGGAATGATAGAGTGACATTTGGAAAGAAAATATGAACGATAACCAACTCCTGCGTTACTCTCGCCAAATTATGCTGCCTGATGTGGATATCGACGGGCAAGAAAAATTATTGGCGGCGAAGGTATTAATTATTGGGTTGGGTGGATTGGGTTCGCCAGTGGCAATGTATTTGGCCGCAGCAGGTGTCGGACATTTGTTATTGGCTGATTTTGATGCGGTGGATCTCACTAATTTACAACGACAAATCGCACACACGACAGATCGCGTTGGTGAAAACAAGGCACAATCTGCTGCGAAAATGTTGCGCGAATTAAATCCGGAAATTCAAGTTATCTGCATCGAAACAATGTTGGATGCAGATAATCTGATGGATCAAATCAAACAAGTCAGCGTTGTAGTGGATTGCACGGATAATTTCCAAACGCGATTTGCCATTAATGCCGCTTGTGTAAAAGCAAAGGTGCCATTGGTGTCGGGCGCAGCGATTCGATTGGAAGGGCAAATTACAGTATTTGATTTTCGTCATACAAAGTCACCCTGTTACGCCTGTCTCTATCAGGAAAAATCTGATGATCTAACCTGTGCAGCTAATGGTGTGCTAGCGCCGTTGGTGGGGGTGATAGGTTCAGTGCAAGCGCTGGAAACGATTAAATTAATATGCGGATTTGGCAGCAGTCTGGCTAGCAGATTATTGTTATTTGATGCACGTCATACAGAATGGCGCGAGCTTAAATTAACAAAAGATTCACATTGTCCTGTGTGTAATGCGACGAACCATCAGGATTGATAAAAACTACTTGTGTTTTGATACTGCCGCTCATTAGTATTGGCAAATTTTTTAACTTTGAACTTGCAACAGGAACGGGTAATGAACGAAAAAAATGAATCTCAACCATTGAATTTTTTCCCAAGGCTGATTTTCAGCTCGCGCTGGTTACAGTTACCTTTATATTTGGGATTAATTATTGCGCAGTGTGCTTACGTTTTTTTATTTGTTACAGAACTGATACATCTGGTTATTGATGTAACCTCGCTGAGTGAACAAGACATCATGCTGATAGTCCTGGGCTTGATTGATGTGGTAATGATTTCCAATCTTTTAGTCATGGTGATAGTCGGCGGATATGAAACTTTTGTATCGCGTTTGCGCTTGAACGGACACCCTGATCAACCGGAATGGTTAAGCCACGTTAATGCCACAGTACTGAAAGTAAAACTGGCGATGGCAATTATCGGCATATCTTCCATTCACTTGCTAAAAACATTTATTGAGGCGGGTACTATTGGTACCGCAAAAGCGACGATTACTGAAGCGGCTGTCATGTGGCAAACCATTATTCATATGTCATTTATTATTTCAGCAATCGGTGTTGCCTATACGGATTTGTTAGTACAGCGTGCCAGTGCTTTGGCTAAATCAGGACATTAATTTCGTCACAACATCGTCATCCTCACATAGCGGGGATCCAGCTTTAAAAATGCTTGATAATTCAAAGCCACTGGATACCTGCGGGATGACAATCTCAAAAATGTTAACCAAAAAATCCCTTCTTCAGTTCTTCATATTCTTCCGCTTTTAATCTCGGCCCGAATTGTGATACCACTTTTGCGGCAGCGAGGTTAGCGAATTTTGTTGCGGTTTCGAAATTGTGTCGGTGTGCGATTGCATATAAAAATGCACCCGCGAACATATCGCCAGCACCGTTAGTGTCAACGGCTTTTGCTGGAACTCCTGCAACCTGGAATTGTTGGTTGCCATCGAATACCAACGCGCCTTCGCCACCACAGGTGATAGCAAATTGGTTGCAATATTTTTTTAATTCGCGACAGGCGTCTTCAATGTTGTGAGTGTGGGTGAAGCCCAGTGCTTCATCTCGGTTACAAAAAATTAAATCAACACCCTCGCCAATCATTTCCAATAAACCATCGCGAAAAAATTGCACCATGGCAGGGTCAGATAAACTCAGTGCGGTTTTAGTGTTATTGGCTTTGGCAATTCGCGCTAATTTAATAGCGGCTGCTTTACCAGTGGGCGAAGTCACCAAATAACCTTCGATATAAACAGTTTCGGAATCAGCAATCGCTTGTGGATCCAGTTCTGCAATTGAAATCGTTTCGCTGATCCCTAAAAAAGTATTCATGGTACGTTCGGCATCAGGCGTGATCATGACTAAACATTTGCCAGTAATACCTGCAGGCGGGCGGATATGTTTGGGTGTAATTACACCAGCGTTATGTAAATCCTGTAAATAAAATTGGCCATTGTCATCATTGGCTACCTTGCAGGAGTAAACATTTTTACAACCAAAATAACTGGCCGCGATAATTGTATTTGCAGCAGATCCACCACTGGCTTTGTGTGAAGCCACTAAATGATCTTGCAGATAGTCGATCAATTGATTTTGTCTTTTTTCATCCACTAATGTCATCACACCTTTGGCAACTGCCATTTGAATCAGATCGGCATCATTCAGTGTAATTTCCGTATCGACCAATGCCGCGCCTATGCCGTAGAGATGATATTGCTTCATAAAAAATTCCTGAAAACTGAGTACTTGTCGAATAGGAAAAAACAGTGCGGCAGTTTACACTGCTGCACTGTTCAGAGTAAGGGCATTCCGGGCAAGAGCCACACCTGTATTTACGTTTTAATATACCGAGTAACTAAATGACCAGACGTCGCCGTACACGTAAACCACCATCATCTACAAAAATCTTGACCAAATGGGGGAGGTTTTGGCGTTATACATTTTATGCTGTAGCTATTGTTGCGTTGCTAATGGCGATCTGGACTATTTATCTGGATATTCAAGTCAGACAAAAATTTGAAGGAAAAAAATGGGCGCTACCGGCACGCGTTTATGCCCAGCCTGTGGAGTTGTATCAGGGGTTATCACTGACGCCTGCATTATTTGATCAGGAATTAAAATCGTTGGGCTACACCTTTGGTGGAGATATTCGCAAGCCGGGTAATCTCATCAAAAAAAATAATATTATTTCCGGTGTGGAATATCAGATTCACAGTCGCGGTTTTGCATTTTGGGATAAAACCGAAACGGCGCAAAAGTTTAGTTTGGTTATTGATGACAATCTGGTGACGGCATTGCGTGATCAAGCCGGTGCAGATTTGCCATTGGTAAGATTGGAGCCGCAAGAAATTGGTGGATTTTATCCTGCCAATAAAGAAGACAGATTATTAGTCAAGCTGGATGAGATTCCTCCTTTGTTAGGTGAAACCTTAATTGCCGTTGAAGATAAACATTTTCTGGAGCATCACGGTGTTTCACCTATGGCGATTTTGCGTGCAGCCTGGATCAATGTCAGCCACGGCGGCGTCAAACAGGGCGGCAGTACCATTACCCAGCAATTGGTGAAAAATTTTTACCTCACCAATAAACAAAGTATTTTGCAGCGAAAAATTCCCGAAGCCATTATGTCTGTGCTGTTGGAAGTTCATTACAGCAAATCGGAAATTTTGGAAACTTATATCAACGAAGTTTTTTTGGGCCAAAGTGGTGATCGTGAAATAAATGGTTTTGCTTTAGGTGCACAGCATTATTTCCGTCGCCCGTTAACAGAATTAAATCTACAGCAAATTGCTTTTTTAGTGGGCGTAGTAAAAGGTGCATCTTATTACAATCCATGGCGACATCCTGAACGCGCAAAAGAAAGACGCAATGTAGTGTTATCGGTGATGTTCAATGAAAAATTAATTGATGAAACGCAATTCAAAGCTGCGCAAGCGGCGCCTTTGGGTATTGTGTCGGAGTCGGCTATCAGCATGACTACTTATCCGGCATTTATGGATTTGATCAAGCGTCAATTAAAAGAAGATTATCAGGAAAAAGATTTGCGCAGCGAAGGTTTGCGCATTTTCACCACGCTATCACCTGCATTACAACGTCAAGCAGAAGCCACGGTGGTCGCGCGTATCCAGCAAATGGAATCGCGTGTCAAACAAAAAAATACGCAAGTGGGTTTTATCGTCACTTCTGTCGGCAGTGGTGAAATATTGGCGATGGTGAGCGATAAAAATCCACGCTTCGATGGTTACAACCGCGTGCTTGATGCCAAGCGGCAAATGGGATCTTTAATGAAACCTTTTGTATATCTGGCGGCGTTGGAAATTCCGCAGGCTTATAATCTGATGACAACCATCAGCGATGATCCGGTCAGTTATAAATCCGGCGGCAAATGGTGGGCGCCGCAAAATTACGACAAAATAAGTCACGGCAATTTACCGCTTTATCAGGCACTCGCGAATTCCTATAACCAATCCACAGCGCGTTTGGGAATGACATTGGGGTTATCCAAAGTCATTAAAACGGTTAAAAAAGCCGGTTACCCGAATGATATAGAAGAGTTGCCATCGATTTTATTGGGCGCAAAAGAAATGACACCGTTTGAAGTCGCCAATATTTATCACACACTTGCAGCAGATGGTGTCTATACGCCTTTGCATGCGATTCGCGAAGTGTTGACGGCTGAAGGCCAACCTTTAAAACGTTATCCATTGGAATTGGAGCAACGTTTTTCAGTCGAAAGTATTTTTCAATTGCAATTTGCTTTGCAGCAAGTGATGCAAACCGGAACCGGTCGCAGTGCGATTACACAACTGCCGTCCAATTTATTGGTTGCGGGAAAAACCGGAACTACTAATGATCAACGCGATAGTTGGTTTGCTGGTTTTTCCGGTGAACACTTGGCAGTTGTCTGGATGGGTAATGACGACAACACGGTAACGCCTTTCAGTGGCGCTAGCGGTGCGTTGCAATTGTGGACGGATTTTATGAAAAAAATTCCCACCAATTCATTAAGTCAGGAACCGCCACCCGGTGTGGTATTTGATTGGTTGGATGTCGCCAGCGGAAAATTAAGTGCAGAAAATTGTATGGGATCTTTTTGGGTTCCTCTGCGCGAAGAATTCAAACCTTTGCAGACAGCAGATTGTATTATTCGTCCTGAAAATAAAAATTGGTTACAGCGAATTTTTAATTAAAGAGAAAAAATTATGATGCATTTTGTTTGGTTGTTGGTGGGTTTAATACTACTCACGGTAGGTGGTGAAGCATTGGTGCGCGGCGCACTGGCTGCTGCGCGCCGGTTGGGTGTTTCACCTTTATTAGCCGGCTTAGTGATTGTCGGTTTTGGAACTTCTGCACCGGAATTGGTTGTGTCTTTACAGGCATCATTAAATGGACAGCCGGATATCGCTGTGGGGAACGTAATCGGTAGCAATATCGCCAACATATTATTAATACTCGGAATCAGCGCCATCATCATGCCCTTGGTCACACACATTCAATGTTTGCGTCGTGACGGTTTGGTTATGTTGGCCGCTACTGTTTTATTTATGTTGCTGTCCAGTTTTAATGGCCTGGATCGAATCGAAGGCATTGTATTTTTGGTTGTATTGGCGAGTTATTTGGTTTGGGCTTATCGCACAGAAAAAGACGATACAAAAAGCCCTGAAGCTGAATTGCATATAGCGGAAGCAGCAGAAATTGAAGTAGTACCTATGAATATTTTCCTGACCTTGCTGGCAATTGTGGGAGGTCTGGCAATGTTGATTTTAGGTGCTAACAGATTCTTGTTGGGCGCCGTAGGTCTGGGCCAGACGTTGGGTGTTCCAGAAGCGATTATTGGTTTAACAGTGGTGGCGGTGGGTACTTCTTTGCCGGAACTTGCAGTCTCAATTGTTGCTGCCATTCGTCGCCATGCAGACGTGGCCGTGGGCAATATTATTGGTAGTTGTATATTCAATTTATTGTGTATTTTAGGGATATCTTCCGTGATTACGCCTTTACCTTTACAGGGCCGATTGTTGCAAATCGACCAATTTGTGATGTTGGGCGCTACCGGATTATTGTTGGCATTTCTGTTTTTTGGTTTACGTGTCAGCCGGGTTAAAGGTGCTGTGTTGCTCGGTGCTTACATCACCTATATCGCCATGATGTTTGGTTACCAATAATATTTCCAATACTTTTGCACGAGACAAATACTGCCGTGCAAAAGTTTATTCAATTATTGTGACACCAATTATTTTCAATTCTCCGCTGATGATATTTCCATAAGGTCGAATACCAATTTCAACTTTTTCGTTTTCCTTGATAACAAAAGGATGTTCGATATTTTGGAAGTCGCAGATTTTGGTAAATACATTTGATGGAATACTTCCGCCATCTATAAAGCAATCTTGCCATTTTCCATTTTTATCAATAATAAAAAATTGTAAAACTAAATTGGGATTTTTATAAGAATCGTCAATGTGAATGGTAAAGGCAATTTTTGATCCATAAATATTGGCGGGACCTTTTATAGCGGTGGAAATCTGATCTGCAACGGATGTGGGGTGATAAGAAACCCCGCGGCTGTAATCAAGTGCAATGCTATTGGTTGTGTGCCAGCCCCGGTCTGTTGAAATAGTGGCTGGAATACTGATTTGTGCTGACTTTATGATTGCGTGGCCAATCGGTTGTACTTGATGAATTTTCATTCCGAAGTTGACGGGTTCATTGGCATAGACTTTGGTAAAGGGGCCATTCTCATCAATCATACAATGGTATTCAAAATCCAGCGTTTTAATAATGCTATCGTCAACACCGCAATCCCATTCGCCTGGCCAACCATCCAGTGTTGATTGATAGTACAGACGTAGCCAACCTTTGTTATCAACAAATTCCTGGTTAACTTTCATTTTGATTGAGAAAACGGCACCTTGATAAAATTCAGCTTGAGTCAATGTTGTGAATACAAACAACGGGTCAAACGTTATGGGTTCTATTAGTATTCCCTCCGGTGTGTATTGGATACTGTCGGGTTTTAAACTTGACCAATTTTTTTCTGTAGGAAGAATAATATTTTTTTTCGGAAAAATATCACCATAGATAATGTCTGCTGGTTTCCAGTGGTAGTAACTTGCAAAACCAATACATAAACAGATGACGAAACTCGTTAGCATCCACAGTTTCGGTTGGTTTCTTTTTTTGTTTTTAATGATTTCTGGCGACGTGTAATTTGGTGGTGGTACATCTACGTTAGCATTTTCTGCTTGTGCCGATGCGTTAAGTATTTTGGGTTCAATTTCCAGTTTAAAACCTTTGGTGTGTACCGTTTTGATGTAAGGAGTTTCTGCATCATAGGATGATAAAAGTTGGCGCAGTTGGGAAATTTGTCTGGAAAGCGCCCATTCAGTAACATCATCATCCGGCCATAGTTGTTGGGATAGCTCGTTTTTACTGACGGTTTTTGGATAAGCATCTACCAACATGGATAGCAATTGGGATATTCGGGAATGACTTGATACCACTTCTTTGGATGACGCCAGTAACAGGATTTCTTTCTCTGTATCTAAAATAAATAATCCAATGGAATAAAGCATAAGGTTTTGCCATCAAATGTGTAGTGTTGATTTTATCGCATTCCTGATTGCTTCCTTGCGCGGATATTGCCACGCGCATTGTGCCCAAAAATAAAATTTATAATGCATTCCTTTTACGACTCTACTGGAATTCTGTCACAAATTTAATCTTTATTGTGGGTTATCCAGTTTTGTCCAAATTTATCCAATTTTCCTCAGGTTTTATCCAAAAGGCTTTTGGATAATCGCTTCGATATTTTTCCATCAACTCAATTCGAAGTGAACATTATGAGAACCAATAGCAAGCATGTAGTAGTAGGTTTGGGTCTTGTTCTAACAATGTTGACCGCTTGTGGTGGTTCGGGCTCGGGACAAAA
>Ga0164241_10002661_pt1 | contig 18939 bp, 20 predicted proteins | sample OricomyardsoilBY_FD_108780 | JGI IMG/M metagenome (GOLD analysis project Ga0164241, IMG submission 108780) | Backyard soil microbial communities from Emeryville, California, USA - Original compost - Back yard soil (BY) | ecosystem: Environmental > Terrestrial > Soil > Unclassified | place: USA...
CAGGTGCAGGTGCAGGTGCAGGTGATTTTACAGCTGTGGTTGTCTCGGCTTTTGGCGCAGCAGTTTTTGCGGTTTGTGGTTTGGGTTGAGTGGGCGCAGCAGGGTTAGTAACTTTGGTCGGTTGTGTGCTTGCTTGAGCCATTTTGTTTACTGGGGCTTTTTGGGTAGCTGGCTTAGCGACTTTAAGCTGCTCTGTAGTTGTTGGCGATGGTTTAGCCGCTACAAGTTTTTGTGCTTCAGCTTTGGGAGCGGCTAGTTTTTTGGTCACAGGCTTTGTTTGAGCAGAAGCGGCTTTTTTGGGAGCAGCTTTAGTAACAGGTGCAGCCGTTTCAGATACTTGATCGGAAGCTTTTGAGTCTGTTGCTGTAGATTTATCGCTGGTCATAAAAAGCCGCACAAGTGAATAAACAGGTGAACAAAATGCCTCGCCGCGAGCGATAGCCAGATCAATTAAACAGACGTCGTTAGTTTTAGGCCTATAACGCCCGCGAGTATCAAGCCAATACTGAATAGTCGCCCGAAGGTTGCAGGTTCACCCAACATGGTAATTCCCAATATCGCCGTTCCCATTACGCCGATACCCATCCAGACTGCGTACGCTGTGCTGACCGGAAGGGTTTTCATGGCAAACCCGAGTAGCGCCAAGCTTATCGCCATGGCGGAAACGGTAATCACGCTTGGCCAGAGCTTAGTAAAACCATCGGTATATTTAAGGCCTACCGCCCACACAATTTCCAAAAGCCCAGCGAGTAATAACAAGATCCAGTTCATAACAGCACCTTTCAAGAGTAGAAAGGGGTCGTCCCCACGTCAGGATTAAAGAAATGTGGTCGTCCACAGTTCCGGTTATTCAATTTATACGTCCGATTCTATTACATCTGAAAAATCGGGCAAAAACACCTCGCTGACTAACAGTGGTTTGTCATTCAGCGAAAACACCGAACGTCTTCCCCAAACAGGTTTTGCCCCTAAAAGCGCCGCAGGCAGGTAGCCATGATGGCCACTTATTAAGGCGAGGGCAATGGGACTGCGTTTTAAGTGTGGCTGACTAAACAAAAATGCGCCTAAAGGACGAGCTCCCTGCTTGCGCAAATGGCGCAGTGATCCGGTTAGGCTACGCAGCGGCAGGACGCTGCGGGCGAATACCCACGGCTGATTGTGGCCGCGCAAGATGACCTCGCGCACTAAGCAAAGCTCGTTAAAACCAATCCCTAAGGCCAAGGCTTCGCTGCGGCTGGCGCGAGCGTGTATTTGTCGCAGCACTTGTACCTTGAAGTTACCGTGGCTTAATTTTAGTAATTTTGCCGTGAGAGACCCAGAATCTAACAACCAAGAACGCAAAGCTGTACTAGGATGTAGTGGCGATGGTGTCCTAGGGTGTGTTGACCAGCGCAACTTGCGCGCAAAGTGTGAAATAGTTGGCAAGGTGAAAAAACCCTAGGCTAAAGTCATCAGAAGCTGGCATTCTAGCAGCTCGAATTTATTGGCGGCAGAAAAAGCCTATCCAACCTAGAACAACAAACCAGAATTAACGACCATATTTAAGGATTCCATCATGAATAAAGCCGATTTAGTGACCGCCGTTGCCGCACAAGCTGATTTGACCAAAGAAAAGGCCGATGCTGCTGTATCTGCCATCGTTGAGCAAATCACCAATGCTTTGAGCCGCGATGAAAGCGTTACCTTGATTGGTTTTGGCACTTTTAGCCAAAGCCACCGCGCTGCCCGCACTGGCCGCAACCCACAAACTGGCGCTGCAATTGAGATTAAAGCCTCTAACAGCGTTAACTTCAAAGCCGGTAAGGCATTGAAGGATTCAGTAAACAGCTAATTCAGGCTGAACACTGAATACGAGAAGGCGCACTGGTTGCGCCTTTTTTTATGGGCTTTCACAGCGCTGACGTGGTTTGTCATATACCTGTCGTATACAACAAGGCTTATCTCGGCGAGGCTTGGGTTTTCCCATTACTCCGAGGTACGAAATATGGATATGCAATTAAACAAAGAACAACTGCGCCGCGAGCGCGAAGTGCGGGCGTGGAGCCAGAGCCATTTGGCCGAGGTTGCCGGGCTGAGTATGCGTACGGTTCAGCGGATTGAAAACTCGGGTTCAGCCTCGCTCGAATCCGCTAAGGCCATAGCGGCGGCATTTGATACGCAAGTTGAGGCTTTGTTATTAGCAGAAACTGAAACGCCTAAACCTAAACAGCTCGCCAAACGGCTGGTGTTTGTGGCCGCTATTTTTTCATCGCTGTTGCTGGCGTTTGGCTGGTGGTCGCGGGCTTATGCAGAACAGGTGATGGTGGACGTGGCGGTTTCATCCGGTGGTAAATCCATCGCCAGCGCGCACTTGCTGAATGACATCGGTGAGCCAAGCGAGATGAAAGTGGACGATGTACTCAAAGTAAAAATCAGCTCCAGCAAGCAAGCGGATGGCAATATTTTCCTGAATGCGGAAATCTATTTTTACAATGGTGAAGCCTTCGAGTTAAAAGCAAACCCGAAACTACTGGTTGCCAATAAACAATCTGCAGCGGTGACTATTGCAGGCGGCGAAGGTAATCGTTTTCACTTTATTTTTACGCCGCATTTGTAAACCCCCTCCCAACCTCCCCCTTGAAAAGCGGGGAGGGGCTGACTCCCTGTGCGATGAGTTTTGTGCGAAGCTTGCTCTTGCCCCCTCCCACTTTTAAAGGGGAGGGTTGGGGTGGGGTTTGAATTTGGATCAGACTCATAAGACCAAAGTTAACGCGAACAGAGCCTTTGAAAGGTGGAGGGTCTGTTAAAACCACGCCCTAACCGCATCCGGTAAGGCAACCGATTTTCCCGTCGCTTTCTCTACCCACACGATCTTGGAATAGCCCTCGCTGCAAGGATTTTCCTGATCGGCGCTGGTATAAACCTTATAGGTCGCCATAAAGCTGGAGCGCCCCGGCTCAGAAATAAACACATCTACACGCAAGGTATCGGGGTGAAATACGGGGCGGAAAAAGGTGCAGCCGATGGTGACAACTACGGGGTAAGTATCGCCGCCGATGGGCACGCCTTTTTCCAGCATCCACTGAAAGCGCGTCTCTTCAAAATAACGAAAGTAAATGGTGTTGTTTACATGGCCGAAAGCATCCATATCGCCCCAGCGCACGGGGATTTCGCAGCTGTAAAAGGGTTTATTGGGCATATCTGCTCCGAATATAAGCCGGTTCATCAAAACTCAAGAATAGCACTCGTGGGCAGCCGGTGGTTTTGGCTTGAGGGCACCAATAGGAAATGGTCATGGCGGCTTCGCAGCCGAGTTCGATAATGTCAGGGTCTTTGTTTTGGGCGATATCGCAGCTATTACCGATGGCTTTATCGAGAGATTCGCCTTGAAAGTGGCCGCGTCGGCTGATGTCTTTGAGCAGCAAGTAGGATTTTTCTGGCGTGAGCTTACCCCAGGGGCGTACTTTAATATCGCGTCCATTGATCCCTAGAGTAATTTCCAATTGCGGTGGCGAGCAGTCCCATTCGCCATCGACTAGATCGCACTCATCGATATAACGCATGGGTTTACCGTTGAACTGACCGTGGCTTTCGCATTCCACATAGGCGGAGGTGCGCGCTGGAAGTGCGATTTTGCCATCGCCAGCAGCCTGTTCGCCAAAGGCGTAGGCCTTGATTTTGCTGGCTTTAAGGCCGTATTGGGTGGTGCAGACTTTCTGCTCTAGAAAGCTGTGCTCGCGGGTTGATAGTTTAAAGGGCGTGCCTAGGCTGTCGCTGGCTGCGTAGGCGGAGCCGGTGAATATGATTGCGATTAGAGCGGTTAGTTTGTTCATCCTTTTCCTCTGCGTTTAAATGATTTAACCCCCTCCCAGCCTCCCCCTTGAAAAGCGGGAGGGGCTTTACTCCCTGCTTAATATGCTCTGTGCGGAACACTAGCTACCTTTCTCTGCTCAGGGCTAGGAGCTTGGCCTTCACTCCGCAATAAGTTCGGAGTCAAATCAGCCCCTCCCCACTTTTCAAGGGGGAGGTTGGGAGGGGGTTAAGTTCTTTACCTCTTCGCCTTAAAACTCACTTCCATCGTACCCAACCCAACATAATCCAGCGTAATGTCAGTATTCATCGGCACTTCCAGCACACCTGCAAACGAACCCGTAATCACCGCTTGGCCCGCGATTATGCCCTGCCCTTGGCTGCGTAAAAACTCTGCCAACCAGTATAAAGGTACGCGTGGGTTACTGTTGGGGTGCTTGGCATTATGGCTACTAAGTTCGCCATTTTGGCCGACAATAAGGGAAAATTCGTTCGCGTTGCGTGCAAGTTTGTCATCTACCTGCGGGCCAATAAACAAGCCTTGGTTGACCAAGCCATCCGCCAACATTTCTGGGAAGGTACATTGGTTGGGGTCGGTGTAGCGGCAATTAATCAGTTCCAGTGCGAGGTGAGTGCGGCTGATGGCGGCATCCACTTCGGCAGCGGTATAAGGTTGCTCGCGGGGAGGTAAATCTTGCGCAAAGAAAAAGGCTAACTCAGGTTCTATACGAGCGATGTTGACATCGTTAGGTTTTGACCAGAGTGTGACGGGGGCGACGGAATCTATGGTGCGCGTATAAATAGGCCCGACGATCAATTTGCCTTCGGGTGGCAGCAGGCATTTCCAGCCGCCGATACTGTCGTCTTGTTGCGCGCACCACTGCTCGGTAACGGCAGCCTGAATGGCGAGTGCTTGTTCTAAGCTTGTGGGGCGGCAGCTTTCGGGTAGACGGTCACCTTGGGTGCCGGTTTGGCGACGTTCAGCTAAAATCGCCGCCGCTTCTTGCGCGTTGCTCATAGGTTGTTTGTATCCTGATTGCTGCTGGCTCTTGTTTCTAAAAAAGAAAACCCCTGAAATCCAGAGTGTGGAGCAGGGGTTTTTATTATCGTACTTTAACGTTTATCACCTTTGCAGGCTGACCCTTTCAATGTCTGGGGGTTAACTCGTAGGCAATATGTTTTAAGTCATCGCTGGATTCAAGAATATTTTGTACCGTTTGCCGAGCTTTTTCTGGGTCTAAATGCAAATCCTCAAATACCGATTGTGGAATTTCCAGTTTTGGCCCTTTGCCAATATTGTGTTGGTGCAGCAGGCGTTGGGCAACAAAAATCAGTTTGGCGTATTGGCTATATTCGCCTTGGAAGCTGGGGTTATTTTGATGGCGCAGGCCAACCACTACTTCCTCTGGCATGGACCAGAGCGACATTAAGGTACTGGCCAACTGCTCGCGGGTGACACCTATTAAATGACGCTCAATCGCTTGATGGGTAACGTGCGGGTTGGCATCGGCCATTTCGCAATAGGAATGAAAATAGGGTGGGAAAACTTCCGCCAAAATCAAATAACCAAAGTTGTGAAGCAGGCCGCACAAATAGGCCATACCAAAACTGGGGCGATGATCACGCGGAATTGCGGTTACTAAACCTTCAATTGCGGCAGCCATAAATACTGCTTGTTGCCAGTAGGGTAAGGTGCCGTGGGGGCCTTCTTTGGGGATGATCATGGTTTTGCCGAGCGACAAGCCGAGCGACAAGTTGAGCACCATATCAAAGCCGAGCACACGCACAATGGCATCATGAATGGATTTAATTTTGCCGGGCGCAGAATAGTAGGGTGATGCCGCCCAGCTCACCACTTGAGCGGCCAAGCTTGGGTCGGTTTCTACGATTTGGGCGAGGTCGCTAATATCCGCGTTGGGGTTAACGCGCAATTTGATAATGCGCTGAGCGGTATCGGAAAGTGGGGGTAATTCAAGCGTTTCTTCCAAACGCTGTTTAACGCGTAGCTGGGTAAAGCTGCGCACAGCGCCCAGAATTTGGTCTTGGTCGCTGGTATTCAGGTCATCCACTTCAAGCGGTGCAAGGAGAACTGAAATATCGCACAGCGTGGCACCTTCCAAAATTTGCTCAAACTCGCTGCGATCAATGCGCACGAGTTGCTCTTCGTTGCCGGAATCCAGCAATAGTTCGCTGCGATCCATCAGGCTTCTATCTACCAGCGTTTGCAAGCCAGCTAGCTTGGGAAGCGCGGGGATAGAGTCGAGGTTGTGGCTTGCGCAGAATTTTTTAATATCTTCCAAACTGGTGGCTTGTAATTCCCGGCCCAGTTGGCGGTTCACGGCTTTCAAGTCCAGCAGGCGATCAGCGGAAATTATCACCTGTACGCGGCCTTGGCCGTCTTGCAAAATCAAGGATTTAGCAGCGCTCATATTGCGTAAATGTTGGTCGTGCCATACTAAACGGCGGTCATCGTCATTGAACGGCGTTGTTGCCAAATCATAGGCAACATTTTGGTTTTGCAGTAACGAGTGAACGCTGGATGGTACTGGCACGGCCTACTCCTTTGTTAGTGTCTCAGGGTGGAAATTAGTATCGTGGCGGTAAGTCTGTTTTGTCAGCATAGACGACTATTCTAAACTTGCAGGTAAACATGGCTCTTTCCAAGCCATCGCGCAATGATTTCTTGGCAAAGTGTGAAATGATGCGCCATTAAATGTTCCGCCCCCTCTTTTACGCTGGGCAAAAGGTGAGCATCGCGCTGTAAATCGGCAATTTTGAATTGCATATCCCCGGTTTGGCGGGTGCCTAAAACTTCACCTGGGCCGCGTAATTGTAAGTCTTGTTCGGCGATATAAAAGCCATCGCTACTCTCTCTCATCACGCGCAAACGCTCTTTGCTGTGGTGCGAGAGTGGGGAACCATAGAGGAGTACGCAGTGGCTTGCCGTAGAGCCTCGCCCCACTCGTCCACGCAATTGATGTAACTGTGCTAAGCCCAAGCGCTCGGGGTTTTCGATAATCATCAAGCTGGCGTTGGGTACATCCACCCCCACTTCAATCACTGTGGTTGCCACCAGTAAATCTAGCTGATTAGCTTTAAACGCCGCCATCACAGCTTCTTTCTCGGCGGGCTTCAAACGCCCATGAATCAGGCCGATGCGCAAATGCGGCAATACCAGCGCAAGGCTTTCGGCGGTCGCCTGTGCGGCTTGTGCCTCTAAAGCTTCGGATTCTTCAATCAAGGTGCATACCCAATAAGCCTGCCGCCCTTCTTCGCAGCCTAAACGCACCCGCTCGATAATCTCGGGGCGACGCTGATCGCTAATCACCACGGTGGTAATCGGCGTGCGCCCCGGAGGCAGCTCATCAATCACCGAGCAGTCCAAGTCTGCATAGGCGCTCATGGCGAGGGTGCGTGGAATGGGGGTGGCGGTCATGATGAGTTGATGAGGTCTCCTATTGTTTTCACTGCTGGGACCAGACGTCCCCTTATTTCTGAGCGATAGCCGCTGATGCACCCCAAATCTATGCTGTTCGTCGATAACAATTAAACCGAGGTCGGAGAATTCCACCGCATCTTGAAATAGCGCATGGGTACCAACCACCACTTGCGCCTCGCCATTAGCGATAGCGGCGAGCTGAGTGCGGCGCTCGCCAACTTTAAGTTTGCCGGTGAGCCAGCCGATTTTTATACCGAGCGGTTCCAACCAATTACCGAAGTTAATGCGGTGCTGCTCAGCCAGAATTTCTGTGGGCGCCATAATCGCCGCCTGCTTGCCATTGGCGACGGCAGCGAGTGCAGTGAGCGCAGCGACAACTGTTTTACCGGAGCCAACATCGCCCTGCACCAAGCGCAACATTGGAATTGCCTTGGCTAAATCGGCGGCAATTTCAGTAAAGACTCGCGTTTGTGCGCGGGTGAGTTGAAACGGCAACTGCGCTAAAAAATCGGCCTGCAGCTGCTTATTGATATAGAGCTGGCTGGCGCCATCGGCCTGCGTTTGGCGACGCAACAGCAGCAAACTCAGGTGATGGGCGAGCAATTCCTCAAACGCCAACCGCTGCTGAAATGGGTGCTCGCCCTCCATTAATAAATGTACATTGGCGTTGGTGGGCGGTTGGTGCAAATAGCGTAGGGCATCCGCCAGCGAGCTTTGATTGAGTTGCTGGCGTACTTCATCTGGCAAGAGTTCGCGCAGGCTGTGTGTGTCTAACCATTTGAGGGCTTGTGCGGCCAGCGTGCGCAAGCGCGGTTGCGTCAGGCCTTCAGTGGCGGGGTAAATAGGGGTGAGGTGTTGTTCCAGCGGCAGCGGCGCGGCCTCATTGAGTAAATCGTATTCGGGGTGGTACATCTCCAACCCCGCTGCACCGCGGCGGGTTTCGCCAAACACGCGCAATTGGGTGCCGCTGGTGAGCTGGTTTTTTTGGCCAGCATTAAAATGGTAAAAGCGCAGGGTGATGCTGCCTGTGCCATCCTGCATGCGCACCACTAAACTTCTGCGCTTGCCAAAAACGATATCACATGCCCGCACCTCGCCTTCGATTACTGCATTTACATTGGGCTGCAAGCCGCCAATGGGCGTAACGCGGGTGCGATCCATGTAGCGTGTGGGTAAATGAAAAAGCACATCTTGCAGGGAAAACAGGCCAATCTTCGCCAATTTTTCAGCCAAGCTCGCACCAACACCTTTTAAGGCGGTAACGGATATTTGGTCGAGGGTCTGGGGGGAGTTCATTGGATATGGATAATGTAGATATTCAGTAAAAAATACGCGATGGATGATAGATTCATGAAATTCTCAAAAAATACGGACAAGATCACTACTATAACAATCTTTGATGCTTTTGCTTAATAAGCACTAAGCAACGATTGTCTGGAAATGTAAACATCGGAACCTTTCGAATTTAGGCGACTCTGCAATCTGCAGGGTAAATTTTGCCTGCCAATAAATAATGATGTTAACCATTTTGAAGGAGTCCCTAGGGGCATCTTATGCGCACAGCCCTGCGCCTGCCGTGGCTTTTCAGCGGTAGCAAATTATAACGAGGTGAATTATGAAAGTTGGACTCATTGGTTTTGGCAACACCGGTAAATCTGTTGCAAGTGTTTTACTGAAATCCCCAGATGCTCGCTTGGAGTGGGTGCTACGTGAATCTACCGAGCTTGAGCATCGCAGAGCGGGCGATTTCTTGGGAATTAGTAACGATGAACCGGGCCGCATTTACTCCACCCAAAATATCTCCATTACCGCGTTATTAGAAGAGGCTCCCGTTGATGTGATTGTGGATTTCTCCCATGCCGGCGCGATTCAGGATTACGGCGAAGAGGCATCAAAACGGGGCATTACGATTATCAGCGCTATCTCACGTTACCCGCTGGATATTCTCAATTACATTGGCGAGCTAGCCTTGCGAACCCGCATTATCCATTCCCCTAATATCAGCATTGGCGTTAATTTTTTAATGATTGCGGCAAAAATTCTTAAAACAATTGTTCCCCATACCGATGTAGCTGTCATCGAACAACATTTTGTGAATAAAAAAGAAATTTCCGGTACCGCTAAAGTCTTGGCTGAGAGTTTGGGGGTGAATGAGCGCGATGTTAAATCCCTTCGGGTTGGCGGTATTGTGGATGTGCATGAAGTGTTATTTGGGTCTCCCCAGCAAACTATTCATTTGAAGCATGAAACTGTTTCGCGCGATGCATTTGGCAATGGCATTTTGTTTGCGCTAAAGAATTTACCGCAACGTGCGGCTGGGTTATTTACCATGGAGGATATTTTACTTCCCTATTTTCATCAGCAAACTCGCAGTGGTAAGCAAGAGCGGCTAGTCAGATCTAGCCAAGTGGTTCCTTGGCAAGATGGGCATAAAGATTTGCTTTCATTCCCGCATCAGCGCCATCTCTCGGATCTTTAGCCTTTATCATTTGCTGGGTTGTCGCGCCTATTTTTTTCGGGGCGCTCAAAGAATCTAAAGGGGGGTTGATGGAATTTAGTGATATAGGTGTTTAAGGCATTGGAAAAATTCTTTGGTTTTCGCAATTCTGCCGCGAGCTTATTAGCCGTTTCTAGCTGCTGTTGCGACAGTTGACCGGTTAGATCTTCATTCCTTTGGGTCGCGGTGGGGGATACTTTATTGGCCAAGGCTAATGTATTTAACGCGTAAGCCAGTACGGCATCTTTTGGTGTACCTTCCCCGCGTTGATAAGCTCGCGCCATTAGCAAGAGTGCGTCAGTATGGTTTTGAGCGGCGGCTTTGCTAAGCCAGCCCATGGCCAGTTGAGCATTTTTAGGTGCGCGCTTACCTTGCATATAGCCAAGCCCAAACCAGTATTGAGCATCGGCATTACCCTGTAGTGCAGCCTTGCCAGACCACAAGATGGCTTCATTGGGATTTTGCGCTACTCCTAACCCATTCGAGTAAAACATACCAAGGCGCGCTTGCGCTTTGGCTGATCCCTGTTGTGCCGATTTGAGATACCAATTGGCGGCAGCCTTGTAATCTTTGGGCAGCTGGCTGTTTTCATAGAGATTGCCAAGCTGATACTGAGCCTCGGCATTGCCTTGATTAGCGGCCTTTTCAAACCAGGCTGCGGCCATTTTATCGTCGCGCGGCACGGCTCCGCCTTTGCTGTAGAGCGCACCCAACATAATTTGTGCGGGTACATTGCCGGCATCGCCAAGGGTATTTAACTCTTTAATGGCAGCGCCGTAGTTGCCTTTTTTAAAATCGCTGAGCGCAGCTTCCATAGTTGCTAAGGCGGGCAGGCTTGCGAGCAGAAAAAGCGAGGCGACTAGGTGTTTGCGCATGCTGGAGTCTCATTATTATTTGCCAGTGCTGCGGTTCGCGTGCAGCGGTTTTACTATTTTAGATCTGATCTCTTATTGTAGAGCGGTTCTGGCAATTTGGATGGATTTTCGCAAAGCATCTATCGCCTTATGACGCGGAAAGCTGGCGCGCCATGCGAGTGCAACGGTGCGCATAGGTGCAGGCGCCATAAAAGGGCGTGTCACCAACAGATTGGAGCTGTAAATACTGCTGGTTGCGGCGGATTGCGGCAGTATGGTGATGCCCAAGCCAGAGGCGACCATATGGCGCAAGGTTTCCAGGCTGCTCCCTTCGGCGGCGGTGCGCACATTGGAGTTATTATCTTCAGTTTGGTGGATATTGGGGCAGGTGGTGAGCACTTGATCGCGGAAGCAGTGGCCTTCACCCAAAAGCAATAATTGTTGGCTGCCGATTTCGCTGGGGTCGATTTCAGTTTTAGCGGCTAAGGGGTGATCGTGGGGCATAAGCACTACGAAGGGTTCGTCGTAGAGAGCTTGGGTGACAACATCCGGTTCGTTAAAGGGCAGTGCGACAATAATCACATCCAGCTCGCCATTGCGCAGTTTTTTGCGCAGGGTGTGGGTGTAGCCATCTTCCACATAGAGCGGCATTTTGTTGGCCAGCTTCTGTAAATGCGGGATAAACTGCGGCAGCAGGTAAGGCCCAATGGTGAAAATCGCCCCCACCGATAAAGGGCTGCTGAGCTGATCTTTGCCTGCGTCGGCCATGTCTTTAATAGTGGCAGTTTGCTCCAGTACCAAGTTCGCCTGTTTGACGATTTGCTCGCCGAGCGGAGTTGGGTGAACGCGGGATTTGGTGCGTTCAAACAGGGCTACGCCGAGTTCGTCTTCCAACTTTTTTACGGCGATGCTGAGCGTCGGCTGGCTGACATAACAACGGTCAGCAGCGCGCCCAAAATGCTGCTCTTGGGCGAGGGTGACTATGTAACGGAGTTCGGTGAGGGTCATAGGGGCTCCTGTTTATGGATTCCGCAATTCTCTCTGAGACACGCCGTGAATACTTCCCTGTAGGCTCGACGCCAACATCCATGTTGGCGACGGTCGCAGAGAGAATCGCGGAATCCATTGAGGGCTGTGCGGCGAAAAATTTAAAAGCGAAAACCAAAAGGTAAACCATTTAGATGGTAATAAATAGCGAATCTCTATCAAAAGAGCAAGTTTTAATAGTTGGATGCGGCGATATAGGCCAGCGTTTAGCGCAATGTTTGCCGCAGGATGCTTATAAAGTCACCGGCTTGCGCCGTAATCCGCCTAAAGATTTACCCTATTTACGCTACCAAGCCTGCGATGCGACTAATGCTGAGGAGCTTGTTGAAGTGTTAAGGCAAGGTTTCTCTGTAATCGTTATGAGCATGACGCCGAGTGAGCGCAGCGATGCGGGTTACCAGCGGGCTTACGTTCAAACTTGCCAGAAATTGGTAGATGGATTGGGTGCTCAATCATTTAAGCCACGGTTACTGATTTTCGTTTCCAGTACAGCAGTTTATGGGCAAATGGATGGCAGTTGGGTGGATGAAAACTCTCCCACTGAGCCGGAAGGCTTTAGTGGGAAGCGCTTATTGGAAGCGGAAACTGTCATCCAAAACAGCGGCTTTACCAACACAATTGTGCGTTTTAGCGGCATTTACGGCCCTAGTCGCAACCGTTTAATTGAACAGGTTCGGCAGCGCATGGCATCAGCTAGCCCGCATTTCACCAATCGCATCCATGCCGATGACTGCGCCCGCAGCCTCGCGCATTTAATTGAATTAAATCGCAATGGTGAAAAGCTGCAACCAGTTTACCTCGCAACCGATAGCGCGCCTGTGCCTATGCTAGAAGTAGTGACATGGTTGGCGGAACAGATGGGGGTGGCAGAGTTTTTATCGGAAACTGCTACCAATGAGCGCGGCAACAAACGCTGTAGCAATCAACGCTTACTGGCTTCGGGGTTTGTGTTTCATTACCCCAGCTTTAAAGATGGTTACGCGGAGCTGATTTAGGTGGGGGGTCAAGGTTCCCCTTTTGAAAAAGGGGCTAGGGGGATTTCCCTTCGACTGCTTCGCGTTCAGGGTGAGCTGGGTTTAAGGTTTTGCCGGCAATTTGCTCATAGCTTCAAACACTAACCTAGCCACAGCTTCAGCGCCTTCGGGCTGAAAGTGAGTGTTGTCTTTCAGGCCTTTGGGGTAACCCTCAAATTTACCTTCGGGCAAATTCATAAAATATTTTTCGGTCACGTAAGCTTCACCCTTGGCGGTGAAGTGATCGATGGATAGTTGTGTAAGGTCGATCACATCGACGTTCATTTCTCTACCGATGTCTTTCACCGCCTGCGGATAATCGCCGTGGCTGTTTTGCAGCTTGCCCTCTACCCATGGGTAATTGCGGTTAACGGATGTTATAAGAATAGGGCGCGCTTTTTTCGCGCGCACATTTTCCACGTACATCCGCAAATATTGTTTGTAGCCTTCGATTGGCGTGTAACGGTCAACTTTATCTTTGGACTGATCGTTGTGGCCGAATTGAATCAGCACTATATCGCCGGGTTGCAAAGCATCGTAAATTTCGCGCCAACGGCCTTCTTCAAAAAAGCTTCGCGTACTGCGCCCACCTTTGGCTTTGGGTATCACATCAACTTTACTGGCTACCTGTAAATTTTTTAAACGCGGTAGGGATTCGGCAGTAAACAGCGGTTGAAATACTTGGCCCCAGCCCATTTGCGGATAGCGCTTGGTCAGATAATCCGCTTCGGTGCTGTAGTCGGTAGCGGTGGAATCTGAGGCGATATAAAGATGTGTTGTGCGATGTTGCGGCAGGCTATTACAAGCGTGCAGCGTAACAAGCGTTAAACTCAGAATAAAAAGGCTAAAGATGTGACGGGTCATAGACGCCCCAGAAGCGCTAGAAAAGAAAGATAAAAAACCTAATCCATTCTATCGTTCTTATCCTGCGCGGCGGTACTTAATACTTCCTTTAAAAATGACTGCGCAAGCGCCCTCCGCGTATCGTCAATTTGTTAAGCTTCTGGGGCGCCAATACAGTCCCCTTATAATCCGCTAAGTTGCGCAGGTTTTGGCCTGCGCGATTCATAGCCGCCCTGCATTATTGAGGTTATACTGCCCGTCGTTTAAGTTCCCATGAGCAGCCTGCTAGGCACTCAGAGTGGCAGTTGAAAAGGGGGTTATTAAGGGTGATTTGCATGAAAAAAACATCGCTGTTTGGCAGCATTTTAATGCTCCTGCCGGTATTGGGATTGGCGGCATCGGTATTAACGGGCTGCGGCCAAAAAGGCTCCCTCTATTTACCCCAACCCGCCAAGCCTGCCCCCGATGCACCTAAAACTGCCCCCGCTCCTGCTGCCAAGCAAGACGCTGCTGGCAATTAAATCACCTAGATCATCTCTTTACAGATTATCCCTTTAAAGTAAGCAGAGTTTTTTATGCAACATTTTACCCAACGCAACGGCGAACTTTACGCAGAAGACACATCGCTTGCCGCCATTGCTGAGCGTTTTGGTACGCCTACTTACGTTTACAGCCGCGCAGCTTTTACCCAGCATTATTTGAATTATTCACAGGCATTGGGTTCGCATCCAGGCATGATTTGCTATGCGATAAAAGCTAACTCCAACTTGGGTATTTTGAACCTGCTCGCCAAACTCGGTGCGGGTTTCGATATCGTATCCATGGGCGAGCTTGAGCGCGTACTACGCGCGGGCGGCAACCCGGCCAAAATCGTTTTTTCTGGCGTGGGTAAAACGCCGGAAGAAATGGCGCGCGCTTTGGATGTCGGTATTTTCTGCTTCAACGTAGAATCGGAAGCTGAGCTGGAAGTGCTCGCACAAGTGGCGGCTGCAAAAGGCACGGTGGCGAATATTTCCCTGCGCGTGAATCCCGATGTGGATGCCAATACTCATCCTTATATTTCCACGGGCCTTAAAGAAAACAAATTTGGTATCGATATAAAACGTGCGCCAGCGGTTTATGCGCGCGCGGCACAATTACTCAGTCTTTCAATTCAAGGTGTGGATTGTCACATTGGCTCGCAGCTCACTCAGCTCACGCCATTTTTGGATGCACTCGACCGCGTTTTGGGTTTGATCGATGAATTGGCGGCGAATGGCATTCACATTCACCACTTGGATTTAGGCGGTGGTTTGGGTGTGACTTATCGCAACGAAACCCCGCCAGAAGTTTCTGATTACATGGCTGCGCTGAAAGCCAAATTGGGTGACCGCAAACTCAGTTTGATGTTTGAACCAGGCCGTTCAATCAGCGCCAATGCTGGAGTGCTTTTGACTAAGGTTTTATATTTAAAGCCTACCGAGCACAAAAACTTTGCGATTATCGATGCGGCCATGAACGACAATATTCGCCCGTCGCTCTACCAAGCTTGGCAGGATATTCGCGCCGTTAAACCGCGTGCGGAGCAAACGAAAAAATGGGATTTGGTTGGCCCGATTTGTGAAACCGGCGATTTCTTGGGTAAAGACCGCGACTTGGCGATTGAACCCGGCGATTTGCTCGCCATGATGTCTACTGGTGCTTACGGTTTTAGCATGAGTTCTAACTACAACACTCGCGGCCGCGCCGCAGAAGTGATTGTGGATGGCGACCAAATGCATTTGGTGCGCGCGCGCGAAACCATAGAAGATATGTTGCGTGGTGAAGCGGTAATACCTGAATAATTTAACCCCCTCCAGCTCCCCCTTGAAAAGGGGGAGAGTTATAGTCCCTCCCTCTTTTCAAGGGGGAGGTTAGGAGGGGGTTAAGTTCTTAACCATTGAGAAATTAGAAATGCGCTTACGTTTTAGCAAAATGCATGGTCTTGGCAATGACTTCATCGTGATCGATGGCATAAGTCAGAGCGTGCGTTTAACGCCAGAAAAAATTCGCCAGTTGTCAGATCGCCATTTTGGTATTGGCTGCGATCAATTATTGTTGGTTGAACATCCCGAAAACCCTGATGTAGATTTCCGCTACAGAATTTTTAATGGCGATGGCAGCGAAGTAGAAAACTGCGGCAACGGCGCGCGTTGTTTTGCAGTGTTTGTGCGCGAGCGCAGATTAACAGGCAAACGCAAAATTAAAGTGGAAACCGCTGGCGGTTTAATAGAGTTGCACGTTACTGAGAAAGGTGAAGTTAGCGTCAATATGGGCATCCCGCGTTTAGTACCGCAGGAAATTCCATTTGTTGCCGATGCAAAAGCCGCAACGTATCAGCTGGATGTAGATGGTCAAACCTTGGAAATTTCTTCGGTATCCATGGGCAACCCACACGCCGTTATGTTGGTGGATAATGTGAACACAGCAGCAGTAGCAACACTGGGCCCACGCGTTGAACATCACCCACGTTTTCCACAGCGTGTGAACGTTGGCTTTATGCAAAAAATTTCTGCCACTGAAATTGATTTGCGCGTATTTGAACGCAGCGCTGGCGAAACTCTCGCTTGCGGTACGGGCGCTTGTGCAGCGGTAGTTGCAGGACGTTTGCGCAATTTATTAAATGAAAGTGTGAAAGTAAATTTGCCGGGCGGCAGTTTGCATATTACGTGGGCAGGCGAAGGCCACCCCGTTATTATGACTGGGCCAGCCACTACCGTATTTCACGGGCAAGTAAATATTTAACGGATGCTCGTTCATCCTGAGCGCGCAGCAGTCGAAGGACGCGCACTAAACCCTTTACCGCTTCGCACTCAGGTTGAGCGAAAAAATAAAATTCGTAAATGGATAAAAATTAATAAGGTGATAAGTCGATGAATGATAATAAAAAAACACTTGCCGATCCTTTAGAGCCAGAACAAGTTGCGGCTTTCCTGCAAGAGAATTCCCATTTTTTTGAAGCCTATCCAGATCTGCTTACAGAGCTATCCCTACCGCACGAAAGCGGCAGCGCTGTTTCCTTAATTGAACGACAAATCTCGGTGTTGCGTGAGCGCAATATGGATATGCGTCATCGCTTAAGCAAACTGCTCGATAACGCGCGCGATAACGATAAACTATTTGATAAAACCAAGCGTCTTGTACTCACCTTATTAGAAGGCCAAGATTTGGGCGATATAGTAGATGCACTTTACTACTGCTTCGATAAAGATTTTGGAATCCAATACACCAGTTTATTTTTCTTCGGCAATATCGATAAAGTCCCCAGCAGCCAAGCGCACGTAGTGTCGCTGGCACAAGCGCGCGACAATATTGGCAACATCCTCAAAAGCAACCGCGCTACGTGCGGTACTCTTGGCGCAAAAGAAATGCAATTTATCTTCGGCAAATACGCCGACGAAATTGGCTCAGTAGCCACCGTCCCCCTCGTCCACGGCAACGCCTTCGGCCTACTCGCTATAGGTAACCGCGACCCGCACTACTATCGCTCCAGCATGGGCACTTTATTTTTGGGTTACATCGCAGAAGTGTTGAATAGGATTTTACCGAAGCATTTGCCGCGATAAATATTTGTTCGGTGCCAAAACCTTAATTGTGCCTCCTAAACAAAATATTAAACTCTCGTTGTGCGGCCATTAATTGTTAAACAGGGAATCGTCATCCTCGCGCAGCGGGGATCCAGCTTTTGATTGCCGCTTTTTAACAGCTGGATCCCCGCTGCGCGAGGATGACGACTCCCAAGATTAATGTTTTTTTGCTTTTGCCCCTAACGCATCATATAAATTCAAAGCCGTAGAGCGCTAGTCGCGAAGCATTGCGCCGAATAGGTTTTTAAAAATATGTTAAAATTAAATTTTATCTAGAGTAAAGATGTTATGGAAAACAATGCAGCAATAACGAATAACAACATACCAGCAAAGAAAAAAATCACGGCTTTTTCAGAATATGCTGGGTTGCCGCTTATTGTATGGGTTGCTTTTGCGATCTATGGATCATCCATTTTGTTTTATTGGCTAAAGCTAGGTGGTGTTAGTGATGACCCTGCTCGGTGGGGGCAATTCGGAGATTTTGTTGGCGGTTTTATTAATCCAGTTATAGGATTGGCTACTATTATTTTGATAGCTCTAACATTAAAGCAAAATGATAAAGCACTTAATGCAGCAATGGCTGAGCTGGAGCTTACTAGGGAAGCATTAATTTCAGGGCAGGCTATACAAAAGGCAACTGAAAATGCACTTCAGAATCAGCTCTCAATTGCCAGATTAGAAAAAGATTTTAATACTGCAGTAAAGATGTCTGATATTTATAATGAAAAAATATTAGAACTTGATTCAAAAATTAATAATTTTGCTATGTTGGAGTCATCTGAAGTTCAAGTGGCTAATTATGAAAAAATTAAATATGATCGAAAAATTTTTCAAGAAAAAAGAGATGCTCTTATACATTTATTAGATCAAGAGCTTGATTTGTTGTTAAATAGGTTGTGTGATGGTTTGCTAGAAGCTGTGACAACGGTGAAAGGTATTGTATACAGAGGATTTGAGTTTGAGACAAAGTATAATTCTAGTTTTGATACTGTAACGATAAAAATTAAATCCCTTGATGATAGTAGTGTTCGTGTTCTTATAGAAAGTGCTGTTGAAAAAGATAGGGAGCTTTTATATAAGCGTTATCATTCCTTAAGCGCAGCCACTGAATATACTAAAAAGATCATTGATACACATCATGAAACCGGAGCTTGGCCGCTTCAAACTCAGCAGTTGTAAGCAGCATTGAATTTTGAGCCCAAGACTTTTTATCCGGTTCACGATTGGCTCCTTTCGTTAAACTCTCTCAAAATTCGAGCAAAAAAAATTGCGGCATAGGCCGCGATTTTTTGGCTCAATTTTTTAATTCTAAACCGGCTTACTAATCACCCCATCACATATCTGCTGAAACGCGGTGAGCTTATCCATCATCACACTGCCGCCTAAGCCGTTGCGGGCGAAGGTACTGCTGAATTTTCCTTGTTCGCCGTGTAGTGCCATGTAATTCAAGATCACGGTTTCTACTAGCAAGTTGACGTTATTCGCGGCGGGGCTTGATGCGGTTTCTACATCGCCGCTGGCGCGCATGTAGCCGAGTTGTTGGTGTGTGCTTTGCGCAGCGGTAATGGTGGCCGGGTCTGCACCGGTGCCGCCCAATAAAATTGGGCGTTTGGTGGGGTTAAACACAAGAAAAAACGCTGAGGCGGTTTGTTGGTCATCGCCTGTCCATTGGCTTTTTCCACCGGCCGCAGGGTTGGGGTCAATCATGCCGTTACTGAAGACTGAGCCATCGCTAAATACATAAATCATAATCGGCGTATTTAGGCGCGCGGCATATTCCAAACAAGCGCCAATACATTTACCCGCGCGCAAGTCGCGCTGTTCACCGGTTATGCGATCACCCGTGTGATAG
>Ga0164241_10002662_pt1 | contig 18936 bp, 7 predicted proteins | sample OricomyardsoilBY_FD_108780 | JGI IMG/M metagenome (GOLD analysis project Ga0164241, IMG submission 108780) | Backyard soil microbial communities from Emeryville, California, USA - Original compost - Back yard soil (BY) | ecosystem: Environmental > Terrestrial > Soil > Unclassified | place: USA...
CCTTTGAAATGCAGCACGTCCACGCTGGCCATGCCGGCGTCCATTTCTTCAAACGTGCAGGTTTCCACGAGCGAATGGATGCGTTCCCGCGAACCGATGGTGAAGTGATGCTCGCACTTGGGGCAAACTTGAAGATTTTCGTCCAGCTCCTTGTCAAAAATCATCGCCTGACAGGACGGGCATTTCGTCCAAAGGCCTTCGGGAATTTCCTTTTTCTTGGACTTGCTGACGCCCAATTTCTGCTTTTTGACAAAAGTAGTCTGGGCGGTGGCGGACGGCGGGGTCAAAGCCGGCTCAACCTGCGTAACGCCGCCGATAGTCTTCTTTGTGAACGATGTGTCTGCCATGAACACCTGATATTACAAAATTCACAGCCCGCGTGCAACTGTCCAGACACCCACCGCCGCCGCGCCTGCCCGCCGCAACGCCTGCGCGCAGGCGTTGGTCGTTGCGCCTGTGGTAAATACATCATCCACCAGCACCAGGCGCAGGTCGTTCAGCGAAATGCCGGGGCGGACGGTGAAGGCGTTTTTCATGTTCACCGCGCGTTCATCGCGGGTGAGCCGGGTTTGCGTGGCGGTTGGATTGACGCGGCGAAGAATTTTGGCGTTCAAGGGAATGTTGGTGGCGCGGCACAAATGGGCCGCCAGCCGTTCCGCCTGGTTGAATTCGCGTTCCCGCAGCTTCAGCGGATGTAGCGGCACCGGCACGATGAAATCCCATTTTTCGTCTTTCAATTCCGGCCCGGCCTCGCGCACGAGCAGGTCGGTGAGAAAATTTTCAAACCACAGCGCATGGGAATACTTGAACCGGTGAATCGCCTCCAGCACGACACTTTTCGCAACCACCGCCGAGCGGGCGGAAGCGAAATGTAATTCCAGCTCGTGGCAATTCGTGCAGGTAAATTCCGTGGTGAACTCGCCGGCAAACGGCAGGCCGCAGCGCGCGCAGAACGGCGGACGGATGAAACGCACCTGCGACCAGCATTGGCCGCCCACGAAGCCGTCGTCGGTCGTCGCCCGTTCGGCGTTGCAAAGCTGGCAGACTTCGGGATAAACCAGGCCCAGCGCAGCCTTCAACCATGCTTGCGATGTTTCCACGGTCCGCATGGAGAAATTCTATTTTGTCCGGCAGCGGCAGTAAATGGAAAATAAAAACTGCTGGAACCATTGCCTGAATTGTTAAGCGACAAATATCTTTTCCGTTTTGGCGGAAAAAATACGCATTAGAAAAAGAAGCGCAGTTATCATTTGAATTGTTGTTATTTCACGCGGTTTAGTTTAATCTTTTAATTCAAAAGCCGAAACAAGTTGATCGCAACAAATGCCTTCCAGTAATAATTATGAACACCTCAAACTTAAACAGTTGCCAAGTCCATAAAACTCATCGTTCAAGCTCTTTCCGTCCGAGGCTGTCCAATAAATTATATTTTACCACCGGTTTGATGCTGATGGCCGTTCTCTGCGGCGTTGGTGTCGCCTCAGCCGCCGATGGTGGTTGGAATGCCGACGTGGCGGGGAACTGGAGCGATCCTACAAAGTGGACTGGCGGAATTCCTGCGGCCGCCGGGGATGCAGCCAGCTTAACTTTTGATCTTTCGGCCAACCGCACCGTCACGATTGACACCACGTCCCGCACCATTGGCACGTTGAATATCGGCGACCCGGCTTCTGGTTACTTTGCCTATACGCTGGCGGCCAGCGGCGGGGCGACGTTGACATTCGATAATAATGGCGGCGGTGCGTTGCTGGCCAAACCGACGGCGGACAACACGGTGCTGGACGTGATTTCCGCGCCCATCGTTCTGGCGGACAATCTCACCATTGACACGGCGGTGACCGGCACGGGCAACAGCGGCGATGCGTTGCGGATCAGCGGCGCAATCAGTGAAAGCGGGTCGTGGAGCCTCACCAAGAACGGCGTGGGCGGCCTTTATATTAATAACGGCGGAAACACTTATAGCGGCGGCACGATCCTGAACGCCGGCGAGATTCAGTTTTCCACCAGCTTGGCTTTTGGCACGGGGCCACTGACCATCAACGGTGGTTCGCTTGTCGCGCGCACCGCCAGCCGAACGCTCACCAATGCGGTGACGGTGAACGGCGATTTCACACTTAACGGAGCCAATGCCGGCGGCAACAGCTTGACCTTGTCGGGAAATGTTGGCCTTGGAACGGCGACGCGCACCATCACGGTCGCCAGCACGGCGAATCCGAGCGCGTTTATCACGGGCGTCATTTCCGCTGATGATGCCAGCGTGGGCCTCATCAAAGCCGGCGGTTCCGTCCTCAACATCTCCGGTGCGAACACTTTCAGCGGCGACACGCGAATCGCCGCGGGCGGCGTGCAATTAAGTCCGAGCACCGGGGCGGACGCAGGCACCAGTCTGGCGCTGCAAAACAGCACGTTGGACATGGCGGCGGCGGACGCGGGCACCTTGAGTTTTCGCGGCAGCGTCGGAACCGTGGCGGCGACGCTGGGCGGGTTGAAAGGAACGCGCGATATTAGCCTGTTAAACACTTCGAGCGCGGCCGTGGCCTTGACCGTTGGTAATAACGGCCAAAGCACCACGTATGCCGGCGCGTTGAGCGGCAGCGGCGCCAGCCTGACCAAGATCGGCGCGGGCAACCTGATTCTTTCGGGCGCGAACACCTACGATGGCGCCACTACCATCAGCGGCGGTTCCTTGCAGTTGGGCGACGGCGGAGACACAGGTTCGCTTTATGCCGTTGGCTACATTCAAGACGATGGCAACCTGACGATCAACCGGAATGATGCGGTGGTGCAGGGCGTGGATTTTGGCGGCGGTTATATCGTGGGAGCCGGCTCGTTCACCCAGGCGGGTGCCGGCACGACTACTTTTACCTTGGGGAACAGTTATAGCGGCACCACGACCGTCAGCGCCGGCAAATTGGTGTTGAGCTCGGATCAAAGCGGAACTGGAGCGGCCAGCGTCGCCGATGGCGCCGCCCTCGGCATCACCACGTCCTTCGGACAATGGCAGCCGACGGCTCTAACTTTAGGCACGAGCACCGGCTGCACGCTGGAATTTAACCATGTTGCCAATGCGGGCACGACCACCGCCCCGCTCAATCCCGGTTCTGTAATCCGAAATGGAGCCGTGACGGTCAACGTCAACAGCATCAGCGGAGCCATTGCCGCCGGAGGCACCGGCTATCCGCTTCTGGGCAACATGGCCGGTTCGACGGCCGGCTACACTTTGGGCGTCCAGCCGCCGGGCGTGAGCGGGCATCTGGCGGTTTCGGGAACCACCTTGACCTTTGTGGTGGACGCCGTTTCGGACATCTGGAACGCCGCCGCGCCGGGAGGCGACTGGGACATCGCCACCACGGCCAATTGGACGGGCAACGCCGTCAACAATTCCCCGGTGAATACTTACCTGAACGGAGACAATATCCTGTTCAATGACACCGTTGCCGGTCCGCAGGCCGTCACGGTGGCGACGGCGGTGACGCCCGGCCAGATGAACGTGGATAACACGGCCACGGACTACGCCATCGCCTCCAGCGGCGCGAACAATATCGGCGGAACCAACGGTCTGGCGAAATCAGGCGCCGGCGCTCTCACGCTTTCCGGCCCGAACACTTACAGCGGCGGCACCATCTTGAGCGCCGGTCAACTGAACATTAACGACGGCGGCAGCAGCAGTGCCGATTCCCCCATCGGCACCGGCCCGCTGACGATCAGCGGCGGCGCCCTTGGCAACACCGGGTTGGGCGATGTCACCTTGCTGCCCAATAATCTGCAATACTGGAACGGTGACTTCGCTTATGCCGGCGCAGGTTACAATCTCAACCTGGGAACGGGTGCGGTGACACCAAGCGCCAACCGGCAAATCACTGTCAGCGCCAACATGTTGACAGTTGGAGGCGTGATTGGCGGCGGGGCCATCTCGCTGACCAAGACTGGCGATGGCATTCTCACTCTTTCCGGCGCAAACACCTTCAGCGGTGGGATCATGCTTTCGGCCGGGCAATTGAACATTAACAATGGCGGTTCCAGCAGCGCCAATTCTGCCATCGGCACCGGAACGCTGACGCTCAACGGCGGCGTGATTGACAACACCAGCGGCAGTGATGTGACGCTGTTGCCGAACAACGCGCAGAATTGGAACGGCAGTTTCACTTTTGGCGGATTGGGCAACAGCCTGAATCTTGGCACGGGACCAGTGAACTTGCCGGCCACCAGCACGGTGACGGTCAACGGAAATACGCTGACGGTCGGCGGCGAGATTAGCGGAGCGGGCGGACTGAACAAAGCGGGTGCCGGCACGTTGGCGCTGTTGGGCGCCAATACGTTTAATGGCGGCGTGAACATCACCGAAGGGGCGGTGACCATTGGCAACGATGCGGCGTTGGGAACAGGCTTGTTGAATTTCAACAACGCCGCAACGCCGGTAATTTTCCAATCGGCGGACGGCACGGCGCACACTATTACAAATGCGCTCAACTTTGGCGGCAGCGTGATCTTCAATGGCACGGGCAATCTTAAATTTACCCGCGGGGCCGCCAACAGCACCGTCAAGACCTTGACGGTGAACAATCCGCAGACGGAATTCAGCGGTGCCTTGAGCGGGACGAGCGCACGCATTGTAGATGGCCCGGGCAAACTCATTTTCAGCGGCGCGAACACTTACAACGCCGGCACGACGATCAATCCGGGCGCAACCTTGCAGCTCGGCAACGGCGGCACCAACGGGTCGCTTTCCGTCAATGGAGTCATTGATAACGAAGGCACGCTGATATTCAACCGCAGCGATGCGTTCGTCCAAGGCGTTGATTTTGCCAGCGCCCCGGTCACCGGGGCGGGCGCGGTGGTTCAAGCCGGTTCCGGCACCACCACGCTGAACGCCGCGAATGCTTACACCGGTTTGACCACGGTTGACAACGGCGAGTTGTTCATCACGCCGGCTTATCAGGGCGGCGGAAACGTGGTGGTGGCTGATGGCGCCAGTTTTGGAGTTTCAGCCAGTTCGGTGAGCAACAGCGCCACGGTTGGCGACCTGACCTTGGGCGGCGTCGGAGCGACCACTTTGGATTTCTCCTACAGTTTGGCGGAGAACCCGACCAATGCCGCTCTCGTGGCGAATACGGTCACCATCAATGGTTCCAGCGCGATTCGCATCGGCGGCAACTTTGCAGTGGGCACGTTCCCGGTGCTGAAATATGGCAGCCTCTCGGGAACATTTGAGAGCGCGGTGAGCGGCCCGCGCGGCGTGGCGGCAACATTGTCCAACGATACGGCCAATCACGTCATCTTGGTGACGGTTTCCGCAGTGGGCGGCGGGATTGTCTGGACCGGGACCAACGGCGTTTCGCCCAACCTGTGGGATTTGAACACGACCACCAATTGGCTGACCGGCGGCCTGCCGACGGATTATATTGAAAACGTGCCGCCGGGTGATGCCGTCACCTTCAATGATCTGGGCAGCGGCTTGGTGCTGGTGAGCAACACCGTCAGCCCGGCCAGCGTCACGATCAGCAACGCCTCGGTTGATTACACTTTCCAAGGCAGCGGACAAATCAATTCTTTGGGTGGATTGACCAAAGTCGGGGCCGCCGCAGTGACGATGAACGTGCCTGCCGCCTTCGCGGGCAGCAGCGTCATTTCCAACGGCGCATTCAACATCGGCGCCGACCTGACCGTGGCCAACTTGTCCGGCGACAGCGCAGTGGCAGTTTCCACCGGCACGCCGTCGCTGACGATCAATAACAGCCTGGCCACCACGTTCTCCGGCGACATTTCGGGCGCGCTTACTTTGGCCAAAGGCGGAACCGGCGAACTTACCTTGACCAGCAGCAATAATTTCTCCGGCAATCTTTTCGTGAGCGCCGGCACGTTGACGCTTGATTCCGGGTTCATTACTGCCGGCAATTATTGCAGCATCGGTCTCGGCGGAACCGATGACGGCACATTGACGTTGAAGGGAACCGCGAATTTCACCGACAACAATGACTTCAACGTGGGCGACGTGGGCGCGGCGGTGGGCACCGTGAACATCCAGGACGACGTCAGCCTGACCATGAACGCATTCTATATCGGCTCGGCAAACGGCGCCGGCTCCACGGCCAGCGGCACGGTCAATCAAACGGGCGGCACGGTGACGGTGGGCACCGCAAATTTCGCCATCGGCGGACGGAACCAAGACACGTCAATCGGCGGGGTAGGCGTCTATAATTTGAGCGGCGGCATTCTGAACGCGGCCGGCATTCGTCTTGGCGGCGGCGGGGTGGGGACGCTCACTCAAACCGGCGGCACGGTTGATTGCAACGGTGACGTGAACATCGCGCGTTACACCGGCGGCACGGGCACCTACAACTTTGACGGCGGCACGCTCCACGCAAATAACGTGACCTCGAGCAGCCTGGCCAACGCCACCTTCAATTTCAACGGCGGGGTTTTGATGCCGCGTCAGGACAGCACCACGTTTGTGCAGCACCTGTCGCAGGCCAATGTCCGCAATGGTGGCGTGGTGGTGGATACCACCAATTTCAACGTCACCATCACCCAGTCTTTGCAGCACAGCTACATTGCGGGTGACGATGCCATTGACGGTGGTCTGACCAAACTCGGCGCAGGCACGCTGACTTTGACCGAGGCCGGTTCCTACTACACGGGGCCAACCATTGTTGCCGGGGGCATGTTGAACCTTTCCCCGGCTTCGATTTCCAGCCTGAATGATGTCACGCTCAACAACGGTGCGCTGGGTCTCGCGTTGAACGGCGGCACGGCGTCTTATTACCCGGTGAGCTTGAAGCTGATGGGCAATTCAGCATTGAACCTGAACTACGACCTGATGTATGGCGCTCCCGTCGCGGCCATCAATGTCAGCGGCAATTTCACCGCCTCGGGCATGACCGTGATCAACTTGAATGGTCATGGCTTCACGGTGGGCCAGCAGATTCCGCTGGTGGATTACACCGGCACACCTTTGGCAAACCTGGACAATTTCAGCTTGGGCGCGCTGCCTTACGGTGTGGCCGCCAGTTTGTCAAACAACGTGGCCAATACTTCCATTGATCTGGTGGTTTCGGCCATTGCCGATGTGAACTGGATTCCGCTCGTGACCAGCGATGGATTTGGAAGTTCCAGTTTCAACTCCGGGTTGAATTGGGGGGATGCCAATCCTCCCAGCACCGGCAACGGTTATTTTACCAGGGCTTTTACGCTGCGCTCGCCCGCCGACAAAAATGCCTACACATTTGCGGGAGACATTTTGAGCGTTGATGCGGGAGGACAATTCCTGTTCAAGGGAACCGATGGCCAGGTCATAACCGTCAACAACCTTGTTTTGAACGGCGGGCTGCTGGTGTTCGGTGTTTCGACATCCGACAACTACACGGAAACCTTGGCGGGCGCGGTGACGCTCCAATCCGGCACGACCAGCACCCTGGCGGCCAACGGCAGCGCGGGCGCGGCGGAAACTTTGAATGTGACGGCGCCCATCAGCGGCGCGGGCAACCTCCAGATCAGCGACATCAGCGCGGACATCGGCACCATCGTGCTGGCGGCCAACAATACTTACACCGGCGTCACGACCGTGACCCGGGGAACTTTGCTCGTCAACGGCGCGGTTGCCAATACGCCGGTGACGGTCAATAGCAGCGGCACATTGGGCGGCATCGGCGCCATCGGCGGCTCGGTCACGGTGCTGGCCGGCGGAAATCTCGCGCCCGGCATTCCGGCGCGCGGTGCTTTGACGGCGGCCATCGGGACATTGACTTCCGGCAACGCCGCTGTGAACGGCTCGGTGCTGATGAAGATTGACCGGGGAGCCGCGCCGAACAGCGACAAGCTGGTTGCGCCCGGCATCGTCGTCAACCCCGGCTCGACGCTCACGGTGAACAATCTCGGTTCAACCGATTTGGCGGCTGGCGATACGTTTGTCCTGTTCAGCACGCCGGTCAGTGGCGCGTTTGACACGGTCAATTTGCCTCCGCTGCCCGACGCAAGCGTGATGTGGACTAACCGGCTGGCCATTGACGGAACCATTGCCGTGATTGCAACTACTGGCGGCAACACCAACGGCCCTGCTCTCACGACTTCGGTTTCGGAAGGCAATCTTAACATGTCCTGGCCGGCGGATCAGACGGGCTGGACGTTGCAGGTGCAGACCAACTCGCTGGCGGCCGGGCTGGGCGCGAACTGGGTGGACGTGCCCGGCTCGACGGCGACGAACGCCGTTTCCATCCCGATTTCCACCACCGACGGGGCGGTGTTCTATCGCTTGAAACAGTAGGGCGGCTCCGGGTTGCCAGCGGTTTTTGGAGTGTTCGTCCGTGCCGTCACGGCGATGCGATTGGGTTTGAGTTGATTTGCCGATGATTTTGCGGCAATGTATCGGCAATTCAACTTAACCATTTCTCCCGCCATGACGGTCATATCCAATCTCGAAACCGGCAGTGAAATTCCTTTGGCACTGGCGGCGCCGGGATTGGGCGGCGGCGATTCCGATGAATTGCTGCCTTTGGTCTATGCGGAATTACGACAGCTTGCGGCGGCGCGAATGGCCCGGGAATCGGCCGGGCAGACGCTTCAGGCCACGGCTCTCGTGCATGAAGCCTGGTTGCGGCTGCGCGAAGACAAATCCCAGGTCTGGCATAGCCGGGCGCATTTTTTTGGCGCCGCCGCCCAGGCGATGCGGCGCATTTTGATCGAGCGCGCCCGCCGGAAAATGAGCCATAAACGCGGCGCGCGGGCCGAGCACGTCTGCGTGGAGGACATGGACATCGCCGCGACCCTGCCGGATGAGCGGGTGCTGTTGATTGACGAGGCATTGGAACGGCTTCAGGCGAAAGATGCGGAACTGGCGCGGGTGGTGATGTTGAAATTTTTTGGCGGCCTGACCAACGTGGAGGCGGCGGAAATGATGGCTGTCACCGAGCGCACCGTGCAAAACAAATGGACGTTTGCCAAGGCGTGGCTGTTGGAAAATATCCAGGAAGAAATGTGTTGTGGCTCATGAATCCGCCTTCGTTTTCCGGTTTCCGGCGTCGTTGGCGCCGGAGCTTGCAGTGAACTTACGTTAAATCATGGATGCCAGGACCGGCAAGGAACAATCGTTGTTCGACGTGGCGTTGGCCATTGAAAATCCCGCCGCGCGGGAGACCTTTCTGGATCAATCCTGCAACGGTGACCGGCAGTTGCGTTCCCGGCTGGCCAAACTGCTGGCGGCCCACGCGCGCAGCGAGCGTTTTTTTTCGGAATGCGTTTCAAATTTTTCCCGTTCCGCCGGCGAACTCCGTCCGGCGCCTGACGCAGTCTCAATCTACCCGGTTACCGATGAAGTGGTCGGCACGCGTGTCGGGCGGTATAAATTGCTGCAACAACTCGGCGCGGGCGGCTGCGGCGTGGTCTATCTGGCGGAGCAGGAGAAACCCGTTCGTCGCCGCGTGGCCCTCAAAGTAATCAAGCTCGGGATGGACACCCGGAACGTCATCGCCCGTTTTGAGGCGGAACGACAGGCGCTGGCGTTGATGGATCATCCCAACATCGCCCGGGTTTTGGATGCGGGCGCAACGGAATCGGGACGGCCTTATTTCGTCATGGAACTCGTGCGCGGAGTTAGGATCACGAACTACTGTGATGAACATCAGCTTGCCGCGACGCAACGGCTGGATCTGTTCATTCAAGTCTGCCAGGCCATTCAACACGCGCATCAAAAAGGCGTCATTCACCGTGACATCAAACCATCGAACATTTTAGTTTCGTCGAACGACGGCGTGCCGGTGCCAAAGGTGATTGATTTTGGCATCGCCAAGGCGACCGTGGGCAAGCTGGCGGATGACACCGCTTTTACGGCCGAGGGCCAGTTTGTCGGCACCCCGGCTTACATGAGTCCCGAACAGGCGGAGATGAGCGGTTTGGATGTGGACACGCGCAGCGACATTTATTCGCTGGGCGTCCTGCTTTATGAACTGCTCACGGGCCGGACGCCGTTTGACCAGAAAAAACTCGTCAACTCCAGCCTGGAAGAAATGCGGCGAACCTTGCGGGAAGACGATCCCCGGCGGCCGTCCACGCTGCTGACTCAATTATCCCACACGGATCTGACCGCCACCGCCGAACGCCGCCACATCGAGCCGCCCAAGCTCATTCAATCCTTGAAGGGCGATCTGGATTGGATCGTGATGAAAACGCTGGAGAAAGACCGCCGGCATCGTTACGAAACGGCCAACGCGCTGGCCATGGATGTTCAACGCTACCTCAACGACGAACCGGTGTTCGCCCGTCCGCCCAGCCAGTTTTACCGCCTGAAAAAATTGATCCGGCGGAACCGGGTCATCTACGCCTCCGGATTGGCGGTGGCGCTCACCCTGATCGCCGGCCTCGGCGTTTCCACCCGGCTTTTTTTCAAGGAACGGGAGGCGCGCGTCGAGGCGGAGCAGGCGCGGGCCAATGAAATGCTGCTGCGGCAGGTGGCCGAGGCCCGGGAAAAAATTACGCAGGCCGCCGTGCTGGTGAATCATCGGGCGATGGTCGAGGCGGATGCGTTGCTGGGGTCGGTTCCCACCGCCCTGTTTTCTCCCTCGATGGAAGCAACCAAAGTGTTTCGTGCGTTGGGCGAATGGAATCTGCTGCAAGGAGAATGGAAAAATGCCGCCAACCGTTACGTGGTGGTGGTGCAGGTGAACCAGGTGGACAAATCGGACCGGACGGGTGCGGCGACGGCCGATTTATTGCTGGCCGCGCCGTTGTTGATCGAAGTGGGCGACCTGGCAGGCTATGACCACATTCGTCGAACCGCCCTGGCCCGGTTGAACGGCACCTCAAATCCGCAGGCCGCCGAACATCTGATTAAAACGAGTTTGCTGCTGCCGGCGGATGAATCCCTCATGCGGCTGATGCACCCGCTGGCGCAAATCGCCGCTGATTCGCTTGCGCCCTATAATCCCAAAGCCAGCGGCGACAACATCCGGGCCGCCTGGTGTTCCCTGGCCCTCGCCCTGCTGGAATATCGGCGGGGCGATTTCAAATCAGAATTGGATTGGCTGCAGAAGTGTGACAGTTATCTGGACCAGCCGCCGTCGTGTGTTGCCAGCGTCCATATCCTGCGGAGCATGGCCTGGTTTCATTTGGGCAAGCTGGAGCCGGCCGCTTCCGAGTTGAAACAAGGAAAGGAAATTGTTGACGATCATTTTCGCAAGCCTCTCGCCATGGGCAACGACAAAACCGGCTGGCTGGCCGGCTGGATCATGAACCTTATTTTCCTGCACGAGGCTGAAAGCGTGGCCAAGAGTTCGTCTCCTGCTCCTCGCTGAAGTTTAATTCGGCCGACACGACGACGCGGCCCGATGTTGTAATCCGCGCAATGGAAATCGAAGGCGCGTGAGGCGGAAAAAATTCAGACCCCATGAAGCCCATGTTTCATAACTAGAGCAACTCAACAAATTTTGCAGCCGGGTGAGGGGAAACGAGATGATCCTTTGCAAAAATGGCCGCAGTTTCAATTTAGTTGCCCTAGATTGCACGAGCTTCAATATGATGAAAAGATTGCGTCTTTTTCGACTTGGCCGGTAAAATGAGCGCCATGAAAACCCTTCTCTGCATTCTTCTTGGCGGTTTTTTTTTATCCGGCAGCCGGGCGGCGGAGGCGCCGGGGAAGATGCTGTATCTGGATGCGAGCCAGCCGGTGGATGCACGGGTGGCGGATCTGATTTCGCGCCTCACGCTGGAGGAGAAGGCGACTTTGCTCGATCACCAAGGGCCGACGCTCAAACGATTCAACATCCGTTCTGACCAATGGAACCAGTGCCTGGACGGCGTGCAATGGAACCGGCCGACGACGCTGTTTCCCGCGTGCATCGCGATGTCGGCGACGTGGGACACGAATCTCGTGCATGAAATCGCCTCGACTTTGTCCGACGAAGCCCGCGCGATTTACAACGGCTGGCATCTGGATCCGAACGCGCCGGGCGAACACAAGGGGCTGATCTACCGCGATCCCGTCATCAACATCGGGCGCAATCCGTATTGGGGCCGCAACCATGAGGCGTGGGGCGAAGATCCGTTTCTGACCGGGCGCATGGCGGTCGCCTATGTAAAAGGTTTGCAAGGAAATGATCCGCATTATTTGAAAATCGCCGCGACGTTGAAACATTTTGCCGTGAACAATGTGGAGACCGACCGCCAGAAGCTGAACGCCGTGGTGCCCGAACGCATGTTGCGCGAATACTGGCTGCCGCATTTTCGCGAGGCCGTGGTGGAAGGGAAGGCCAGTTCGCTCATGGCCAGCTACAACGCCATCAACGGCACGCCGAACAACATCAATCACTGGCTGCTGACGGATGTGCTCAAGGGCGAATGGGGGCATCAAGGTTTTGTGGTTTCCGATCTGGGCGGCGTGCGGACGATGGTGGACGGCCACGAGAAAAAACAGATGACCATCGAGGACGCCGTCGCGAAATCGCTCATGGCCGGCTGTGATTTTTCCGATCGTGAATTTCGCGAGAACATTCCCGCCGCCGTGCGCGATGGCAAGCTGACCGAGGCGCGGCTGAATGACGCTCTGACCCGCGTGCTGCGCGTGCGTTTTCGCCTCGGTGAATTTGATCCATTTGATTCCGTTCCTTATAGCCGCATTTCCACCAACGTCATCAACAGCGCCGAACATCGCGCCTTGGCCCTGAAGACCGCGCAGGAATCCATCGTGCTGCTGAAAAATCAAAACAATTTTCTGCCGCTCGATGCGGCCAAACTCAAGCGCATCGCGGTCATTGGCCCGCTGGCGAATCGGATTGTTCTGAACAATTACAATGGAAAGACAGGCAAAACCGTCACCGCGTTGGAAGGAATCAAAGACCGCGCCGGGAAAAATACCGAGGTGCTTTATGCTGTCGGCGGACTGGTGACGGAACGCGGCCCGAAAGACAAACCGTTTGATGAAGCCGCCGAATTGAACCGCGCCGTCGAACTTGCGCGCAACGCCGACGTGGCGCTGGTTTTTGTCGGCACGGACCAGCGCGTTGAACAGGAAGGGCGCGACCGGAAAACGCTCGGCCTCACCGGCAATCAGGAAGAACTGGTCGAAGCCATTTTCGTCGCGAATCCAAAAACGATGGTCGTGGAGATGAGCGCCGGGCCATTGACCGTTCCCTGGATCGCCAAAAAAATTCCGGCGCTGTTGCAGGCATGGTGGGCGGGCGAGGAAGGCGGGCACGCGATCGCAGATGTTCTCTTTGGCGACGTGAATCCGGCCGGCCGTCTGCCGCACACGGTTTATGCGTCCGAGGCGCAGGTGCCGTCGGTGGATGAATACGACATCACCAAGGGCTTCACCTACATGTATGTGAACGGCGAGCCGCTGTTTCCCTTCGGTCACGGCTTGAGTTACACGACCTTCAAGTATGGCGGATTGAAATTGTCAGCGAGTCAGATCAAGGCTGACGGCGTGGTGAACGTCAGCGCGGACATTACCAACACTGGCAAGCGGGCAGGGGACGAAGTGGCGCAGCTTTACGTGCATCAGGAAAAAAGCGCGGTCAAAGTTCCGGCGAAGGAACTGCGCGGCTTTCAGCGAATCCACCTGCGGCCGGGTGAAACGCAGACCGTCCACTTCACCTTGCCGGCGGCGAAGCTGGCGATCTGGGACGTGCGGACGCACGGCTTCGTCGTGGAACCCGGCGCGTTCGACGTGATGATCGGCGCATCGTCTGCCGACATCCGTGTGCAAACTAGGCTAACGGTGGAGCGATAGAAATTTTTCAATTCAAAAGCTGCGGGCGTTCGTTAAACGTCTTCAAGACGAGTTCGCCAAAAATGGTGTTGGCCCAAGCGAACCAGGAGCGCGTGAATTTCTTCGGGTCGTTCATGTTGAACGCTTCGTGCATGAAGCCGGTGCCGGCGTGCGTGTGCTGCAAGGTGTCGAGGCACTGGCGGATTTCCTGATCGGTCGTGGCGGTCAAGCCTTCGGTGATCAGGCCGAGCGGCCAGATCATGTCCATGCCGACGTGCGGGCCGCCAGGGCCGCTGGCCGCCTTGCCTTGGCAATAATAAGGGTTTTTGGCGGACTGCAGAAACTTGCGCGTGTGCTGATAGAGCGGGTCAGTGACCGGCACGGCTCCGAGATAGGGCAGGGACATCAGGCTTGGAATGTTGCCATCGTCAATGCAGTAGAAATTTCCAAAGCCATCCACTTCGTAGGCATAGACGCGGCCGCCTTGGGAATTGTTGACCACGGCAAATTTTTTCAACGCCTGCTCTACTTCGCCGGCGAGCGCGCGGCATTCATCGGCCAGCGATTTGCCGTTGCGAATGGTTTCCACCATCTCTGCCGCCTGCCGCAAACTGACGACGGCGAAGAAATTTGAGGGAATCAAAAACGGAAAAATCGTCGCGTCGTCGCTTGGACGGAAGATGGAGCAGATCAGGCCGACGGGCCGGATTGGATTGCCGTAGCCGCGGCCGGGCACGGTGTCGGTCTGCCATTCCGTCCGGCGCATGAAATGATACGGGCCTTTGCCGCTTTTGCGCTGCTGTTCGCGGAAGGTCTGCACCGTGAGCGCGACGGCCTTTTGCCATTGTTCATCAAACGGCGCGGTGTCGCCGGTGTCCTTCCAATACTGATATGCGAGCCGGATCGGGTAGCAGAGCGAGTCCACTTCCCATTTGCGCTCGTGGATGCCGGGCTTCATGTCGGTGAAGTCGCTTTTCCATTCGCTGACCTTGGTTGCGTCCTTGTAGAAGGCGTTCGCGTAGGGATCAAGCAGGATGCAGCGCGTCTGACGGTTGATGACGCCGGCGATGAGCTGTTGCAATTTCACGTCCTCCTTCACCAGCGACAGATACGGATAAACCTGCGCCGAACTGTCGCGGAGCCACATCGCGTCAATGTCGCCGGTGATGACGTAGGTGTCGGGCTTGCCGTCAATCATCGAAAAATCCACCGTCGTGTCCAAAGTGTTCGGAAAACAATTACCGAACATCCACGCCAGTTCCTTGTTGCCGATGCTGGCCTGCACCTTCGCGATGGTTTTTTCCACGGCCTCGCTCGTGAATTTCCGTTTGCCCACGGGCGTGCGAACGACGGGGAACGTGGTGGCTCCGTCCGCCCATAACTTTGGCGCGACGGAGGTGGCGGCGGCGAGCAGGGCGGTGCTTTGGATGAATTTTCTGCGGTTCATATTGTTTCAATTTGTTTTTTCCCGATCTTGTGACCGGCGGCGCCATAGAAAGCGACGTAGGCGTAGGCGATCAATGGAACCATGAAGGAGATTTGCAGGCCGTGATGGTCGGCGATCCAGCCTTGCAATGGTGGCAGCAGCGCGCCGCCGAGAATCGCCATCACCAGCAGCGAGGAAACCTGGCTCTTCAAAACACCCATGCCATCGAGGGCGAGGGAGAAAATGTTTGGCCAGCCGATGGAAGTGAACAAGCCGATGCCCACGATGCACCACATGGCCAGCTTGCCGCCGTGCATCATGGCAATGGCGAGCAAGACGACGATGGTGGAGCCGAAAATCAACAGCGTGCGCCCGGCCAATGCCTGTCCGAACTGGAAAAGAACCCAACACAAGGCGAGCAGCGGGAGATAATTTTTGAGAATCGCCCAGCCGGCAGCGAAATCGAACTGATGTTGATCGGAGTTCCAGCTACGCAAAACCCAGAACGCCAGAAAGCAGACAATCGGAACAACCACGAGCATGATTTGCTTGTTTATTTTTTTCATCTCGCTTAATTCCACCGCGCCCATGAAACGACCGATCAACATGCCGCCCCAGAACAGCGAAACGTATTTGCTCGCTTCTACCGGATCCATGCCAGCCACACTGGGCTGGCCGAGGTAATTGATGATGGCGCTGCCCACGGAAACTTCGCCGCCGACATACATGAAGATCGCCAGCACGCCGAGAACGACATGCGGATATTTCAATGCGCCCATGCCAGGTTTCGCATCCCCTTCGCCGACGTGCGGCAGGCGGATGGAAAAAAAGACGCCTGCCAGCACCACGAAGATGATGCAGAAAATCAGGTAGGGGATTTTGACCGATTCGGCTCCATGCGCGCCGGTTTTGGCGAAGTATTGAAAGATAAGATAGCCGCCGATCAATGGTCCGACTGTCGTGCCGACGGAATTGAAGGCTTGGGCCAGGTTCAACCGGCTGGAGGCCGTGCGTTCCGGACCGAGAATGGTTACGTAAGGATTAGCTGCGATTTGCAACATTGCGAACCCGAGGCCGACGACAAATAAACCAGCGAGAAACAGGTCGAACGGAATCAAATATTTGCTGATTGAACCAGCATAAGCATCTTCCAACAGCGCGCGGTTAAGACGCACGATCTCCAGCGCATCCGGCTTGTTGGCAGTCTGTTCTTTAACCTCGTTGGCTACCTTGTCGTTAAGTTCTTTGGTGGTTTTTTGCAATGTGATATTTGCAAAACGCTGTTCGTCATAAATCAGCGGCCCATTGATTATTTTGTTCAAATCCTGTGCTAGCATGGTTTTTGATGCCGCATCAGCTCCAGATACTTTGGCCAGCATCTGGCGGGTCGGCTCCGATAGATCATTGTAAACGAAAGCAGAAACTGGATCCGTGTGCTGGTTCAGTTTTTCAACTAGAGCCGGAAAATTATTGAGATCGGTGGCAGCAATAATTGAGGATCGCGGAGCCAGTGTTGCTGCCGGCCAGAATAGTGCGCTGCCCAACGCTGAAATTAGCAAGCCGATGATTACGCCATTCTTGTATCCAATTTTTGCGATGGGATCGCCCTTGGCCGCCGAAATGCCGAAGTAAATCAACGAGCCGATAAAATAGGCTCCAAAAAAGGCAAACTGCACCAGCATCGCGTGGAAATAATCCAGCGTGAACGCCTCCTTGAAACGCGGGATCAGAATGTCGTTGAACACCGTCATGAAACCCCACAAGAAAAAGAGGGTGGTCATGATTGCGAACGGCCCGCGATAGTTCTGCCCGCTGGCTGGGGTTGCGCCAGCGTTGGCCGGCCTGGCTGAAGTTGCGATGCTTGCCATAGTGTTTTTTAAGGATGTCAGCTTTTATGCGAGGCGCTATTACACAATCGGACAATCAAATTTGCAAACAGTTTATTTCACCGCTTGCCGGCGCATGGTGCGCGGACTTCCCCTTTGGGCGGCATCCGTTACAATGCGCGGCTCGCATGAAGGACGACCGTGTTGAAGAAATTCGCCAGCTCCTGCCGCAGGCCATGCTGCCCGACTGGGTGCATCTTGGCGGCCGGATGGTGCGGCTTTTGCGTGATCAACATCATCCGCAGACGCATGAAAAATTGCTCGCCCGCATTCATGAACAGCTTCTCGCTTCCATCGCTTTGCGCGAAGAACGAAAAGCGAACATTCCCAAAATCAATTATCCGCCTGACCTGCCCATCACGGCGCGGAAAGACGACATCGTCGCCGCCATTCGGGCGAATCAAGTCGTCGTCATCGCCGGCGAAACCGGTTCGGGCAAGACGACGCAGATTCCGAAGATGTGTCTTGAAGCCGGCCTGGGCATCGAGGCGAAGATCGGCTGCACGCAGCCGCGCCGCGTCGCCGCGCTTTCCATTTCACGACGCATCGCGGAAGAACTCAATGTGAACTGGGGCCGCGAAGTCGGTTGCACGATCCGTTTTGACGACCGCAGCAGCGCGCAGACTTACATCAAATTGATGACGGACGGCATCCTGCTTGCCGAGACGCAGGGCGATCCGCTGCTTTCCGAATATAACTGCATCATCATTGACGAAGCGCATGAACGCAGCCTGAACATTGATTTTTTGCTCGGCTACTTGAAGACGCTGCTGGCGAAGCGCAATGATCTCAAGCTCATCATCACTTCCGCGACGATTGACACGCAGACGTTTTCCAAGGCGTTCAATGACGCGCCGATCATCGAAGTTTCCGGCCGGCTTTATCCGGTCGAGGTGATTTATGCGCCGTTCGACGAAACTTCGGAAGAACGCGGCGACGTGACTTACATTGACGCCGCCGTGCGAGCGGCGGAAACCGCGCTGTGCGAGCCGGGCAATGGCGACGTCCTGATTTTCATGCCGGGCGAACGCGACATCCGCGAGACGTGCGATTTGCTCGAAGGCCGTTTCGGGCGCGAGGCGGAGATCATTCCGCTCTTTGGTTTGTTGAGCGCGGCGGATCAGCAACGTGTTTTCGCGCCGTGCGCGCGCCGGAAAATCGTCGTCGCCACGAACCTCGCCGAAACATCGCTCACGATTCCCGGCATTCGTTACGTCATTGATTCCGGCCTGGCGCGGATCAGCCGCTACAATCCGCGCACGCGCACCAAGCGGCTGCCCGTCGAGCCGGTTTCGCAAAGCAGCGCCAACCAGCGCAAAGGCCGCAGCGGTCGCGTGCAGGACGGCGTGTGCGTGCGGCTTTATTCCGAGGAAGATTTCAACGGGCGCCCGCAATACACGCAGCCGGAAATCCAGCGCGCAAATCTTGCCGAAGTCATCCTGCGCATGAAAGCGTATCGCCTCGGCGACATCGCGACGTTTCCATTTGTGAACCCGCCGCCGTCCAATGCGATTGCCGGCGGCTACCTGCTGCTGCAAGAACTCGGCGCGCTGGATGAAAAACGCGAACTCACGCAGCTTGGCCACGATCTTTCGCGGCTGCCGATTGATCCCACGCTGGGCCGGATGCTGTTGCAGTCGCAGCATGAACACGCCGGACGCGAACTGCTCATCATCGCCGCCGGCTTGAGCATTCAAGATCCGCGCGAACGTCCGCTGGATCGCAAGGAAGCCGCCGCCGCCGCGCACAAACGCTTCGCTGATCCGCAATCTGATTTTCTGGCGTTGCTGAAAATCTGGGATGCCGTTCACGACCAATGGGAAAAACTTCGCACGCAAGGCGCACGGCGAAAATTTTGCAAAGCGAATTTTCTCTCCTATCTGCGGATGCGCGAATGGCAGGATTTGCACGCGCAACTGCACGGCGCG
>Ga0164241_10002663_pt1 | contig 18933 bp, 19 predicted proteins | sample OricomyardsoilBY_FD_108780 | JGI IMG/M metagenome (GOLD analysis project Ga0164241, IMG submission 108780) | Backyard soil microbial communities from Emeryville, California, USA - Original compost - Back yard soil (BY) | ecosystem: Environmental > Terrestrial > Soil > Unclassified | place: USA...
AAAAAAATGAGCATCCCTGTTGAAATCCCATTTACAAATAAATTGATTAACACATCCATCCTTTTCACCTCGGATTCATGTTAAGAGATTCCTAAATATTTATGACACATTTCCTTATCCTTTTTTAATTCATTCATAAAACCGTTATGAACAATTCGTCCGTTATCCATAATGTAAAAATAATCACCAATTTGACTAGCCATCATAAAATTTTGCTCAACAAGTAAAACTGTTGTTTTCTCTTTCATCTTCAAAATAGCTACCATTAATTTCTCCACCATTATCGGGGATAGCCCTTTGCTCGGCTCATCAATAAGTAATAATCCATCACTATTAATAAACGCTCTTGAAATAGCCAACATTTGCTTTTGCCCTCCGCTCAAGAGCCCACTTTTCTTATTCCAAAACTGCTTTAAATCCGGAAATAGTTCCAGCATCCACTCTATTTTCCCTTCTACTTCCTCACCTTTTCCCCTAGCAAGAGCGAATGTTTCTTCTACTGTCAAATCATGAAAAATACCTTGATTTTCTGGTACATACCCTATTCCTTTCCTTGAAATTAAATGTGTAGGTAATCCACTTACTTTTGCACTATCATAATAAATTTCACCATCTGCAATCCGGTGAAACCCCATAACTGAACGTAATGTCGTTGTTTTCCCTGCCCCGTTTCTACCAAACAGTACAGTAATCGTCCCTTTCTCAACAGTAAGAGATACTCCTTGCAAAATATGAAACTGATCTAAATACGTTTCTATACTATTCACTTGTAATAGTGCCACTATATAATCCCCCTAAATAAGCACTTTGTACACGCTCATCTTTCATAATTTCTTCTGGCAATCCTTCAGCCAATAACTCTCCATGAAATAAAACGATAAGATGATCTGACAAACCTAATATCATATCCATTTTGTGTTCGATAAGTACAATTGTACTCTCTGGATGTTTCTTAATATTTTCAATCACTTGTAATATAGCAGGGACTTCCTCAACCGAAATACCTGCCGTAGGCTCATCAAGTAATAACACATCCGTTTTTAAAGCTAATAACATCGCAAGTTCTAGCTTTCTTTTCTCTCCATGTGCCAAATCTTTCGCTAATACGTTCTCTTTCTCGTGAAGTAATACTGTTTTTAAGAAACGTCTCGCCTCTCCAACTTGTTGCTTTAATTTTGCTGGACTCGGGAAAAAACTATAGTAATCTTGTACGAATGATTGAACACTTAAACGGACATTTTCAAGTACCGTTAATTCCGGGAATATGTTTGTAAGCTGAAAAGAGCGACCGATTCCTAAGCGTGTTCGATCTGAAATCGTTAGTTTTGTAATATCTTGCCCTTTAAAATACACTTCACCTGTTGTGGGTGAAATCTGTCCACTTAGTAAATTAAATAACGTTGTCTTTCCCGCACCATTTGGCCCGATAATAGAAATGAGCTTTCCTTTTTGGACAGTTAAATTTACATCTTTAATAACTTGATGTTCACCAAAAGATACACTAAGATTTTTCGTCTCTAGCAAATGTGTCACGAAATCCCTCCCTTTAAAGCCGTGAGTATGAAAGAAATATGTATAAAGAGGGTCCCCCCTCTTTATACAAAAACAACAGAAAATTCAGTCTATTTATTTTGAACTGGTGGTTCTGTCTCTTGCATCGTTAATTCTCGCTCTAACACTGGCACCGGATAATCAACACCATCTTGCTTTTTCAATGTGATAGAATACAGTGTCTGCATCGCTTGGTGGTCCTTCTCTCTAAACTTCATCTTTCCTTTCGGTGTATCGAATTCCATTCCTTCCATTTTCTTAATCAAGGTATCTACATCTGTATCACCTTTTGTTTTCTTTAAAGCTTCTACAATAGAAATTGCAGCTGACATTCCTCCTGCTGTAAACAAATCTGGCACTGCACCATTAAAACGTTTTTTATGCTCTTCAACTAGCCAATCATTCACTTTATTTTTTGGAAGTGTGTGATAATATACAGAAAAACCTTGCATACCTACTAATGCATCCATTGTTTTTAATGCTGGTATATCTGGCGCACCTGTAGAAATTTTAATACCTTGCGCTTCCACATTCATATCTTTCAACTGTTTCCAAGGTGAATTTGCCCCTGCCCAAACGATAAATAAATAATCTGGTTTTGAACTAATGATATTTTGAATATTCGCTGTAAAATCTGTTGAATTTGTATCCGCGTATTGCTCATTCACAATGCTCGCACCTAATTTTTTCGCACCCGCTTTAAATGCAGCAATCCCTTCACGACCAAAAGCGTTATCTGGGGCAAATGTCGCAATCTTTACATCTTTTTTCGCAATTGCTGCTGCTCCTGCAATCGCATCTTGTGAGGAACTTCTTCCAGTTCTAAAAATATATTTATTCCAGTTCTTCCCGGTAATACTATCCGCAACTGCCGGTTCTACAACCATAATCTTTTCATATTCCCCGGCCAGTGGTAAAACCGCTAACGTATCACTTGAACTAGACGATCCAACTAAAAAATCAACTTTCTCTTCTTCTAATAACTTCGTAGCTTTTTTAACTGCTACATCCGCTTTCGTTTCTGTATCTTCTACAACAAACTTAATCTTTTTCCCATCTACTTTCCCAGTTCCACCAGTTGCATAATCTAACCCTAATTCAAATCCGTTCACTGTTTGTTTTCCATACGATTCTAGCGGTCCTGTTAAAGAAGCAAGGACTCCTACCTTAATCGTTTTTTCATCCTCTGTACTTGTTTTCTTTCCTGAACAAGCTGCCGTTATTAATAACGAACCTAAAACACAACCAGTAAACATTGTCTTTAGCCACTTACGTTTTTTCATCGACATTGTGATCCTCCCCATACTTTACTTTCTGATAGAATCAAACACGCCAAAATCCCCTGTCCGTAATCATGACTAACTAATTCGATAGATAATGGAAAACTCTTGTAGTACCCTCTACATTCGGCACAAATATATAATCACCTTCCTATGTAATGGAAACGGACATACAATCAATATATATTCTGCAATCCAATTGAAAATACTGTTTCATTTCAGTAATGACCATACAAAAAGACTAACTTATTTTTAAGTTAGTCTTTTCCCCTTAATTAGAGTTAAGTTCTACTTTCTCTAACCCTTCAGCCAATTGTTTCTTATCTAGTCCTTCTCCTATTACTACTAAGTTTGTCGGGAAACCGAAGTCTTGTTCTAATAAAGTTGGTACTCCGAACGAATATTGGAATAGGTGAGGGTATTTATCTCCATGGAATTTCACAAAACCTTTCACTCGATAAATACTATCTGGTAAATTCGAAAGCCATTCATATAATTTGTCTTGATCAATCGGTTTCGTAAATTGATATGTCATCGTTTGTATATGTAAATGCTGTTTGACATGTAGTGTCTCGTGTTCCTCATCATTTGGAAATTCTGCTTCTTCTATATCTTTTAAAGATATATTACAATACTTTGTCTCATACATTTTCGCATGATCATTTATTGCCTTTACTTCTTCAAATACTGTATTCTTATCTTCATCTTTTAGTAAATCTGCTTTATTAACAAGAATGTGACTACCAAATTTCAGTTGCTCATGCAATAGCTGTTGTACATTTGCACTTAATATACTTCGATTTAACCACCTTACTGCATCTAAAACGACTACAATTGATTTCACTTCCAGAAAAGGAGCTAAAATTGGCGAGACACACGCGTCTAACACTTCAATTGGATGCGCAACACCTGTCGTTTCTATATAAATTACATCTGGTCTTTCTTGTTGGTATAACGAATGTAATTGTATTTCAAGCTCTTCTTTTAACGTACAACAAATACATCCTTTAAGAAGTTCTCTTAAAACATTCTCTTTTCCAATAATATCTGTATCTACTGAGTATTCACCAATTTCATTCATTAATACTGCAACTTTTCTATTCTTCTTTTTCTCTGCTAACAATAAATTTTGTAATAATGTTGATTTTCCACTACCTAAAAAACCACCTAATATATGAATCTCCACTTTATTCATTCAACCGACCATCCATTTCTTTACTTCAAATGTATTCAAAGCGTAATAATTACGATTTATACTTATTATTTTATTAAAAGAATGACCATTTGTAAATATAAGAGATTCACTGTTCATTTACTTCATATGCAACTCTAACTCCAGACTCAATTGCCCCTTGCATCCACCCATGTGTTAATGTCGTATGCTCTCCTGCAAAGTGTACTTTTCCAGATGGTGGTGTAATATACGGAAATAACTCGAGCTCTTGGCCTGGTTCGAAAGCTGTAAATGCACCGCAAGAATACGGATTTTTACTCCAGCTAAAAGATGTTCCAGTGACAAACTCACTATAGACGATGTCACCGTATATTTCCGCTAAATTTTTTAATGCGTAACGAATACGATCTCTTTGCGGGAGACTATCCCATGTTAACGCCTCATCTGCCCACGTATAACTTGCTATAACGATAGCTGGTCCTGGAGTATGAATGCCATAACTCGGATAGTATGTAAACCGTATCGGTAAATCAGTAATAGATTTACCGCCACACTGTCCCGCTTTCTCCCAAAATCTACTTTTAAACTCTATTGCAATTTTAAGTTGCAGCAATATAATTTAATTCACGAATTGCTCTTTTTTTAAAATAAGAGAATAAATAGTATGGCTGAACTTCTACAAATCTTAACGCTGAAAATGGAATTGTAATAATAGCAAAATCACTTGTTATTGTAAATTGCTCTAACGTTTGTTCATGATTTCCTTGTAACATTACTTTATTATCTTCTTGTATAATTTTATCAACCTTATACTGCATTAAAATATGTTCCCTTAATTGTGGTAAGAATGCATTCGATAACTTATCCATTCCACCAGTTATTTCATAATATTTCGTTGTTGAAGTAAAGAAAATCATTTCACGTAATACTTCAATTAAGGACATTCCCATATAAGCTTCCATATCAAGAAGTACCCCAATCATATCTATTGCACCATCTGAATAATACTCCATTAAAAATGAACCAAGCGAATACGTTTTATACTTTTTTTCAACGATAAGCCAGTTTTTATCAGGATCCTTCTTAATATAATTTAGTATTGGTTCTAATACTTCAATCATTAGCTCTTCTGCCGTTTTTCCTCTTTCTTTATCCAAAACCGGATATTCAAGTACACTTGGATCATTTTCAAACACATTCAATCTCGTTTGAATGTTATTCGTATAAATGATATCTGCAAAAGTTTTATTTATAAAAAGGTTTAAAGGTAGTTTAAATTTATGAATATACGCTAAGGTTAACTTATGGGTGTCAGGGATTCTCATCGGTCCCGCATTAAAATATAAACCCACACTAAATGGTTCCCGAATCGTATACACCCTGCCACCTATTCTGTTATTTGCTTCTATAATCGTTACTTCGTGCCCAGCCTCTTTTAATAAAGAACCTGCAACTAATCCAGAAATCCCTGCACCTGCAATCGTAATCCGTTTTGAGTTATTCTTTTTAACAAGCCCTGCATGAATAATATGAAGCATTTCTTCCATTGCTAATGGGTTCCCCATGCCATTTCCCCTTTTACAAAGGATTTTACTGAATTATATTCGGTTCACTGAATTCCTATGTTTTGTTCGCGGATTTGCACGGATACATTTTCAAATACTTGAATATCTTTTATAAAATGTAATAAACTAGATATGACTCTATAGAAGTAAGACGTATTATCTTACATAACAAAACCAATGAAATTGCGAGGAATTTTGAAATGAAAAAAGGTATTAACCGTGTTGTATTAGTAGGAACAGGAGCAGTTGGATGTAGTTATGCTTACTGCATGATTAACCAAGCCGTAGCTGAAGAATTTGTTTTAGTCGATGTAAATGAGGCAAAAGCTGAAGGAGAAGCAATGGATTTAAGTCATGCTGTTCCATTCGCACCAGCTCCAACTAGAGTATGGAAAGGCAGCTACGAAGATTGTAAAGATGCTGACCTTGTAGTTATTACAGCTGGATTACCACAAAAGCCAGGCGAAACACGTTTAGATTTAGTTGAGAAAAACGCCAAAATCTTTAAACAAATCGTTCGCAGTATTATGGATAGCGGATTTGATGGCATCTTCTTAATCGCAACAAACCCTGTAGATATTTTAACTTACGTAACTTGGAAAGAATCTGGTTTACCGAAAGAACGTGTAATCGGTTCTGGTACAACGCTTGATTCTGCTCGTTTCCGCTATATGTTAGGTGAGTACTTCAATATTGGTCCACACAACATTCACGCTTATATTATCGGAGAACACGGCGATACTGAACTTCCAGTTTGGAGCCATGTTTCCGTTGGTATCCAAAAACTACAAACATTGCTTGAAAAAGACAACACGTATAATCAAGAAGATTTAGACAAAATTTTCATAAACGTCCGTGATGCAGCTTACCATATTATTGAGCGTAAAGGCGCAACTTATTATGGTATCGGTATGTCACTTCTACGTGTTACAAAAGCAATTTTAAACGACGAAAATAGTGTATTAACTGTATCAGCTTACTTAGAAGGTCAATACGGTCAAAAAGATGTTTATATCGGGGTACCTGCTGTTTTAAATCGCGGCGGTGTTCGTGAAATTTTAGAGGTTGAATTAAGTGAAGATGAAGAATTAAAATTCGACCACTCTGTTCAAGTATTGAAAGAAACAATGGCTCCGGTTCTTTAATGAAAATAAAAAAGCAATCCAATTTATTTTGGATTGCTTTTTTATTTTCATTATCTCCTATGACTTTTTAGTGATTTTCTATCATTTCTTATTTTTTAGTCTCATCCTCATTATTTATATCAAGTACATCTAATAAAAAGATAAAGATTGGTATCCCGATAATAAGCCCCCATATTCCGAGGAAATGCTCTGAGAAGATAAGAATCATAAATGTGTAGAATATTGGTAAATTTGTTTTTGCAGACATAAACTTCGGATTTAAAAAATAACTTTCAAGAGCATGGATTACTGTTATGAATACGAGTATGTATACTACGTACATAACTCCGCCTACGTTGTAAGCAATGATACAAAGTGGAAACAAAGAAATAATCACACCTGCAACAGGAATCAACCCTAGTAAGAAAATCATAACAGCTAATACAAGTAGCTGTGGAAATCCTAAAACGATTAATGCAATGACAGTAAGAATACAATTTACAACGGCAATTAAAAACTGAGCTTCAATTACTTTGCCGAACGATCTTGCAAATCTTTCACCAAAATATGCAATTTCTTCATAAAAGATTTTTAACTTACTATCTTTAAACTTTGATGTAAATGTAATAATACGCTCTTTTTCTAATAAGAAAAATAAGCTTAAAATTAGAGATAATAATATTTGTAAACTTACCTTCCCTATATTTGCTATTGATTGATATATGACGTCTACACCTTGTTCTATATATTTTGATACTTCCATCCCATTAATTGTCGAAAGTGCATATTTAACGATTTCATTATCAGGTGGATTTTGAAAAAATAGTTTAAATTGATAAATTAATTGTGAAATTTGTATCGTCAGCACAGGTAAATATTTATATAACGTTGTGCCTATAAAGGAAACTAGTATTATATATAAACATGCAATAACAATTTTCCGGTTTACTTTCAATTTTCTTGAAATAAAACGTTGAAATCGATCCATTAAAAACGTCAGTATAAACGTAATTAATATTAAATTAATCATACTTTTTAATGCGTATAATACAAGCGCTACTATTATTAAAACGAGAAACCGTTGAAACCCTCTACTTCGAAAAAAACTCTTTACTTCATTCATTAAGAATTAACCTCCCCCTTCAATGGATGGAAATTGAATATATTACATTTTATGAACTCCTATAGACAATCTTTCTTACTAATTGAGAAGAATCCTTTTTTTCTTTTCATATTGTTAGATTCGTTTAACTAGAATCCACCAACATATTTCGGTGGATTCCAGTTATTTTTCATATAATCTTTTATAAACTAGGTAATTTTCTATTTTTAGACTGCTGTTCATACGCATATCCAATATTGAAAAGCTCTTTTTCACCAAACTGTTTCCCTACAAGCACTACACCGATTGGTTCTCCATTTTTATCATATCCAGCAGGAACCGCTAATTCCGGATAACCAGCTACAGCTGATAGAAGAACTTCATCGTTATTAATCATAACTAGAGCATCCAAACCTTTTTCTACTAAATACCTATCTAGCTCTTTTCTTGCATTTTCTTGACTCGTTTGCACTACGTTTTCAAACTCTTCTTTCGTTATAACAGATTTTTCAGACCCTTCAATTAATGTTTGTCCGTATTTTATTCGTCTTTTACTATCCTTTTTATTAAACGCTATAATCTCTTCTAACGATTTTACCGGTACATTCTTTTGCTGTGAAAGATAGTCGTTTACATTATGCTTGAACTCATATTCTAATGTTTGCAAATTATCTACACCCTCAGTACTTAACTGGATATTATCCGTTAATATCGCACCTGTATCTTGAAGGTCTTTTCTAATTTTTTCTGCTACTACTTTTCTATTTTCATCTTGTTGGTCTACGGAAAAAAGAAGCCCTATCTTTTTCCCTTTTAATCCATCTATTGATAAATCCTTTGTATAATCAATTCTTTCTTTATCTTTCATTTTTTCTGTCATAACATCTTTTTCGTCATAACCTATCATTGCATTAAATAACGTTGCTGCATCTTTTACTGTTCTTGCTATAGGTCCTGCTGTATCAAGAGTTTCAGCTAATGGAATAATTCCTGTTCTACTTACCATACCTAAAGATGGACGTAACCCAACTACTGATTGCTGCGCCGCTGGTGCAACAATCGATCCCGTCGTTTCTGTTCCAATTGCAAGCGGCGCAAAATCTGCTGCAACTACTGTAGCAGATCCTGAACTTGATCCTGAAGTATCGAATGTAATCGGACCGTACGGGTTTAAATTTTGTCCTTTCTTCCCGCTATACCCGCTTGGCATTGTAAAAGATAAATAGTTCGCCCACTCAGACATATTCGCTTTTCCTAAAACAAATGCTCCTTCTTCTTTCAACTGCTTCACAATTGTTGCGTCTTGATCTGCAATCCAATCTTTTAATACATAAGTTCCTGCACTAGTCGGCATCACTTTTTCCGTCTGTACATTATCTTTTACAACGACAGGAATACCATATAAATTCGAATTTTTGTTTCTATCCCGCTCTTGATCTAACTTTCTTGCTTCTTCCATCGCATTAGGATTTATCTCTGTAACAGAATTTAATGTTATTCCATTTTGATCATGTTCTTGTATTCTAAAGAGATAAATACTCGTTAATTCTTCATATGACAACTTTCCATTATCAATCATTTTTTGAAGCTCATCTACAGTCGCATTTACGACTTCTTTTTCTTTTATCTTTACATTTTCTATATTGATTCCTTTAAGCTGATTATGTATCGGTTGTAGCACTCTTTCTTTATCATATACAATACGCTCAGGTTCCTTTGGAAAATAATTTTTATACACGTAATATCCACCGGCACACGCTAATAAGACAATGCCTCCAGTGATAGACAGCGTTACCTTTACCCATTTCTTCATGTTGCTTCCTCCACTCTATAAGATGCTTAGCTATACAAAAAAGAGAGTTACCTTTTACTTAACTCTCTCCAATCAAAATGCTAAATGAAAAAATGAAAGATTTCAATCTAATTACTTCTTTTTTTGCATTTGCTTTGCTAACATTTCTTTCACTTGATTATACGTTAATCCTGAATTTTTATTTAAACGCTTTACTTCCTCAACATCAGTACCTACCACTGTATATTTTTTCTCATCATTCATTTTTCTAATTCCCTTCTCACCGTATTATTTCTTATATTTCTTCCCTAAATGCGCATAAATTAACACCACTACAAAAAAGGAAGCTGTTTTTAAGCACAGCTTCCTTCTCGTTACATATTGTATTTCTTAATAAAATTTCACTACATCTTCAGTAGGCAAGAACGTTCTTTCTGCTGGTTGTTCGTTTGGTTCACCAAATGGCATTTGACCTACTAAGCTCCACTCTGCCGGAATGTTCCAAGTTTCTTTCACTTCAGCATCTACGATTGGGTTGTAATGTTGTAATGACGCCCCAATTCCTTCAGCAGATAATAGCATCCACACAGTATGTTGTAACATCGCATTTCCTTGATGAGACCAGAATGGGAACTGATCTTTATATAATGGTGCATTTTCTTGCATTTTTTCTACAGTTGCTTGATCTTCAAAGAATAGAACTGTTCCTACACCTGCATGAAAACCTTTTAGTCTTTCTACAGTCGCTTCAAAGTTTTCTGCTGGTACACGGGCTCTTAGTGTTTCTTTAACGATATCCCAAAACTTTTCATGCTCTCCATCCATTAATACAACCATACGACCACTTTGCATATTGAAAGATGTTGGTGCGTGTAAAGCTGTTTTTAACACTTCTTCAATTCTTTCTTTCGTAATTGCATCGTTTTTTGCTACTTTACGAATTGAACGACGGTTCACGATTGCTTCTTTTAAGTTTGTTGTAGTTGCTGACATTTTAATTCCTCCAAATGTTTGTTTTATAATTTATTTTGTTATTTCATAACAAGCGAATTAGCAATATCCATCGGTATTACATTGCATACCTTCAAATGAATTTGTTTTATCCTTTTCAATTTCTTTATCAATGACCCTTTCTAGTGTTTCTTTACTAGCAAGCCCTTGAATGACTTCATCTCCAATCATGACAGTTGGAACAGCCATAATATTCGCTTCATCATATGCGTGTTGAATTGCTTCTTGATGCTTTTCTTTATATTTACGAGTTACTAAAGCATCTTTAAATTCCGCCTCAGGAAGTCCTACTTCTACCGCTAATTTTGTTAACACATCAATATCTTCAATGTTTTGCTCTTCTTGGAAAAATGCTGTGAATACGCGGTGATGATACTCATTACCTAGTCCACGTTCTTTCGCAAATTGACATCCTTCGAAAGCTAAATGTGTATATGGATGTGGTGAAACACGTGGCAAGCGCATATCAATTCCTAACTTCTTCGCTGTCGGAAGAATGAAAGCATCCCATGAACCTAATTTTTCTGGCTCATTCCATGGATCTATTTTTGCATATGGACTTGGACGTAATTCAAATGGCATCCATTCAATCTCTACATCTTTCTCTTTCGCTACCTCATCTAATGGACCTTTTGCTAAAAAACAAAACGGACATATAAAATCTGAGTATACTTTCATTTTTACAGTCATAACTTTTACACCTTACCTTTACAGTTGTAATCGAATCAGTTACATTAATGATAAAAAAATATAAATATGATTTAAGCATTCATTTTTTCTTGCAAAGTTTCAAACAACTGCCCCATCGTAATATTTCTCAAAACTTCTTCCATCGCGGATTGTGCTTGAATTAAAATGATTTCTAACACCGCTTGAATATTCGCCCCAATTGGACAATCTGGATTCGGTTGCTCGTGAATATGAAATAGCTTGTCTTCTTCTACTACATTTACTGCATGATACACATCTAACAATGTGATTTCATGTAAATCCTTTAGTAATCCCGCGCCACCCGGTCCACGATTTACGTAAACAAAGCCAGCTTGTTTCAAGTACGACATGATTTTACGAATGACTACTGGATTTGTATTAACACTCTCAGCCATATAGTCTGAAGTACAAAGTGAAGATGGATTGTTTTTCAAAATAGATAAAATATGAACAGCTATGGAAAAGCGGCTACTAATTTTCATCGTAATCACCACCTCGATGTAATCATTATAGTTACAACTAAAAAATAAGTCAATCCTTTTCATAGATTTTTTATAAGTAAATTAAAAAGTGTCCCATTATGATATATGAGACACCTCTTTTTATTCTGCAAATAGCGCTTGAAATTCTTCAATAAATAGCTGTACAGCGATTGAAGAATCCTTTAATGAAGGAACAGCTAAAGCAATTTCTCTCCATACTTGTGGTTCCAATTCTCTCGTTTGCACATTTTTTGGTAAATTCGTTAAAGATAATTCAGCTAATATTGCAATGCCTAATCCTTCTTGAATCATATTTAAAGCTGTAGTAACTGTCGAAATTACATACTCAGCCCGAAGTGGTACGTTTGCTTGTTTAAACATATCAATAATAGGTGGTTCGTATCCGCCCTTACATAATATGATCGGTTCATTCTCTAAATCACTAATTGTAATAGCGTCCTTCTTACAGAGAGGATGATCCTCTCTTAAGATAGCAACCATTTTCCCCTTCGTTAATGGAACAATCTCCATATCTTTATTAGGCAAAATAACAATTCCTATATCAATAACCCTCGATACTAACCAATCTTCAACTTCTTTAATCGTTCCTTCACAAAGAACTACTTCTAAGCTCGGATACTTCTCCTTAAAAAGGTTTATCATTTTGGGTAAGAAATGTGCAGAAGCACTCGGAAAACTACCAATTCGAATCGTCCCAACTTCGTGTCCTTTCTCCATCGCAACTTCTTGTTCAATCTTCTCTACACCGTTCAAAATCTCTCTAATATGTACAAGAATCCTGTTTCCTACATCCGTAACGAGGAGCCCTTTTCGTTTATCACGTATAAGAATAGTAACGCCTAACTCTGACTCAATACTTGAAATCGCATGACTAACAGCTGGCTGCGTCATATTTAATACCCTGGCGGCCTTCGTAAAACTACCTAACTCAACAGTTTTTATTAATACTTGCAGTTGTGTAATGGTCATAACTAATCACTTATACTCCTTATAAAAAAGATTCATTTTATTTATTACAGTCGATATCATATCATAGTGAAATGAATAACAACAAGGAGGTCTTTCAGTGACACAGCTTTCTCGAACTAAGACGGCCATAATCCTTACCTTTCTCGTTTTCATGTGGGGAATCAATTGGCCTTTATCAAAGTTTGCCCTGCATTATACACCACCTGTTTTATTTGCAGGCGTTCGAACTTTAATTGGAGGATTCATTTTACTCCTGTTCGCATTACCGAAATACAAAGAGTTACATTTAAAAGAAACGTGGCATTTATACGTTATTTCTTCTTTACTTAACATCATTATATTTTACGGGTTACAAACTGTCGGCCTTCAATATATGCCTGCTGGGTTATTTTCCGCCATTGTATTTCTACAACCAGTTTTACTCGGTATTTTCTCGTGGATATGGCTTGAAGAATCAATGTACGGCTTGAAAATTTTTGGGCTTGTTCTCGGATTTATTGGTGTAGGTGTTATTAGCTCAAGCAGTTTAACAGGACATATTTCTATTATTGGAATCCTTCTCGCGTTAGGATGCGCTATCGGCTGGGCACTTGGCACAGTATTTATTAAGAAGACTGGTCACCGTGTTAATGCCATTTGGATGGTAACACTTCAGCTTATTATTGGTGGACTTTGCTTAATTGGATTTGGTTCAGAATTTGAAAGCTGGTCTAGTATCGCTTGGAGTATACCATTTGTTAGCGTACTTCTCTTTATTTCATTCTTTGTTATTGCAATGGGGTGGCTTGCATACTTCACACTTGTTGGAGCTGGTGAAGCAAGTAAAGTTGGGGCTTATACATTCCTCATTCCACTAATTGCTATTATTGTAAGTTCAATTTTCTTACATGAGGCCATTACCATTAGCTTATTCATCGGACTATTATTTATTGTTGTGAGTATTTGTTTTGTAAATATAAAACCGAAAACACTTGCTGTAAGGCAGCAAGTTGAATTGAAATAAACGTAAGAAAGAGCCTACTGTTTGCAGGCTCTTTCTTACGTCTTACTTTTTACGACGTACTACAAAAACACACGCACTTACCGACGATACTATCGCAAAAATAGATAAGACAATTGCTATCAATTGCATATTACTAGTACCTTCATTCTTTTCTACACTAGACACTTCACCATGTTCTCCTGTTAATGACGTACCTTTTGCAATTATAGTAAGTGAATGCGGTTTTTCAGCTTTTTCATCGCCTGTCCATTCAACAATTTCTCCATCTTTATATTGTTGATATGCGTCCCAAGCTATTTTTTGCTCTTTATCCGGATTTTTAGCGACGAAAGTAAATCGTTGGAACTGACCGGGTAAAATCCCTTCTCCTGTTGCTTCCCATACTACAGTTTTAACTTTTCCAGCTGTATCTTTTTGCTCCTCAACTTTCCATCCTGGCACTGGTTCATACTGCTGGAACTCTACTCCAGACGGTATTTTCAGTGTAACTTTTGTTGTTGCTACATTTTTTTCAACTGGTACTTTTATCGTATATGTCTCCCAAGAACCAACGTCAGAAGTTGCTGGTTTTACAGTGACGTGCGCACTAACAGGTAACGAAAACATTCCCATTGCAATAATTGTTGCGATCATTGTTGTTCCTAATTTTTTTATACGTTTCATTTTCTATTAGCTCCTTTTCATACATAGCTTCTTTTTATCTGCCACCGACAATAAATTTAAAATCTGTATCGAAACTATCAAGAGATTTTGTTAATCCATGAACATGTATATTCCAGTTTCCTGTCATATTAATATACATACCTTCTGCTTCATATTCTCCTGGTGAAACTACTGAAACTTTAAATGAACCTTTTCCCATGTTCATATCTAATGATTGAGTCGTCAATATCATTTGTTCCATATCAGTAACAGGCTGTCCCTTTTCATCCTTTAGTGTAATATGGAATTTATTTTGTCCTACCTTATTCGGACTTACATTTAGCGTAAGTTCATATCCATTATCTAATTGCTTACTCTCTGTAAAAGGTCCAGTAGGAGGCATCGGTGGTGTTTGTACGTTTGTCATAAAAGCTACGATTACGAAAATGATAATTCCAATGACAAACTCTACTTTCACCGTAGCTCCTAATCCTTGCTGCGCTCGCATTCTCCCTTTCATATAATGAATAATTCCCAATATCCCCATGAAAATGAATAAAAGTATCTTTGTTAATAAAGCCAATCCATACTTCGTATCAAATAACGAGTGGATTGTTGGAATAAAAAATGTACTGTTAAAAAGGCCTGTTATTAAAATCACGATGACAGCACCTGTTGCCCACGGTGAAAAACGCTTAATCATATCCCAATACATATGCCACTTGTTATCCTCTTTACGTAAAAGAAGAATAATAGATGATAAACCACCAACCCATAATGAAGCTGCTAATAAATGTAGAAAATCCATAACGACAGCAATGTCTTTAAACTTTAAACCGTATGCGTGACTATTAAAGGCCTTCATAACAAGTAACCCTATAAACAATAGTATTGGAATACTCCATACTTTAAACGACGAAAACTTCTCATGCTTCACCGCAAAATACGTAACAATTATAAGCGTACTAATGAGAACCATTTGAGTAATCCATACATAACCAAAAACAGAAAGCTGTAATGTTTCTTTTAATAGTAAAGGATTGAATGCTTCTATCCATGAAACATCAGCATTTATTTTCGCTTGCAGTGGTAGATTGAATAACAAGCTAATCAATATCCCAAATAAAGAGATCCATATTATGTTCTTACTCCTTGATCGAACCGAGGTTGCATTGCCTTTATACATAATAAGATTAAAGAATAGCACTCCTATAAATAGTGAGAAACTTGTATATAAAATTCCACGTTCCATAATCATATCGATTTGTGGGACGTAACCCATCTCTTCCACTTGTATATCGTCTGTTTCCGCTTCCGCTAATCCAACCCGGAACGGGATAACTCCTTGAATTGGATGTCCATCAGCTGAAATAGCTTTCCACTGAATAGAGTAAAGACCATTTTTGAGATTGTCTTTTAATCCAGCTTCTAATAGCTTTTTATTTTTTTTATCAATATGAGCATCCTTTAAATCGACCCTTTTACCTGATGTATCTCTCACGTACAATGTATTAAAACTTGAAACTTGTATGTCCTCATCGAATTCGATTTTTACAACAGATGGTGCTTTCTTCAATGTTTCATTTTCAGTAGGGTTTGATTTCACAACGTACGCATGAGCAGATGCACTTTGCGGTATCAATATGATAAGCACACACACAAGTAATAACCATGTCCCTAATCTTCTCATTACTTTCACACTCATTTCACTTCTTTCTTCCTCATCGCTCTATTTTCATTACTTTAACTTCCGAAGTTTGATTCTCGGGCGAAATATTAACCTGATTAAATATAAACTTCTATAAAGTATAACTCTTATTTCTCTTCCACCTCTAAACTTCTAATATAATAGTAACTATCACTATAGATACAACTTACATTTTTAAAGTCGATTGTTATTATATCATAAAATATATTTATGTAAGTTATCAAAGAAGAAAAGTTATCGTGAATCATTTGTGAAGAAAATGTGAAATGCATAAATAAAAAGGTGTTACGTAATAACGTAACACCTTTTTAAAAATATCCTTCTTCTATTGCTCTTCCGGATAATCACAATACTCGATAATCGTTCCTTCTGTATCCGCTGGGTTAAGATATATTAATCTTCTACCGTGCTTATTAATGCGTAGTGTATGCTCTAATGTCCGAATACCTTGTTCTTTTAACTCTTCTAGAGCCACATCTAAATCATCGACACGATACGCAACGTGATGAACACCTTTACCTTTTTGTTTAATAAAACGGGCAATTGGAGATGTTGTATTATTTGTCGGTGCAAGTAATTCAATTCTATCTCCAGCCACTTCAAGAATGGCTACTTCACTTTCCACACCAGGAGCTTCACTTACGTAACGATCTATTAAAGTTCCTATTAACACATTTTCATAAAAACGTATCGTACTATCTATATCTCGAACTGCGATTCCGATATGATCAATTGTTTTTTTCATTTTATTTCCCCTACTACTTTATTTTTTCTCATTATTAATAGTAACAAAAAAAGCTATAGAAACAAGTCTATAACTTTTTTTATTTAACCTATTTTCTTATCCGCTCTAGTTGCTGGTTGAACTTGGTTTTTCACTTTTAAAATGCTAATGCCATATCCGATAAATCCACCGATAATCGCTGGGAAGATCCAGCCTAATCCTACTTCCTGCATCGGAAGGAATTTAGTGAACACTTGGCTTACTACTTCAATGTTAACTCCAGCTGCACTTAATCCATCAAATAAGCTGATGATAAATGTTACGATTAAGCTTACTTGATAAACTTCAGCTCTTCCTTTAAATAATGAATGGAAGAATGTTAAGAAAATCAATACGATTGCTAGTGGATAAATTGCTGTTAATACTGGAACAGAAACTGCGATCAATTGTGTTAATCCTACGTTTGCAACAATTGCACTAAATACACATAGCGTAATTGCAATTGCTTTGTAAGGAACATTTGGGAATAACTTATGGAAGAATGAAGAACATGCTGATACAAGTCCCACACTAGTTGTTAAACAAGCTACTGTAATCATTAATCCTAATAATACTCCGCCATATGATCCGAAATAGTAGTTAGAAACTTTCGCTAATACTTCTCCGCCGTTCTCTAAATGTCCAAGCTTTGCAACACTTGAAGCACCCATATAAGAAAGTGCTGTATAGATAATTGCTAAAATAGATGCTGCAATAATTGTCGCTTTTGCACAAACGACCATAATTTGTGTTTTCGTTTTCGCACCTTTTTCTTTAATAGCATTGATAATGATAATCCCGAATACAAATGATGCTAGCGTATCCATCGTTAAGTATCCTTCTTGGAATCCTTTAAAGAATGCATGTGATGTATAAGCTTCCACTGGTGCTTGCATATCTCCAATCGGATGTATAAAAGCAACGATTACTAAAATACCGATGAAAGTCAACTTAATTGGCGTTAAGATTTTTCCAACAATATCGACAATTTTCGCGGGATTTAGCGAAAAAAAACAAGTGATACTAAAGAATATAATTGTGAAAAGAATTAAAGGTGTAGAACCTACTCCTTCTGGCATAAACGGCTTAAGACCAATTTCATAAGAAACATTTCCTGTTCTTGGTATTGCAAATAACGGACCAATCGCTAAGTATAAAACTGTTGTAAACACAATCCCAAACACTGGGTGAGCACGACTAGCTAACGACTGCAAATCATCTTTACCTGAAAAACCAAATGCTAGTACACCTAGTAATGGTAATCCAACACCAGTTACTAAAAATCCAGCGTTAGCAATCCATACATTCTCTCCAGCTGATTGACCAAGCATCGCTGGAAAAATTAAATTTCCCGCTCCAAAAAATAGTGCAAATAACATTAATCCAATAACTACTATGAACGAAAACGGTACTTTATTCGCCATAATATAACCCCCATTCAAGTTTCCTTATCTCATTTTCCAATTTTAACTAATTGAATTTTCTGAATATTTAATTTAAGTATCAACTATTCTTGAATTCATTATAGTTTGCTATATAATATTTTGCAATACTATTTTCGAACTTTTCTTTTATTTTATAAATATACATTTTTTAACATGAAAAATAGACTAAAAAACCAACATAGTCATCCATGTTGGTTTTTCCATTTACTATCATGAATTAAAATTTTGCTGCTACTTTTTTAACGTTTTCTAGACCTTCTTCAACAATTTGTTGTGAACGATCTGGATATTGATTGTGTCCTTCAATTACAACTGTCTCTGGATTTGTAATTCCCCAGAATCCAAGTACAGTTGTTACGTAATTAACTGCCATTTCCATAGGAGCCATTTGTTCTGAAGAGTAATCTGAACCACGAGCACCTAACACAACTACTTTCTTACCACCAGCTAAACCTTCTGGGCCATTAGCTGTATATTTAAACGTTTTTCCAGCTTGAGATAAGTATGAAATATATGTGATTAATGGTGCTGGTACTGTAAAGTTCCATAATGGGAATGCAAATACAACCTTATCAGCTTCTAAAAATTGA